>OKNF01000093.1_pt1 | contig 25820 bp, 22 predicted proteins | sample 1613121 | NCBI WGS metagenome assembly OKNF01 (sample SAMN04436838, study PRJEB24849) | human gut metagenome | biome: human gut; feature: NICU; material: stool | host: Homo sapiens | place: USA: Saint Louis, MO | collected 2011-09-08
GGCCTGCTGCTCGGTTTCCCGGTGCTGCGCCTGCGCGGCGATTATCTGGCGATCGTCACGCTCGGCTTCGGCGAAATCGTGCGTATCCTGCTGCTGAACAATACCGCCATTACCGGCGGGCCGAACGGCATCAGTCAGATACCGAAGCCGACCTTTTTCGGCCTGGAGTTTAACCGCAGCCCGCGCGAAGGCGGCTGGGACACTTTCCACCACTTCTTTGGGCTGAAGTACGATCCCAGCGACCGCATTATCTTCCTCTATCTGGTGGCGTTGCTGTTGGTGGTGCTGACGCTGTTCGTAATCAATCGGCTGCTGCGTATGCCGCTGGGCCGCGCCTGGGAAGCGCTGCGCGAAGATGAAATCGCCTGCCGCTCGCTGGGTCTCAGTCCGACGCGCATTAAGCTGACCGCCTTTACTATCAGCGCCGCCTTCGCCGGTTTCGCCGGCAGCCTGTTCGCCGCGCGGCAGGGCTTTATCAGCCCCGAATCTTTTACCTTCGCCGAATCGGCCTTTGTATTGGCGATTGTGGTGCTGGGCGGTATGGGTTCGCAGCTGGCGGTGATTCTGGCGGCGATACTGCTGGTGGTGTCGCGCGAGCTGATGCGCGATCTCAACGAATACAGCATGCTGGTGTTAGGCGCGCTGATGGTGCTGATGATGATTTGGCGTCCGCAGGGGCTGTTGCCGATGCAGCGTCCACAGCTGAAGTTGAAGCGTGATGAACAAGGAGAGCAGGCATGAGTCAGCCTTTACTGGCCGTAGAGGGCCTGATGATGCGCTTCGGCGGTCTGCTGGCGGTCAACAACGTGTCGCTTGAGCTGCGTCCGCAGGAGATCGTCTCTTTAATCGGGCCGAACGGCGCCGGAAAAACCACGGTGTTCAACTGCCTGACCGGTTTTTATAAGCCGACCGGCGGATCGATTAAGCTGCGCGACCATCAATTGGCGGGCATGGCGGGCCAGCAGATCGCCCGTATGGGGATTGTGCGCACCTTCCAGCATGTGCGTCTGTTCCGTGAAATGACGGTGATTGAAAACCTGCTGGTGGCGCAGCATCAACATCTGAAAAGCGGCCTGTTTTCCGGCCTGCTGAAAACGCCCGCTTTTCGCCGCAGCGAAGGCGAGGCGCTGGACTACGCCGCCAGCTGGCTACGGCGCGTCGGTTTACTGGAAATGGCGAACCGTCAGGCGGGCAACCTGGCCTACGGCCAGCAGCGACGTCTGGAGATCGCGCGTTGTATGGTGACGCGCCCGGAAATCCTGATGCTGGATGAACCGGCGGCGGGGCTCAACCCTAAAGAGACCCACGAGCTGGATGCGCTGATCGCCGAACTGCGCAGCGAGCATAAGGTATCGGTGCTGTTAATTGAGCATGATATGAAACTGGTGATGGGCATTTCCGATCGGATTTACGTAGTGAATCAGGGAACGCCGTTGGCGAACGGCACGCCGGAAGAAGTGCGCAACAACCCGGACGTGATCCGCGCATATTTAGGTGAGGCATAACATGGCGAATCCGATTTTAACGCTCAGCAAGGTGAGCGCGCACTACGGCAAGATTCAGGCACTGCATCAGGTCAGCCTGCATATCAACCAGGGCGAAATCGTCACGCTGATCGGCGCCAACGGCGCGGGGAAAACCACGCTGCTCGGCACGCTGTGCGGCGAACCGCGCGCGTCTGAAGGAGAGATTACCTTTGACGGCAAGGCGATTACCGACTGGCAGACGGCGCGCATCATGCGCGAAGCGATCGCCATCGTACCGGAAGGACGCCGCGTCTTTTCGCGCATGACGGTAGAGGAGAACCTGGCGATGGGCGGTTTTTTCGCCAGCCGCCAGCAGTATCAGCAACGCATCGAGCGGGTCTACGATCTCTTTCCGCGTCTGCTGGAGCGTCGGGTGCAGCGCGCCGGCACCATGTCCGGCGGCGAACAGCAGATGCTGGCGATTGGCCGCGCGCTGATGAGCCAGCCGCGCCTGCTGCTGCTGGATGAGCCGTCGCTCGGCCTCGCGCCGATCATCATCCAGCAGATCTTCGATACCATCGAACAGCTGCGTCAGGAGGGCATGACCATCTTCCTGGTGGAGCAGAACGCCAACCAGGCGCTGAAGCTGGCCGACCGCGGCTACGTGCTGGAAAACGGCCACGTCGTGCTGGAGGACAGCGGCGATGCGCTGCTGGCGAACGAGGCGGTGCGCAGCGCCTACCTCGGCGCGTAAATTTCACCGGCGGCCCGCGCTGACGCGGGCCGTTTTTTATCTTTTTAATCCCATCCTGAATATCGGAAGGCGGGCCGTTTCTTTTTTCAGACGCGCCATCCCGCTGCCATCTCACTGTCATTTTCCGGTCATTTAACGGTTATCTTTCCGTCATTTTCGCGTGTCATGTTACTTCGCGAACGAAAAAAAAGCGTGATTTCGTATACACCTACAATGTCACAGGAAAATGCTATGTCCTCCTTTACGTTTCGTCATACCGCTCTCAGCATGGTGCTGGGGCTGGCACTGAGCAGCAACGCCCTAGCCGCGACGGAAATTCCGTTCTGGCACTCAATGGAAGGCGAACTGGGCAAAGAAGTTGACTCACTGGCACAACGTTTTAACCAGGCGCACCCGGATTACAAAGTCGTACCGGTTTACAAAGGCAACTATGAGCAGAGCCTGGCGGCGGGCATCGCAGCAGTGCGCACCGGCAAAGCGCCTGCGATATTGCAGGTGTATGAAGTGGGCACCGCTACCATGATGGCGTCGCGCGCCATTAAGCCGGTCTATGAAGTGTTTAACGATGCGGGCATCAAGTTCGATGAATCGCAGTTTGTGCCGACGGTCGCTGGCTATTATACCGATGCGAAAAGCGGTCATCTGCTGTCGCAGCCGTTCAACAGCTCCACGCCAGTGCTCTACTACAACAAAGACGCCTTCATAAAAGCGGGGCTCGATCCTGAGCAGCCGCCGAAAACCTGGCAGCAGCTTGAGAAGGATACTGCGGCGCTGCGTAAAGCGGGTGTGAAATGCGGCTACGCCAGCGGCTGGCAGGGCTGGATCCAGATTGAAAACTTCAGCGCCTGGCACGGTCTGCCGGTCGCGACGGAAAACAACGGCTTCGGCGGGACGAATGCGCAGCTGATTTTCAACAAGCCGGAGCAGGCGCGTCATATCGCCATGCTGGAGGAGATGAACAAGAAAGGAGACTTCACCTACTTTGGCCGTAAGGATGAGTCGACCGAGAAGTTCTACAACGGCGACTGCGCCATCACCACCGCCTCTTCCGGTTCGCTGGCGGACATTCGTCAGCACGCCAAATTCAACTACGGCGTCGGCATGATGCCGTATGACGAAACCGTGCCCGCCGCGCCGCAGAACGCCATTATCGGCGGCGCCAGTCTGTGGGTGATGCAGGGCAAAGACAACGCCACCTATAAAGGCGTCGCCGAGTTTCTGCAATTCCTGACCCAGCCGGAAATCGCCGCCGAATGGCATCAGAAAACCGGCTATCTGCCGATCACGCAGGCCGCTTTCGACCTGACGCGCCAGCAGGGTTTCTATGACAAAAACCCCGGCGCGGATATCGCCACCCGCCAGATGCTGAACAAGCCGCCGTTGCCGTTCACCAAAGGGCTGCGCCTCGGCAATATGCCGCAGATCCGCACCATTGTGGATGAGGAACTGGAAAGCGTCTGGAACGGCAGCAAAACGCCGCAGGCCGCGCTGGATTCCGCCGTACAGCGCGGCAATCTGCTGCTGCGTCGCTTTGAGCAACAGGTGAAATAAACCGGGTCGGGCGGCAAAGGCCGCCCGGCTATCCGCTGACGCAACGCACGTTTTATCCCGCCGATCTGTTATGGAATTGCCGCATGTCCAGCTCTCGTCCCGTTTTTCATTCGCGCTGGTTACCCTGGGTGCTGGTTCTGCCCCAGCTGTTAATCACGCTGATCTTTTTTATCTGGCCCGCCGGAGAAGCGCTCTGGTATTCGGTGCAGAATGTCGATCCCTTCGGCTTTTCCAGCACCTTTGTCGGGCTGGAAAATTTCCGCCGCCTGCTGGACGACGACTACTATCTGGAATCCTTCTGGACCACGCTGATCTTCAGCGCGCTGGTGACCGGCTGCGGGCTGATTATCTCGCTGCTGTTCGCTGCGCTGGCGGACTACGTGCTGCGGCTGCGCCGCTTTTATCAGACGCTGCTGCTGCTGCCCTACGCGGTAGCGCCCGCTATCGCAGCGGTGCTGTGGATGTTCCTGTTTAATCCCGGCATCGGCCTGATCACCCATTTCCTGCATGACTTCGGCTACAACTGGAACCATGCGCAGAGCAGCGGACAGGCGATGTTTCTGGTGGTGCTGGCCTCGGTCTGGCAGCAGATCAGCTACAACTTTCTGTTCTTCTTCGCGGCGCTGCAATCGATTCCCCGTTCGCTGGTGGAGGCGGCCGCCATCGACGGCGCCGGGCCGGTGCGCCGCTTCTTCAGTTTATCGCTGCCGTTGATCGCGCCGGTGAGCTTCTTCTTGCTGGTGGTGAACCTGGTGTACGCCTTCTTTGACACCTTCCCGGTGATCGACGCGGCGACGCAGGGCGGGCCGGTGCAGGCGACCACCACGCTGATTTATAAAATCTACCGCGAAGGCTTTGCCGGTCTGGATCTCTCGTCGTCCGCCGCGCAGTCGGTGGTGCTGATGTTCTTAGTGATTATTCTGACCGTGATTCAGTTCCGCTACGTTGAGCGTAAGGTGCGTTACCAATGATTGAAAACCGGCGCGGGCTGGATATTTTCAGCCACCTGATGCTGATCGCCGGCATCCTGACCATTCTGTTTCCGCTATGGGTCGCCTTCGTCGCCGCGACGCTGGATAACCAGCAGGTGTTTCAGGTGCCGATAACCCTGATCCCTGGCACCCAGCTGTGGCATAACGTGCGTGAAATCTGGCTGCACGGCGTCAGCAGCCAGAGCGCGCCGATGAGCGTGCTGCTGATCAATAGCACGCTGATGGCGCTGGGCATCACGATCGGCAAAATCACCGTTTCGATCCTTTCCGCGTTTGCGCTGGTCTGGTTTCGCTTTCCGCTGCGCAACCTGGTGTTCTGGATGATCTTTATTACCCTGATGCTGCCGGTGGAGGTGCGTATTTTCCCCACGGTAGAGGTGGTGGCGAACCTGAAGCTGCTCGACAGCTACAGCGGGTTGACCCTGCCGCTGATGGCCTCCGCGACCGCGACTTTTCTGTTTCGCCAATTCTTCATGTCGCTGCCGGATGAGCTGATCGAAGCGGCGCGGATTGACGGCGCCAGCCCGATGCGTTTCTTCCGCGATATCGTGCTGCCGCTGTCGCGCACCAACCTGGCGGCGCTGTTCGTGATCACCTTTATCTACGGCTGGAACCAGTATCTCTGGCCGATTCTGATCACCAGCGAAACGCGGATGGGCACCGCTGTGGCGGGCATTCGCAGCATGATTTCGTCCGGCGAGGGTACTACCCAGTGGAATCTGGTGATGGCGGCGATGCTGCTGACGCTGATCCCGCCGGTAGTGGTGGTCATGGTGATGCAGCGGGCGTTTGTTCGTGGTCTGGTCGAAAGTGAGAAATAAATTATGGCAGCAGTAACCCTTCAGGCCGTTACTAAATCGTATGACGGCAAGCAGCAGATTATTCAGCCGTTGGATGTGTCGATCCGCGACGGCGAGTTTATGGTGATGGTCGGTCCTTCGGGCTGCGGCAAATCGACGCTGCTGCGTATGGTGGCGGGCCTGGAGCGCGTCACCAGCGGTGATATCTATATCGACGCCGAGCGCATGACGGAAAAGGAGCCGAAAGATCGCGGCATCGCGATGGTATTCCAGAACTACGCGCTCTATCCGCATATGACGGTGGAAGAAAACATGGCCTGGGGCCTGAAAATCCGCGGGATGGGACGCGAGCTGATCCGCCAGCGCGTGCTGGAAACGGCGCGCAGCCTGGAGCTGGAGGCGTTGCTGAAGCGTCGGCCGCGCGAGCTTTCCGGCGGTCAGCGTCAGCGCGTGGCGATGGGACGCGCCATCGTGCGCGAACCGGCGGTGTTTCTGTTTGATGAGCCGCTCTCCAACCTGGACGCGCGTCTGCGTGTACAGATGCGGCTGGAGTTGCAGCAGCTGCATCGTCGACTGCAAACCACCAGCCTGTACGTTACGCACGATCAGGTCGAAGCGATGACACTGGCGCAGCGGGTAATGGTGATGAATAAAGGGGTTGTCGAGCAGGTCGGCACGCCGGTGGAGGTTTACGAGCGTCCCGCCACGCGCTTCGTCGCCAGCTTTATCGGCTCGCCCGCCATGAACCTGTTCGACGGCCAGTTCAGCCACGACGGCGGCGCGTTTCAGCTGGCGGACGGCTTTGTGCTGCCGCTGGCCAACGCGCAAAGCCGCTGGGCGAACCAGGCGGCGACGCTGGGCATTCGCCCGGAGCATATTCGGCTTAGCAGTCGTGAGGCGGGCGGCATTCCCTTAACCGTCGATACGCTGGAGATCCTCGGCGCGGATAATCTGGCGCATGGCCGCTGGGGCGACAGGCAAGTTGTGGTACGCTTGCCGCACGTTGAGCGCCCTGCGCCGGGCAGCCTGCTGTGGCTGCATCTGCCGATGGAGGCGCTGCACTTTTTTTCTGCCGAACATGGAGCCCGACTGGAATGACGCATCCCTGGCCTTATCCGCGCATCGTCGCGCATCGCGGCGGCGGCAAACTGGCGCCGGAAAATACCCTCGCCGCCATTGATACCGGCGCCCGCTACGGGCATACCATGATTGAATTTGACGTCAAGCTGTCGCGCGATGAGCAGATCTTCCTGCTGCATGACGATACGCTCGATCGCACCAGCAACGGCTGGGGCGTGGCGGGCGAGCTGCCGTGGGAAAAGCTGGCGCAGCTGGATGCGGGCGGCTGGTTCGGCAGCGCTTTCGAGGCGGAGCGGCTGCCGCTGCTGTCGGAGGTGGCGGCACGCTGTCGTCAGCATCATTTGATGGCCAATATCGAGATCAAGCCGACCACCGGCAGCGAACGACATACCGGGCAAGCGGTAGCGCTGGCGGCGCGTGCGCTCTGGCGCGGCGAAACGCCGCCGCTGCTTTCTTCCTTCTCCTTCGAGGCGCTGGAGGCGGCGATGCAGGCGGCGCCGGAACTGCCGCGCGGCCTGCTGTTGGATGAGTGGGATGAAAACTGGCAGGCGATGACGCAGGCGCTGGACTGCGTCTCCCTGCACCTGAATCATCGTTTACTGAACGCGGCGCGCACCGAAGAAATCAAGCGCGCCGGATTAAGGATTCTGGTTTATACCGTCAACCAACCCGAACGCGCGCGCCTGCTGCTGGAGTGGGGCGTCGATGCGATCTGTACTGACCGCATCGATATCATCGGCCCCGATTTCTGACCATCAGTTGTTATTCTGATTGATTGGCGGGTAGTGACTGGTGCTGCCCGGCTGCGACTGGATCACGCGCTGCTGCGTGCTGTTGCGCTGCTCTTGCAGACGGCGCTGCGTCTGCTGCGTTTGCCACTGCTGATCCTGACGCAGCTTATTCTGCTGCTGCGCCTGGTTCGACTGCATCTGGTTTTGCAGCCGCTGCTGGCTTGGGTTGTAGCCGGGCTGGTTCGGGTTATTGTTGTTGTTAAGCATATTCGCCATGCCGCTAAGCGGCAGCAATGCGATAAAAACCATCAGTAATTTTTTCACTTTCTTTCTCCTTCCAGGACGACGACGCCGTCGTCCGTTGCCTTCTCTAAGTTTAACTCACCCTGCGCTATCGGCATGACGACGCGCGCTAATTTGCGTTAATTCTCGCTTTTTCGGCTTACTTTGTGCATGTTTATCAAAAGTAAACACAATGTAAAAAACAATAAGGCGGGTGAATGATATGCAAAAAAATATGAAGGGTTGGGGGCTGGCCGCGTCGCTGCTGGCATCGCTCTGGGGCGCGCCAACCTTAGCGCTGGTGCAAAACGCGCCGCCGGTGTCCTATGGCATCGAAGCGGATACGTTCCATCCGGTAAGGGCGCAGCAGGGCATGGTCGCTTCGGTCGACGCCACCGCGACGCAGGTTGGGGTGGATATTCTGCGACAGGGCGGCAACGCCGTCGATGCCGCCGTCGCGGTCGGTTTTGCGCTGGCGGTTACCCATCCGCAGGCGGGCAACCTGGGCGGCGGCGGCTTTATGCTGTTGCGCACCGCCGCCGGACGCACCACCGCCATCGATTTCCGCGAAATCGCGCCGTCGCGCGCCAGCCGCGATATGTTCCTGGATAAGCAGGGCAACGCCGACAGCAAGCTCTCTCTGACCTCGCCGCTCGCTTCCGGCACGCCGGGCACGGTGGCGGGCTTCGCGCTGGCGGCGCAAAAATATGGCACCCTGCCGTTAAGCCGCCTGCTGCAACCGGCGATCAAACTGGCGCAGGAGGGCATTGTCGTCAATGACGCGCTGGCCGACGATCTGAACACCTACGGCAAAGAAGTCTTGCTGAGCCACGACAACAGCCGGGCGATCTTCTTTAAGCCGGACGGCGCGCCTTATCAGAAAGGCGAGCGGCTGGTGCAGAAGAATCTGGCGCACAGCCTGTCGCTAATTGCGCAGCAGGGGCCGGACGCCTTCTATAAAGGCGCCATCGCCGATGAGATTGCGGCGGAAATGGCCGGGAACGGCGGATTGATTGGCAAAGCGGACCTGGCGAATTATCGCGCAATTGAGCGTCAGCCGATCGGCGGCAGCTATCGTGGCTATCAGGTCTTCTCCATGCCGCCGCCATCCTCCGGCGGCATTCATATCGTGCAGATCCTGAATATTCTGGAGAACTTCGACCTGGCGAAAATGGGCTTCGGCAGCGCCGATGCGATTCAGGTGATGGCGGAGGCGGAAAAGTATGCCTATGCCGATCGCTCTGAATATCTGGGCGACCCCGATTTTGTTAAGGTGCCCTGGCAGGCACTGACCAGCAAAGCCTATGCGAAATCGCTGGCGCAGCAAATCGATGTCGCCAAAGCGCGTCCGTCGGATCAGATCAAGCCCGGTAAGCTGGAGCCCTATGAAAGCAACCAGACCACTCACTTCTCCGTTGTGGATAAGCAGGGCAATGCCGTGGCGGTCACCTACACGCTGAATACCAACTTCGGCAGCGGCATCGTCGCGGGTAAAAGCGGCATTCTGCTGAACAACGAAATGGATGATTTCTCCGCGCGTCCCGGCACGCCGAACGTTTACGGTCTGGTAGGCGGCGAGGCGAACGCCATTCAGCCGGGCAAACGGCCGCTTTCGTCAATGTCGCCGACTATCGTGGTGAAAGAGGGTAAAACCTGGCTGGTTACCGGCAGTCCGGGCGGCAGCCGCATTATTACTACCGTGTTGCAAATGGTGGTGAACAGCATCGATTTCGGTATGAACGTGGCGGAGGCGACCAGCGCGCCGCGCTTTCATCACCAGTGGCTGCCGGATCAGCTGCGGGTTGAGAAGGGCTTTAGCCCCGATACGCTGAAGCTGCTGAGCGCGAAGGGGCAGAATGTCGAAGTACTGCCGGCGATGGGGAGCACCCAGAGCATTATGATCGGGCCTGACGGTACGCTGTACGGCGCGTCCGACCCGCGCACCGTCGATGATTTAACGGCAGGGTATTGATCGTTAGCGAATGCCGGGTCGGCCGGGTATGCGACCGGCCCGGACAGGCATCGCGGCGTTACGTGCGCGGCGGACGCAGCCGCGCCATATAATGCACGTCCACCCATTCACCCGCACGCAGCGCATAGCGAGACGCCGTCCCCTCAATAACAAAGCCGAATTTGCGATAGAGCGCCAGCGCCGCAAGGTTATCGGTATAAACCGTCAGCTCAATGCGCTCTACGTTCAGCCAGTTATCGCACAGGTCAATCATGGCGCGCATCAACGCTCCGGCTACGCCTTTGCCGCGCTGGGCAGCATCTACACCAAGGCCGAAACAGGCGCTGTGCCGGCGGCGCGGCGATTGATTGACCTCCAGCGTCAGCTGTCCGACTACGCGTTCTTCAAGACAGGCGACCAGCGAATAATGGCCAGGTTGCTGTCTGGCGATGCGTTCCTGCCACTGGGTTAATGAAGGATAAGGAATTTGCAGGGTGTCGCTAAAGGTGCTTTCCTGCCCATAGATATGCTGCAGGGCTTGCGCATCCTGCGGCTCAACGTAACGCACCACGATTTTGCTCATGCTGTTTCCCGGTTATGAAACGCGTGTCGTCAACGGCTATCCGCGTCGGCTGTTTCGACGAGAATAGTTTTCCTGTCTGGAGAAATCTACTGCCGCAATGCCGGTGACGATCAGGGATTTAAACGCTTTTCCGCGCTGGCGTAACGTTCCAGGAGCGGTTCTACATAGCTGAGGTCGCTATGCCTGTTTCAACAATATCCAGCCGTGCGTTTAATCAGGAAGTATCAAAAGCTAAAAAGTTATCTGAAAACGGCCCGGTTTATATTACCGATCGGGGTAAATCTGTATATGTCTTAAGGAGGTGGTGCTTCGGTGCGCGCGACTGCATGTTCCTGATAAAGGGTTTGAAAATGATGCGCTGATTGCCTCAACCGCCAGCCAGCATAAGATGACAATGGTGACGCGCAATACGAAAGATTTCGCTGATATGGATGTGCCGTTGCTCAATCCCTGGCGGTATGAAGCTATCGAAAATTAGCGCTGGCTTGTGTTGCCGCTCACTTTTTTTACTGAAAAAAGAATAAAACCGTAATAAAAGGGTTTACAGATGCGAATGATAATGATTATTATTGTCACGCACTCCAGCGAGGCCGGTATGGACTCACTGCGAAGGCACGACATTGCTCACATTGCTTCCAGTATTTCTTAGCCAGCCGGGTGCTGGCTTTTTTTTTGCCCTCGCATCATCTTATTTTTCTCCACAAAATCTTTTCGCCTGATACGCCCCATACGTTCACTTTTTTTGAACAGAGGCGTGAAGTTTTTCAGCTATCATTCAGGCCGTTCCGGGCTCAGACTATAAAAAAACATTGAGGAGCCTTGAACATGATTTACGTACGTAAAGCGGAAGAACGCGGACATGCTAATCACGGCTGGCTGGACAGCTGGCACACTTTCTCATTCGCCAACTATTACGATGCTAACTTTATGGGCTTCTCCGCGCTGCGGGTGATTAACGAAGATATCATCGATGCCGGTCAGGGTTTCGGCACCCATCCCCATAAAGATATGGAAATCCTGACCTACGTGCTCTCCGGCACGGTGGAACATCAGGACAGCATGGGCAACAAAGAGCAGATCCCGGCGGGGGAGTTCCAGATCATGAGCGCCGGCACCGGCGTGCGTCATTCTGAATACAACGCCAGCAGCAGCGATCCGCTGCATCTGTATCAGATCTGGATTATCCCGGAATCCACCGGCATTGAGCCGCGTTATGAGCAGCGCCGCTTCGCCGACGTACAGGGCCGCCAGCTGATCCTGTCGCCGGATGCGCGCGACGGCTCGCTGAAGGTTTATCAGGATATGACGCTGTCGCGCTGGGTGCTGAAGGCGGGCGAAAGCGATAACGTCACGCTGGACGCTGCGCGTCGCATCTGGATTCAGGTAGTGAAGGGCGATGTGCAGGTCAATGACCAGCCGGTCATCACCAGCGACGCGCTGGCCATCTGGGAAGAGAGCGCCCTGACGCTGAAAGCCGGCAGCGATGCGGAAATCCTGCTGTTCGATCTGCCGCCGGTATAAGTTAATAACCGCGCCGTCCTGTTCTGACGGCAGTATGGCCTCAGGCCGTCGGGACCTTCGCCCGGCGGCCTTTTTTACCGTCTTCTCTCTTTTCGCGTCGGTGCGCCGTCGCGTTTATCCGATGAAACCGGTTTTGCCGCCGATTCGTCTTCTTCTTTCATCAATCACGCTTTGTTTGCGCACCGTTACGTCGGCCACGCTTTCCCTGCTCGTGGCGCCTGCCTTTTTTTTGTAAACTCAGCGTCATCTCTCTCTGCCCGGCGAACCATCATGAAGAAAAAAAGACCGGTACTGCAAGATGTTGCCGATCGCGTCGGCGTGACAAAAATGACCGTCAGCCGCTACCTGCGCAATCCGCAGCAGGTATCCGCCGCGCTGGGGGCGAGAATCGCCGTCGTGCTGGATGAGCTGGGCTACATTCCCAACCGCGCGCCCGATATGCTGTCAAACGCCACCAGCCGCGCCATCGGCGTGCTGCTGCCGTCGTTGACCAACCAGGTCTTCGCCGACGTGCTGCGCGGCATTGAAACCGTCACCGACGCCGCAGGCTACCAGACGCTGGTGGGCCACTTCGGCTACAACGCGGATAAAGAAGAGTTGCAGCTGCGATCTCTGTTGGGGTGGAATATTGACGGCCTGATCCTGACCGAACGCACCCATACGCCTGCCAGCCTGCGTATGATTGAAACCGCAGGCATTCCGGTGATTGAAATGATGGACAGCGTCTCGCCCTGCCTGGATATGGCAGTAGGCTTTGATAACGTCGAGGCGGCGCGTCAGATGACGCGCGCTATTCTGGCGAAAGGCCATCGTCATACCGTTTATCTGGGCGCGCGCCTGGATGAGCGCACGCTGCAAAAACAGCAGGGCTATGAGCAGGCGATGCGCGAAGCGGGGCTGGAGCCGCGCAGCGTAATGATGGAGGAAGCATCCTCGTTCAGCGCCGGCGCCATGCTGTTACAGGAGGCGCGTCAGCGTTACCCGCAAACCGACAGCCTGTTCTGCACCAATGATGATTTGGCGATAGGTGCTATGTTTGAATGTCAGCGCCAGGGCTTGCGCGTACCGGAGCAGATGGCGATCGCCGGTTTTCACGGACACGATATCGCGCATGTGGTGACGCCGAAACTGGCGACGGTGCTGACCCCGCGCGATCGCATGGGACGTGAAGCGGCGACGCTGCTTCTGGCGCGTATTGGCGGTGATAACAGTGTGCGTCAGCCGGTGGATGTAGGCTTTGAGATTGAGGAAGGAGAGAGCATCTGAATCTGATGTTTTTTTGAACCCGCTCACAATTCCAGGCTTTTCTTCGCAGACAGGTTGCGCTGATGTACGCACGTACTGAGAATGGGTGCGGCAATGTTATCGGTAACATTCGCATTTTCATCTGCCGGAGCTAACAACAATGCAAATTAAGTCGCCGTCACATCATGTATTCATTTTGATGGGCGTATCAGGCAGCGGTAAATCCGCCGTTGCTTATGAAGTCTCTCACCAGTTGAAAACCGCGTTTCTCGATGGCGATTTTCTTCATCCGCGTGCCAATATCGAAAAGATGGCCGAAGGCCATCCGCTTAACGACAGCGACCGTCAGCCCTGGCTACAGGCGGTTAACGATGCGGCGTTCGCCATGCAGCGTACTCAGGCGGTATCGATCATCGTCTGTTCCGCACTGAAAAAAAGCTATCGCGACATCCTGCGCAACGGCAACGATAACCTCTCCTTCATCTATCTGAAGGGCGAGTTTGAAACCATCGAAAGCCGACTAAAAGCGCGTAAAGGTCATTTCTTTAAACCGCAAATGCTGGTCTCACAGTTTGACACTCTGGAAGAACCGGGCGCCGATGAAAATGATGTGCTGGTGGTGGATATCAATCATTCCCTGCCGGAAGTCGTTGCCGCCACTATCGCCACCATTGAGGGTGCGATCAAAAAGGATTAGTTGTTTCTGATGAGTACCGCAACCCTGGTTTTAACCGCGGCAGGCTCGGTTGTTCTGCTGCTGTTTCTGGTGATGAAAGCGCGTATGCACGCGTTCGTCGCCCTGATATTGGTCTCGTTCGGCGCGGGCCTGTTTTCCGGCATGCCGCTGGATAAAATTGCCGAAACCATGCAGAAAGGCATGGGCGGCACGCTCGGCTTTCTCGCCGTGGTGGTGGCGCTGGGCGCGATGTTCGGCAAAATTCTGCATGAAACCGGCGCGGTCGATCAGATCGCCATCCGTATGCTGAAAAGCTTTGGCGAACGTCGCGCGCACTATGCGATGGGCATTGCCGGGCTGATCTGCGCGCTGCCGCTGTTCTTCGAGGTCGCGGTGGTGCTGCTGATCAGCATCGCTTTCGCCGTGGCGCGACGCACCGGCGATAACCTGGTGAAGCTGGTGATCCCGCTGTTTGCGGGCGTGGCGGCGGCGGCGGCGTTTCTGCTGCCCGGCCCGGCGCCAATGCTGCTGGCGTCGCAGATGCATGTCGATTTCGGCTGGATGATCCTGCTCGGCCTGTGCGCGGCGCTGCCCGGCATGCTGATCGCCGGCCCGCTGTTCGGCAATTTTATCAGCCGTCACGTCAGCTTTAACGTGCCGGAAGAGTCCTCGCAGCCGGAGGTGGAGCAGCACAAGATGCCCTCCTTCTTCTTTAGCCTGTCGCTGATCCTGTTTCCGCTGGTGCTGGTTGGCCTGAAAACCATCGGCGCGCGCTTTACCTCTGAGGGTTCGCGTCTGTACGAGTGGCTGGAATTTATCGGCCATCCGTTCACCGCGATTCTGCTGGCGCTGCTGCTGGCGATTTACGGCCTGGCGTACCGTCAGGGCATGGATAAAGAGAAAGTGATGCAGGTGTGCGGCAGCGCGCTGCAACCGGCGGGCATTATCCTGCTGGTGATCGGCGCGGGCGGCGTGTTTAAGCAGGTGCTGGTCGATTCCGGCGTGGGTCCGGCGCTCGGCAATGCGCTTACCGGCGCGGGGCTGCCGATCGCATTGGCCTGCTTTATCCTGGCCGCCGCAGTGCGCATTATTCAGGGATCGGCGACGGTCGCCTGCTTAACTGCGGTCGGACTGGTGATGCCGGTGATTGAGCCGCTGCACTATGACGGTGCGCAGATGGCGGCGCTGTCGCTCTGCATCGCTGGCGGCTCTATCGTCGTCAGCCACGTCAATGACGCCGGTTTCTGGCTGTTTGGCCGCTTTACCGGCGCCACCGAGGCGCAAACGCTGAAAACCTGGACGCTGATGGAAACGATTCTTGGCACCGTCGGCGCCATTGTCGGCATGATCGCCTTCCAGCTGCTCTCCTGATCGCTGCGGGCGGGTGCGCAACGCATCCGCCCATGGTGATTCCGCTGCTTTCCCCGTTACGACTCTCTTTTCCGCCCGCCTTTAAATCTTCAGATAGGCGCGAATGCCGTCCAGGAACATCTGCGTCGCCAGCATAATCAAAATCAGCCCCATCAGACGCTCCAGCGCGTTGACGCCTTTATCGCCCAGCAGCCGCAGAAACAGGCCGGAAAGCAACAGGATGACGACCGTGATGCCCCATGCGAACAGCAGCGCGCCCACCAGATGCCCCATCTGATTCGGATACTGATGAGAAAGCAGCATCAGCGTAGCGAGTAGCGACGGCCCGGCGACCAGCGGAATGGCGAGCGGCACCAGAAAAGGTTCTTCGCCCACCGGCAGACCGGTGCTGTTGCTCTCCGGCGAGGGAAAAATCATCTTTATCGCGATCAGAAACAGAATCACGCCGCCGGAGATGGAGACCGTCTCGGTGCGCAGATTCAGGAAGGCGAGAATTTTTTCACCGGCAAACAGAAACAGCAGCATGATGCCGAGCGCGATCAGCATTTCCCGGATCAGCACCGTTCGACGACGCTTCGGCTCCAGATGCTTTAAAACCGACATAAAAATCGGCAGATTGCCGAGCGGGTCCATTATCAACAACAATAATATGGTCGCGGAGATCATTTCAGTCATTTATTTTGCTCTTCATCCTTACGTACGCGGCGCCGTTATTAGCAATGCTGTTGAAAAGATTAATTCAATCGAATTAATTCACTTGCCAGCAGTGCTGCATTTTGTAGAGTTGAGGGTTACAGGTAAACCAAATTTTCTCTGGCGGGCTGCGCGTCCTGACGATGCGATATGCTCACTTCTTAGATTGTCGCTACCTTTTCATTACGCCGCGCGCGGCGCGCAAACGTGACGGGTAGCCTGTAGCAGGTGTTCAATGAAAAATGTAGGTCTTATTGGTTGGCGCGGTATGGTCGGCTCGGTGCTGATGCAGCGCATGAGCGAAGAGCGTGATTTCGACGTGATTCGTCCGGTCTTTTTCTCCACATCTCAGCATGGCCAGGCGGCGCCGACGATCGGCGGTCAGAGCGGCACGCTACAGGATGCGTACAATATCGACGCGCTGAAGGCGCTGGATATTATTATCACCTGTCAGGGCGGCGACTATACCAGTGAGATCTATCCGAAGCTGCGCGCCAGCGGCTGGCAGGGCTACTGGATCGACGCAGCCTCTACGCTGCGCATGAAAGATGACGCCATCATCATTCTCGATCCGGTTAACCATCATGTTATCCGCGACGGGCTGGCAAAAGGGATTAAAACCTTTGTCGGCGGCAACTGCACCGTCAGCCTGATGCTGATGTCGCTGGGCGGGCTGTTTGCGCACGACCTGGTAGAGTGGACCTCCGTCGCCACCTATCAGGCGGCCTCCGGCGGCGGCGCGCGCCATATGCGCGAACTGCTGACGCAGATGGGCATGCTGCACAACCATGTAGCGCCGGAGCTGCAAAATCCGGCGGCGGCGATTCTGGATATCGAACGCAAGGTGACCGAGCTGACGCGCTCCGGCACGCTGCCGACCGATAACTTTGGCGTGCCGCTGGCAGGCAGTCTGATTCCGTGGATCGACAAGCAGCTGGAGAACGGCCAGAGCCGCGAAGAGTGGAAAGGCCAGGCGGAAACCAACAAAATTCTCGGCACCCAACACACCATTCCGGTGGATGGCCTTTGCGTGCGCGTCGGCGCGCTGCGCTGCCACAGCCAGGCCTTTACGCTGAAGCTGAAGAAAGATGTGCCGCTGGCGGAGATTGAGCAGATGCTGGCCGCGCATAACGCGTGGGTGAAAGTGGTGCCTAACGATCGCGAGCTGACGATGCGCGAACTGACGCCTGCCGCGGTCACCGGCACGCTGACCACGCCGGTAGGCCGTCTGCGCAAGCTGAATATGGGGCCGGAATACCTTTCCGCCTTTACCGTCGGCGATCAGCTGCTGTGGGGCGCCGCCGAGCCGCTGCGTCGTATGCTGCGTCTGCTGGTCGATTAATCTTGCCTTTGCCCCGTTTGGCGCGTCAAACGGGGCGCATTCCCCGCACTTGGTCTATTTCCTGCCTTTTCAAAAGCCTGGCGTAATATTAACCATCAGGTGATCCATCTCCTCTTTTTGGCACTGCGAAAATTATTTTTGTGCAAAGTTCGCAGGCTTATTGTACGCCTTGTCTATGCTTAGCATGACTGTTTGGTTTTTCCGTTTCGAATATTAAAAGTTGATGCGCGCGGCAACGCTTTTTTCCATGGAGGGGTTGCGGCTTCGCCGGCGCGTGCATGGCTCATTGAAGAGCAGTCAGGCTAACGTCTTTATTAACGTTATGGCTTCGGCTGCCGTAAATCACAGGAAGAAAGTCATGTCAGAGCTCCCGGATCGCCAGGCGATCAATGCGATTATTGAAGGTCACTATGCTGACCCGTTTTCACTGTTGGGAATGCATCAGACCAGTAACGGACTTGAAGTCCGCACCCTGTTGCCTGATGCGTCTGAAGTGTGGGTAATTGAAACCAGCACCGGGCGCAAATGCGCGCAGCTGAAGTGTCTCGATTCCCGCGGCTTTTTTCACGGCGTTATACCGCGTCGTAAGAATCCGTTTCGCTATCAGCTCGCCGTCACCTGGCACGGCGAACAAAATCTGATAGACGACGCCTACCGTTTTGGCCCGCTGTTGCAGGAGCTGGATAGCTGGCTTCTGGCGGAAGGCACCCATCTGCGTCCTTATGAAACGCTGGGCGCGCACGCTGAGGTGATAGATGGCATCAGCGGAACGCGCTTTATGGTCTGGGCGCCGAATGCGCGCCGTGTGTCGGTCGTCGGCGATTTCAACTACTGGGATGGCCGTCGCCATCCGATGCGCCTGCGCCGCGAAATCGGTGTCTGGGAGCTGTTTGTGCCGGCGGCGCGTCCCGGCCAGCTCTATAAATATGAGATTATCGATAACAAGGGCCATCTGCGCCTGAAATCGGATCCTTTCGCCTTTGAATCGCAGATGCGTCCTGACAGCGCCTCGGTGATTTGCGGGCTGCCGGAAAAAGTGGCGATGCGCGAGGAGCGCAAGGCGGCGAACGCCTTTGACGCGCCGATCTCTATCTATGAAGTGCATCTCGGCTCCTGGCGTCGCCATACCGACAACAACTTCTGGCTGAGCTACAAGGAGCTGGAAGAACAGCTGATTCCCTACGTCAAAGAGATGGGCTTTACGCATATCGAACTGATGCCGATTAACGAGCATCCGTTCGACGGCAGCTGGGGCTACCAGCCGGTAGGCATGTATGCGCCGACCCGTCGCTTCGGCACGCGCGATGAGTTCCGCCATTTTGTCGCCGCCGCGCACGCGGCCGGTTTGAACGTGCTGCTCGACTGGGTGCCGGGCCATTTCCCGTCTGACGATTTCGGCCTGGCGCAGTTTGACGGCACCGCGCTCTACGAGCATGAAGATCCGCGCGAGGGCTTTCATCAGGACTGGAATACGCTGATCTATAACTATGGCCGCCGTGAAGTCAGCAACTACCTCGCCGGCAACGCGCTCTACTGGCTGGAGCGCTTCGGCATTGACGGTTTGCGCGTCGATGCGGTCGCCTCGATGATCTACCGCGATTACAGCCGTCCCGAAGGCGAGTGGGTGCCGAATCACTTTGGCGGCCGCGAAAACCTCGAAGCGATCGATTTTCTTCGTTATACCAACCGCATGCTGGGACACACCGCGCCGGGCACGGTGACCATCGCTGAAGAGTCGACCGATTTTCCCGGCGTGTCGCGTCCGCCGGAAGGGGGCGGACTGGGCTTCTGGTTTAAATGGAATCTCGGCTGGATGCACGACACGCTGGATTACATGAAGCTCGATCCGATTTACCGTCGTCATCATCACAACCTGATGACCTTCGGCATGGTCTACAACCACACCGAAAACTTTGTGCTGCCGCTCTCTCACGATGAGGTGGTGCACGGCAAACGTTCGATCCTCGACCGCATGCCGGGCGATGCCTGGCAGAAGTTCGCCAACCTGCGCGCCTATTACGGCTGGATGTGGGCGTTCCCTGGCAAGAAGCTGCTGTTTATGGGCGGCGAATTTGCCCAGGGCCGCGAGTGGAATCATGACGCCAGCCTCGACTGGCATCTGCTGGAAGGCGAGGATAACTGGCATAACGGCGTACAGCGTTTGGTGCGCGATCTCAACCTGACCTACCGCCACCATACGCCGATGCACCAGTGCGACTTTGACGCCCACGGCTTTGAATGGCTGGTGGTGGATGATTATGACAACTCGGTGTTTATCTTTGTACGGCGCGATCGTGAAGGCAACGAAATGATCGTCGCCAGCAACTTTACGCCGGTGCCGCGCTACAACTACCGTTTCGGCATCACGCAGCCGGGCGGCTGGCGCGAAGTGATCAATACCGACTCGACGCATTATCACGGCAGCAATATCGGCAACAGCGGCACCGTCTGGAGTGAGCCCGTGCCCAGCCATAACCGCGAACATTCGCTCTCTCTGACGCTGCCGCCGCTGGCGACCATTTGGCTAATGAGGGAGGCTGAATGAGTTACCTGAATGCCGGAAAACCCTTTCCCCTGGGCGCGACCTGGGATGGAAAGGGGGTCAACTTTACGCTTTTTTCGCAGCATGCTCAGCGCGTGGAGCTCTGTCTTTTCGATGAGAAAGGGCACGAGAGCCGCTATGACCTGCCTGCGCGTACGGATGACATCTGGCATGGGTATTTTCCTGACCTGGCGCCGGGCCAACGCTACGGCTACCGCGTGCACGGCCCATGGGCGCCGGAGCAGGGACACCGCTTCAATCCCGCCAAGCTGCTGGTCGATCCCTGCGCGCGCGCGGTGGAAGGCGCGGTGGCGGACGACGCGCGTCTCTACGGCGGCGAATGGCAGCGCGACGACAGCGACAGCGCAGCGGTGGCGCCGAAAAGCGTAGTGGTGAAGGAGGATTTTAACTGGGGCGATGACGTCGCGCCGCGTGTGCCCTGGGGCAAAACCGTCATCTATGAGGCGCACGTGCGCGGGCTGACGCAGCGACATCCGGAAATTCTGGAAACGCAGCGCGGCACTTACGCGGCGCTGGGGCATCCTGCTATTGTCAGCTATCTTCAGCGGCTGGGCATTACCACGCTGGAGCTGCAGCCGGTGGCGCAGTTTGCCGACGAGCCGCGCCTCCAGCAGCTTGGTCTGCGCAACTATTGGGGCTACAACCCCTATGCGCTCTGGTCGCTGGAGCCGCGCTATGCGTCGGGCGAAGGAGGCCGCAGCCCGCTGCAGGAGTTCCAGCAGGCGGTAAAAAACCTGCACGCCGCCGGCATCGAGGTGGTGCTGGATATGGTGTTGAACCATACCGCAGAGCTGGAGGAGATCGGCCCGACGCTGTCGATGCGCGGCGTGGACAACGCCAGCTACTACTGGCTGGGGGAAGGCGGTCGCTACCATAACTGGACCGGCTGCGGCAACACGCTCAATCTCAGCCATCCGAAAGTGATGGCGTGGGCGCTTGATTGTCTGCGCTACTGGGTCACGACCTGTCACGTCGACGGCTTCCGCTTCGATCTGGCGCCGGTGCTGGGCAGAACGCCCGATTTCCGTTCCGACGCGCCTTTCTTCGCGGCGATAAAAGCCTGTCCGATTCTGTCGCAGGTGAAGCTGATCGCCGAGCCCTGGGATATCGGTCCGGAGGGATATCAGATGGGACGCTTCCCGTCGCCGTTTGCGGACTGGAACGATCGCTTCCGCGACGACATGCGCCGTTACTGGCTGCACGGCGAGCTGACCAACGGCGATTTTGCCCGCCGCTTCGCCGCCTCCAGCGATATTTTCCGTCATGACGGACGCCCGCCGTCGGCTTCGGTGAACCTGATTACCGCGCATGACGGTTTTACTCTGCGCGATCTGCTGAGCTTCGCGCGCAAGCATAACGAAGCGAACGGCGAGGATAACCGCGACGGGCATAACAACAATTACAGCCATAACCACGGCAGCGAAGGCTTAACGGTGTCGCTGAACGTGCTGGAGCGCCGCCGCCGCAGCGCCCACGCCTTGTTGACGTCGCTGCTGCTATCGCAGGGAACGCCGATGCTGCTGGCGGGCGATGAGCATGGCCACAGTCAGCACGGCAACAACAATGCTTATTGTCAGGACAACGAACTCACCTGGTTTGACTGGAAAAATCAGGACGAGGGGCTGTATGCCTTTACCGCCGCGCTGCTGCATCTGCGTCGGCAAATTCCCGCGTTGACGCAAGATAGCTGGTGGGAAGTGGGCGACGAAAATGTTCAGTGGCTCAACAGCCAGGGACAGCCGCTGAACGGCAGTGAGTGGGAACAGGGGGAGCACAAGCTCCAGATCCTGCTTTCCGGACGTTGGTTAATAACGATAAATGCCACGCAAGACGTGAGCGAACTCTCTCTACCAGACGGAGAATGGCGCGCCGTTCCTCCTTTTGCCGGGGAAGATAATCCGATCCTGTCAACTGTCTGGCATGGGCCCGCGCACAGCGTGTGTGTGTTCCAAAAGCAAGTATAAGGAGTCAGACATGGTCAAGTTAGAACATACCGAACACCTGATGCTGGCAAGACAGCTCCCTGGGCAGACCGTCGCCCTGATCCTTGCTGGCGGACGCGGCACGCGCCTGAAGGATCTGACCGCCACGCGCGCCAAACCAGCGGTGCATTTCGGCGGCAAGTTCCGCATCATCGACTTCGCGCTGTCGAACTGCCTCAACTCCGGCATTCGGCGCATCGGCGTGATTACGCAGTATCAGTCGCACTCGCTGGTGCAGCATATCCAGCGCGGCTGGTCGTTCTTCAACGAAGAGATGAACGAATTCGTCGATCTGCTGCCGGCGCAACAGCGCTTTACCACCGAACACTGGTATCGCGGCACCGCCGACGCGGTGACGCAGAACCTGGATATTATCCGCCGTTACGATGCGCAATATATCGTGATCCTCGCGGGCGACCATATCTACAAGATGGATTACTCGCGCATGCTGCTGGATCACGTCGAGAACAACGCGCGCTGCACCATCGCCTGTCTGCCGGTGCCGATTCAGGAAGCGACCGCGTTCGGCGTGATGGCGGTGAATGAGCAGAACCGGGTGGTGGACTTCGTCGAAAAACCGGCGCAGCCGCCGTCAATGCCCGGCGATGAGAGCAAAGCGCTGGCCAGCATGGGCATCTATGTCTTTAACGCGGACTATCTTTATCAACTGCTGGAAGAGGATCTGGAGATCCCCGGCTCCAGCCATGATTTCGGTAAAGATCTGCTGCCGAAAGTCGTCGCCAGCGGCGAAGCGCTGGCGCATTCCTTTAATCTCTCCTGCGTGCAGAGCGACGAAAACGCGCCGCCATACTGGCGGGATGTCGGGACGCTGGAAGCGTACTGGCGCGCCAATCTCGATCTCGCCTCGGTCACGCCGGAGCTGGATATGTATGACCATGAATGGCCCATCCATACCTACATGGAACCGCTGCCGCCGGCCAAGTTTGTGCAGGACCGTTCCGGCAGTCACGGAATGACGATGAACTCGTTGGTTTCTGGCGGCTGCATCATTTCCGGTTCGGTAGTGGTGCATTCCGTTCTGTTTTCACGCGTCCGCGTGAATTCGTTTTGCAATATTGATTCTGCCGTGCTGCTGCCTGACGTGGTTGTTGGACGATCCTGTCGTCTGCGCCGCTGCGTCATCGATCGCGCCTGCGTTATTCCAGAGGGAATGGTGATTGGCGAGAACCCTGACGAAGACAGCCGCCGTTTTTACCGTTCAGAAGAGGGCATCGTGCTGGTGACGCGCGAAATGTTGGCCAGACTGGCTGACGACGCCGTCTGACCGACGAAACAGTAATACACGCAATCTGCGCGAGGATCGCGCCAGATTTCCGTTAAAGGAGCCGAGAATGCAGGTTTTACATGTCTGTTCAGAACTTTTCCCGCTGTTGAAAACCGGCGGGCTAGCTGATGTGGTGGGGGCATTACCGGCAGCACAGATTGCAGATGGAGTGGATACGCGCGTTTTACTCCCGGCGTTTCCGGATCTACGCAAGGGTATAACCGACACGGAGGTTGTCGCTGAGCTGCAAACTTTCGCAGGCCCGGTCAGGCTGCATTTTGGACATTTTAATGGCGTTGGCATTTATCTGATTGAAGCTGAGGACCTGTATGATCGGCCAGGCAGCCCCTATCACGATGAGAACCAGTTCGCTTATCCAGACAACTATCTGCGCTTCGCGCTGCTCGGCTGGATGGGGTGTGAAATGGCGTGCGGGGCGGACCCCGCCTGGCGCCCGGATATTGTTCACGCTCATGACTGGCACGCCGGTCTGACCTGCGCCTACCTGGCGGCGCGCGGTCGTCCGGCGAAGTCGGTGTTTACCGTCCATAACCTGGCGTATCAGGGGCTGTTCTACGCGCACCATATGGATGAAATCCAGCTGCCGCCGTCGTTTTTCGATATGCACGGGCTGGAATTCTTCGGGCAGATCTCCTACCTCAAGGCGGGGCTGTTCTATGCCGATCATATAACGGCAGTAAGCCCGACCTATGCGCGCGAGATCACCCAGCCGGAATATGGCTACGGCATGGAGGCGCTGCTGGCGGAGCGCATGCGCGAAGGACGGCTGAGCGGCATCCTCAACGGCGTCGATCCGCTGATTTGGGACCCGGCGCACGACCTGCTGCTCAACGCCCGTTATAACCGCGACACGCTGGACGCCAAGGCGGAAAACAAGCGTCAGCTGCAAATCGCCATGGGGCTGAAGGTAGACGACAGCGTGCCGGTGTTCGCCGTGGTCAGCCGTCTGACCAAGCAGAAGGGGCTGGACCTGGTGCTGGAGGCGCTGCCGAGCCTGCTGGAGCAGGGCGGGCAGCTGGTGTTGCTGGGCGCGGGCGACGCCGTATTGCAACAGGGCTTCCTCGCCGCCGCCGCGGAAAACCCCGGCAGCGTCGGCGTTCAGATCGGCTATCACGAGGCGTTCTCGCACCGTATTATGGGCGGGGCGGACGTCATTATGGTGCCGAGCCGCTTTGAACCGTGCGGCCTGACGCAGCTCTATGGGCTGAAATATGGCACGCTGCCGCTGGTGCGGCGTACCGGCGGGCTTGCGGATACGGTGAATGACAGTTCGCTGGAAAACCTGGCGGACGGCATCGCCAGCGGCTTTAGCTTTGAGGACAGCAACGCCTGGTCGCTGCTGCGCGCGATTCGTCGTTCGTTTGTATTGTGGTCTCGTCCTTCTCTGTGGCGCTACGTTCAACGGCAGGCGATGGCGATGGACTTTAGCTGGCAGGTGGCAGCACAGGCCTACCGGGATCTTTATCAACGGTTGTTGTAACCTGATTTGGGATACTTGCTATGAACGCACCTTTTACCTATGCCTCACCGACGCTGACGGTCGACGCGTTAAAGCACTCTATTGCCTATAAACTGATGTTTACGCTGGGTAAAGATCCCTCTACCGCCAATAAGCATGAGTGGCTGAACGCCTCGCTGCTGGCGGTGCGCGATCGGATGGTGGAGCGCTGGCTGCGCTCCAGCCGCGCGCAGCTCTCTCAGGACGTGCGCCAGGTTTACTATCTCTCGATGGAATTTTTGATGGGGAGAACCCTCTCTAACGCGCTGCTGGCGATGGGGATCTATGAAGATCTGCACAGCGCGCTGGAGGAGATGGGGCTGGATCTGGGCGAACTGATCGAGGAGGAGAACGATCCCGGTTTAGGCAACGGCGGCCTGGGGCGTCTGGCGGCCTGCTTCCTGGATTCGCTGGCGACGCTGGGGCTGCCGGGACACGGTTACGGCATCCGTTACGATTACGGCATGTTTAAGCAGAATATCGTTGACGGCAGACAGGCGGAATCGCCCGACTATTGGCTGGAGTATGGCAACCCGTGGGAGTTCCAGCGCTTTAATACCCGCTATAAGGTGCGTTTTGGCGGCCGCTTGCAGCACGAGGGCGCGAAAGTGCGCTGGCTGGAGACGGAAGAAGTGTTGGCAATGGCCTATGACCAGATCGTTCCCGGCTATGACACCGACGCCACCAATACGCTGAGACTGTGGAGCGCGCAGGCGAGTAACGAGATCAACCTCGGCAAATTCAACCAGGGCGACTATTTCGCGGCGGTGGAAGATAAAAACCACTCTGAAAACGTGTCGCGCGTGCTCTACCCGGATGACTCCACCTACTCAGGCCGCGAGCTGCGCCTGCGTCAGGAGTATTTTCTGGTATCGGCCACCGTGCAGGATATCCTTAACCGTCACTGGGAAATGCATCAAACTTTCGATAACCTCGCGGATAAGGTCGCCATCCACCTGAACGACACCCACCCGGTGCTGGCGATCCCGGAACTGATGCGTCTGCTGATCGATGAGCATAAGTTTACCTGGGACGACGCATTCGAGGTGGTGTGTCAGGTCTTCTCCTACACCAACCACACGCTGATGAGCGAGGCGCTGGAAACCTGGTCGGTAGATATGATCGGTAAAATCCTGCCGCGTCATCTGCAAATTATTTTTGAAATCAATGACTACTTCCTGAAGACCATTCAGGAACACTACCCGGAAGAGTGGGAGCTGCTGTCGCGCATTTCCATCATTGACGAAAACAACGGACGCCAGGTGCGTATGGCCTGGCTGGCGGTAGTGGTGAGCCACAAGGTGAACGGCGTATCGGAACTGCACTCCAACCTGATGGTGCAGTCGCTGTTCGCCGATTTCGCTCGGTTGTTCCCCGGCCGCTTCTGCAACAAAACCAACGGCATTACGCCGCGCCGCTGGCTGGCACTGGCG
>OKNF01000094.1_pt1 | contig 25764 bp, 25 predicted proteins | sample 1613121 | NCBI WGS metagenome assembly OKNF01 (sample SAMN04436838, study PRJEB24849) | human gut metagenome | biome: human gut; feature: NICU; material: stool | host: Homo sapiens | place: USA: Saint Louis, MO | collected 2011-09-08
AGAGCCCCTTAATGTTATCTATTTTTACGTCTAAAGTTCTACCTGTTACGATACAGTTTACCTGCGCCTTTCATGTATACTCGTCGTGTAGTTTTTTAAATTTTAAGGATGAAAGGCGGGAGTGCTATGAAAGTGAGTGAGGCAGACCTGTTGAGAGCAGGTTTTAGCAACGCTGATATTCTAAAAATTAAAAACAACACCAAGAGCTACGGTGGCTCACTGGCTGAAGCCATACAGGATCTGGCCAACCGCTTCATTTTAGCAAGTAGTGTTGTATTTTGCTGTTTACTCGTTTGGGGATTGTTAATTGCTTTCGGTTCAGACGAACACGTATTTACTGGCTCAATAGGTCTACTTTGTGGTATTGCGGTTGCTGTATTCATACAACCGCCTGGGCTCGCCTATAAATCATGGCGCTATCGAAGAATGGTGCGGAGTTAATCGTTAGTGTTATCGGTTGTCAGCAGATCAAAGATGACTTTAGCTTTTACGCCATAACCCACAATTTTCATTGTCAGTTTTGGTCTGCTCATGGTGTCCACCTTTCTATAAAAGTCACGCGGAAGCCATCTGAATAAACGCCAGGTACCAGGTTTTCTCGCAAGCCCAAATATACTGTAGGCACTGGCGCTTAACGTGGCCGCATTATAGAAAGCCAATCCCGATTTTGGTTTGAAACCCATATACTGTGCGATTTCCATAGCCCCATCTGCAAATATCCCTTCAGACTTATACTGATCGCCGTAACGAAGGCGAGCTGCCTCCTTTGTTATTCCATTAACACCGTCGACAAAGAGTACGGCGCCGGCGAGTACGCCTACTGGCGTCATTGATGACATCATGATCATTCCGCCGAACAGCGCGGCGCCTGAAACGACAACATGGACAGCGGAAATAACATACCCAACGATTTTGTTATTCTCTCGGACAAATTCTACCTTTGCGTAAACCTTCGCTGCCTTCATGCGTAGCATTCTGTCCTGTTCCTGAAGGTTTTCCGTTTCTATCCTCAAATTTTTAATACATGCCATGCACTCTTCGTCTGATTTTGCTCGTCGAGCGGAGGTAAACTGTTGATCAATAAATCCTTTAATTTCCTCGATGAACTTTATCCTGGTGATACTATCTGTGAGATGGAACGCTGATATTGTATTCGCTGTATTGATCAGTTTTCGGGCTTCAAGATTAACCATGGTTTCCGCCCAGGCTTTATTCCTGCCGCCTGAGCGCATCATATTAAGCAACGCTGCATCCATACTTATTCTCCTGTCTATTATATAGCCGATAATACCCTTTTATTTTTAGCTGTAAACCGCCCATTCAGCCGTAAACAGCTGGATAACTTCCAGGAAGTATATAAGTGCTTTTAAGTGTGATCTGTCACGCAGCTCCCTGTACTCGCCCCGGAGAGTCAAAATTCGCATCGCTGCGCTGACACAGGGAGATCCATGTACCGAGGCCAACGCGACATATTCATGCTCGATAGACAGTCGGAAATCTGTTTTCTGACTGAGGTAAAAATGAGCCTATTTAACCATCGTAACGATCCCGCCCGAATGGACAGGCAAAGGAACACCGGCACGCGCCAAACTATCTGACGCTCAAAAACGAGTAGATCAGTGCTAATAAATCCGTACCCGGTTCCGGCAGGTTTTGGCTGGTGAGCATGAGCGAAGCGCCACGGACCAGTGCAGTGGCAACATCAATAAGTGCATTGCGGCGATACGAGTCGGCGCTAAAGCGTAGCGGAGAAGCTTCTGACATAATGAGGGAACGGCATAGAAGCGATCGCCTTAATTGTTGGCACAATCAGGAGATCATATTTTTCTATGCCCGTCCTTTATTACCCGCCCATTACTGGCGATCCCTCAGCGCCGGGACGGGCTTTTTTACTGTCGGGCTAATCGGTCAGACCTTGCTGCCCCACAGATCGTATTCGTCGGCATGTTCGACTTTTACTCGCACCACATCGCCTGCTTTCAGCTGCGTTTCGCCGTTAAGGTAGACTGCGCCGTCGATTTCCGGCGCGTCAGCCATACTGCGGCCGATGGCGCCTTCTTCATCCACCTCGTCGATCATCACCAGAATCTCGCGGCCCACTTTTTCCTGCAGGCGTTCGCTGGAAATGCGCTGCTGCAATTGCATAAAGCGATCGTAACGCTCCTGCTTCACCGACTCCGGCACCTGATCCGGCAACTGGTTGGCGGTCGCGCCTTCCACCGGGCTGTACTGGAAGCAACCGACGCGATCCAGACGCGCCTCTTGCAGGAAGTCGAGCAGCATCTGGAAATCTTCTTCCGTTTCGCCGGGAAAGCCGACGATAAAGGTCGAGCGCAGGGTGATTTCCGGGCAGATTTCACGCCAGCGCTTGATGCGCTCCAGCGTGCGCTCAACCGCCCCAGGCCGCTTCATCAGCTTCAGGATGCGAGGGCTGGCGTGCTGTAACGGAATATCGAGGTAGGGCAGGATTTTGCCTTCCGCCATCAGCGGAATAACCTCGTCCACGTGCGGATAAGGGTAGACGTAGTGCAAACGCACCCAGACGCCCAGTTTCGCCAGCTGTTCGCACAGGCTGACCATGCTGGTTTTCACCGGCGAGCCGTTCCAGAAGCCGGTGCGGTGTTTCACATCTACGCCGTAGGCGGAGGTATCCTGCGAGATCACCAGCAGCTCTTTTACTCCGGCGGAAACCAAACGCTTCGCCTCATCCAGCACCTCGCCGATCGGACGGCTGTCGAGATCGCCGCGCATCGACGGAATGATGCAGAAGGTACAGCGGTGGTTGCAGCCTTCGGAAATTTTCAGGTAAGCGTAGTGGCGCGGCGTCAGCTTCACGCCCTGTTCCGGCACCAGGCTCAGGAACGGATTGTGCTGCGGCTTCGGCGCGTAGCGATGAACGTGTGACAGCACCTGCTCATAGCTGTGTGGGCCGGTAATCTCCAGCACTTTCGGATGCACTTCGCGGATCTGATCCTCTTTGGCGCCGAGGCAGCCGGTGACGATTACTTTACCGTTGCTGTTCAGCGCTTCGCCGATCGCTTCCAGCGACTCCTGCACCGCGCTGTCGATAAAGCCGCAGGTGTTGACGATGACCACGTCTGCATCATCGTAGCGCGGCACGACTTCATAACCTTCAGTGCGCAGTTCAGTCAAAATGCGTTCGGAATCCACCAGGTTTTTCGGGCAGCCGAGCGAAACAAAGCCAACGCGCGGCGCGGCGGACGTTTTAGTATGGGACATGCGACATCACTCAATTGTTTTAATGCGCGCGATTTTAATGAGATCGAAACGAAATTTACACCGTTATGTTTGCTGGTCGGAGGGGAAAACTAGCCCATCGCGCACGCACAGCCATGCGGCATAAACCGCCCACCGATAATCCTTTACGGCGCGCCGGACTTTTTAGCTGTCTACACTTAGCGTTCGGACAGTAAAAAAGGAAAAGAGAATGAAACCATTAACATGGGCGATTATCGGGCCGGGGGCGATTGCCCATCAGTTTGCTGCCGCTATAGAAGCGCTCGGGAGAAAAGTGTACGCGGTGGGCGCGCGCAACCGGGAAAGGGGAGAGGCGTTTGCGCAACGCTACGGTATTGAGCGAGTGGATGATAACTTCGAACGGCTGCTGGCCGATCCGCATATTGATGCGGTCTATATTTCCACGCCGCACGCCAGCCATTTCACGTGGATGAAGCTGGCGCTGAAGCATGGCAAGCATCTGCTGGTGGAGAAGGCGATTACGGTCAGCAGCAGGGAGCTGGATGAAATCGATCGGCTGGCGGCAGAGAAAAAACTGATCGTGGCCGAAGCGATGACGCTGTTCCATATGCCGCTGTTTCATCAGCTTAAGGAAACGCTGGAGAGTGGACGGCTGGGTAAGGTGAAGACGATCCAGGTTTCCTTCGGCACGGTGAAAGAACCCGATCCTGAAAACCGTTTTTTCAATCCTGAGCTGGCCGGCGGCGCGCTGCTCGATATCGGCACCTACGCGCTGTCGTTCGCGCGTTACTTTCTGTCGGCGCAGCCGGACAATCTGTTCACTACCGTTACGCCATTCAGTACCGGTGTGGATGAGCAGTGCGGCATTCTGCTGCAAAACTCGCAGCAGGAATTGGTCGCTATCTCGCTGGCGTTTCGCGCCAAAATGCCTAAGCGTGGCATTATCGCCTGTGAAAAGGGCTTTATCACCGTAGAGGATTTCCCGCGCGCGCAGCGGGCGACAATTAGCTTCGCGGATGGCGCAACGGAAACCGTCGAGGCGGGTGAAACCGCACGCGCCCTGCAATATGAAATTCTGAACGTTGAACGATACATCGCCGAAGGCGGTAATCCGCTGCATTACCTGACCCAGGATGTAGTGGCGCTGATGACCGATATACGTCAGCGCTGGGGCATCCGTTTCCCGTTTGAGCAGCAGGATACGGCGGCGAAATAGCGACGGCCTCAACCGCGCGGCAACGGCCCGCATGACGCCTGAATAAAGGGCGCTAACTCAACATAAGGTGAACCGATGAAACGATTGCCGTTACTGCTGCTTCCGCTGCTGCTGCCGATGTTGGCGCAGGCGCAGCAGCCGGGAGAGAGCATCGATAAGCAGCTGCAACAGTGCAAGATGCAGGCGAATACCACGCTTGATAACGCGCAGTGCTATCAAACCGCAACCCAGCAGTGGGACAGCGAATTGAATACTCAGTATCGCTTGCTGATAAAAGATCAGCCGGAGCGCTTTCGCCAGCAGATAAAAGCGGCGCAGCGCAGCTGGCTCCAGTATCGGGATGGCTATAACGCGGCGATCGCCACGTATTATCAGCAGCAGCAGGGCACCATCTGGCCGCTGGTGGCGGCGGAATCGAAAATGAATATCATCCGTGATAAAGCCATCGATCTTTACAGGCTGCGCGTCAGCACCAATCTTGCGGGAGAAGAGGGATAATCCGCCGCGCCTGTCAGTGGGTATGTCGCCGCAATGCAGAGACAGAAACGGACAGGATGATTACTGACGGAAATATTAATAAGCTTTCTTATATGCATATCTATAGAGTTGTTCTTGCTAAACAAAATACCGGAGAGGAATCCGGGAACAGCTTTCAGGATACATTAATTATCAAAGCAGAATCGCGGAGATAGCGAAGCGGAAAAAAATAGCCCGCCAGCGAGACGGGCCAAACACCAGGGAAATGTAAATATTAACGCCTTATAAAATATTAGTTTGCTTTCACTTTCAGACAAGTTTCTGGCGTCTTTAAAGTGAAAAGCGTGAAAAAACTCACAAAAGAAGTCTGAAAGGCTGGATGCAGCTGGGAGTGAAAAGTCAGAGCAAAGCTGGAGAGCCTTCTTCCTGGCACTATGGAAAAGGATGCAGCGCCAGCTTCGGCTGCTGCGCTGGAGGGAAGCGGCGAGCCTGCGCATTGCTGCTACAGTTAACCTGGACTAATCCCACAAGGAGCGCGTTATGTCTCGTCGATTGATTTTACTGGCGTTAAGCGGAGCCTTACTGTTTTCAACGCCGTTGCTGGCTGCGCAGGTTACGGTGCAGCAGTTACAGGACAAACTCGATCACCCCTGGTCGCTGGCCTTTCTGCCGGACAATCGCAGTTTATTGATCGCTGAACGCGCAGGCGCGCTGCGGTTGTGGCAGCCGGAAAAAGGATTGTCGCCGCCCATCAGCGGCGTGCCGGAGGTCTGGAGCCAGCGGCAGGGCGGCCTGCTGGATGTGGCGCTGGCGCCCGATTTCGCCCAAAGCCGTCGCGTCTGGATCAGCTATACCGAAGCGGATGATAACGGACGCGTCGGCGCGGTGGTCGGCTACGGCAAACTGAGCGAAGACAATCGCCAGCTGACGAATTTCAATGTGGCGCTGCGCCAGCAGCCGAAGCTTTCCAGCGGCGCGAATCTCGGCACCCGTCTCGCCTTTGACCGCGAAGGGTATCTCTGGATCGCCTTTGGCGATAATTTCCAGAGCGAGACTGCGCAGGATCTCGATAAGCTGCAAGGCAAGCTGGTGCGCCTGAAAGCGGATGGCTCGGTGCCGGAAGATAATCCTTTTGTCGGCCGCAACAATGCGCGCCCGGAAATTTGGGCGTATGGCCTGCGCAATCCGCAGGGGCTGGCGCTGAATCCCTGGACGCAGCAAATGTGGGAAAGCGAGCATGGTCCGCGCGGCGGCGATGAGGTGAATATTCCCGAAAAGGGCAAAAACTATGGCTGGCCGATCGCCACCTGGGGCATCGACTACAGCGGCGAGAAAGTGCCGCAGTCCAAAGGCGGCGAAGCGCCGGGCACCGAGCAGCCCATCTACTGGTGGAAAAACTCACCGGCGATCAGCGGCATGACGTTTTACAACAGCGCCCGCTTCCAGCCGTGGAAAAATTCGCTGTTTATCGGCGCGCTGAAGGAAAAAAATCTGATTCGCCTTAGCCTGAACGGCGACAAGGTCACAGAGGAGGAGCGACTGTTGCAGGATCGCGGCGAGCGCATTCGCGACGTGCGTCAGGGGCCGGATGGCTATCTCTACGTGCTGACCGACGAACGCGACGGCAAACTGCTGAAAGTGGGCCTGCAACCGTAAAACGCGCCTGAACCCCGGCGCCGGGTTCAGGCGCGCGCGCTATTTTTCCCAGTGGGCGACCTGCCAGCCGCGCTGTCGCGCCTCATCCAGCAGCTGCGCGTCGGGATTGACGGCGCAGGCGTGATCCGCCAACGCCAACAGCGGCAGATCGGTGATGGAATCGCTGTAGGCCCACGTCTGCTGGAAGCGGTTTTCCTGTTGCAGCGCGCGCCAGTCGGCGAGACGCGTCGCCTTGCCTGCCCGCCACGCCATCACCGCGCACGGCGCGCCGCTGTAGCGATCGTCGACAATCTCTACGCCCACCGCCAGCGCGCCGTGCGCGCCGAGACGTTGCGCAATCGGCGCCATCAGATGTTCGCCGCTGGCGGAGATCAGCATAATGGTGTCGCCGCGCTGCTGATGCCAGGCGAGACGCTCGCGTGCGGCGGGGTAGACGCGCGGCATAATATCGCGGTGAATAAAGCGGCGTACCCAGCCGTTGACCGTCAGGGTGCCCATCCCGCTCAGCGGCGCCAGCGTCCGGCTCATATAGGCTTCCAGCGACAGCGCGCCCTGACAATATTGCGCCATCAGCGCCTCTTCTTCAGCGATCAGCGTTTCGGGCGCATAGCCCTGCGATACCAGCCAGCGCATCCACAGGCTGTTGCTGTCTGCACAAATCAGCGTTTTATCCAGATCGAAAAGCGCTAAATCCACGATGATTCTCCTCAGACCCATTTTCTTCAGGTTAGCGGAGTTTTGTGATCGTCTTAGCTATTTCAGGAAAATCAGAATCAGGCGCATTTAAGAGATAGCGAATCGGACGCCAGAATAAGATTTTTCTACCAAACTCTAAATAACTTTACGCAGCAGCGGTTTTAATCGCTGCTCCGACAGGTTAGCGTAGGATGCTGCGTTTCATATCTTTATGAAACTTATGATATTTCTACAGGTTATTCGATTCCATCATGAAAAAAATGCGCCTTCACGCTGGCCTTTGTACGCTGGCGATAAGCGGCACGCTGATGCTGCTTCCTGTTGTTGTTAACGCCGAGCAGGCGCCCGCCGCGCCGCAGATTGAGGCGAAATCCTGGATTTTGATGGATTACGCCAGCGGGGATGTGCTGGCGGAAGCTAACGCTGACGATCGGCTCGATCCCGCCAGTCTGACGAAAATGATGTCGAGCTACGTTATCGGCCAGGCGCTAAAAAGCGGCAAAATCACCCGCGACGATATGGTAACCGTCGGGCAGGACGCCTGGGCCACCGGCAATCCAATTCTGAAAGGCTCATCGCTGATGTTCCTCAAGCCCGGCGACCGCATTCCGGTATCGGAGCTGAATAAAGGCATAGTGATTCAGTCGGGTAACGACGCCAGCATCGCGCTGGCCGATTACGTGGCGGGCAGTCAGGATGCCTTTGTCGGGCTGATGAACAATTATGTCCGCGCGCTGGGCCTGAAAAACACCCACTTCAAAACTGTGCACGGCCTGGATGCGGAAGGGCAGTACAGCACCGCGCGCGATATGGCGCTGATCGGCCAGGCGCTGATCCGCGACGTGCCGGAAGAATACGCGCTGAATAAAGAGAAGTCGTTCACCTTCAATAATATTACCCAGCGCAACCGCAACCGCCTGCTGTGGAGCAGCAATCTTAACGTCGACGGCATTAAGACCGGCCATACGGCGGGCGCCGGCAATAACCTGGTGGCTTCCGCCACCGAAGGCGATATGCGCCTGATTTCCGTGGTGATGGGCGCAAAAACGGATGCGATTCGCTTCCGCGAGAGCGAAAAGCTGCTGACCTGGGGCTTTCGCTTTTTTGAAACGGTGATACCCATCAAGGCTAATGCGCCCTTTACGCAGCAGCGCGTCTGGTTTGGCGACAGCAAAGAAGTGAATCTGGGCGTGGAGAAAGATGTCGCGCTGACGATCCCGAAAGGGCAGATGAAAAACCTGAAGGCGAGCTTCACCCTGAGCGCGCCGCAGCTGCAGGCGCCGCTGAAAAAGTATCAGCCGGTGGGCACCATCGATTTTCAGTTGAATGGCAAAACCGTTGCGCAACGGCCGCTGGTGGTGCTGGAGCCGGTGCAGGAAGGCGGCTTCTTTAGCCGCATCGTCGATTTCGTGATGATGAAGTTCAACGGCTGGTTCGGGAAGTGGTTCTCGTAACAACAGCCAGGCAAAAAAGGTCGGCGCTGCCGACCTTTTTTATCGCGCCTGACACAAACGCAGTTTGCCGTTCAGCCCGGCCGAGGTTTTAACTTTTCAGGGTTATAGCCAGCGGCCATTTGCCGTTCAGCCCGACCAGAGTTTTACCCTTTCAGAACTTATAACCAGCGATCATTTACCGTTCAGCCCGATCAGAGCTTTACCTTCTCCGGCATTATCACCAGTTGTTATTTGCCATTCTTACCGCAGGCTTCATTGAAATTTATCAGCAACAAGCCTGACCGGGCATTCTGACAAACGACGCCGAACGCAAGGCGCGGGGAGGAGAGGTCGGGGAGTAAAGCGTCCCGCGCCAGGGAAGGCGCGGGACGAGCTGTCAGGGATGACGGATTGCGTCTTTACGATCGGCCTCTCCTCCCTGCGCAGGCGCCAGCTCCCTCGGCCACCTGATCACGCAGGCGCCTGTTCCCTCAGCCGCTTGATCACGCAGGCGCCTTCTCCCTCACACACCCAATCCCGCAACCCCAACGGCCAAAAAGCAAAAAGGCCGGCAATGCCGACCTTTTTACTTCTGACGCCGCAGCTTATCCCACCAGCGACCAGATGATAGCGGAGATAGAAATCGTTCCGATAACCACCACGAAAATGTTGCTCAGGGCGCCGCTGTAGCGACGCATCGCCGGCACTTTATTGATGGCGTACATCGGCATCAGGAACAGCAGCACCGCGATAATCGGACCGCCCAGCGTCTCGATCATACCAAGAATGCTTGGGTTCCAGGTCGCCACCAGCCAGGTGGTCACCAGCATAAACAGCGCGGTCAGACGGTTCAGCTTATTCTCGCTGATGCTTTTGCCACGGCTGCGCAACGACTTGATGATCAACCCGTTAAAGCCTTCACGCGCGCCCAGATAGTGACCAAGGAACGATTTGGTGATCGCTACCATCGCCACAATCGGCGCCAGCCACGCCATCATCGGCGTATTAAAGTGGTTGGCGAGATAGGAGAGGATGGAGATATTCTGCGCTTTCGCTTCCGCCAGATGCGCCGGCGAAAGAGACAGCACGCAGCTGAAGACGAAAAACATTACCGTCAGCACCATCATCACATGGCTCAGCGCCAGAATGCGTGAACATTTGCGTTCAGCCTCTTCGCCATACTCCTCGCGCTTCGCTAAGGCAAAGGCGGAAATAATCGGCGAGTGGTTAAAAGAGAACACCATCACCGGCAGCGCCAGCCACAGCGTCATCGGCAGGTTGCCGCCGTTGCCGCTAAAAGAAGCCTCCTGGAAAATCGCCGTGCTCCAGTTCGGGATCAGCCAGAACGCCAGCAGCATCAGCACGCCGACAAACGGAAAAACCAGCAGGCTCATGGTTTTTACAATCACCTCTTTCCCGAAGCGGATAATCATCATCAAACCGACGATCAACAGCAGCGACAGCAGCGCGCGCGGCGGCGCCTGAATGTGCAGCTGGTGGGTCAGAAAGCTCTCTACCGTATTGGTAATCGCTACGCTGTAAACCAGCAGAATAGGGTAAATGGCGAAAAAGTAGAGCAGCGTAATCACCTTGCCGGCGCCGATGCCGAAATGCTCTTCTACCACTTCAGTGATATCTTCGCCTGGCTTGCTGCCCGACAGCACGAAACGGCAGAGGCCGCGGTGCGCGTAGTAAGTCATCGGGAAAGCCAGCAGCGCCATAATAATCAGCGGCACCAGTCCGCCGATGCCGGCATTGATCGGCAAAAAGAGTACGCCGGCGCCAATCGCCGTACCGTAAAGTCCCAACATCCACATGGTATCGGTTTTGCGCCAGCTGCTGGCGTGTGTTGTCGCCTGTCCGGTCTGGATTGCGGTTTGCTGTGAGGCCATTACCATCTCCATGAGTAACGAATGAATATAAAAAACCGTCGGCGTTCGGCTATGCGAGCGCAGTTATTCACCGCCGGTAAACAAATAGTGTCCTGGGGATACCCCGTTTTCGCGGCACACTCTACCATCATGAAAATAAGTTAAAAGTACCGCGATACCACTAATAGGTGATTAGGATCACAATGCGGAGAATAAGTTAGGTTCGATAATCTGGATGTTTAATTATTTTTAATTTAATTCTCTAAGTTTGTTGTTAATCATGGAGGATAAAGCTGTTTTTTTATTTAATGTCTGGTTGTAAATAGCGAGGTGATTTGTTTGTTTTTTGTGCGATTGTTTTATTAATTTCTTTAAAAACAAATAATTGAAATGATGCTCGCTTTGAATTTACACAGTTTGCGCAACAAATTAGTTTAATTTTCATTAAACGGCTCGTCTTTGCGCAATAGATCGTAAACAACGTGAAATAAGATCAAACAGGAATGAATAAAAAAAACGGGCCTGTAAAACAGACCCGTCAGAAGGGGAGATTAATTACGTACCCAGCCTTTTCTGATCGGCAGGGAAAAAAGCAGACGATAAATCTGATGCAGGAGTTTCATTAAAGGTTGGCCATACCAGGGCCAGGCCATCTGCGAAAACAGACAGCCCAGTACTCCTACCAGCAGCCCGCCCAGCATATCCATCGGCCAGTGAACGCCGAGAAAAACGCGCGACCAGGCGATAGCGATGCCGATTGCCAGCAGCAGCACGCCCGACCAGAGGCGGTGCCAGAAGATAAACGCCAGCGCAAAAGTGAAAATGGTGGTGCCATGATCGCTGGGATAAGAATCATCCGGCGCGTGCGACAGGAACTGGTGTCCAAAACCAATGGCAAAAGGGCGCGGGTGAGGGAACAGTTGGCCGACGCACCAGGAGATCGCCAGCGCATAGAGCAGGGCGATGCCGGTTTTCAAGACCAGCTCCCGAATGCCGCTATGCGGTCCCCAGAGCCACAGCGCGACAATCAGCATCGGGACAATGGCAATTAAATCTTTGGCGATAAACGTCGCCAGTTCCAGTAACCAGGCCGGAGAGTCCGGCGTGGCGTTGATCCAGAGAAACAGCGTCCGGTTCAACTCTTCCATCATTATATCTTCCTCGTCTTATCTGTCAGGCGCGTTACACACCCATAAACCAACAACTGCGCCAGCCAAACCCACCAGCCAGACCATAAATTATGGGAAAGGAAGTGCGCGCCGCGCATCATCTGTCCATAACCCATCACTAAACCCAGCGCGATTGCGCCGCCCCAACAGAGCCAGGCCATTCTGGGACGCGTCGGCCAGTAAAGAAAAAACAGCGCCATCAGACTAAAGCCGCTTGAGGCGTGCCCACCGGGAAAACAACGCCCAGGCCCGCTTTCCATCGGCACGGCGCCGAGCAGCGGATAAGAGAACGCTTTACCGCCGAACTGCACCAGATCCCAGGGGCAGGAGTGCGCGCTTGTCGCTTTCAACACGCCCACAGCCAGCGACCCGACGCCGATCAACAGCGCTACCAGCACCCAGCGCGGCTGACGACGAATCAGGCCCGCCAGCAGCAGCGCAACGCCGATGACAATGACGATATCCTTCAACAGGCGATGATTGATCAGATCCAGCCAACGGTTATCCTTCCAGGGAAATTGCTGCGTCATGGGATCGAACCAGTAACCGGTCAGCGCCATATCCAGGCTCCCGTCGCGCGCCAGCCACAAAAACAGCAGGCCCAAAACCGCCAGAAAAACAGCATGGATAGCGTAGAAGCGTCCCGGCAAAGGGTAAAGCGCCTTAATCCTAATCGGAGGGGATGTTGCGGGTTGGTTTAACTTTGATGTCAGTTGCATGACCGTGCCTGCAAAGGGAACAGGCTGGCTATAGTGACGATCGGTCCTTAAGAAAACATTAAGAGAAGGCGACGAAAAGCAGGCATAAAAAAACCCGCTAATCAGAGATTAACGGGCTCCACAATTTGGGGATTTCAAAGAAAAGCAGTGGCACATATTGAGACTGCCAGCCATGAAAGAAGTTCGCACAAAAAATAAAATATTTTTTAGCCGCCCAGCGCCGGCCAGATAATTACAATCAGCGTGCCCGCCAGCGTCAGTAAAACGTTAGCGATAGCGTAGGTTCCGGCATAGCCCAGCGCCGGGATATTGCTGCGCGCGGTATCGCTGATAATCTCCATCGCCGGGGCGCAGGTGCGCGCGCCCATGATGGCGCCGAACAGCAGGGCGCGGTTCATGCGCAGCACGTAGGCGCCGAACAGGTAGCAGAGCACCACCGGCAGCAGGCTCACCGCCAGGCCGCTCACCAGCATAAGCAGGCCGGTTTCGCCCAGGCCTTTCCCCAGGCCGCTGCCGGCGCTGAGTCCGACGCCGGCCATAAACACCATCAGGCCGAACTCTTTCACCATCGTCAGCGCGCCCTGCGGGATATAGCCGAAGGTTGGATGGTTGGCACGCAGAAAGCCCAGCATGATGCCGGCGAACAGCAGGCCGGCGGCGTTGCCGATGCCGAAGCTGAAGGCGCTGAACTGGAAGCTCACCATGCCGATCATCAGACCTATGATAAAAAAGGCGCAAAAAGCGAGCAGGTCGGTCACCTGACTGTGAATAGAGATAAAGCCGATGCGATCGGCAAGGCTCTTTACACGGCGCGCTTCGCCGCTGACCTGCAGCACGTCGCCTTTATTCAGCATGATGCTGTCGTCGATCGGCATCTCAATCTGGCTGCGGATAACGCGGTTAAGGAAGCAGCCGTGATCGGTCAGCTTCAGATGACTGAGACGCTTGTTGACCGCATTGTGGTTTTTCACCACGATCTCTTCGGTGACGATGCGCATATCGAGCAGATCGCGGTCGAACACCTCTTTACCGTTGCGGAAGCTGGGATCGAGACGCGCATGGGCGTCGGGATAGCCCACCAGCGAAATTTCATCGCCCAACTGCAGCACCGCGTCGCCGTCGGGACTGGCCAGAATGCCGTTGCGGCGGATACGTTCGATATAGCAACCCGTCTGGCGGTAGATGCCCAGCTCGCGCAGATTTTTTCCGTCCGCCCAGGCGACCAGTTCAGGACCGACGCGGTAGGCGCGGATCACCGGCAGATAGACTTTTCGCTGGCTGTCGGCGTCGAGACCGCGTTCGCGGGCGATCTGCTGCGCGCAGGTAGGCAGATCCTGATGCTGCAGGCGCGGCAGGTAGCGGGCGCCGAAGATCAGGCTGACCAGGCCGACCAGGTAGGTCAGGGCATAGCCGAGGCTGAGGTGATCCTGCATCTGGCCGAGCAGCGGGCTGTCGCTCATTGACTGCCGTAGCGTATCGCCGGCGCCGACCAGCACCGGCGTAGAGGTCATTGCGCCCGCCAGCATCCCCGCCGTCAGGCCGATATCCCAGCCGAACGCTTTGCCCAGCGCCAGCGCCAGCAGCATGGCGCTGCTGACCATCACCAGCGCCAGCATCAGGTAGTTTTTGCCGTCGCGGAAAAAAATAGAGAAGAAATTGGGCCCGGCCTCGACGCCTACGCAAAAAATAAACAGCATAAAGCCCAGACTCAGCGCATTGGTATTAATGCCAAAGTGCTGCTGGCCCAGTATAAGCGAAACCACTAAAACACCAATGGAATTACCCAGTTGCACCGAGCCGAGGCGTAATTTACCCAGACAGAGGCCTAAAGCCAGCACGACGAATAATAACAAAATATCATTACGGCTTAACAAATCTGCGACGTTTATATTCACGTATTAACTTCTTGTTTACCAGTAACTTGTTGAAAGACCTGAATTTCCAGGCTAACGTTATTTCCTGTAAGCGCGATGATGGACCGGGCAGTGGCCCGTCCGGAAAGCGATATTCAGGGGCATATGTAAAGTGGCGCTTATTTTATTCATTTATTCTTCAGACCTCCAGTAGAAAGCCAGAGTAAAAACAAAATATTTATTAACTTTTTCCTGTTAATTGTTTAACAGCTTTTTCAGAAACGCTTATTTTTTTGACGGTCCTGGGTAGCAGAAATAAATGAGGAAATTCTATGCTGTTGTATGGCGTCCGCTGGCCGGGCGTAATGATTTGTATGACGCTTTACTGCGCGACCTTCCTGCTGGCGCGCTATAGCGGCGAAGACACGTCTGGCTACTCTTCGGAGCAGACCGGGCTGCTGCTGTTTATGCTGCCGGGCCTGGTCGCGGCGTTGATAAATCGTCGGACGCCGCTGAGCCACGCGCTGCTGGCGGCGCTGGCGGCGACGCCGTGCTGCCTGCTGATCGGCTTCAGTCATGCGTTTATTTCTCAGTCGCTGTTGCAGGAGCTGGCCTGGCTGACCAGCGCCATATTCTGGTGCGGCTTCGGCGCGCTGCTGGTGATGCTGTGGCGTACCCTGACCGCCTCGCGCACAACGCGCTGACGCGTTGGCCAGGCCAGCGCCACGATCTTGCGTTAAGCCCGCTGTCGCGATGGCGCGTCAGACGCATAAAAAAACCGGCGCGCCTGAGCGGGCCGGTTTTTTACGCCGCTGATTTACCTTTACAGCGCGACGCCCAGGTTCGCTTTGCTCCAGGCGTTGAAGTCGGTAAAGCCGCCGATGTGCTGGGTATCGACGAAAATCTGCGGCACAGTTTCTACCGGCTTACCGACTTTCTCTTCCAGATCTTTCTTGGTAATGCCTTCCGCCTGAATGTCAACGTAGCGGAAGTTGAAGTCTTCACGCTCTGCGGTCAGCTTTTCCGCCAGATCTTTCGCACGTACGCAGTAGGGGCAGCCGGGACGGCCAAAAATCACTGCAAGCATCGTTATCTCCTTTGTCTCTCATTTTTGTGTGAATTATGTCACACTTTTAAGCTAGCTGAACGCATCATCGCGCCGGGCCTTCCCCTCTGTAAAGAAGGCTGTGCCTGTTGCTACAATGCATACAGGCTATGCGTCATTGTGCCAGTTACGCTTTAATATGAAACCCCCGTTTCGTTTGCGGGATGCCAAAAGGGAGAAATCCGGTGAAACGTGCTCTGCAGTTGCCTAAAACGGTGCTGGCGCTGGAAGCTGTCGGCATCCTGCTGCTGATTCTGGCTTTTCTACTTGTGCAGCATCTGGTGGCGCTGCCTGTCGGCTGGTCCGGCCGGCGCATCGCCACCGCGCTGATTTTTACCGGCATTGTCCTGATGCTGCCCGCCGCCGTCGCGCTGATGTGGCGCATGGCGCAGGCTATCGCGCCTGAGCTTTTCGGCCGCCGCCGCGACGATGCCTCATCGAAACCTACCGGAGATTCACATGACGCCGACCATTGAACTGTTACGTGCGCATCGTTCGATTCGTGCTTTTACCGATCAACCGATTAGCGATGAACAGCGTGAGGCGATTATCGCCGCTGCGCAGTCGGCTTCCACGTCCAGCTTTTTACAATGCTCATCCATTATTCGTATTACCGACAAGGCGCTGCGTGAACAGCTGGTGACGCTGACCGGCGGCCAGCATTATGTGGCGCAGGCGGCGGAGTTCTGGGTGTTCTGCGCCGATTTTCAGCGCAATCTGCAAATCTGTCCTGAGGCGCAGCTCGGTCTGGCGGAACAGCTGCTGCTGGGCTGCGTCGATACGGCGATTATGGGACAGAACGCGATGATCGCCGCCGAGTCGCTCGGACTGGGCGGCGTCTATATCGGCGGCATCCGCAACAGCATCGGGCAGGTGACCGAGTTGCTCGGCCTGCCGCAGCATGTGCTGCCGCTGTTCGGCATGTGCCTCGGCTGGCCGCAGCAGGAGCCCGATCTGAAGCCGCGCATGCCCGCCAGCATGCTGGTGCATGAAAATCGCTATCATCCGCTCGATCCAGTGCAGCTGGACGCCTACGATCGTGAGCTGGAAGCCTATTATCAGCAGCGCGACAGCAACCAGCGCAGCGACAATTTCAGCAACCATATTCGTCGCACCATCGTGCGTGAAAGCCGTCCCTTTATTCTCGACTACCTGCACAAGCAGGGTTGGGCAACGCGGTAATTTCAGGCGGAGACCTTCGGGTGAAAATTGCCATCCTTTCCCGTGACGCATCGCTTTACTCCTGTAAACGTCTGCGTGAGGCTGCGCGGGGGCGCGGCCACCAGGTGGAGATCGTCGACCCGCTCTCCTGCTATATGAATATCAATCCCGCCTCGGCGGCGGTGCACTATCGCGGACGGGCGCTGGATGATTTCGATGCGGTGATCCCGCGCATCGGCTCAGCTATCACCTTTTACGGCACCGCGGTGCTGCGCCAGTTCGAGCTGTGCGGCAGCTACCCGCTGAACGAATCGGTGGCGATCACCCGCGCGCGCGACAAGCTGCGTTCGCTGCAGCTGCTGGCGCGACAGGGAATTGATATGCCGGTCACCGGCTTCGCCCATTCGCCCGACGACACCAGCGATCTGATCGATATGGTGGGCGGCGCGCCGCTGGTGGTGAAGCTGGTAGAGGGCACGCAGGGCATCGGCGTGGTGCTGGCGGAGACGCGCCAGGCGGCGGAAAGCGTTATTGACGCCTTTCGCGGCCTTAACGCACACATTCTGGTGCAGGAATTTATAAAAGAGGCGAAAGGGCGCGATATTCGCTGCCTGGTGATCGGCAACGAAGTGGTGGCTGCTATCGAACGCGAGGCGAAAGAGGGCGATTTTCGCTCTAACCTGCATCGCGGCGGCCGCGCCCGCTGCGTGGAGATCACCCCGCGCGAGCGCGAAATCGCGGTGAAGGCGGCGGCCACGCTGGGACTGGACGTGGCGGGCGTCGATATTCTGCGCGCGCAGCGCGGCCCGCTGGTGATGGAGGTCAACGCCTCGCCGGGACTGGAGGGCATCGAAAAAACCACTGGTTTGAATATTGCCGCCATGATGATCGACTGGATTGAGCAGCACGCCCAACCCGGTTTCAGTCTGAAAACCGGTGGTTGAATCGCCTTTTTGACCGGCGGACGTGGTTTTCAGGTTGCTTTTTCCGTAAGCTATTGCGCTTATTTCAACGCGGTATAGGGCAGTAGCATATGGATTCACTCGTCGTTCCAGACTTAGACGTATTACGACGTTGGCTGGATCAGCAAAGCATTACCTGGTTTGAATGCGACGCCTGTCAGGCGCTGCATCTGCCGCACATGCAGAATTTCGATGGCGTTTTCGATGCCAAAATCGATTTGGTCGATAACGTCATTCTGTTTTCCGCCCTTGCAGAGGTGAAGCCCACGGCGCTGATTCCGCTCGTGGGGGATCTGTCGCAAATCAACGCCGCGTCGCTGACGGTGAAAGCGTTTCTGGATATTCAGGATGATAATCTGCCGAAGCTGATTGTCTGTCAGTCACTGTTGATCGAAGCCGGTATTACTTACGGTCAGTTCGTCCATTTTCTGCGTCAGAGCGAAGAGCAGATCTCAATGGTGATTATGGAAGCCTTCGCCAATAATTTGCTGTTGATGGGGGAAGAAGATGAACCTGTCGCGCCCGATCAGCGTTTGCCCGTTCTGCACTGATTCTCTCTTCAGCCGTTATTTCCTCTCTTTTCGCGCCCCTTCCCGCTTTTCCAGCCGGGGAAGCGGCGCACTTCACATTTTTATGCTGCGTTTAGGCCTTTAATGCCACATATTTCTCGCCGTTTATGCTGGTCTGGCATATCACATAGGTGAAACATGCATAAATAATCGATAAAAGGCGTTTTTTACTCTGGGGTATGGCCTGAATGCCAGCATGCGGCTATGCTTGCGGGGCTGCATCGTGGGTGCGGTAAACCGCACGCGGCGCGCGGCGTTTTCTCAGCGGCCAGCACTGAATAACGATTCACTGTCACAGCTGATACGCAAGGGGAGGCCGGCCGGCTTCTTCTGTTCTGCATCTGAAGTTTGATCCCGATTCTGGAGGAAGGAAACATGTTAAACAACCACGGCAAGAAATGGTTGTCTGGTGTGGTGGCTGGCGTGCTGATGGCGGCTTCCGCCGGCGCTATGGCGGAACAGAAAACCCTGCACGTTTATAACTGGTCAGATTATATCTCGCCCGATACCGTTCCCGATTTCGAGAAGCAGACCGGCATTAAAGTGATTTATGACGTGTTTGATTCCAACGAAGTGCTGGAAGGCAAACTGATGGCTGGCAGCACCGGCTACGACGTGGTGGTGCCGTCATCGAGCTTTCTGGCGCGTCAGCTGCAGTCCGGCGTTTTCCAGCCGCTCGATAAAAGCAAGCTGCCTAACTACAAGAACCTCGATCCTGAGCTGCTGAAAAAGGTTGAACAGCACGATCCGGGCAATAAATACGCTATCCCTTATCTGTGGGCCACCACCGGCATCGGCTATAACGTCGATAAGGTGAAGGCGGTGCTGGGCAAAGACGCGCCGGTCGACAGCTGGGATCTGGTGCTGAAGCCGGAAAATCTTGAGAAACTGAAAAGCTGCGGCGTCTCTTTCCTTGACGCGCCGGAGGAGATTTTCGCCACCGTGCTGAACTACCTCGGCAAAGATCCCAACAGCAGCGACGCGAAGGATTACTCCGGCGCAGCGACCGATCTGCTGCTGAAGCTGCGTCCGAATATTCGCTATTTCCACTCCTCGCAGTACATCAACGATCTGGCTAACGGCAACACCTGCGTGGCGATCGGCTGGGCGGGCGACGTGTTGCAGGCGAAAAACCGCGCGGCGGAAGCGAAAAACGGCGTCAATATCGCCTACAGCATTCCGAAAGAGGGCGCGCTGGCCTTCTTCGATATGATGGCGATCCCGAAAGACGCGAAAAACCTCGATGAAGCCTATCAATGGCTGAACTACATCATGGACCCGAAAGTGATTGCGCACATTTCCGACAAGATGTTCTACGCTAACGGTAACAAGGCGTCGCTGCCGCTGGTGAGCGAAGCGGTGCGCAACAACCCTGGCATTTTCCCTACGCCGGAAACTATGTCCAGGCTGTTCGTGCTGAAAGTGCAGGAACCTAAACTGGACCGTGTGCGCACCCGCGCATGGACCAAAGTAAAAAGCGGTAAGTAATTCGCAAACGCGAATACCCATCGCAGGCTAAAGACAACAGAGGCGCGGTTCCGGCCTCTGTTGTCTTATTTGTGCGGCCCCGTGCCGTGAGTGTCCGCTTAGCGCCGGAGAGTAAAGTTAGTGAACGACGCGATCCCCCGTCCTCCCCATAAAACGGCAAAGGCCCTGACGCCGCTGCTGGAGATCCGCAACCTGACCAAATCGTTTGATGGCCAGCACGCTGTCGATGACGTCAGCCTGACGATTTATAAAGGCGAAATTTTTGCGCTGCTCGGCGCTTCGGGCTGCGGCAAATCGACCCTGTTGCGCATGCTGGCGGGGTTTGAAGCGCCGACCCACGGCCAGATCCTGCTCGACGGGCAGGATCTTTCCCATGTGCCGCCTTACCAGCGCCCGATCAATATGATGTTCCAGTCCTATGCGCTGTTTCCCCATATGACGGTGGAACAGAATATCGCCTTCGGCCTGAAGCAGGACAAGCTGCCGAAGGGCGAAATCAGCAGCCGCGTGGCGGAAATGCTGGCGCTGGTGCATATGCAGGAGTTTGCGAAGCGCAAGCCGCACCAGCTTTCCGGCGGCCAGCGTCAACGCGTGGCGCTGGCGCGTAGCCTGGCGAAGCGTCCCAAGCTGCTGCTGCTGGATGAGCCAATGGGCGCGCTGGATAAGAAACTGCGTGACCGCATGCAGCTGGAGGTAGTGGATATCCTTGAGCGCGTCGGCGCCACCTGCGTGATGGTGACGCACGATCAGGAAGAGGCGATGACCATGGCGGGCCGCATCGCCATTATGAACCGCGGCAAATTCGTTCAGATCGGCGAGCCGGAGGAGATCTATGAGCATCCCACCAGCCGCTACAGCGCCGAATTTATCGGCTCGGTTAACGTCTTTGAGGGGCTGCTGCGCGAGCGGCGCGAAGATGGCCTGGTCATCGACAGCCCTGGTCTGGTGCATCCGCTGAAGGTCGCTTCCGACGTGTCGATCATGGATAACGTGCCGGTCTCTATCGCGCTGCGTCCTGAAAAAGTGATGCTTTGCGAGCAGGTGCCGGAAGATGGCTGCAACTTCGCCGTCGGCGAGGTGGTGCATATCGCCTATCTGGGCGATCTGTCGATTTATCATGTACGGCTGCACAGCGGACAGATGATCAGCGCGCAGCTTCAGAACGCGCATCGCTTCCGTCAGGGCGCGCCGACCTGGGGCGATGAAGTGCGTCTCAGTTGGGACGCCGACAGCTGCGTCGTACTGACGGTATAAGAGGGCGCATATGAAACAACCTGTTGCCGCGGCGCAGCCCGGCGCTTTCGGCCGCACGCTGACGCGGCTGAAAATGGCTCACGGACGCAAGCTGGCGATCGCGCTGCCCTATTTCTGGCTGGTGCTGTTCTTCCTGCTGCCGTTCCTGATCGTGCTGAAGATCAGCTTTTCCGAGATCGCGCGCGCTATTCCGCCTTATACCGATCTGATCGCCTGGGCGGACGACCAGCTGACGCTGGTGTTCAATCTGGGGAATTATCTCCAGCTGACGGACGATCCGCTTTACGTCGACGCCTATTTACAGTCGCTGAAGGTGGCGGCGATTTCGACGCTGATCTGCCTGGTGGTAGGCTACCCGCTCGCCTGGGCGGTGGCGCAAAGCCCCGCCTCGGTGCGCAATATCCTGCTGCTGCTGGTGATCCTGCCGTCATGGACTTCCTTTCTGGTGCGCGTTTACGCCTGGATGGGGCTGTTGAACAGCAACGGTATCCTTAACCGCTTTTTAATGTGGCTGGGGGTTATCGATCATCCGCTGGCGATCCTCTATACCAATACGGCGGTCTATATCGGCATTGTCTACTGCTATCTGCCGTTTATGGTGCTGCCGATCTACACCGCGCTGACGCGCATCGACTATTCGCTGGTGGAAGCCTCGCTCGACCTGGGCGCGCGCCCGCTGAAAACCTTTTTTAGCGTGATCGTGCCGCTGACGAAGAACGGCATTATCGCCGGGTCGATGCTGGTGTTTATTCCGGCGGTAGGGGAGTACGTGATCCCTGAACTGCTGGGCGGGCCGGACAGCATAATGATCGGCCGCATCCTGTGGCAGGAGTTTTTCAATAACCGCGACTGGCCGGTCGCCTCGGCGCTGGCGGTGATTATTCTGCTGATTTTGATTCTGCCGATCATCTGGTTCCACAAGCATCAAAACAAAACCCTGGAGGAGAAGGCATGAGCAATCTGCCCGCTGTTCGTTCGCCATGGCGGCTGGTGATTCTGCTGCTGTGCTTCAGCTTCCTTTATGCGCCGATGTTGCTGCTGGTGGTCTACTCGTTCAACAGTTCGCAGCTGGTGACCGTCTGGGAGAGCTTCTCGCTGCACTGGTATCGGGTGCTGTTCCAGGACAGTGCGATGATCAGCGCGGTGACGCTGAGCCTGACCATCGCCGCGCTTAGCGCCACGATGGCGGTGGTGCTGGGCACGATCGCGGCGGTGGTGATCGTGCGCTTCGGCCGTTTCAAGGGCTCGACCGGCTTCGCCTTTATGCTTACCGCGCCGCTGGTGATGCCCGATGTGATCACCGGCCTGTCGCTGCTGCTGCTGTTTGTAGCGATGGGGCATGCGTTGGGCTGGCCAGGCGATCGCGGCATGCTGACCATCTGGCTGGCGCACGTTACCTTCTGCACCGCTTACGTCTCGGTGGTGATCAACTCGCGTCTGCGCGAGCTGGATCGCTCGATTGAGGAAGCGGCGATGGACCTGGGCGCGACGCCGCTGAAGGTCTTTTTCGTGATTACCGTACCGATGATCGCGCCAGCGCTGGTCACTGGCTGGCTGCTCGCTTTTACCCTGTCGCTCGACGATCTGGTGATCGCCAGCTTCGTCACCGGGCCGGGCGCCACCACGCTGCCGATGGCGATTTTCGCCACCGTGCGCCGCGGGGTGAACCCGGAGATCAACGCGCTCGCCTCGCTGATCCTGTTTGTGGTCGGGCTGGTCGGCTTTATCGCCTGGCGCTTTATGGCGCATGAAGAGAAGCAGCGGGTACGCGATATTCAGAAAGCGAGACGTAGCTAAAATCCGAAACCTTTGCCACTATTGATTGCAGGGTTCTGCAGCGTCAGACCGCGTCCGACAGAGGGGCGGCGCGGTCTGACGTACAGGGTGAACGTGGTCTGCTGCGATGCAAGGAGTCGGGGAATGTCGGAAGTTTTCAGAACCGGTAAAGTGGTTACGCGCTACCCGCAGGCGCCTGTTCCGGTCCTGATCGCCGGGCAGGCGATTATCGCCACCCGCTGCCTTAGCGTGCTGCTGCTGGCGAATGAGCTGGGCTATGACGGCGTGTCCGACTTTATTCACCGCAGCGCCCAGGCCTGGGACTCCACGCTGATTTTTTTCGCCAGTCAGATTATCTTTTTTATCGAGCTGCGCAGCGCCCTGACGTTGATGCGCGGTTCGCGTCGCGGTCGCGCCACTTATCTGATTACCCAGGCGATCGTGCTGCTCTATCTCTGGGCCGCGTCGATGGGCTGGATCTATCCCGAAATCTTCAGCCTCAGCGGGGCGGGCAGCATCGATATTTTGCATAATCTGCTGCTGCATAAAATGCCCGATCTGCTGGTGCTGGCGCTGCTGTTTTTGCCCGCCGCCAGCCGGCAATTTTTTCAGCGAAACTGAGTGGCTGATGCTACAATCCTGCCCCGCAAACCGGCACACCCACTCATCACAGGTTTAATCATGCATTGCGCGCTTTACGATGCAGACCGCTGTCGCTCCTGTCAGTGGCTGACACTCCCTTATCCCCAACAGCTGCGGCAGAAGCAGGATCATTTGCAGGCGCTGCTCACCGATATAACGGTCGGCGAATGGCGTTCGCCGGTGAGCTCGCCGCAGCAGGCGTTTCGCAACAAGGCGAAAATGGTGGTAAGCGGCAGCGTCGAGCGCCCGGTGCTGGGCATCGTACAGCGCGACGGCAGCCCGGTCGATCTCACCGCCTGTCCGCTCTATCCCGCCAGCTTTGCGCCAGTGTTCGAGGTGCTGAAGCCCTTTATCGCCCGCGCCGGTCTGACGCCCTATAACGTGGCGCGGCGGCGCGGCGAGCTGAAGTTCCTGCTGTTGAGCGAAAGCGCGCTCGACGGCAGACTGATGCTGCGCTTTGTGCTGCGATCGCAGGCGAAGCTGGACCAGCTGCGCGCCGCGCTGCCGTGGTTACAGCAGCAGCTGCCGCAGCTGTCGGTGATCTCCGCCAATATCCAGCCGGTGCATATGGCGATTCTGGAAGGGGAGGAGGAGATCGCGCTGACGGAAAATCAGGCGCTGGCGGAACAGCTGAATCACGTCCCGCTCTGGATTCGGCCGCGCAGCTTTTTTCAGACCAACCCGGCGGTGGCGGCGCAGCTGTATGACACCGCGCGTCAGTGGGTCAGCGAGCTGAATATCCATGCCATGTGGGATCTTTTCTGCGGCGTCGGCGGTTTTGGGCTGCATTGCGCCACGCCGGAGATGCGCCTGACCGGGATTGAGATCAGCGCCGAGGCGATCGCCTGCGCGCAGCGTTCGGCGCAGCAGCTTGGACTGAAAAAGGTGCAGTTTGCGGCGCTCGACTCCACGCGCTTCGCCACGGGCGAAGAGGCGGTGCCGGAGCTGGTGCTGGTTAACCCGCCGCGTCGCGGCATCGGCGCCGAACTGTGCGATTATCTGGGTCGTATGGCGCCGGCGTGGCTGCTCTATTCCAGCTGCAACGCTGAGACTATGGCGCAGGATATTGCCCGTCTGGAGAATTATCGCGTGCTGCGCGTGCAGCTGTTCGATATGTTTCCGCATACCGCGCACTATGAGGTGTTGACGCTGCTGCAACGCAGGTAAGGAACAAGGCGGTGCGCGGCTTAAAGCGTTGCCGACGCGTCCGCCAGAGGCGTTACCGGCCAACAGTCGGGCCGGTAAAGAAGGTCAGTGCAAGCACGTTGATCGGCAGATAGCCCGACAGGCGATCAATGGGCAAACCACTTGTCGCTAATCTTTTGCAGCGTGCCGTCCGCTTTGATCGCCGCCAGCGCGTCGTTCAGCTTTTTCAGCAGCGCCTGGTTGTCAGGGCGCACCGCGATGCCGAGGCCGGTGCCGAAATATTGCGGGTCGGTGACCGGCTGGCCAACAGTGCCCAGCTGCGGATTCGCCTTCAGCCACTCATTCACTACCGCCGTATCGCCGAATACGCCGTCAAGACGGCCATTTTTCAGATCAAGGATGGCGTTCTGATAGCTGTCGTAGGCTACCGGAACCACTTCAGGATGCTTATCCTGCAAATAACGCTGATGGGTGGTGCCGTTTTCCATGCCGATGCGTTTCCCCTTCAGCGCTTCCATCGTCGGATATTTTCCTTTCGCCGCAATCACCACCGCTGCGTTGGCGTAGTAGGGCTGGGTAAAGGCGACCTGTTTGCTGCGCTCCGGCGTAATATCCATCCCGGAAATGACCGCATCATAGCGACGAAACTTCAGCGCCGGGATCAGGCTGTCGAAGGCGTTGTTAGTAAAGGTGCACTCCGCTTTGATCTGTTGGCACAGCGCGTTAGCCAGATCGATATCGAAACCGACAATCTGATTATCGCTGTTGAGTGATTCAAAAGGCGGGTAGGTTGCGGAGGAGGCGAAACGAATTTTTTCCGCTGCGCCTGCATTCATTGCCACGCCCGCCAGCATGGCGGCCAGTAACCATTTCTTCATCGGGACTGCTCCTGTTTTCATTATGCTATTTGCCCAGCGGCGGAAAACAAGATGCCATTTAATGCATTTTTATGCAAATAAAATGTATAACTAATGAAAAAAGGCGGGTTAAACCCGCCTTTTTATGGTTACTTACCGTTTTTATCACCGCTGCAATCAGTTGCGTCGTTCAAACGCCAGCGCACGATGTTCAATCAGACGCATCAGCAGCGTCAGCAGGCCGTTGACGCACAGATAAATCAATCCGGCGGCGGCGAACACCATCACATCATAGGTGCGGCCGTAGAGCAGCTGACCGTGGCCCATTACCTCCATCAGCGTGATGGTATAGGCCAGCGAGGTGCTCTTAAACACCAGCACCACCTCGTTGGAATAGGAAGAGAGGGCGCGCTTAAAGGCGTAAGGCAGCAGAATGCGCATTGTGTCGCGGCGCGTCATGCCGAGCGCGGCGCAGGACTGCCATTGACCGGCGGG
>OKNF01000095.1_pt1 | contig 25758 bp, 36 predicted proteins | sample 1613121 | NCBI WGS metagenome assembly OKNF01 (sample SAMN04436838, study PRJEB24849) | human gut metagenome | biome: human gut; feature: NICU; material: stool | host: Homo sapiens | place: USA: Saint Louis, MO | collected 2011-09-08
AGATGCGTGATCTGATCCTTCAACTCAGCAAAAGTTCGATTTATTCAACAAAGCCGCGGTGATGCTTACGGTATGGTGGTTATCAAGTTTTATCCTGATTAGCACCCTTAATGGCTATTTCGATAATCAGGACCGCGATTTTCTGACAGGTAAACTTCAGCTCACCGAAGAGTTTCTTAAAACAGAGACGTTCCGGAACAAAACGGATATTAAGTCATTATCAGAAAAAATAAACGATGCGATGGTAGGGCACAATGGTTTATTCATTTCTATAAAAAACATGGAAAATGAAAAAATTGTTGAACTCTATGCCAAAAATTCTGTTGTTCCAGCGGTCCTGCTTAATAAGTCGGGTGATATTCTCGACTATATGATCCAGACGGAAGAAAATAACACCGTGTACCGCAGTATCTCGCGGCGGGTTGCCGTGACGCCGGAACAGGGTAAAAGCAAACATGTCATCATTACGGTTGCCACGGATACTGGGTATCACACCCTGTTTATGGATAAGCTCAGTACCTGGCTGTTCTGGTTCAATATCGGTCTGGTCTTTATTTCTGTTTTTCTGGGCTGGCTGACCACACGTATTGGTCTGAAACCGCTACGGGAAATGACCAGTCTGGCTTCCTCCATGACCGTACACAGCCTGGATCAGCGTCTTAATCCCGATTTGGCTCCGCCGGAAATTTCTGAGACCATGCAGGAGTTCAATAACATGTTCGATCGCCTGGAGGGGTCATTCCGGAAACTGTCAGATTTCTCGTCTGACATCGCGCATGAGCTGCGCACAGCGGTCAGTAATCTGATGATGCAGACGCAGTTTGCACTGGCTAAGGAAAGGGATGTTTCGCATTACCGCGAAATCTTATTCGCTTACCTGGAAGAACTGAAAAGGTTGTCACGAATGACCAGTGATATGCTTTTTCTGGCACGTTCAGAGCATGGTCTGCTGCAGCTGGATAAACATGATGTGGATCTGGCCGCCGAACTGAATGAATTACGTGAGCTGTTCGAGCCTCTGGCAGACGAAACAGGAAAGACAATCACCGTTGAAGGAGAGGGCGTTGTTGCCGGAGACAGCGATATGCTGCGACGTGCTTTCAGTAACCTGCTTTCCAATGCAATCAAGTATTCTCCCGATAACACCTGTACAGCGATACACCTTGAGCGTGACAGTGACTGTGTGAACGTGATGATTACGAATACGATGTCCGGCCAGGTTCCCGCTAATCTGGAACGTTTGTTTGATCGGTTCTATCGAGCTGATTCATCAAGGGTCCACAACACGGAAGGCGCGGGGCTGGGATTATCAATTACAAGGTCGATCATTCATGCTCATGGCGGCGAGCTGTCAGCAGAACAGCAGGGGCGGGAAATTGTGTTCAGTGTGCGCCTGTTAATGGATTAATCCCGTTCTTCAGGAGAAACCTGGAAGGTGACAAAATTGTCATCATTCAGTCACGCGATAAACAGAGGCGGTTTTTTATAATCATACATAAATCAGGAGCAGAGTGATAACGCAATCGCCTGGTTCCTGGAGTGATGAATAACCCGCCCTGAGATCAAATGCTTTCTCTGTTATAAGCCGTTGATTGTTTGGGTATGAAAACACCGGAGACCCAACCATGAAAAAGATCCTTGTATCATTTGTTGCCATTATGGCTGTCGCTTCATCCGCCATGGCTGCAGAGACAATGAACATGCATGACCAGGTAAATAATGCCCAGGCACCCGCCCATCAGATGCAGTCAACCTCTGAAAAAAGCGCTGTTCAGGGAGACAGTATGACAATGATGGATATGAGCGGACACGATCAGGCTGCAATGTCCCATGAAATGATGCAAAACGGCAACGCTTCTGCCCACCAGGACATGGCGGAGATGCATAAAAAAATGATGAAAGGCAAACCAGGGGCCACCAACGAATCAGCAACGTCATTTTCAGAAATGAACGAGCATGAAAAAGCCGCTGTTGTGCACGAGAAGGCGAATAATGGTCAGTCTTCCGTTATTCATCAGCAGCAGGCTGAAAAGCATCGCAGCCAGATCACCCAGAATTAACCCGCAGCTCCACTTGTTAGACCCTCATTTGACGCCGAAGTCACTGGCTTACGCTCCCGTCCGGGAGCGTTTTTTTTATTCTTTCATTTATCATTGAGTCTTATGGGAATGGATTTAATCAGTTACTTAATCCCTGCCTCAGCAACAAGTCCCGGAAAGAGCAGCTTTATATTCCGGGTTTTTCTGCTCATAACCTCAACGGTGGCGCTTAGGATGTACTTTGTAAGTACCCAGAGTGTGTGTCATCAGTACCGGTGTTAATGCACCAGCCCATTCCAGCCATGTATACCCATGTAAATCCCAACAGCAGCAATCAGGGCGCTTGAAATATAGGGGGCTCTTCTGGCGATGGTATTGAAGCCACTCCAGCGTTTGGCGACCTGACGAACGCTGATCGCCGCACCCACTCCAACCGTTACGAGGGTCAATGCCAGGCCGATACTGAAACAAACAACCAGTGTGGCACCCAGCGTAAGCGCTTTAAGCTGAAGGCAGATCAACAATACAGTTATAGCTGCCGGGCAAGGGATAAGCCCTCCTGTCAGTCCAAATATCAGGATTTGCCCGTTGGTTACTTCTTTCCCGTCGAAGCGGCGTTTTATGTCATTGGCATGAGCCAGTTCGTGAGCGTCCTGATACTCTTTCGAATTCACATCCAGCCCATCAAGCTCAGAGTGGTCATGGTCATGGTCGTGTTCAGCGAACGCCACATCATAGTCATGGACATGACCACGATGTCCCAGAGACAGACGTACGTTGAAACTGTGAGGCTCAGGGATGGGAGATGTTGACTCCAGATAATCACCATGATCAACAAATTCAAAAGTCTGAGAGATCGTACTGTTTTCCCGAAGTGTGGTTAATGAGATATCTTCAGAAGCCCATCTTTGGCCACTAAGAGTGCGTAGCCGCCAGTGGGGAAGTTGTCCTTCTTCAAAAATGGACAGTTCAACTTTTCCATGGCCAGTATCGATCAACCTTGTTTCGTCATGGTGATGATGTTCATTCTCCTGCATTCCCTCCAGCCAGTTTTTCTCACCGCTCCAGGTTCGCCAGAACATCCAAAAAGCCGTACCAAGGATGATCACTGAAGAGACCATCTGTAGCCAGGGTTCGGCTGATTCTGCGGTAAATTTATTACTGATATACATCCCTCCAAAAGCAATCAGCCATACGACTGCAGTGTGCGACAATGTTGCCGCGACACCCAGCATCACGGCCTGACGTACGGTGCCTTTTATAGCAATGATGAATGCTGCCATCATTGTTTTGGAGTGCCCGGGCTCCAGTCCATGAAGCGCGCCAAGCAGAATGGCGCTGGGGATGAAAAACCATGCGTTGCCTTGCTGAAGAAGTGTCGTAAATTCGTTCATGAGAATCATTCTTGGTTATTAAGTGTAGGCCGGATTCTACTCCCCCCCAGTAAAATATACTACCCCCCAGTAGAATAACGCTGGTATAGTTACATAAAATATCCAGGAGAGTGAGAGCCCACATGTCACATACCATCCGCGATAAACAAAAACTGAAAGCACGTACAAGCAAGATCCAGGGGCAGGTTGCTGCGCTGAAAAAAATGCTTGATGAACCTCACGAATGTGCCGCTGTACTGCAACAAATAGCCGCCATACGTGGTGCCGTGAATGGTTTATTGCGTGAAGTGATTAAAGGACATTTGACTGAACATATTGTTCATGAAAGTGAAGAACAGAAACGAGAAGAAGACCTGGACGTTGTGCTGAAGGTTCTGGATTCTTACATCAAGTGACAGTTTGGCTAAAAGCCCTGAGCATTAATTTATCTAAATAACACGTTATCAAGTGACGGTTTTGGGCTGTTTGTAGCGGCATAGTGAGTTTGTTTAATCAATGAGCTTTAAGATGCCCCCCTTCATGCAAGGCAACGCGTACATTTCTGGTACATCTACTTCCCTTACTTTGCTCAGGGCAACCCACATTGTTAAAGCCTCTACTCGCTGACCATCAAAATCACCCAACGTCAGATAATGGAAAAAAATTTTGGATGACATTTTGAAACGTGTCCTCTGCTGTGAACGTCGAGAGATGCTACGCGAGAAAGGAGATGACCTACTTAGTATCCTGTTAAGTAGGTCTATCTGAAGAAGTAGACAACTTTAAAGTCTTTTTCATGTTAAAGGAGACAACTTTAATGTCTGTGTACACCTACCTTTGCTCAAATCAAAATGTTCTGACATACCAAAATGGAGTGTAAAATGACTCAAAACCAGGGTTCTGAGCCAGTACCGGCGAGCCGGACAGGGCAGCTCATCAGCGCCCGGGATATGGCCATGCAGAAATTCGAAGAAGGGATGCGGTTAATCTCGGAAGCGTCGGAACTGTGCGGTCTCTCTCTCTTCACCAGCAGAATTATGCAGCCCAACGCATTTGGTCTTCCGTCGTCACTGGATCGCACCATCGAGGAGGGGCGTAAGGAAATTGACCGTAAAACGTGGAAAAGGCTCTTTGAAGAAATAGGTATGGACCGGTACTGGAACCATAAGCAAAAAGAAGCCTTTAACGAATCCCTACGTACGGATCCGCCCGTCGCTTCCCTGGAGATTGTTAAGGGAACATTACAGCATGCACTGGCTAACAGACGAGACACGCTTGCAGAAGGTTTCGTTGATGTTCTCAACAAGCTTGACCGAAGTTTTAAAAGCAATGCACGGCAATATACAATGCCGAAAAAGCTTGTTCTTCGGGGGATTTTTCCTGGTGTGAACGTACTGAGGTACAACGGTTTCTCGCAGGACAATCACTTTTGTTTACGCGACTTTGAGAATATTGTATGCATCTGTTCTGATACTCCAACACCTGCAACCGGCGGTGGGCTGAGTATGGTCGACAGGCTGACGGCCATGAGAAATACAGATTTCACAGGCGAGGTCTGCGATGAGAATGGCTGGCGGTGTCGCCTGTTTGAGAATGGAAACGTTCATATTTGTATCGACAGTATCTCGCTTCTGAATGCTCTGAACGATCTTATCAGCATATATTTTGCAAACCAGCTTCCGGCCGCAGGAAAAAAATGATGATCGAAAACGATAAAGAAAAAAGCCTGAACGATGCTACCTCGCCAGAGGTGCAGAATGACATCCGCAGCGAATCCACAGAAAAATCAAAGGAAATGGGTCGTTCAAGGTACTCATCTATTGCGATGATCGATTACTTCAATGCAATCGAACGTCTGTGCGAAGAGAAAAAAATTAACCCGGAAAATATCGATCTGAGCTTCAAAGTTCACTGGCTCAGAAACGCTGTTGGCGGCTCGTTTGCAAGGTCACAGGAGATGTTCGCTGAGTACCAGAAGTATGTTAAAGAGGTTCCTGAAGAGGCCCGTTACCTGGATATACCCGATGAGGTGAAGGTTGCACTCGGCGATATTATCTCGTACATCACCTGGCACTACCGTAGAAGCTATACCGCAATACAGAGTGATAGTGTTAAAAAAGCTGAAGCACGTAGCATGCAGCTGGAGGAGGAGGTAACGCAGCTTTTACAGCGGCTTGAGCAAAGCGCTACCGATATGGATGAGCTGAAACTTGAGAATCAGGCGCTACAGGGTCGATTAGAGATCCGGGACAGTACCGTCAAGGAGTTAGAAACAAGGCTGAATGTTGCCGAAGCAGAACTCGAAACCTGCCATCACCAGTTAGATAGCACACGGCATGAATTAAGCCTCGCACAGCAGTCAAATGACTCACTCTCCCAGCAACTGGCTGAACGTAAAACAGAGATCGCTGGTCACCTTGAATATCAAAAAAAGCTGAACGAAGAGATCAACACTCAGCGTTCTGATAATGCCGGTCTTTCCAGACAATGCGACCAGTTAAGTCAGACTGTGTCAGATACAAAGGCAGAGAGGGACAGGTTTGAACAGGAATTGATTGCTGCACAGAACCTCTGTGCTGAGCTGAAAAGTGCACTGTCCGGGAAGGAGGGTGACCTGGTGGCGGTGAATGCCGAGCTTACTGAACTCCATAAACTAAACGAGTCGCTGAGCGCCGACCTGAAAAAAGTAACTTTGGTCAGCCAGGGCTATGAAGCGGAAGTGGCTGAACAAAGCAGTGAATTAAAAACGCTCCAGTCCAAAGTAATGAAGCTGGAAGCTACCCTGGAGGCAGAGAAAACAATCTCAGAATCCCTGAAAGGCACCATTGATACATTGACTGGTGCAATGGCAGGGGGAGGTACTGGAAAGTCAAAACAGCCGCGTAGTAGAAAAACATCATGATAAATGAAGCCAGGTTGATAGACTTCTCTGCATCCCCTGGCACAGTAGACCTTCTGCGGACATTCAGCCCGTCCGCAGGAGTTTTCGTCCTTCAGTCAACAAATGCACTACCTTTTTTGAGTCTCCACTTTCCAGTGCAGAAAACACGTTACCGATTTTACCAACAGCTTGTATCTGAGTGATAACCCCAGTCTTGTAATCATCAAGGATCCCTGACAGGAAAGCGTTCAGTTTTGTCTGTTCGCTTAGTGAAAGCATGTATGACATTTTTTCTCCATTTTAAGCAGGTGTGCCAGTTGAAAGAGGTTTACGTGATTCTGGAAAATGAGGCAGCACCATAGTTTCAGATGCTGTGGTCGCATCCCAGTGCCACCATCCATAAGGCCCATATTCACGGTTGTAATAATCTTTTTTGAGTTGCTTTCGGGCCAGATAAGCAGGAGTGGCCATACCAAATACTTCCATCGGGAACGGCTTATCGCTTTTTGTGTCGAGCAGGTAGAAGTCAGGGAACACCTCACTAATACTCGCATCATAACGCATGGGCTTAACGTACTGCCGGTGCTCTGCATCCAGCTTTTCTGCAACAACCGCCTCATAGGAGGAGTCCAGAGGTATCCAGTTCTCGCTAACGTGCATCAGCACAATTTGATGAGCTCTTACAGAAGGGCCTCTGCCGGTTACCGCAGCTGGTGACGTCAACGCAAAGACAACTATTTTCGCCCCGGATTTCCATGCTGCGTACTCCGATGAAAATCGTTTCTTTACGCTATCCCAATGGCCTTCTGAATTGAAAAAAATCAGCGGTAGCCCCCCAAAATTCCGCAGGGGTAAAAATTTAAGTGGCTTCTCATGCTTTTCAGCATCGTAGCGAGGTAAAACTGACAGGAGCATGAGACGTTTATCACTCATCGCCTGTGATGAAAGACGCTGAATTTGCGACTGAGCGACAGGTTGTTTCGGGTCAGGTACACCAATGAATAAATGGTCACCTATGCAGGCTCTGCCGGTACGAATTTGTTTAGCGGTTTCAAGCAGACGATACCGTACCAGTGAATCGTTACGTTTCCCTGCCATTTTCGGGTACCAGACATTCAGACCAGACTCTGTCCACAAAAGACTAAGCAAGCCCAGGAGGGTCATTGAGGCCTGACCTCCTTCTGGTCGCTGAACATGGGGCAGGGGAGGCACTTCTGATTTTTCAGGAGGATCTTTCTCTGTCATACCGATACCGAGCCTTACAGCCATATCACCTTCGGTTGTAATCCGGACCACACCACTCGCATATCCTTTCAGGCCGGTATGCCGGGCATCAAGGGAGAAGAATACACAGGAAGGATCATGCTCAATGCCCGTGTTAGCGGCTTTGACGAGAATAAAGGCATCACCGTTCGGTAAAGCACGAACATAAAGTCGCTTTTCTCCTTTTCCACGACATCCGCAGGTGATGACTGATTTTTGACCTGAGGTGTGGTGTGCCTTTTTAAGAGCCGACTGCCACCCTTTAGCAAACTCATCCTGCGTTTGAAAGTCAGGTGAGTACCTTTTGACGTTTGGATCGTCGTCGTAAGCAATCATCACTGCGAATTTTTGGCTCATAGTAGTCTCCTAAACAGGAAGTTTAATATCCCAACCAAAGCAACACTTCCTGAGCGTCATACTGTTCCTTTACGCCCATGTCGCTAAAGAATTCTTCGAAATCTGTTTCGGGAACGCAATGCCTGGACAGTTCTTGTAATGCTCGTTCTTTAGATACCGTCTCACCTTCAGCTGATTCGAAATACGTCATGGTTGACCTCTGACATTATTACAACAATCTTAAGCATTTAAATTGATGAAGGAGCTCAGGTCAGCTGACTTCGTCGTAAAACTGCCGCAAGCGCTGGGAGGCTGCAAATTCAATTCGAGACTTCAGCAGTTTGGCGACGGCCGCAAAGACATCAACGACCACGGAGTTCCCAAACTGTCTGTAAGCCTGTGTATTGGACACAGGGATACGGAAAACACTTTCCCCGGGTTTATCGAAGCCCATTAGCCTGCTGCATTCACGTGGCGTTAGCATGCGTGGCCGACGGTCCATGTTGTATGTGTTATGGAAATCAGTTTCTCCCAGCTCATGAGACCAGCCCCGATCAATAAGAATTTCAGATCCGTCTTTCATATAGCGGCTTGAGAGGGTTCTGGTGACACTATTAACATTGGAAGGATCTACTAGTCCAAAACCAAAACCATTGCCTTTTGCCGCATGTTTCTTTGCATAGTTGTATAAGTACTCCCAGAGTTTAGGGGAGAGGATGTATTTACTATCTACGCTCGGATCCAGTAAATCTGAGAGAGAAGGGCGCTTGTCCGGATAAAAGTCTTTAATGTCTCTCAGAGTAAAACCGTCTTTCAGACGTAGGTCGCGGCGAAAACCAATAAGGACGATACGTTCACGGTGCTGGGGTCGGAAATGACGGCCATCGATGACTTTAGGATCATCCGCGCCCGTGCTTTCGCTGTTTGCGACGTCGTAGCCAAGCTCATCGAGCGTTTTCATGATGATGTTAAAGGTATTACCCTTATCGTGACTCTTCAGATTTTTTACGTTTTCCAGAACAAAAATTGCAGGTTGTTTTGCCCGGATGATCCTGGCCACATCAAAGAAGAGCGTACCCTGAGTGTCGCACTCGAAACCGTGTTTGCGACCCATAGAGTTCTTTTTACTGACACCGGCGATGCTGAATGGCTGGCATGGAAATCCCGCAAGAAGAACATCATGATCCGGGATAGAGGCATCGATAAATTTGTATGCCTCGTCATCAGTAACCTCGGGCCGGTTGCTAAGAGTGATGTCACGGATGTCTGAATTGAAGCGGTGCTCGTTCTCATCGCAATACCAGTTCGCCCGGTAAGTACGGCTGGAATAAGTATTCCATTCGCTCGTGAAAAGACATTTACCACCGATGGCATCAAATCCGCTTCGCAGTCCACCTATCCCTGCAAACAGATCGATAAAGCTAAAGTGCCTGTCCTCATAATCAGCAGGTCGTGAAGGTATTAAAGTCTGTAGATAGCGTCCATCTGCGATACTCAGATCACAATGCTCAGGTATGCATGTAACCTGACGTTTAAGGGATGCACGGGACCAATTACTGCCATTTTCATCATTTAATACCTGAGCCAGATATTTCAGGTCATAAATAGTCGAAGCTGTTAACAAAGTTTTGTGGATCAGAGATGGTGTTTTATCCACATCATTCAGGTCTGTCTCAAGATCATGAGTGTAACGTTTCATCCAAACTCTCTCAGGAATAATATCTTTGAGATAGATTAACACGCTTAATTTGGATTATTTTTTGGTTCAGGTTCTAAATTTATTGTGATTATTCTGCCTTTAAGTTGCAAAAAGATTGGTTTTAAGCCCGCCCATGAAATAATGACTTGTTAAAATACTGCCTGTAAATAGGCTTGTGGATACATGTCTGTACTCAACAAATTCAGGTGAAATGATGTTTTTTTTTACAAAGTTACTTTTGCCCATCATGATTGTTGTATTCCCAGTGGCGTCCTGGGGGAACTCAACAACTTTTGAGGCAAAGGTGGTTAAGATTGTTGACGGTGACACCATAACTGCGTTGGATGCTCAAAACACAACCATCAAAATACGGATGTATGGTATAGACGCTCCTGAATCTAAACAGGCTTTTGGCCAAAAAGCAAAACAGGCCTTAACCACAGCTATAGCAACTAAAATCGTTACCGTGATAGACCATGGTACGGATATCTATGGCCGTATGTTAGGTACCATCTGGTTAGATGGATATGATATCAATGCCTCTATGGTGGACAGTGGATATGCGTGGGTTTATCGGTTCGAAGATAACGCCATTGTCCCTGGCTATATCAAATATGAATCCGCAGCACAAAAGGAGGCAAAAGGGTTATGGGCAGACACCAACCCTGTCCCACCATGGCAGTGGAGACAGGCAAACGAAAAGCCCAGAAAGGTGAAAGGGAAGAAATAACCATGATGAAAGAGCCTCATCCGTTACTTCAGTTGGTACTAAACGATTCCGGTCGTCTAACCATGCCTGTTTATTATAGAGATCAACAGTATTGCCCGACTTGCCTTACAAAGGTGTTGAAGAGTGAGGATGGAAGTTTGGCGCACCTCGGGGAAATAAATCAAAATACATGTAGACCTTCTATTTCAGTAGTTGTGACAAAAGCAATTATTGAAATGTTATGTGACGGGGAAAAAATATTTGTAAATCCAATACGATACCGAGGCCGGGTGCTGGCACCCTCAGTAATTTTTTCTCCCGACACTCACACTTTCAAACCGTTTATAAATACAGACTATCAGCCTGTGGGAGCAAACTGGAAAAGTGAAAAGGGATATAAACTCGGTCTGTTTTATCTCAAAGATCGAGCCAACTCTATCAATAAAGAGGAATTTGATTTCATTGCCGTTATAGACCCTAAGGCAATGCAGAAAGAATTTATTTCGGCCTGGTCTGAGGTTGATGAAAAAAATCCATTGGAAACGCTGAAGCAGATCTTACGATCTAAAAACAACTCTTCTTTATGGGTAAAATGGCCTGGCAAAATTGAGCATGCGCAAAAAGGAAATTGCAACGAAAATTACTGGTTCGATTATCAATCTGATAATCAGGAAGTGAACTGTACGGTCTCTGTTGTAGGTATCGAAGGTAACAGTTCCGGTGAGACAATTTATAGATTGCAAACTTTGCTAAAGCGTAAGCTCAATGAATATCAACTGGTTCGGTCTTTAGGGACTATTATGCTTCTTGATAATACCGGGAATATGATTCCATCAAACCATCCTTATTTTGAAGTCATCTCAAAAGCATGTATAAATGGAGTGCGTGACTTTGTTCGTCAAAACCCGTGGGTAGTCTGACGGTCAACTATAAAGCATAATATAATTAGTAATAACAAGGAACAGACATGAATGAAAACTCAGTAATCTTAATAAGTTTATTTTGGTTTTTTTTTGGATCGAGTGTTGTAGCTGGTTTTATGGATGCATCATTATATTGCTGGATTTTTGCAGCCATAAGCGCATTGTTTCTTCTTTCGGTGATACAAACACCAAAGGAGTTAACGGTATCTATTCTTCTTGCGGTACTTATGGCAAGCTCCGCAGGTGTTTTCATTCTGGCTTATAAAGTCAAAACGAATGTCGTTTCACCAATCTATCTCTTAAAAAAGCCTACTGCATACATGGCTGAAATAGATAACCGAAGGATTCATGGTTACTAAATATTTTGCAATTGCATCATTTGACGGTCCGGGTTTATTTACCCACAGCATCGACTAATTCAAGAGGTTACATATGATAGTTTCAGAAGCAATTTTTTATTCTTCTATTATTTCCTGGGTTCTTTATTGGTGGTTTATTGGAAATATTACTAAAAAGGTAGGGATGCTTGTTGTTCCACTCACGCTTACCTTCGGATGTTACATTTATGCAATTCATTTGGATGATTCCGAACAGCAAACCAATTTACGTTGGGAGCAGATCGGTTTTATTACCTTTATAATTGTGATAATGTGGGCAGGAAAGTTTGTGATGAAAAGACTATCTGAATGATGATCTAATCCACACTTTTCGATATCTTAGAAAAGTAACTTTGTGAGCAAACAGTCATATGACATGCAAAACGCTGATCTCAAAGACAGATGATGGATACACATTTAGCATTTCACCTTACGAAGACGGGTACCGCTTATCAGTCTCGCCTGAAAATCGTCACAATGGTACCCAAAGCTTTGACGGCTGGTTCCCACGTTTTTTTTCCGAACCACAGTATGCCAAATCATCTTTAACTAAGTTTCTCGGTGAGTCCTTAGTATGGGAAGAAGATTCAAGTAATGCTCTATGAGATTACTTATTATAAATTTTTCTATTAATCTCCATGGAGTGATATATGAATTTGGCCTATTTTTTATTTTTGTCTATAACTGTTATGCTTACGAGCTTTATTATTAAATCACTTGTCGTATTGGTAAAGTTCAAATTACTTCGTGATGAACGTCTCGAATATACCAGCAATAAAAATATTGATGAGATGTACGATTTAATGAATGCGAAGGAAGAAATCCTCATAAGGCATCATAAGCAGATGTTGGCATTGCATCTTTCACTATTAATATTCGTTCTATTTATTGCTTACATTTACTAAAAATAATTTTATTCAACATTTCAACAAAGGGTTTTCAATGGAAAGCTTCGAAACTGAACAAATGATTCAATATGCTTTCTACATAAATATCGTAATAACGACTGGTTTGGCATGGTTTTGCTTGCGGTCAGGATTGCATTACAATTTTTTCAGAAAAGCAGAGAGTGCCAGAACAAAAGGGCTGAGTAGTACCTCTACTGAACACGGTCCAGCAATTGTGAGAATAAAGAAGCTACAAGCATTAGTAGATTTTATTAGTAACTGTGCTTTTCTAATCCTTTCAATTGGCACAGCTTATATTTTGTATTTTTGGATCCACAGTTAACTCATACAAGGTAACTTCGGCAAATAACAACTTCTAATGCAGGACTTTAATAACTATAACGGATGCTACATGAAAAACGACAGTTTAATTACGCGGTATAAAATACTTAAAGGCGAACGCGATGAGTCTATCTTCACCATAATAATCGCGCTAGTAGTAAAGCTGGGGCTGGTAGCCCTGGCATTCTATCTGTTGCTTGGTTCCACGATTGATTGGTCAAGCTGGAAAACCTATGCCGCCATGTTGATCTTTGGAGCATTTCTCTAAAAGGATGACCACGGCAATACCAGGTCAGACAACAAGGTCGTTAGCATGATCGTTGGAAGCAACGGAAGCACCTTGAAAAAGGTCGGCAGCACTATAAAATCCATCAGCAATGCACACAAATAAACTACTGGTATCTTAAAATGAAAGTGAAAGAGTTGATCGCCATGCTGAACGAAAGAGACCCTGAGGCAATTGTTCTGATTTCCGGCTATGAAACGATCGGCGGCACGGAAGTCGCAGAAGCTGATTTGCTCATTGATATGCAGTCAATATGCTTAGAACAGGCTGATAATCTCACAGGAAACCGTAAAGTTGTTTCTTCCGGTGGTGAAGATTCAGTTTGGTTAGGCTGGAAAGATGATTACCGTACAAAGGTGTTTTTAGAAGATGCCCAAATTCCTGATCAAGATGAATGACGGTCAGCGTTGGCTTCAAAGGCAATCTATCAGTACGTGAAACGTAAATGTTAAAAAATAACCACATATGAATCAATAACTTATGTCAAAGCTAAGTAGAGATGTCCGGGGTGGGGCAAAGTTCAAATGTCCTTTGATAATATTGAATTCCTGGATAAAAATCGCATCTTAACCTCTTCGTTTGAGTACCTTGTTGGGTTGACCCCGTATTCGCTTTATTTGTAGTATTGGGCTGCTTTGAAGTGTTTCATGTTCAAACGCGACGTGTTCTGTAAGTTCTTCCTGACAACAGAGCCGACAATATATACACATCCGCTATGGAGAATCTGACAACCGCTATGCGTATTACGCCACCCTGAGTTTTTCCTTCCTCTGTCGTACTGAGCAAGCCTCAGCACGCACTCAATAACATCCCGTCTGCGGATGTGCTTTACCGTACGTAAAAATGTAGCCCTCCAGGGCTGACTGTATCTAAAAACTGAGAAATTACTATGTTGCTGTCCTCGACGCGTAAGGACTGGCTGGGTAACGTCCGTGGTGACGTTCTGGCCGGTATTGTTGTCGCGCTCGCACTCATTCCAGAAGCGATCGCCTTTTCCATTATCGCCGGTGTTGATCCCCAGGTGGGCCTCTACTCGGCGTTCTGTATTCCTCTCGTTATGGCCTTCTTTGGCGGACGTCCGGCGATGATTTCGTCCTCCACCGGTGCAATGGCTCTCCTGATGGTGACGCTGGTGAAAGATCATGGCTTACAGTATTTACTGGCTGCCTCCATACTGACCGGGGTATTCCAGCTGATAGCCGGATATCTGAAGCTTGGCGGGCTGATGCGTTTTGTTTCACGCTCAGTGGTCACGGGGTTTGTTAATGCACTGGCAATACTGATTTTTATGGCCCAGTTGCCTGAGCTGACCAATGTGACATGGCATGTTTATGCCATGACTGCGGCAGGGCTGGGGATCATCTATCTCTTCCCTTATATCAACAAAACCATTCCTTCACCGCTTGTGTGCATCGTGGTGCTGACTGGGATTGCCATGTGGCTGCATCTGGATGTGCGAACCGTCGGGGATATGGGGAAACTTCCCGACAGTCTGCCGGTCTTCCTGCTCCCGGACGTGCCTTTAAATCTTCAGACGCTGCTCATCATCCTGCCATATTCTGCGGGGCTTGCGGTGGTTGGCCTGCTTGAGTCGATGATGACCGCCACTATCGTGGATGACATGACCGACACGCCAAGCGACAAAAACAGGGAGTGCAAAGCTCAGGGCATCGCGAACATCTGCACATCCTTTATCGGAGGAATGGCAGGCTGCGCGATGATTGGGCAATCTGTTATCAACGTAAAATCCGGTGGACGCGGACGACTTTCAACCCTCACGGCGGGCTGCTTTGCCTGATTGTGTTCCTGCGCAACTGGGTCTCCCAAATTCCGATGGCAGCGCTGGTCGCGGTGATGATTATGGTTTCCATCGGGACATTCTCCTGGCGCTCCATTGCCAACCTGCGGACACACCCCCTTTCAACCAGCGTGGTCATGCTTGCCACCGTCGCGGTTGTGGTGGCAACACATAATCTGGCCTTCGGTGTGCTGACCGGTGTACTGATTGCTTCGCTCAATTTTGCCACTAAAGTATCCCGGTTCATGCGTGTAACCTCAGTTCTGGAGGGGACGAGCCGGACGTATACCGTCACCGGCCAGGTATTCTTTGCATCAGCAGACCGCTTTACGAGCCACTTTGATTTCCGTGAAGCGATTGAGAATGTGGTGATAGACGTTTCACATGCCCATTTCTGGGACATCACGTCCGTCAGCGCCCTGGATAAGGTGGTCATTAAGTTCCGTAGAGAGGGCGCCGGGGTTGAAATACGTGGGATGAATGAAGCCACCCGCACCATCGTTGACCGGTTTGGTGTTCACGATAAACCTGAAGAAGTCGAAAAACTGATGGGCGGTCATTAACAGACTGGAGGGAAAACTATGAATAATACTGTTACAGCCTGTGTGGACGGTTCACTTTCAACGCGGTCAGTGTGTGAATATGCGGCGTGGGCAGCCCGCACTTTGCAATCACAGCTAGCACTGTTGCACGTTATCGAAAAAGACAGCACCCCGGTAGTGTCAGACCTGACCGGCACTCTCGGCATAGACAGTCAGCAATTGCTGACCGATGAGCTGGTAGAAATTGAAGGGCAACGTAATCGCCTGCTGATGGCCCAGGGGAAAGCAATACTGGAAAGTTGTGCTGAACTGCTTCAAAAACAGGGAAGCCCGGATGTGCTTTTGATGCAAAAACACGGTACACCGGATGAAGTTCTGGCAGAGCTGAGCGACCTTCGTCTCATGGTGCTGGGGCGTCGGGGTAGCCAGCATCCGGTAGGCTCTCATCTGGAAAGCGTTATTCGTCTGCAAAAGAAACCCCTACTGGTTGTTCCGGAGAACTACTCAGTGCCTTCCAGAGTCATGCTGGCTTATGATGGCAGTGAAGAAAGCAGGAGTAACCTGGAACGTCTGACGATGAGTCCCTTACTCAGGGGGCTGGAGTGCCACCTTGTCATGGTAAACGGTAAGAAGGAAGAGCTGCTGACCGCACAGCAAATTTTACGTGACGCGGATATAGAAAACAGCACAACACATCTTACCGGGCAATCAGTCGGGGACGCGCTTATTCGTTACGCCGAGGAAAATGCTGTCGATCTGATAGTGATGGGGGCCTACGGTCATTCCAGGTTGCGGCAGTTCTTTATCGGTAGTCATACCTCCGAAATGCTGCAAAAGACGCAACAACCGCTTCTTATCCTCCGTTAGCACTGATTATCTTAAATAAAAAAGGGCGAGTTCTCTCGCCCTTCGTCACAAGAACACGTTTAGTTCAGCCGGTTACCTTTTTCATCAACTACCTTCTCACCGTCCTCTTTCGTGAACGCGCTTTTCTGCGCATCGGGAAGAATATCCAGCACGACTTCAGAAGGGCGGCATAGCCGGGTACCCAGCGGCGTTACCACGATAGGGCGATTGATCAGAACAGGGTGCTGCAACATAAAATCGATTAACTGCTCGTCAGTAAAGCGGTCTTCCGCCAGCCCTAACGCTTCAAAAGGTTCGACATTCTTACGCAGCAGCGCTCGTACCGTGATCCCCATATCCGCAATGAGTTTTACCAGCTCAGCTCGTGATGGTGGGGTTTCAAGATAATGAATAACGGTCGGCTCTGTACCGCTGTTGCGGATCATTTCAAGGGTATTGCGTGACGTGCCGCAGGCCGGGTTGTGATAAATGGTAATGTTGCTCATATCAGTATCTCATTACAAAGTGAAAGACAGACGAAGCGCCAGTGCTGCAAGCGTGACAAACAGCACGGGGATTGTCATGACAATGCCCACCCGGAAGTAATATCCCCAGGTAATTTTGATATTTTTCTGCGACAGAACGTGCAGCCACAGTAACGTTGCCAGACTGCCGATAGGGGTAATTTTTGGCCCCAGGTCGCTGCCGATGACGTTGGCGTAAATCATCGCTTCTTTGATAACACCGGTCGCTGTGCTGCCATCAATCGACAGCGCCCCGACCAGCACGGTCGGCATATTGTTCATCACTGATGACAGGAAGGCCGTCAGGAAGCCCGTACCCAGCGTTGCCGCCCACAATCCCTGCTCTGCCAGCTGATTCAGCAAGGAAGAGAGATAGTGGGTCAGACCGGCATTTCGTAAGCCGTAGACCACCAGGTACATCCCCAGCGAGAAGATAACGATTTGCCAGGGCGCACCACGCAGCACCTTACCGGTGTTAATGGCATGCCCTTTTTTCGCAACAGCAAACAGAAGCAATGCACCAGCGGCTGCGACCAAACTGACCGGTACGCCCAGCGGCTCCAGTCCGAAGAATCCCACCAGAAGCAACACCAGAACCAGCCAGCCGGTTTTAAAGGTATTCACATCACGTATAGCGTCTTTCGGTTCTTTCAACAGAGAAACGTCGTAAACGGCGGGAATGTCCTTACGGAAAAACAGATGCAGCATCACCAGCGTAGCCGCAATCGCGGCCAGGTTAACCGGGACCATCACGGCGGCATATTCTGAGAAACCAAGCTTAAAGAAATCCGCCGAGACGATATTCACCAGGTTTGAGACAATCAGTGGCAGGCTTGCCGTGTCAGCGATAAACCCTGCGGCCATGATAAACGCTAAGGTTGCTCCCCGGCTGAATCCCAGCGCCAGCAGCATCGCGATAACGATAGGTGTCAGGATCAGTGCCGCACCGTCGTTGGCAAACAGTGCCGCAACCATCGCACCAAGCAGGACGATCCAGGTGAAGAGCAGCCGCCCCCGGCCATTCCCCCAACGGGCAACGTGCAGCGCGGCCCATTCAAAGAAGCCGGATTCGTCGAGCAGAAGACTGATGATGATCACGGCGATAAAGGTGGCGGTCGCATTCCACACTATCTGCCAGACCACCGGAATATCCCCCAGATGAACGACGCCAGTCAGCAATGCCAGAATTGCGCCCAGTGAGGCACTCCAGCCAATCCCCAGCCCTCTGGGTTGCCAGATAACCAGGACGAGCGTGAATAAAAAGATAGCACCAGCCAGTAACATCAGAAACTCCATTCACATTTGTTTATTCGGATATATATATCGCCATCAGCAGGAGACAGATGCCACGCTACTGAGCTTGTTGCGTATGTTTTCTCGTTCACAGTTCCAGGCTGTATCAATAATACCCGCAGCCCATGCTGGCATGTGTGGCGACAGTCGGTAATGCACCCATTTTCCTTCGCGACGGTCGATGACCAGCTCGGCTTCACGTAAAAGGGCCATATGGCGAGAAATTTTTGGCTGAGACTCTGCGGTTGCCGCACAGATGTCACAGACGCACATTTCACCGGACTCCCTGAGAAGCATCACGATAGTTGAACGGGTCTCGTCGGCGAGCAGTTTAAAAAGCTGAACAGGCTGTAGCATGCTTAACCTCGTAAAAAAATAACAATACATATGGTATTTCATATGTGATAACTTTTAAAGCATAGCTTATGAAATGGAGATTTTTTATGACCGACTTACCAGCAATCGAACCGGCTTATTTTGATGATGCGCTTGCCAGCAAACTTACGGGCAACAACGAAACCATGCCGCGAATTCTCATCCTGTACGGTTCAGTACGAGAGCGGTCCTACAGTCGTTTTGCAGCGGAAGAGGCCGGGCGGTTGCTGGCAAAGATGGGGGCTGAGGTGAAAATATTTAACCCATCCGGTCTGCCGTTACCCGATGATGCGCCCGAAAGTCACCCCAAAGTGCTTGAACTCCGCGAGCTGGTCAGGTGGTGTGACGGAATGGTCTGGAGTTCTCCGGAAAGACATGGCGCCATGAGCTCGGTGATGAAGGCCCAGATTGACTGGATACCCCTGAGTGAAGGTGCTGTTCGTCCTTCCCAGGGTAAAACGCTGGCCGTCATGCAGGTTTGTGGTGGTTCACAGTCGTTTAACACGGTCAATCAGATGCGGATACTTGGCCGCTGGATGCGGATGTTCACCATCCCCAATCAGTCGTCAGTGCCAAAGGCATGGCAGGAATTTGATGATGAAGGGCGCATGAAACCCTCACCCTGGTATGACAGGATTGTCGACGTTACCGAAGAGTTGTTCAAAATGACGTTACTCCTGAAAGGGCACACAGCCTACCTGTCCGACCGCTACAGCGAAAGGAAAGAGAGTCATCAGGAGCTCGCGGCACGGGTCAATCAGGCCAAAATCTGACAGCCAGGCATGCCCGGATGGATTACCGGGCTTTAAATCGGTTTCTTCCCAAATATCTCTTCAGAGCGTGACTGAAGTTTCACCAGGGCATTGAACATATCGTCCTGATCCAGGGAACGCTGGGATTTCTTCGTCGTGGGAGCTTTACGCCTGCGAGAAGGGCCGTCTCCGGATGGTACGGATTGCGACCGGTTATTATCCCGCTCGGCCTGGACCAGCTGCGCCATTTCCAGGGCCCGCCCCAGACGTTTGTTATCCACAATGGCCCCCTGATCGATTTCAGAAAGCTTGTCATAGGTGGAGTAGGGAAGTGATACGCCATTAAGCCGGAGCTCTTTATGTCCATCCGGGTAATGCCAGACATCGATGTATTTACCAATCGCCCGACGACTGAATTCGCTGTCTTCAATCAGATAAAGGACTTTGTCGTATTGCACTGTGAGTGATTTCGACACTTTACGAGCTTCACGCCAGTTAAATACCATATCAAGATCGTCATCGACATCCAGTTCCCGATGAACATCAAACGCCTGGCGAGGCGCTTTTGCGAAACGACGGTTGTAATCGTTCATGAACTCTTCGGCAAATGCGTTCGCAGCTTCCATGGAACTGATGCCCTGGAGCCTGAGCTCCTTGACCAGTCGGTCCTGAAGCGTCAGGTGCGCCCGTTCAACGCGGCCTTTGGCAGCACTGGTTTCTGCACAAATGGTCTGAATGTTCAGTTCATGCATCGCACGGCCAAACTGGGTATCGCCGTCGCCGCCGGTTGCATTTTTATTGTTGATCCTGAATACGCTGGCTTTGTCGCTGTACAGCGCAAGCGGTTTGCCATGTTTTTCAATATAGCCCCGGGTCGCTTCAAAATAGGTGAAAGTAGACTCAGATTTCACGAAAAGAAGCTGCATTAAACGACTGGTTGCGTCATCAACGTAAACCAGTGCCGTACACTTAGGTCCCCGATTTTCAAACCAGTGGTGGTCGCAGCCGTCGATTTGTATGAGTTCACCGGCACAGGCACGGCGGTAACGAGGTTGCTGAATTTTTGGCGCACGTTGCTTACGTGGGACCCACAGACTGGCCTGAGTCATCAGCTTACGGACGGTTTCTTTGGAAAGATGAACACCGTGCACCTCAGACAGTTTTTCACAGGCCAGCGTCGGACCGAAATCGTTATAGCGTTCGCGAATAATGTTCAGCGCGTATGCGGCCAGTCCCTGAGGCAACTGGTTGTTACTGGATTTACCACGACGGCGGCTGGTCATGCCAATCGGACCATCTTCACGATAACGCGCAAGCAGACGACGGCACTGACGGTCGGAGATACCAAGCCGCTGAGCTGCCATTTGTGTTGTCAGACGCCGGTCGATGACATCCTGAATGATTTTGAGTCGGTTAACTTCATCCAATGTGAAAAACTCCGCTGCGAGAGCCGTCATGGTAATCCTTACTTGATTATACACGCCGGACATCTTAACTTAGCCATTATCGGACATTACAACTTTGCTACTACAACTTAAGTGCGCATAATCAGGATTATGTAAGATCAGCGTTAAGTAGTCGATTTATTTGAAAGTGACGTCGTCTTTAAGTTAAAATCACCTATAATCAATACCTACTGGAGCAGCTCATGGCTGACACCTACCTCCCCCCGGGCTTTAAAAAATGCAAATCATGTCAGCAAGTTAAACCCTTTGAACAGTTTGGAAAAGAGCTCAAGGGCAAGTTTGGCCTCAAGAGTAAATGCCGAGCGTGTATTAGCGAGAAAAACAAAACGTACGCAGCAGGCCCAGGGGCCGAAGTAAAGACGCAAAATAATAGGACCTACCAGGCAGAAAACAAGACTGAGCTCGCGGAGAAAATGCGCGTTAAGCGTGCGAAAGAAAAATTTGGTGATCGCTATAATTCCTACCTCGCTTCTTTAGAGTCCATGAAAAAACTCAAATAATGTAATCGCCAACGGAGGAATAATGAATGTACATCTGAAATATGATACGATAAAGCACTATCACTTTGATTGGCTAACGCCTGCTGGCGACTATCCTAATTCAGCGGTTATGCTCGTAGGTTTCCGTGATGGGCGCTGGATTATTGTTCAAGAGTTCGGAAATGATTATAGCTGCTTCGAGGGCGTTCTGAAGAATGGTGATGATCTTAATACGGAGCCTAAATTCTATTCCGACTTAGAAAGCGTAGCGGTTGCTGCTTTTGGCATGATGAAGCAGATATATCCCCAGTACCAAGATAGCACGTTAGAAGAATTCCTCGCTGGATAAAATATTCTAGAAACCAAACTCGCCTTATTCGAAGGAAACTGACTATGTATAGAAAGGTTTTAGCTCTTTCAGCCTTACTGATTTCTGCTTGTTCCACCGATAATCCTCATAAACAAAGTATGCACCACAATGATTTTGAGCTTTCGGACTCAGCTGTAAAAATTCAAATCAAGTCTGGAAATAAGACAATCTCCGGCTCAGGTACTTGGATCGATGAACAACATATTCTTACAGCTTCACATTTATGGCTTGATGCAAGCAAGGATTATAGTCTAAGTATAATAACAAGGAATGGGAGCCAACCAGCAACAGTTATCAATATTGATGATCCTAAGAACCGGGACCTCGCTCTTTTAAAAGTAGAAAAAAATACTATTGTCAAAGCCCCACCTAATTGGAAGCTTCCAGTATGTGATAATGTTCTAGCTCCAGGTGAGTCTGTTTGGGTTCTATCGGGAATGTATAATACGCTTTCAAATACGTATGCTTCCCCCGACTCAACCTACTATTATAAAGGAATAGTTGGTTCTGATGGTTTGACTGCTTTTTATCAAAATGGAGTTAGTGGAAGCGCTGTGTTAAACCAATCTAAGAGTTGCTTATATGGTGTTGTGAGTCAACAAGACATTAAAAAGATCAATGTCTATCAGATATATATTACGAAGATTACTACAAATGAAATTATACGCGGATTCATAGGTTATAAAAATAATTAAATGAGCGTAATCTTACAACAGGCAATTCCGACGTTATCTGCGTTGGTCTACCTATCTGAACCTTTAAAAGGAACGTCTATCATGTATAAACTTTTACCCGCAATACTAGTCTTTCTTTCGGTGTTCCTTGGACTAATCGCTCTACTCAGTGCTATCAAAAATGGTTCTGATGAATTGGCGGTATTCCTCATTACACTTTCGGCGTGGTTCGCTGCTTTAAGTAAGTTTTATTCACTTAAACTGTATAAAAATAGTTAGCCTGTGAATCCAAATACAGTTGACAAGTATCCAGCACTGCCCCCGTGATTTATTCAGGTTAGAAGCATTCCCGGAGTGCAGGCTGGGATTAGAAAAGTTACTTTTCTTACGATGTACCAACCAATAGGGCACGACTTATCGTAATGCCTAATTACATATTACCTGTTTAAGTCGATCTAATAATTTCATTGGAGCAGACATGTCCCCGGAATTGGTATCAGGCATTGCACGAGTGGCGCATGAAAAGCTACTTTCAGTTTTGACGGAGTGCGGCACAAAGAAGACGAAAGGCACATGCCTTTTTGCAAGCTATCTTGTATGTTATTTAGCAAAAACTAAAGGTCTAGATGCTGTTGTTCGTGGGGGTAACGGTGCAGATGATGGCGGTATATTTACAGAGAGTGGTGGCTTTGGCCATTATTGGTGTGAATTGAACTTCGAAGAAGTGCAATATTATATTGACATCACTTCCGAGCAGTTTGGGTTTCATCCATACATAGTGAAACGCGTCAACGATATAACAGGATGGCCACGATATATTCCTGGTGATCAGGAAACGGTCGATAGTCATTTAGAACAATTATTACGCGACGGCTATACAGAATAGGCTGCGTATACACTATCGCAGCCTTTCAGGCTCTTAACCCTTGTGACCAGTTAACGGAACCACTCAGGATGACGCTGCCGATCAACGTTGATAACCTGCGAATTAAATTCAACGACATCCGCTGGAGTAAGCATTAATTCATCAGGATTTACAATAAATGGTCTTAAAACCACTTCGCCACCGTCTTCTTTTGCACCGTAGATATTAATAAGAAAGTGCAGTCGTTGATTTCCGTCAGCATTGCGTTGCCATTCTCTAAAAGTCAAAGTCTGTTTAATATAGTTTGTTAAAAGAAATGCGAATTCAGATTCTTCCGTTTGTGAGATACCGTTTTTGTTAGACATTTTTTTTAGTATCTTTCCGAGCATGGATACACAGGCATCTAGGGAAGGTGCGAATAAGCAGGTCATTTCTTCCCAAGCTGACTCGCTGATTAAAATTTCGCGGATCTGGGCCGATTTTTTTCCCGCAAACACATCGAATCAGCCTATTTAGGCTATTTTTTCCACCATTTCTGGCGTTATTTCCGGTTTTTACTGAGATCTCTCCCACTGACGTATCATTTGGTCCACCCGAAACAGGTTGGCCAGGGTGAATAACATCGCCAGTTGGTTATCGTTTTTCAGCAGCCCCTTGTATCTGGCTTTCACGAAGCCGAACTGCCGCTTGATGATGCGAAACGGGTGCTCCACCTTGGCACGGATGCTGGCTTTCATGTATTCGATGTTGATGGCCGTTTTGTTCTTGCGCGGATGCTGCTTCAAGGTTTTTACCCTGCCGGGACGCTCGGCGATCAGCCAGTCCACATCCACCTCGGCCAGCTCCTCGCGCTGTGGCGCTCCTTGGTAGCCGGCATCGGCTGAGACAAATTGCTCCTCTCCATGAAGCAGATTACCCAGCTGATTGAGGTCATGCTCGTTGGCCGCGGTGGTGACCAGGCTGTGGGTCAGGCCACTCTTGGCATCGACACCAATGTGGGCCTTCATGCCAAAGTGCCACTGATTGCCTTTCTTGGTCTGATGCATCTCCGGATCGCGTTGCTGCTCTTTGTTCTTGGTAGAGCTGGGTGCCTCAATGATGGTGGCATCCACCAAAGTGCCTTGGGTCATCATGACGCCTGCTTCGGCCAGCCAGCGATTGATGGTCTTGAACAATTGACGGGCCAGTTGATGCTGCTCGAGCAGGTGGCGGAAATTCATGATGGTGGTGCGATCCGGCAGGGCGCTATCCAGGGATAATCGGGCAAACAGGCGCATGGAGGCGATTTCGTACAGGGCATCTTCCATGGCACCGTCGCTCAGGTTGTACCAATGCTGCATGCAGTGAATACGCAGCATGGTCTCCAGCGGATAGGGCCGTCGGCCATTGCCCGCCTTGGGATAAAACGGCTCGATGACAGCGGTCATATTCTGCCATGGCAGAATCTGCTCCATGCGGGAGAGGAAAATCTCTTTTCGGGTCTGACGGCGCTTAGTGCTGAATTCACTATCGGCGAAGGTGAGTTAATGGCTCATGATGTCCCTCTGGGATGCGCTCCGGATGAATATGATGATCTCATATCAGGAACTTGTTCGCACCTTCCCTAGACTTAACGATGTTAAAATTTTGGTTGTATTAAAATCCTCCTGCGAAAGTGAAATCATCCATGTATTATCTTTATGATAGTCGGTGATATAAATAAAATGAGATGTAAAAGGCGTTGAGTGATTGAACTCTCCTAAGTTCCATCCATACTGTCTCACTGTATTTGAGCTAAGTTCTTTGTCGGTAATGTTCATAATTCATACCTTTCGATAAAGTCTGTAATGATAATTAGCTATCTCAAAGGCCCAGAACAACTCTTGAAATAACCTCACTCGAAGAATTTATCATATTGAACACCCCTACCTAATAACCTTGCCGACTTAATAAATCACAATAGCCCTCCCCTGTCATTTTAAAACGCTACTTGAATTTTTGATAGCTTATAGTTGTTTTACGTTCTTTGTGATACTCATATGTCATCTTCTCTTTCCAGTACCAATCTTGTAAATCCTGCAAGTCTAGCCCATTTTTCTCACGTATGCTTTCGTGTAATTCGCTAAGCGCGAGTTTATCATTAGGTTTATAAATGGCTAATTTTTCTTCAAATAAATCCAGCCAACGTTTCCCCATCTTTCGACGCAAAACAAACACCATCGTGATAATTGTACTGAAATGCACAGCAATTAGTTCCAACTTATGCGATTGCTGACCAGATAAAATTACTATTGTAACAACAGGGATGGCCGTATATAAAGCAATCAAAGCGACCATAAGTTGATATGGTTTTTCCCGTATTACCATGTCCATGGGTAAACCAGAGGACGCTACTGCTTGCCAAAATCTTAAATACCTTCCGATGGACTTAAACCTTTTCCCGTTTTTATGCATAAACCTGTTTTTATTTACTATCATGTTAGACCTCTATTTTTCTGTAATTCTAGAAGAATGTTACCTTAACCCTTAACAGGGATAACACCGCATGTATTATCTCCATAATCAAAGCGCAGGGCCGGTAATAAAAAGTACCATACCATCGATGTGTAGTTCGTTCAGTGCATCCCTGTCCGTGGATAGCTTTCTAATGTTGTCAGGAGTTGCATCAATCGGGTATAAA
>OKNF01000098.1_pt1 | contig 25403 bp, 27 predicted proteins | sample 1613121 | NCBI WGS metagenome assembly OKNF01 (sample SAMN04436838, study PRJEB24849) | human gut metagenome | biome: human gut; feature: NICU; material: stool | host: Homo sapiens | place: USA: Saint Louis, MO | collected 2011-09-08
AGACGCGCGCCCTTTGCCCAGACTGAGCCAATTGCTTACTGACTCAGTTAATCAACAAAGCTAACGAGTTGGCTCCTCTTCACCGTCGCTCATCTTTGCCGTGCGAACCGTTGTGCAGCGGCAGCTGCGCCGTAAGGCTCACGACAATGGACTCTCCGGATTTTTTCTTTTTCTAAGGCAAATTAATGCAGGAATATTTCATTCATTTACGTTAATGGATTTATATTTTCTGTTATTTTTTTTTAACGCAAATAAATATATAAAATGGCGTATCTTGAGGCGAGGCAATAACAGAAAGGAAAAGGTGTTTACTGCTTCTCTGAAAGGAAAATTAGAGCTGTCACATTCAATTTTTTATGGTAGATTACGCCGAAAATAGAACAGGCAAACAGTTGCTTAGGGCAGCATGTGACGCTTCATGCCCGTTTTATGGCAATAGCTTATTTCTTCACGATAAAAAGAAACAAAAATAGTTACGCTGCGAAAGCAATGTGCTGATGTTTTGTTTCGCCATCATCATGTCAGTGAATCATGACGATACCACCTGGCATTAAAGGCAGCGCTTATTTTAGCCAGCCGGTGATGAAAACACTTTACTCAAATCTGGAGCTCTCTCGCTCTTTCCATTAAGGACAGGAAAATGGGATATAAAAAACACGCCGTGGTCGCAATCGCTCTTTCTGCCGTTCTGCTTTCAGGCTGTAGCGCCATGAGCACGGCGATCAAAAAGCGCAACCTTGAGGTGAAAACGCAGATGAGCCAGACCATCTGGCTGGAGCCTTCATCTGAAAAGACCGTTTACATCCAGGTAAAAAACACCTCCGATAAGGATATGAGCGATCTGCCCGACCTGCTGGCGCAGGATCTGCGCGCCAAAGGCTACAACGTCGTTTCTTCGCCGGACAGCGCTTACTACTGGATTCAGGCCAACGTGCTGAAAGCGGACAAAATGGATCTGCGGGAAGCGCAAGGTCTTCTGGGCAGCGGCTATGAAGGCGCCGTTGCAGGCGCAGCGCTGGGCGGCGGCATCACCGCTTACAACAGCAACTCCGGCGGCGCGGCGCTGGGTATTGGCCTGGCGGCCGGTCTGGCTGGCCTGGCGGCCGATGCGCTGGTTGAAGACGTGAACTACACCATGGTCACCGATCTGCAAATTTCCGAGCGCAGCAAAAACAAAGTGACCACCGACAATATCGCGGCGCTGCGTCAGGGCACCTCTGGCGTTAAGCTGCAAACCAGCACTGCCGACGGCAACCGTATGAAGTATCAGACGCGCGTCGTTTCCAACGCCAACAAGGTTAACCTGAAGTTTGAAGAGGCGAAACCGGTGCTGGAAGCGCAGCTGGCGAAATCAGTTGCCTCTATCCTGTAATATGCGGCAGGGCGGCTAAAGGCCGCCCTGCGGTATTGATTCTGCTGCTACGATCAATGGCTTTCGCGGTGATGCTGTTCGCAGCGCTCTTTGGCTTCCTGACGCAGATCGCGCAAATCTGGCATGCTGTTGCCAGAGCCGTAACCCATCGTACCGTCGGTCGCTTCCTGTTTTTCATCCGCCGCTGCAAATTGCAGCTTGCCATCCTGCTGCTGCCATTCGCCGCTCTGGCTCTGTCGTGCAAAGACAAGGGCATATTCCGGGGTGGATTCATCAGCGCCATAGATTTCATATTTATGGGCCAGCTCATTGTCATTGCCTAATTCCAGCGTATCAATCAGTTTTAAGTCCGCCATTGGTGCCTCCTGTTATACAAAAACCAAGTATAGGTAATTTATCGCTGCCTGAAGGCGCGACGGCTTTTCTTTCCCGATGGAACCGCCGCCACGCTGCACCAAAAGCTGCTTCCCTGAGATTAAAAGCGGCTGAACAGCATAAACAGCAGGGCGGAGATCAGGATCGAAACCGGCAGCGTCAGCAGCCAGGCGATCAGCAAATTACGCAACGTAGCGGTTTGCAGGCCGGAGCGGTTGGCGGCCATGGTGCCCGCAACGCCGGAAGAGAGCACATGCGTGGTGGAGACCGGCAGGCCGAAGGCGTCGGCGGCGCCAATGGTGGCGACCGTCACCAGTTCGGCGCTGGCGCCCTGCGCGTAGCTGAGATGCGCCTTGCCGATACGTTCGCCGACGGTAATCACGATGCGTCGCCAGCCCACCATGGTGCCAAGCCCCAGCGCCAGCGCGACCACCACCTTCACCCACAGCGGAATAAAACGGGTAGCATTATCCAGCTCGCTTTTCATTGCGTTGAGGTTATCCTGCGTTTCCTGCGGCAGCGCGACGTTGGCCGCCTTCAGCTGCTTGATGCTTTCGGCGGCCAGGTACATATCGTTGCGGGTGTTCGCCACCAGCTGCGCCGGAATGTTATCCATCGAACCATACTGCTTAATCTGCGTGCCGATTTTCTGCAACAGCGCGCCGAGCGCAGGCATCACCTGCGGCGTCACGTCGCCGCTGCGCATAAACGTCAGCAGCTGGTTGCGCGGCGAGTCGGGCAGCGGCGTCTGTGACGTGCCGATCAGCTGTTGGCCGGTGACCTGCGCCAGCGCCGCTACGCGCGGGATCTGCTCCGGCGGCACTGAGCGGTTAAGGGCATAAACGATAGGCATCGTTCCCACCAGAATCAGCATAATCAGCCCCATGCCTTTCTGCCCGTCATTGGAGCCGTGGGCGAAGGAGACGCCTGTGCAGGTTAAAATCAGCAGCGCGCGGATCCAGCCCGGCGGCGGCTGCCGGCCTTCCGGCGCGGTATAAAGCTGACGATTACGCACCAGCTTTTTCATCGCCAGCAGCAGCAGGGCGGCGCTGATAAAGCCCACCAGCGGTGAAAACAGCAGCGCCCAGGCGACATTCTCCGCCTGATCCCAGTTCACGCCTTCCATGCCGCTGCGACCGTGGATCAGCGCGTTGGCGACGCCGACGCCGATAATCGAGCCGATCAGCGTATGGGAAGAAGAGGAGGGCAGGCCGAGATACCAGGTGCCGAGATTCCAGATAATCGCGGAAAACAGCAGCGCGTAAATCATGGCGAAGCCGTTGCCGCTGCTTGCTTGTAGAATCAGCTCCATCGGCAACAGCGAAATGATGCCGAAGGCCACCGCGCCGCTGGAGAGCAGCACGCCGGTGAAGTTGCACAGCCCGGACCAGAGGATCGCCGCGCCGGGCGTCAGAGAATGGGTGTAAATTACCGTCGCCACCGCGTTCGCCGTATCGTGAAAGCCGTTAACGAACTCAAAGCCCAGCGCGATCAGCAGCGCCAGCCCCAGCAGTACGAAAGGCAGATAGCTGGTCACCACCTGGCCCGACTCTTCCACATCGGCAAACAGGTTCACCGCGGCGAACGCCACTCCGCCCAGCATCAGCAGGACGATTGCCGTCGCGGTTTTTTTGCTGTGTTTACTGTTCAGATCGGGGCGTGCCGGCGCGGGCGCGGCGTTCCAGGTTTGGTTTTCACTCATGACGGACCTCGTAAGAGAATTGAGACGGCAGTTCAGGTGTGATACGTGGACGATATGACAGTGAGATGAACCAAACGGCAGAATCGTCGCATTCCGAACGGTCTGACAACCGCTATTTTATTAACGACTTGCAGGCGGGGGTTGCTGTTTATTTAAGGGAAATTTTTGATTAGGGGTTTAACAGGCGTTTTTTTACGCCGTTCCGTCATTCGTCTTTAGGTATTTATTCGTTACATATTTGGCCGTTACGTATAAAGCTGGCAAGCGTAAGGGCTAAATAACCTTTTGATTTATCATGGTAAATTAATAAATAAATATACACAAAATAATCAATTGAGCCGCAGACGGAAAAAACCTATATTATGCCGGCCTTAAACAAGGCGTTAACCCTTAAATTTATTTTTTCAACCATTGCGCTACTTATCGCCCTGGTTGTAGGAGAGATATGATGACGGATAAAGTCCGTATTGATACTTTAGGTGCTAATTCATTGAACAAAAATAATAAAGATTATTTAGAAAGACAGGATGCGTTCGAATCGAACGTCAGAAGCTATCCGCGCAAATTGCCTTTAGCCATTGCGAAAGCTCAAGGCGCCTGGATCATTGACGTTGAGAATAATCAATATCTTGACTGCCTGGCGGGCGCTGGAACGCTGGCGCTGGGACATAACCATCCTGACATCCTGCAAAGCATCCAAAATGTCATTACCAGCGGCTTGCCGTTACATACTCTTGATCTCACGACGCCGTTAAAAGACGCCTTTTCGGAATATCTGCTCTCTCTGCTGCCGGGCGAAGGCAAAGAATACTGCCTGCAATTTACCGGCCCGTCCGGTGCGGACGCGGTTGAAGCGGCGCTGAAGCTGGCGAAAAAAGTGACCGGTCGTTCCGGCGTCATCAGCTTCTCGGGCGGCTACCACGGCATGACGCACGGCGCGCTGGCGGTAACCGGCAACCTGTCGCCGAAAGAAGCGGTCGACGGCATGATGCCTGAAGTGCAGTTTATGCCTTATCCCCATCTCTACCGTTGCCCGCTGGGCATCGGCGGCGAGGCGGGCGTTAAAGCGCTGAGCTACTACTTTGAAAACCTGATCAACGATGTGGAAAGCGGCGTGCGCAAACCGGCGGCGGTGATCCTGGAAGCCGTGCAGGGCGAAGGCGGCGTTAACCCGGCGCCAGCCGAGTGGCTGCAACGCATTCGCAAAGTGACGCAGGAGCACGGCATTCTGCTGATCCTCGACGAAGTGCAGGCGGGCTTCGCGCGCACCGGCAAATTCTTCGCCTTTGAACACGCGGGTATTGAGCCGGACATTATCGTGATGTCTAAAGCGGTAGGCGGCGGTTTGCCGCTGGCGGTGCTCGGTATTAAAAAACAGTTCGACGCCTGGGCGCCGGGCCACCACACTGGCACCTTCCGCGGCAACCAGCTGGCGATGGCGACCGGCCTGACCACGCTGAAAATCCTGAAAGAGAACAACGTCGCGGGCAAAGTGGCGGAGCAGGGCGAGTGGCTGAAAGGCAAGCTGGTCGAGCTGCAAAAACGCTATCCGGTGATTGGCCATGTGCGTGGCCTGGGCATGATGATCGGCATTGAGATCGTTAAGCCGGACGCCGCGCAGGATCACATGGGCTGCTACCCGGCCGACGGCGAGCTTTCCGCTCTGTTGCAGAAGAAGTGCTTTGAGTCCGGGCTGATCCTCGAACGCGGCGGACGTCACGGCAGCGTGTTGCGTCTGCTGCCTTCTCTGCTGATCACCAACGATGAGCTGGCGATCTTCCTGGAGAAATTCGAAAGCGCCCTGTTAGCCGCAGGCGTTAAGCCTGTCGCGGTGGAGTAAAAAGCGATGACCAGTGAAAATCCTATCCTGGCGGCTTCGGCGCAGAGCATCGAAGCCTACCAGCAGGCGATAGCCCAGAGCAGCCAGGCGGTGGTGCAGTGGTTGCAGCAGCCTGAAATGTATCGCGGGAAAACCGTCGATGAGCTGCGCGATCGCATTCAGCTCGACTTTAATCCGCAGGGGTTAGGCAATCAGGCCGCCATCGAGCGGGCGGTTGAGTACTTCCTGCAGGATAGCCTGGCGGTGCATCATCCACAGTGCGTGGCGCATCTGCACTGCCCAAGCCTGGTGGTGAGCCAGGCGGCGGAGGTACTGATCAACGCCACCAACCAGAGCATGGACTCCTGGGACCAAAGCCCGTCGGCCACCATTATTGAAATGAAGCTGATCGAATGGCTGCGCGCCCAGGTCGGCTATCAGGCTGGCGACGCGGGCGTCTTTACCAGCGGCGGCACCCAGAGCAACCTGATGGGGCTGATGCTGGCGCGTGACGCCTTCTTCGCGCGCGCCGGTCACTCTGTTCAGCAGGATGGCCTGGCAGGCGATCTGCGCAAGCTAAAGGTTTTCTGTTCTGAAAACGCCCATTTCTCGGTGCAGAAGAATATGGCGTTGCTGGGGCTCGGCTATCAGTGCGTCACGCTGGTGAAAACCGATGAGCGCGCGCGTATGGATGTCGACGATCTGGCAACGAAGCTGGCGCAGGCGAAAGCCAACGGCGAGCAGGTGATGGCGATTGTCGCCACCGCTGGCACCACTGACGCAGGCGCCATCGATCCGCTGCGCGCCATCGCCGCGCTGGCGGCGGAACAGCAAATTTGGGTGCATGTGGACGCGGCCTGGGGCGGGGCGCTGTTGCTCTCCGAGCATTACCGCAACTATCTGGACGGCATTGAGCTAATGGATTCCATTACGCTGGACTTCCATAAGCAGTTCTTCCAGACCATCAGCTGTGGCGCCTTCCTGTTGAAAGAGGCGCGCCATTATGAGCTGATGCGCTATCAGGCGGCCTATCTCAACTCCGAGTTTGACGAAGCGCAGGGCGTGCCGAACCTGGTTTCTAAATCCTTGCAGACCACGCGCCGTTTCGATGCGCTGAAGCTGTGGATGGGGCTGGAGGCGTTAGGACAGAAGCAGTATGCCGCGATTATCGATCACGGAGTGACGCTGGCGCAGCAGGTGGCGCGTTACGTTGACGAGCAGGATGCGCTGGAGCTGGTAATGCAGCCGCAGCTGGCGAGCGTGCTGTTCCGCTATCGTCCGCAGGCGTCGCTGCCCGGCGGCGAGCCTGCCGTGGCGCTGCTGAATCAGCGCATCGGCGACGCGCTGCTGGCGTCAGGCCGCGCCAACGTCGGCGTCACGGAGTTTAACGGCGTGACCTGCCTGAAGCTGACGCTGCTTAATCCGGCGGCCGGCTTTGAGGATATCAAAGTGCTGCTGGCGCTGGTGGAGACCACTGCGCAACAGTGGCTCAACGCCTGATGCGTCGCACAGCGCGACGCTGAAGAGTCGCATAACGCGCCAGGGAGGGCGCAAACGTAGCCGTCAGGGAGGAGGGCTGCGCCGCATCACACGCCGCGAGTAACGATCGCGTAAACCCTCAGGCGCTGCGCCACTTCAGCAGGGCAGGCAGCTGCCGCTGCTGATTTTCCAGCGTTTCTCCTTCAATCAGCCCCGAAATAATCTCGAAGCAGTTCCACGCCAGCATCCGCTCATCCTGCACCACGGTATCGATCTTCACCGACAGCGCATCGTACAGATAGTGATCGTCAAAACTGCAGAGCCGAATCGGCTGCTCCAGCAGCCTGTGCTGGCTGAGATAACGCAGCACCCCTTCCTGCAGGCCGCAGGCGGCGCAGAACAGCGCTTTCGGCACGCGCCCAAGACGCATACAGAGTTCGGCGAACATCTCATAGCCGGAGCTGGCGTGATAGTGGCCGTGAATTATCCACTCCGGCTTTAGCGCCATACCGGCGCGATCCAGCCCCTGGCGAAAGCCCTCAAGCCGATCGCGCGTCGGTGAGATGCGCGGCTGCCCGCCGAAAAAGTAGAACTCCTCGACGCCTTCGCGCGCCACGCGTTCCACCAACTGGGCGGTAGGTTCAATCGCGTCGGTGATCACCAGCGGCAGCGTCGATTCGCCCAGATGACGGTCGAACAGCACTACCGGAATCTGCTGATTAATTTTCTGATACTCCGCGTCGTTCAACATGCTGGAGGCGACAATCAGCCCGTCCACCTGACGCTGGATCAGGTTGTTGACCGCCAGCGTCTCCTGACTGGCGTTCTCGTCGGTACAGGCGATAAGCAGCTGAAGACCGGCGTCGCGGCACAGGGTTTCCAGCGCATGGGAAAAGGTGGCGAAGCCCTGGTTGGTCATCTCCGGCACCACCAGCCCGACGGTGTGGCTGCGCGAAGAGTTGAGCGCGCGCGCGTGGATACTGGGCTGATAGTGCGCCTGGCGGGCGATATCCATTACCCGCTCGCGCGTGGCTTCCGAGACACGCAGCTCTTTTCCTCGTCCGCTGAGAACCAGGCTGGCGGTAGACTTCGATACGCCCGCCAGCTGGGCGATATCTTTGATCGTGACGCGTTTGGGTTTATTCACTGTTGGCTACATCAGGCTGAATCGATGGCGGTTATACTATCACGCCAGGCTCCAGCCGCCAGTAATCCAGCGTTACCTTTGCCTCCCCCTCCAGCCGCAGGCGCGGCGCGTCGGCGGGGAAATAGCGCGCCGACATCACCGCCTCGCCATCATTGATAAAGATCTCGATGCTGGAGCGATCGCAGAAAATATGCAGCTGCCGCAGCGCGCCGAGCCAGTAGCGATCCTCCTGCTGGCCGCTGCGCAGGTTGCGGCGCGAAAGGCGCAGCTCCCCCTGGCGATAGTCCAGCCGCAGTGCATCGCCGAAGTGCGCCGTCAGCGCTCCCTCCGGCGCGATCAGCAGCTCCGCGCTGGCGATATCCAGCGTTTCCAGCTGTTGCGCTGCGCCCTGCAACCGCCTCTGCGCGCCGCGCAGCTGCTGCAACTCGCGCGCCGGGCGCTGCAACAGACGATCCTGCTGCAGCGTCAGCTCGCGCGGGCAGGTCATCTGGTGGATCCAGCCATGCGCGAGCGTCGGCTGATAAAACTCATCGCCGTCGGGGATGCCCATCCAGCCGAACATCAGCCGCCGCCCGTCATCGCTGAGGGTGGTCTGCGGTGCGTAAAACTCAAAGCCGAGATCCAGCTCCTGGAAGTCGCCGTGCGTATAGCGCGCCTGCGGGTAATCCAGCGCGCCGATAAAATAGCCGCTCTGGAAGGTATTGAGCCAGCGTTTCTCCTGCGCCGGCAGCCCTTGCGGGCAGACGATCAGCACGTCGCGTTCGCCCAGCCGGAACAGGTCGGGACACTCCCACATATAGCCGAAATCGCCGAGGCCGTTAAGCCCGCTGCCGGCGATCTCGCCCAGCAGCTGCCACTGCTGCAGCGTCTCGCCGCGCAGCAGCAGCACCTTGCCTCTGCCCGCCAGATCCTGCGCACCCAGCACCATGTACCAGGCGCCGTCGTGACGCCACACTTTAGGATCGCGCACGTGGCCGCTGTAGCCTTCCGGCAGCGCCAGCACGGGCCCCAGCTTCTGGCAGTCGCCCTTTTCATCCAGCGTCGCCAGGCACTGCCAGGCGGTGCGGCCCGCGGTAAACTTCACATTACCGGTATAGATCAGCGTCAGCACGCCGTTATCGTCCACCGCCGAGCCGGAGTAGCAGCCGTGGCTTTCATAAGCTTCCGCCGGCGTCAGCGCAACAGGCTCATGTCGCCAGCTCAGCAGATCGGCGGAACTCCAGTGGCCCCAGAACTTTGCGCCGTGCGCGCAGGCCAGCGGATTCCACTGATAAAACAGGTGATAGCGGCCGGCGAATTGAATAAACCCGTTCGGATCGTTGAGCAGGCCGACCGGCGGCGCCAGATGCCAGCCGGGGCGGTGCGGATCCTGGGCGGCGCGCGTCTGGCCCTGCATCAGCGCCAGCGCCGTCTGCTTCAGCAGCTGTATCTCTTTCATACTTCCGGCCCCACTTTATATTTCAGCGTCAGCGACAGCAGGAAACCAATGCCGAAGGCGATCGCCATGCCGATAATATAGTTCAGCAGCGAACTGGCCTGCACGATCGCCATACCTGGCAGCGCCGTCAGGCCGACTGCGGTCATATTGACGTGGCTCACCACCACCCAGGCGCCCGCCGCCGCGCCGCCGATAATCCCGGCGATAAACGGCTTCATATAGCGCAGGTTAACGCCGAAAATCGCCGCTTCGGTAATGCCGAGCATGCCGGAAAAGGCGGAGGGCAGCACGATGCTGCGCGTCTTCACGTCGCGGGTTTTAAACCACACAGCCAGGCAGGCACCCGCCTGCGCCACGTTGGCCATCGACCAGATCGGCAGCAGGAAATTGACGCCGATGGCGGGGTTGCCCAGCAGGCCCGCCTCAATGGCGTGAAAGCTGTGGTGGATACCGGTGATGACGATCACCGAATAAAGCCCGCCGAATAGCAGCCCCGCCAGCCAGCCGGCATGGGCGATCAGCGTGCTGAGAACCAGTGAGATGCCGTCGCCGAGCGCGCGTCCCGCCGGCCCGATAACCAGCATGGCGACAAAGCCGGAGATAATCACCGTCAGGAAAGGGGTGAGAATAATATCCAGCGCGTCCGGCACGATGCGGCGCAAGCGCTTCTCCAGCAGGCTCATAAACCAGACCGCCAGCAGCACCGGAAATACCGTGCCCTGATAGCCAATCATCGCCACGTCCAGCCCGAAGAAATCCATCGTCTTAAAGCCGCCGGCCACGCCCCAGGCGTTGGTCAACGCCGGGTGGGTCAGGATGCCGCCGAGTGTGGCGCCCAGATAGGGGTTGCCGCCAAACTCGCGCGCGGCGGTAAAGCCGATCAGGATCGGCAGGATAATGAATGCCGCCGAGCTGAACATATCCAGCATCAAGAACAGCGCGCTATCGGCATTGACCCAGCCGTAGGTTTTCATCATCCCCAACAGGCCCATCAGTACCCCGGAGGCGACAATCGCCGGGATGATCGGCACAAAGATATTGGAGAGCAGGCGGGCGACGCGCTGCACCGGATTAAGCTTTTGCGCCGCCGCCTGCGCCGCTTCGCCTTTGCTCGCTTCGCTGATGCCCGCCGCCTGCACAAAGGCGGCATAGACCTTATTCACCACCCCGGTGCCGAAGATGATCTGCATCTGACCGGCGTTGCGGAAGCAGCCTTTCACGCCGTCCAGCTTGTCGATCGCCTCTTTTTGCGCTTTGCCATCATCCACCAGCACCAGACGCAGGCGTGTGGCGCAGTGCGCGGCCGATGCGATATTTTCCCTGCCGCCCAACAGCGGTAAAAGCTGCTGCGCTACGTTTTCAACATTCATACTGTCCCCTTTCAGGTGATTGTTATGACAGATCAGAACCAGGTTTCCATCTGTACGCCGAAGTTCCATTCGCCGCCGGCACTAAAACCGCTGCTGCCGAAGGCGTCGTCGCTGGCGTAGCGATCCAGCGCGCTGTCCCAGTCCATCCAGCTGGCGAAGAAGCGGATCTCCGGCCGGGTAAAGAAATCGCCGATATCGCCGACTTTGAAGGTCGGTGCCAGCGTCAGCTTGTAGAAACTGCCGCTGACGTTCTGGCGGTTTTTAAAGCCCTGCGGATCGAGATCCATGTATTGATAGCTCCCCTCCCAGGCGAGCGCGAAGTTTTGATTAATCTCCTGAATAAAGCGCGCGTTGAAGGTCAGCCAGCGATAGTCGTCGCCGTTGACGTAGCGATCGCGGCTCTGCTGCGCCAGCAGCGCCGGGGCGAAGCTCCACGTCCGGCTCAGCGGCGTGGTGCCGTAGCTGGCCAGACGCCAGGTTTCCGCCTGTCGGGTCAGGTTGCCGTCCGAACCGATGCCTTTTACCTCCGCACCCAGGCCGTGGCCGTAGAGCAGCGCGCTTTTCGCCTGACCTGCGCGTAGCCCGTAGAAGCTGTCGCTGTGCCAGGCCGCCATCGCGTGGTAGCCGGTATCGCCCGCGTTATCGCTGCGTGCCGCGCGATTGACGCGCTCTTCGTTATCTTTGGCGCGCAGGCCGCTGAGCATAAACTGGAACGGGCCGACGAAGTTATTGGCGGTGACGATATAGTTTTCGATGGTGTTATCCACCGTCTCGATATCGCCGAAGTTACGCCCGTAAACCGAGAAGTTGCTGCGCAGCTGGTCTTTCCAGCGCACGTCGTAGATGCCGCCGCCAGTGCCGGCGAGGAACACTACGTCGGAGTCGAGCCAGTGGATATCGAAGTTGTCGCGATCGAAACGCTTGCCGGCCCACAGGGTGCTGTTTTTAAACACGCCATCAAAGGCGGGCAGGCTGCCCAGCTCGACGAACGCCTGACGTAGGTTCAGGCTGCTGGTGTCGGCGGTCCAGTCGTTATAGCTCTCCTGGCCGTCCGCCAGCATCACCTTGAAGCGGGTGGTGGCGCCGTTTGCCAGGCGGGTTTTATGTTCGAGGTTCAGTTCGACATAGGTGTTGTTCTCATTGCCGAGGCGGCCAACCGCTCCGCCGGTTTCACCCGCCGGCGTCAGGTAGGGGCCGCTTTGGGTGCTGGTGGCGGCGTCATTCATAATCAGCCCGGAACGCGCATAGCCGTGAAATTCAAACCCTTCGGCCACTGCCGGCGTATCGGCGGCGGGCGGGTTGGCCGGGGTGCCCGGCACGGCGGCGACGGTCATCGCTCCCTGTGCCTTGCCCTGCGGGGCCAGCACCGCGCTGTTATGGGTGACGGACTGTGCCGCCGGCGCGCCGTTCTGCGCCAGCGCCGGTTGTTGCGTATTATCACGCGCCGGATCGTGCCGGCTGGCGATCGCCGCGACGCGCTGCTCAGCCCGGCGGGCACGGGTTTCCGCCTCCGCGGCGCGCTGTTCGGCGGCCTGCAGGCGCGCCTCCATCGCCGCCAGACGGGCGGCAAGCTGATCGACACTGGTATCGGCAAAGGCGGCAGGGGCGCTGCATAAGCCAAAAGCGACGGCAGCGGCCAAAGGGTTGAGCTTAATCAATGGGTGTTTTCTCCAGAGAATTAGCGGTTTTGCTAAACCGGTTCGGCAGGAGAATATTGAAAAGCGGATCGGATGATCAACAGATCTTGCTAACCCGGTTTAGTAAATGTGACCGGGCCAGCAATTTTCTCTTTTTATGCCTGTTCCAGGCGGGGCAGCGCGGTCATCGCGCCGCGGGCAGTGGTTGCCAGCGCGCCGCAGCGTTGCGCGTTCGCGATCGCTCGCGCCATATCGTCTGGTGCCAGCGGCGTCGGGTCAGCGATCAGCGCCGCCAGCAGCCCGGCGACAAAGGCGTCGCCGGCGCCGGTGGTATCGACCACCTTCACCTGCGGGGCGGGAAAATGCTGCGTCTCGCCGTTGCGCCACAGCGTTACGCCTGCTTTCCCCTGGGTAATGAGCAGCAGCGCAGGCTGATAGGTGGTGGTAAAGCGTGCGATGCCCTGGTGCAGATCGCTGCTGTCGGTAAGGTAGTGCAGTTCCTCCAGCGACAGCTTGATGATATCCGCCAGACGCAGCGCCTCCGCCACGTTGCTGCGCATCGCCTGCGCGTCGCGCCAGAGATCTTCGCGCAGATTAGGGTCAAAGCTGACCCAGCCGCCCGCCTGGCGTATGCGGCGCATGGCGCTAAACGCGGCGCTGCGCGAAGGCTCGGCGCTGAGTGCAATAGAACAGAGATGTAAGCCTTCGCCGGCGGCGAAGGCCGGCAGATCGCTTTCACTGAGGAAGAGATCGGCGCTGGGGCGCACCATAAAGGTAAAGGTGCGTTCGCCTTCGTCATCCAGCCCGACCAGCACCGTAGAGGTGCGCTGGTCCGGCAGCTGACGCAGACAGCGCGTATCGACCCCTTCCTGCTCCAGCGTGCTTTGCAGCAGCTGGCCGAAGGGATCCTGGCCGACGCAGCCGATAAAGGCGCTGTTACCGCCGAGGCGAGCGATGCCGACCGCAACATTGGCAGGCGCACCGCCTGGACAGATAGCCAGGCGCTGTTCGCCCTCCGGCAACAGATCCACCACGGCATCACCCAATACCCAGACACGTTTTGTCATGCGTTTATCCTTTTGCTAATGAAGCTAAACCGATTTAGCTATCATTGCACATTTTTCGACAACGGCGATAGCGTCAGCGAAGGTTAATCGCGCACGCTGTGAGGCAGGCGGCAAAACGGAATATTAATGCGAGACACGGCGGCCCCGCACCGGAGTAAGGCACGATCGGGCGGCAAGGCTCCGGGGAGAGAGGCGCCGTCAGGTCGCGCCGCGCAGGCCGACAATAAGCGGTTATGCTGTGCCGCGAGGGAGAGAAGGATCCGACAGGCCGCGCTGCGCAGGCGGCCTGTCGGCGGCGCGAACAGCGCGACGCTCAGCAGTAAAAAGCAGCTCAGCACCGGCAGCAGCGAGGCGGCGCCCCAGAGCTTGCGGCGTGAAAAGCGGCGCGCCAGCCTGGGAAACAGCACGATCGCCAGCAGGTTGGCGACGCCGGCAAACATCATATACCACGGAAAAAGATCGGCGCGGCCCACCACATACTTAAAGTAATAAATGGCGAACGAAGTAATGATGTTGTGGGCCAGGTTCCACGACAGCGCCATAATCAGCAGGGCAAACAGCGGCTTATTGCGGTAAATCAGCGTCAGCACGTCACGCAGGCGGTGCGCGACCTGCTGCGTACTGTGCGAAGATGAGTAACGCTCTTTCACGTTGCGCAGGATGACCAGCGTAGAGAGGATAAAAAAGAACACCAGGATAAAGGTAAAACGCATAAAACCTTCGCCCTCGTTGCCTGCGCCCAGCCAGTGAACCAGCGGCAGGCTCAGCACGCCGGTCAGATAGCCAGCGCTGCTGGCGAAAAAGCGCGGCCAGGGCATCAGCGCTTCGCGTTCCTGTTTGTCGAGGGTAATACAGGGTACCAGCGACCAGAAAGGCACATCCATAATGGTGTAGGTGAAACCCCACAGCAGGTAGGTCGCCCAGATATAGATTAGTAGCCCAGTGCCGCGCTATCGCGCGCAGCGGCCGGAGGAAATGGAAGTGGCGCAAACGCTCGGTGCAATTATCGCGCTGGAAACGCATCAGGCGCTGCGCATCGCCGGGCAGACGCTGCTGCTGCTGGATGCGATGGTCAGCCATGCGGCGGCGGGCTGCCGCCCGGCAGCCAGCGAAAACCGCCACCTTGATAAGGCCATCGCCTGGATGGAGCGCAACTAGCAGAAGCGTTTCGATATCGCTGACGTGGCGCGTTACTGTCGCATCGACCGCAGCTATCTCAGCCGTCTGTTTCATCAGCAGTTCGGCTATGGCCCCAATCACTATTTGCTGCTGCTGCGCATGTCGCAGGCGGTTTCGCTGCTGCAGGATAAGAAATTGCCGGTAAAGGTGGTGGCCTGCTCGGTGGGCTATAGCGATCAGATGCAGTTTGCCCGCCTGTTCCGCAAAGTTTATCAACAGACGCCCAGCGAATGGCGGCAGCGCGAATGGGCTCGTATGGCGGCGCAGAGCGAAAGCGGGAAAAAAGAAGCCGGAGCATAAGGAAAGCTTTTATTTTTTTAGCAGCCTAATCAATCGCCTGCAATAAGATGACTCTAAATCGCCATTTTTGCAGCGAAAATGCGCTTAAGCCCGTCCTGGAAATGCCGATATATAAGGTACGATTCTGTATTGAGACATTTCTAATGACCATAAAACGCAGTTCATTGTTAATTCTGATTACGCTCTTAGGCATTTTCATGGTGAGTTCCGTCACTAACGCCTGGCTGTTCGTCCGCAGTAACAACTCCCTTGATAGTGTGAATAAAGAGATCCGCGTGGTGCTGTCGATCATCGATCCGATCAACCACAGCCGCAACCTGCGCGTGCATCTGATGGAATATATGAAACAGCTGGAAAAAGGCGATATGGAAAATGCCAACGCCCGGCTGGCTGGCGTGGATACGCTGGTGCAAAAAATGGATGACGCCTTTGACGCCTATGTAAAAGCGCCGCGTCTGGAGAACGAGGATGCGCTGCTGCAAGCGTACCAGCAGGCCTGGATGGCTTATAAGCAGCAGGGGATCGAGCCGCTGATGGCCGCCGTGCGCAATGGCGATCAGGCGGGATTCACCAATCAGCTCGCGGTAGTGGCGAAGCTGGACCGTCAGTATGAAATCGCGCTGGATAAGGTGCTGGCGCTGCATGAGACCTATGCAAAGCAGCTGAACGTCACCGCTCAGCAGAATTTCAACTTCTCGGTGCTTATGCTGGTCATTTTTGCCGTGCTTTTTCTCTTTATTATCGGCCTGATCTACTTCCTGCTGAAAAAATACCTGCTCGACTCCCTGTTGGCGGCAAAAGAGCAGTGCAGCAAAATCGCTGAGGGGCAGCTCCAGCATACCGTGCCGGTGAGCGCCGCCTCGCGCAGTGAAATTTCTGATGTGCTGCGTTCTATCGAGCAGATGCGCCTGTCTCTGATTCAAATCATCAGCCAGGTACGCGACTCCTGTCATAGCGTCGCTAACGCATCACAGGAGATCGCTGCGGGTAATATCGATCTCTCTTCCCGCACCGAGCAGCAGGCGTCGGCGCTGACGCAGACCGCCGCCAGCATGGAGGAGTTGAGCGCAACGGTGAAACAGAACACCGATAATGTCTATCAGGCCACGCGCTTAACCCAGGAAGCGGTACAAGCGGCGCAGACCGGCGACGACGTATCGAAAGAGGTGATCACCACCATGAGCGGCATCACCGAGAGCTCGCGTAAGATTGAAGAGATCACCTCCGTGATCAACAGCATCGCATTCCAGACCAATATTCTGGCCCTGAACGCAGCGGTCGAAGCGGCGCGCGCCGGAGAAGAAGGGCGCGGCTTCGCTGTGGTCGCCGGCGAGGTACGTAATCTTGCGCAGCGCAGCGCCGCCGCCGCGCGTGAAATTGAGGGGCTGATTAAAGATTCGGTAAGCAGCATCAGCCAGGGTTCGCAGCAGGTCACCAAAACCGGTGAGGCGATTGCTAACATCATCAACACCGTTTCCCGCGTCAATGCGCTGATGCAGGAGGTTTCCACCGCGTCTGACGAGCAAAGCCGCGGCATCCTGCAAATCGAACAAGCGGTAACGGAAATGGATGGCGTGACGCAGCAGAATGCGGCGCTGGTGCAGGAATCCGCTTCAGCGGCCTCTTCGCTGGAGGAGCAGGTCAACTACCTGAAAAACACCGTATCGGCATTCCAGCTGCCGGTTCACTCAGCATCGGCTCACTAAGCGTCTCTGTTCATTCAGGCGGTCGTAAAAGGCCGCCTCTTTCTTTCCGCAGCAGCCGGGTAAAAGTGAAAGCGTTTACAGCTAAACTTAACCGTAACGGATGCGCGCCGCTCACACGCTTAGCGCAAGCGGCAGGCGGCGCGCTTAATCGTATCCCGCTAACCGGCAAAAGCTGAAGCGTAGCGCGGCCTGTAAATAACCGTTATCGCTGATGCAGTAAACATGGTTTTCGAAAAACCGAACGAGTAGATGAAAGAGCGATTTTTTTCCATAAATCTCAGGGGGAAATCGACGTCTTACCCCTTGTTAAAGAACGATTTTAAGAAAACCCTCATCGCCTTTTCGCTATTTATGGTTGGATTTTTATTCAATAGTCATTTTTATGGTGAAAATGCGCGGTACAGAAATAAAAAATATGCTGAACCGAAGCTAATAACTGGGCGGATATAAAATGGCCCTGTTATTAGGATTAACCTGAAGTGTTACAGAAGGCGTTGACGCGGAGATTATCGCCGAGACCGGCGCAGGACAGCATGGCGTCGCCTCCGCCCTCGCCAGCGCGCTGCTGGGGCTGAAATGCCGTATCTATATGGGCGCGAAAGATGTCGAGCGCCAGTCGCCTAACGTGTTCCGCATGCGCCTGATGGGCGCGGAAGTGATCCCGGTGCACAGCGGCTCCGCCACGCTGAAGGACGCCTGCAACGAGGCGCTGCGCGACTGGTCCGGCAGCTATGAAAACGCGCACTATATGCTTGGCACCGCCGCCGGTCCGCATCCTTACCCCACTATCGTGCGCGAGTTCCAGCGCATGATCGGCGAAGAGACCAAAGCGCAGGTTCTGGAAGCGGAAGGACGCCTGCCGGACGCGGTGATCGCCTGCGTCGGCGGCGGCTCCAACGCCATCGGCATGTTCGCCGATTTTATCGATGAGAAAAATGTCGCGCTGATTGGCGTGGAGCCTGCGGGTCACGGTATTGAAACCGGCGAGCACGGCGCGCCGCTGAAGCATGGCCGCACGGGCATCTATTTCGGCATGAAGGCGCCGATGATGCAGACCGAAGACGGCCAGATCGAAGAATCCTACTCTATCTCCGCCGGGCTCGATTTCCCGTCGGTAGGCCCGCAACATGCCCATCTGAACAGCATCGGCCGCGCCGACTATGTTTCGATTACCGATAACGAAGCGCTCGACGCCTTTAAGCAGCTCTGCCGGGCGGAAGGCATTATTCCGGCGCTGGAATCTTCCCATGCGCTGGCGCACGCCATGAAGATGATTAAGCAGAACCCGGATAAAGAGCAGCTGCTGGTCGTGAACCTTTCCGGGCGCGGCGACAAAGATATTTTCACCGTTCACGATATTCTGAAAGCGCAGGGAGAGATTTAATGGAACGTTATCAGCAGCTGTTTAAACGTCTGCAGGCGAACAAAGAAGGCGCGTTTGTTCCTTTCGTCACGTTGGGGGATCCGACGCCTGCGCTCTCCTTGCAGATTATCGATACGCTGGTGGAAGCGGGCGCCGATGCGCTGGAACTGGGCATTCCCTTTTCCGATCCGCTGGCCGACGGCCCGACAATTCAGAACGCCACGCTGCGCGCCTTCGCCGCAGGCACCACCCCGGCGCACTGTTTTGAGATGCTGGCGACCATTCGTCAGAAATACCCGGATCTGCCCATCGGCCTGCTGATGTACGCCAACCTGGTATTTACAAACGGCGTGGATGCGTTTTATGCCCGCTGCGAGCAGGCTGGCGTCGATTCGGTGCTGGTGGCCGACGTGCCGGTCGAGGAGTCCGGTCCGTTCCGTCAGGCGGCGATGCGCCATAACGTCGCGCCGATTTTCATCTGTCCGCCCAACGCCGACGACGACCTGCTGCGCGCCATCGCCTCCTGGGGTCGCGGCTATATCTATCTGCTGTCGCGCGCGGGCGTGACCGGGGCGGAAAAGCGCGCCAGTCTGCCACTGAAGCACCTGGTGGATAAACTACGCGAATATAACGCCGCGCCTACGTTACAGGGCTTCGGCATTTCAGAACCGGCGCAGGTGAAAGAAGCGATCGCCGCTGGCGCTGACGGGGCCATCTCCGGTTCCGCCATTGTTAAAATCATCGAACAGCATCACGCAGAGCCGGAAATTATGCTGGCCGAGCTGAAGCGCTTTGTCAGCGGCCTGAAAGCGGCCACCCGCTAATCACCGTGTGCCTTACGTTCAGTAAGGCACTCTTTATACACATCTTTTTCTGCGGCGGTTTGTATTTTTGCCGATCCTCAACCACACTTAGCTGGCCGTTAATCGCAGCGGCAACAGCTTTTTTCATGACAGGGAGCAGCAAGATGAAATTGATGAAATTTTTTAGCGGCGCTGTGGCGGCCGTCGCAGTCGCGGTAATGCTGAGCGCCTGCGCGCCGACCTCTAAACAGGAAGGCACCGGCGGCTATATTGACGACACCGTAGTGACCACCAAAGTCAAAGCGGAATTCCTGCGCGACGAGTCGCTGAAGGCGCGTGAAATTAACGTGGAAACCTTTAAAGGCCGGGTGCAGCTGAGCGGTTTCGTCTCCTCACCGCAGATGGCGAATCACGCAGTGGAAGTGACGCGCCGGGTGCCGGGCGTAAAATCGGTCGTTAACAATATGCAGATTAAGTAATTTCTCTTTTCAGGCCGCGACGCTGCGGCCTGAAAAACCTGCCGCCTGGCTGTCTGAGCCTCAGAAACGGTAGCCCAGACCGAAGAAAAAGACCCACGGATCGATACGCGTATCAATATTCTGCTGCTTACCGTTGGCTTTGAATTTAACTTCGGTATCGATATCCATATACCAGACCGACATATTCAGCATCCAGTTTTGATCCAGCTCGTAATCCAGCCCTACCTGACCCGCTAATCCCCAGGAATCTTTTACACTGAGATCGCTCAGACCCGCATCACGTCCCGTCTGGTTAAAGTCGGTATCGTAAAAGGTGGTGTAGTTAATACCGGCGCCAACATAGGGACGCAGCTTGCTGTTGCTGTCGAAAAAGTAGTACTGCGCCATCAGCGTCGGCGGCAGCTGGCGCACGGTCGCCAGCGTACCGGTGGCGGCCAGCCCAACCTTATGGCGAAACGGCGTGGCCGCCAGCAACTCGACGCCGATATTGTCTGTCGCCATCCAGGTAAACGTCAGACCCAGCTGCGTATTGTTGTTAACGTCGAACGATCCCATTCCCAGCACATTGTCTGAACCTTCGGTGGGCCTTACGGTAGCGCTGCCCGCACGCATAAAAAAATCACCCGCCTGATGCGCGCTGGCCATTGCCGGAACGGCTGTCAAAAATGCCAATGCCAATGCTGCCCTTTTCATACCTGCTCCTTGTGTCATTAAAAGGGGGGTTACCCACTACCTGGTTAGAGGTACCCCAAATGTTCCAGGGCTTTTTACAACGAAAAAACATAAAAATCATCCAGATCAATTTGGTTAACCTGATTAACAAACCGACAATTGATTTGAATCAAAAAACACAGCGCTCACACAAGGTCGTCACGTTTTTGAAATAGCCATTGCAGTAAATTCGCCAACGGATTATTTTGCTGATCTTCCTGTGTGATTTTGGTTCGATGCCTCGGAGGGGCGGGCGATCAAATGAGCGATAATTTTAATCCTTGTGTGTCCTGTGGCGCCTGCTGCGCCCACTTTCGCGTTTCCTTTTACTGGGCCGAGGCCGATGACGCCGGCGGCCAGGTACCCGTCGGGCTGACCGAGCCGCTAAACCTGCTGATGCGCAATATGCGCGGCACCAACGCGCGCGCGCCGCGCTGCGTTGCGTTACAGGGCGAGATCGGCGAATGTGTCTCCTGCGGCATCTATGAACAGCGTCCCACGCCCTGCCGCGAGTTCGCTATGTCCGGCGAAAACGGCGTGGAGAACGAGGCGTGCGACCGCGCGCGCGCGAAATATGGTCTGCCGCCGCTGTTTTCTTCTTCCCTGCCGTCGATTACGGAAAGTTATGTAAGTCTGGGTGCCAGTTCGCCGCCAGACCATGTACAATCGCCGGATCTGTAATCCGGTTATTATCAAAGGAGTGTACATGTCCATCACGGCGGGCTCGCTATACCGTGACACGGGAAATTTTTTGCGCCATCAGCTGGCGACCATTGTGCTGATTGCGCTACTGACGTCATTTATTACGGTGATGATTGGCCATGCGCTGACCCCTGACGCCGATCAGCTTTCCATACTGAGCGAAGGCGACAGCGGCGGCGCCAGTTCGTTGATTGAAGTGATTCAGACAATGACGCCGGAACAGCAGCAGGTACTGCTGCGCGCTTCCGCTGCTGGCACCTTCGCATCGCTGGTGGGTAACACGCTGCTGCTCGGCGCAATGCTTTGCCTGATCCCGCTGGTGTCGGCTGGGCAGCGCATCAGCGCGCTGCGCGCAATCGGCGCTTCCGCCCCGCTCTTGCCGCGTCTGCTGCTGTTAACCTTCCTGATGACGCTGCTGGTGCAGCTGGGCTTTATGGTGCTGGTGATCCCAGGCGTGATGCTGGGCATCCTGCTCTCGCTGGCGCCGGTGGTGCTGGCGGTCGAGAAGACCGGCGTGATCGCCGCGATGCGCGCCAGCTTCCGTCTCGCCTGGGCGAATCTGAAACTGATCGCGCCGGCGGTAGTCGTCTGGCTGCTGGCTAAACTGCTGCTCCTGCTGTTGGCCTCTTCTTTTACCGTATTGCCCGCTAACGTCGCTTCGGTTCTGCTCAATGCGCTAAGCAACCTGGTGTCGGCGGTACTGGTGATCTACTTGTTCCGCCTGTATATGCTGGCACGATAAGACCTGACGGCATACTTCGGTATGCCGTTATGTTTTTCTTCTCAGGCACGATCTGGAATTCACAATGAAGCAACTACTCGACTTTCTTCCCCTGGTGGTCTTTTTTATTTTCTATAAGCTGTACGATATTTATATCGCCTCCGGCGCGCTGATTGCCGCCACCGGCCTGGCGCTGGTGGCCAGCTGGGTGCTCTACCGCAAGCTGGAGAAAATGACCATCTTTACCTTTGTGCTGGTGGCGGTTTTCGGCACCCTGACGCTGGTTTTTCATAATGATGAATTTATCAAATGGAAGGTCACGGTGATCTATACGCTGTTCGCCGTCGCCCTGCTTTTTAGCCAGTTCTTTATGGAGAAACCGCTGATTCAAAGCATGCTGGGCAAGGAGCTGCAGCTGCCGCAGCACGCCTGGCGCAAACTCAATATCGCCTGGGCGCTGTTTTTCCTCGCCTGCGGTCTGGCGAACATCTATGTCGCCTTCTGGATGCCTCAGGCATTTTGGGTGAACTTTAAGGTGTTCGGCCTGACCGGTCTGACGCTGCTGTTTACGCTGCTGAGCGGCGTTTATATTTATCGTCTGATGCCGCAGGATCAGAAATAACGCTTTCCCCGGCGGCGCGCCTGCCGGGTTTTCCCGTTCATACAGAAGATCATGCAATGGATAATAATCGCAAGCCGCAAGGCGAAATGGTGTTACGCACGCTGGCGATGCCGGCAGATACCAATGCCAACGGAGATATTTTTGGCGGCTGGCTGATGTCGCAAATGGACATCGGCGGGGCGATTCTCGCTAAAGAAATCGCGGAAGGACGCGTCGTCACCGTGCGCGTCGATGGCATGACATTTCTTAAGCCGGTGGCGGTGGGCGACGTGGTAAGCTGCCATGCACGCTGTATTCGTACCGGCAGCAGTTCGATGACCATTAATGTCGAAGTGTGGATTAAGAAAGTTTCATCCGAGCCGTTGGGCCAGCGCTACTGTACGACGGAAGCGATTTTCGTTTACGTGGCGGTGGATGAACAAGGTAAATCCCGACCCTTGCCTGCCGATAAAAGCCACTATCAGGCGCCGGAATAATAACCGCGCGTTAACGGCGGCACAGATACAGAACAGCGCGGCTGCCTTTACCGGCGGCCGCGCTGCTATGAGCGGTTGGCGGCGACGTTATTCGAGGCTGGAGCCGCCGTTGATGCGGAAAACGATGGTCATCGTCAGGTTACTGCCCGGTTTACCACTCTCGTAGCGCCACTTTCTCATCGCCTGTTTCACGTCGCGCTCAAACATATTGCGCGGCTCGGCGGAGAGAATGCGAATATTGTCCACGCGTCCGGCGCTGTCGACATCATACTGCACGCGCACCCGTCCCTCGATACGCAGCGCAAAGGCGCGCGCCGGATAGGCGGGCTTGCTGACGGTCAACGCGCGCGGCCCGGTCGAGATTGACTGCGAAGGCGCGGATGAGGCCTTCGGCGCGGTGGCCGGCCGGGTGGCGGCGCTTTTCGGCGCGTCATTTTCAAACGGCGAAGCGTGACGCGGCTCCGTCTGCGGCTTCACTTCTTTACGCGGCTTCACCACCTCTTTCTTCACCGGCTTCGGTTTAGGCTTCGGCTTGGGCTGCGGTTTAGGGATCGGCACCGGCTCCGGCTTCGGCGGCTCAGGGGCCGGCTGCGGTTCAGGTTCAGGCTGCGGTTCAGGCGCTGGCTGCGGCGCGGGTTGTGGCGCGGGCTGGACTTCCGGCGCCACCAGCGAAACGCTGATGGGCTGTGATGTTTTCGGCGCTTCAATTACCTGATGAAACGAAGCATACAGCAATGCGGCGATCACGCTGCCGTGCAGCGCCACTGAAAGCAACACGGGTATCGATAAGCGGCGGGGTAAAGGAGTCGTCAGCGTCGTCATAACTTTTCGGTCAGTTAAGTGAAGCGCCAATTTTAAATGCAAATAGCAATCAGTTTCAACAACTCACCCAGGGCGGGCGGCAGAAAAAAGCGTAAAACGCGGGTTCGTTGCGACAGGTCAACAACGCATTATCTTTTCATTTGCACAAAACTTTACGATAACTTAACGTAACTGCCAAATTGACCCGCCCCCTACAGGAGTAACTATCGTGCTGTATGTCATTTATGCTGAAGACAATGCCGATTCGCTGGAAAAGCGTAACGCTGTGCGTCCGGCTCACCTTGCTCGTCTGCAGCTGCTGCAAGATGAGGGCCGTTTGATTGTGGCAGGCCCGATGCCTGCCGTTGACAGCAACGACCCTGGCGCGGCTGGCTTTACCGGTTCGACGGTGATCGCGGAGTTCCCTTCTCTGGAAGCGGCCCAGTCCTGGGCTGAGGATGATCCCTATATCGCCGCTGGCGTCTATAAGCAGGTCGCCGTGAAGCCGTTTAAACGCGTATTTTGATTGTCGCGACAATAAATAAAGCGGATTCAGGCCAGCGGGAGAACAGCCAAATGGCCTGTTTTCCGTTGGCTTTGCTCCTGCGAAGCCCCTGTCAGAAAGCAGAGCCGTAGCCACTATAAGTCGTTGCCTGAGCAGATCGTGCGATGCAGGCTGGCTTAATTCATTTTTTCACAGTCGTAGAGGCCGTGAATACGGATCTGATGCTGACTGGTACGCACAACGTCAACATCAAGCGTCGCCCTGCCGTCCTTATTCACATACTTCATGCTGTAGTTGCCCTGAAATTTCGTGGCCGGCACGATCCATTTCATCTGTACATTGTTATAGTCACCCTTCTGCTGCAAAAAAGTGACCTTCTGGCTGAGCGGTTTTACGCCGTTGATTTTCGTCCATCCTGCCGGGGAAGGAATATCGCCAATCTGAAACGGGCCGCAATGGGAGTCGGCCGCAGAGATGAGCGGCGCTGAGGCCATCAACGCGGCAACGGCGGCCAGAATGAATTTCATGTTCATCACGCATACCTTGTGTGGCGCTGTCTTAATCTGATAAAGCGGCAGTGCAGGTGTAGCGATGCGCCCTGCCGCGATCGACACAAAATGCTTACCAAAACTGATTGATGAATAACACTGAACGGCGCTGCTGCTGCGCCAGCTGATGACGGAAGGCGTGAATACGCCGGTAGCGACGCGACTGCCCTTCCAGCCAGCGCGCCCGCTTGCGTTGGGCCTGGCGCAACATGCGCCAGCGAGCAACTTCGTTTTTGCTGCGCTTCATAATACATACCTGATTGCATAACAACGCGCCGCATTATAGATCCTTTTATAACGGACAACATCCTTCTCTGCCGCCCGTTGCCGACAAAGGGTTTCGCAGGGGAGGATCTCCACGTACACTTCCTGCATCAAAGCGCGAACAGGATTTCCACTTAATGACCACATTTTATACGCTAATCAGCTGGCTGTTATTTTTTGGATACTGGTTACTGATCGCTGGCGTAACGCTACGGATTCTGATGAAGCGCCGCGCGGTCACCTCGGCGATGGCGTGGCTGTTGATTATCTACATCCTGCCGTTGGTCGGCATCGTCGCCTACCTCTCTTTCGGCGAACTCTACCTTGGGAAACGACGGGCCGAGCGCGCGCGCACCATGTGGCCTTCCACCGCCAAGTGGCTTAATGATTTAAAAAGTTGCAGCTCGATTTTCGCCACCGAACACAGCGATGTGGCGCGTTCGTTGTTTCAACTGTGCGAAAACCGTCAGGGGATCGCTGGCGTAAAAGGCAACCAGCTCCAGCTGCTTACCAGTACCGATGACACGATGAAAGCGCTGATTCGTGATATTCAGCTGGCGCGTCACAATATCGAGATGGTGTTCTATATCTGGCATCCGGGCGGCCTGGCTGACGAGGTAGCGGAATCGCTGATGGCGGCGGCGCGGCGCGGCGTGCATTGTCGCCTGATGCTGGACTCCGCTGGCAGCGTCACCTTTTTCCGCAGCCAGTGGCCGGCGATGATGCGTAATGCCGGCATCGACGTGGTAGAGGCGCTCCAGGATAGAAAGCGGATACAAGTAGGAGTGATTTTTTATGAACTACACAAATAGTCGAA
>OKNF01000100.1_pt1 | contig 24994 bp, 23 predicted proteins | sample 1613121 | NCBI WGS metagenome assembly OKNF01 (sample SAMN04436838, study PRJEB24849) | human gut metagenome | biome: human gut; feature: NICU; material: stool | host: Homo sapiens | place: USA: Saint Louis, MO | collected 2011-09-08
TAAAACTTGTTCCTAAACCACTTTGACAAACTGTAAAAATCTTCATCTTATTTCTTGCTGGAAATCGCTAAACTTCAGCTTTACGCCCTGCCGCGCAATATGGCGATCCGGCTTGATTTTAGTCAGGCGCCGCTCCAGCTCGTCATAGAGAAAATCGATAATCTCCAGGCACTGCTCCCAGTGGTGAATATCCTCCGACAGCGTGCGCTCCACGCCAAGCGACTTGCGCTCGCGATCGGCGATCACTTCCCGTTCGTCAATACCGTGGCTGCGCTCCCAGATAACGCGGCCAAACTTGCCAAAGCGCTTCAGCAGCATCGCCAGATCGCTGTTCTGCACGTCGGCGCAGGTGCGCAGCCCTAAATCTTCCAGCTTCTTTGCCGTCACTTTGCCGACGCCCGGAATTTTCGCCAGCGGCAGCGTTAGCAAAAACTGCGGCATCTCCTCCGGCGTGATCACGTACTGGCCGTTCGGCTTATTCAGATCGGAGGCGATTTTGGCGAGAAACTTGATCGGCGCGACGCCCGCCGACGCGGTAAGGTTCAGCTCATCGGCGATGATCTGGCGGATTTCACGCGCCATCAGCGTCGCCGAGCCGTGGCAGTGCGGGCTGTCGGTAACGTCCAGGTATGCCTCGTCCAGCGACAGCGGCTCGATACGCGCGGTATAGCGCGAAAAAATCTCCCGGATATGGGCGGAGGCTTCTTTATACGCGTCGAAGCGCCCCGGCAGCAGCGTCAGATGTGGACAGAGCTTTAGCGCCATCGCCGTGGACATCGCGCTGCGTACGCCATATTTACGCGCGGGATAGTTGGCGGTGCTGATCACGCCGCGTTGGGTGCGGCTGCCGCCGATAGCGAGAGGAATATCGCGCAGGCTGGGGTTATCACGCATCTCCACCGCTGCGTAAAAGCAGTCCATATCGACATGAATGATTTTGCGCATACCCCCTCCGCTGACACTGGATAAGTATACAGCCAACCCAAAGGGATTCAATGGCACAGGGTAATGAATATTGCGGCGCGACGCCTGCCGCTACGCTGGCTGGCAACGAAATAACAGCTATTTATTAACCGGCATCTTGATAAAAAAACAGACAGTGATAATGTTGCGCAGCGATAGCGGAATGTTCCGATTATGCAAGTCACAGACGCCGTTGGGCGTTGCAGTTTAACCCCCTCATTACAAGGGAAAAAGAATGGGCAAAATCGCACTGTTGTTTGCGATGATTCTTTTGCCGGCCCTCAGCATGGCAAGCGCGCCGGACCCAGTGCAACCACTGGCGCCGGTCAGCAAAGAGTTAAAGAAGCAGTTATTAGGTACGCCGGTTTATATTCAGATTTTCAAAGAAGAGCGCACGCTGGAACTTTACGGCAAGATCGGCAACGAATTCCGCCTGCTCGACAGCTATCGCATCTGTAACTTTTCCGGCGGACTGGGGCCGAAGCGCCGTCAGGGCGACTTCAAAAGCCCGGAAGGTTTCTACAGCGTCAGGCTCAATCAGCTGAAGCCGGACAGCCGTTTTTACCGCGCGATCAATATCGGTTTTCCTAACCAGTACGATCGTCAGCAGGGCTATGACGGCAAATATTTGATGATCCACGGCGCCTGCGTCTCAATCGGCTGTTACGCCATGACCAACGCCTATATGGATGAGATTTTCAGCTATGTGAACGCCGCGCTGCGCAACGGCCAGCCGGAAGTGGCAGTGAGCATCTACCCGTTCCGCATGACTGAAAGCAATATGCAGCGTCACCGCAACTCTTATTACGCCAGCTTCTGGAAAGAGTTGCAGCCGGGCTACGCTTACTTTGTCGAACATCGCCAGCCGCCGACGGTAGCTGTCAATAACGGCAGGTATGTGCTGAACGGCGCGCCGGTCAGCGGCACCCCTGCCGCCTCCGCGTCATTCCTGGCGCTCTCCAAGGCAAAATAGTTGCCACTCGCCTGGCGCGATACGGTGCCAGGTTTCATTGCCGGTTAGCGGCTGAGTGGCAATCACCGTGACCACGTCGTTTGGCGTGGTCTGCTTCTGAAAGTCTATCTCCACATCCTGATCCAGCAGCTTCGCTTTGCCGAAGGGCGCGCGGCGCGTGATCCAGAACAGGTTGGTCGAGCAGTAGGCCATCAGATAGCGGCCATCCGACAGCAGCATGTTAAACACCCCCTTCTGACGCAGCTCCCCTGCCAGCTCGGCGATATAGCGGAACACCGCCGTCCAGTTGCCGGGCGTGCGCGGATAGCGCGTCGCCAGCTTATGCAGCAGCCAGCAGAACGCCTTTTCGCTGTCGGTCTCGCCTACTGGCCGAAAATTGCCGGTTTCCAGCTGACGATAGCCCCTGAGCTGGCCGTTATGGGCGTAGGTCCAGTGGCGTCCCCACAGCTCGCGGGTAAAAGGATGGGTATTTTCCAGCGACACCTGACCGCGATTCGCCTGGCGAATATGCGCCACCACCGAACAGGATTTGATCGGGTACTCCTGCACCAGTCGCGCAATCGGCGAGTTATAGCTGGGCTGCGGATCTTTAAAGGTGCGACAGCCTTTATTCTCATAAAAGGTGATGCCCCAGCCATCTTTATGCGGCCCGGTGCCGCCGCCGCGCTGTACCAGGCCGGTGAAGCTGAAACAGATATCAGTTGGAACGTTGGCGCTCATTCCGAGCAATTCACACATAGTCGGGGCCTCCGGCACGGTTTAGCGACGATTATAACCAATCAGACAGCGGCGGACAGCGGGAACGCAACCGCTATTTTCAGCAAAGGAAAGATAAAAGCGCCAGGGAAAATGCGGGCAGAGCCGCAGAAACGCCGCGTCGGGGATGACGCGGCGGCGTAATCGACCAGAAGGCGGTTACTTTTTCTCCATCTCTTTTTCGATCAGCAGCATCAGGATATGGATCACTTTGATATGAATTTCCTGAATGCGGTCGGCATAGCCGAAATGGGGTACGCGGATTTCGATATCGGCGCTGCCCGCCATTTTGCCGCCGTCTTTGCCGGTCAGCGTGATCACTTTCATCCCCTGCGCGCGCGCGGCTTCAATCGCCTTAATAATATTCGCCGAGTTGCCGGAGGTGGAGATGCCCAGCAGCACGTCGCCCGCACGCCCGACCGCCTCAACGTAGCGCGAGAAAACGTAATCGTAGCCGAAATCGTTGCTGACGCAGGAGAGATGGCTGACGTCGGAGATAGCGATGGCCGGATAGCCGGGACGGTTTTCGCGATAGCGTCCGGTCAGTTCTTCGGCGAAGTGCATCGCGTCGCAGTGAGAGCCGCCGTTACCGCAGGAAAGCACTTTGCCGCCTGCCTTGAAGCTGTCGGCAAGCAACACCGCAGCACGCTGGATCGCGTGAATATTCGCATCTTCGCTCAGGAATTTATTTAGCGTATCCGCTGCTTCGTTAAGTTCTGAACGAATAATATCCTGGTACATAGGGATGTCCTTTGGATGAGAAAGAGTCAGCGCAAGTTTACCGGAATGGCAACAGGCCGCAAAGCGTTGCGCTGTGAAGTGAGCGATTTGACCAATCATGCGGCCGGAGTGTGAGCCAGGTTGTAATTATTATGTTATGCAATTGCTAAACAACCTTAACTGCTCTAAATCTGTACTCAGACCAACAGGTCAGACCTCTTACTTCATACGGAGCGGTTCATTATGATGGTTCTTTCTGTTCTTGCGACGCTGGCATTAATCGGCGCGCTTTTCTGGCATCGCGTTTCGCTTCGCCTCAGCAGCGTCATTCTGCTGCTGTGGACGGCGGCGATGGCGCTGTTCGATCTCTGGACGCCCTGGATGCTGCTGCCGCTGGCGCTGATTCTGCTGCCGTTGAATCTGATGTCGCTGCGCCGCTCCCTGTTTTCCGCCCCGATGCTACGCACTTTCCGCAACGTGATGCCGCCGATGTCACGCACCGAGAAGGAGGCGATCGACGCCGGCACGACCTGGTGGGAAGGCGATCTGTTTCGCGGCAATCCCGACTGGCAAAAGCTGCATAACTACCCGCAGCCGCGCCTGACCCCCGAGGAGCAGGCGTTTCTCGACGGCCCGGTAGAAGAAGCGTGCCGCATGGCGAACGATTTCCAGATCACGCACGAGATGGCCGATCTGCCGCCGGAGCTGTGGGCTTATCTGAAAGAGCACCGTTTCTTCGCGATGATCATTAAGAAAGAGTATGGCGGGCTGGCGTTCTCCGCCTACGCCCAGGCGCGCGTGCTGCAAAAGCTGGCGGGCGTCTCCGGCATTCTGGCGATCACCGTCGGCGTGCCTAACTCGCTCGGCCCCGGCGAGCTGCTGCAACATTACGGCACCGATGAGCAGAAGGATCACTATCTGCCGCGTCTGGCGCGCGGCGAAGAAATTCCCTGTTTTGCGCTGACCAGCCCGGAAGCGGGCTCCGATGCGGGCGCCATTCCAGATACCGGCGTGGTCTGCATGGGCGAATGGCAGGGCCAGCAGGTGCTGGGCATGCGCCTGACCTGGAACAAGCGCTACATTACTCTGGCGCCAATCGCTACCGTACTCGGCCTGGCGTTTAAGCTTTACGATCCCGAACATCTGCTGGGCGATACCGAAGAGCTGGGCATCACCTGTGCCCTGATCCCGACCCATACGCCGGGCGTGGAGATCGGCAAGCGCCACTTCCCGCTCAACGTGCCGTTTCAGAACGGTCCGACGCGCGGCAAAGATATCTTCGTGCCGATTGACTACATTATCGGCGGCCCGAAAATGGCGGGTCAGGGCTGGCGGATGCTGGTTGAATGCCTGTCGGTCGGACGCGGCATCACCCTGCCCTCTAACTCCACCGGCAGCGTGAAAAGCCTGGCGCTGGCCACCGGCGCCTATGCGCGCATTCGTCGCCAGTTCAAAGTCTCTATCGGCAAGATGGAAGGGATCGAGGAGCCGCTGGCGCGCATCGCGGGTAACGCTTACGTGATGGACGCCGCCGCAACGCTGATCACCGCCGGTATTATGCTCGGCGAAAAACCGGCGGTGCTGTCGGCGATTGTGAAATATCACTGCACCCATCGCGGCCAGCGCGCCATTATCGATGCGATGGATATCGCGGGCGGTAAAGGGATTATGCTCGGCAAGAGCAACTTTCTCGCCCGCGCTTATCAGGGCGCGCCGATCGCCATTACCGTCGAAGGCGCGAACATCCTGACGCGCAGCATGATCATCTTCGGCCAGGGCGCGATCCGCTGCCATCCTTATGTGTTGCAGGAGATGGCCGCCGCCGAACGCAACGACCTGCCCGCTTTCGACCGCGCGTTGTTCAGCCATGTCGGTCACGTCGGCAGCAACGTGGTGCGTAGCCTGTGGCTCGGCATTACCGGCGGCTACACCAGCGCCTCACCGACACGCGACGCCACGCGCCGCTACTACCAGCACCTTAACCGCATTAGTGCTAACCTGGCGCTGCTGTCGGACGTTTCGATGTCGGTGCTGGGCGGCAGCCTGAAACGCCGCGAACGCATTTCGGCTCGTCTGGGCGATATCCTGAGTCAGCTCTATCTCGCTTCGGCGGCGCTGAAGCGCTATGACGACGAAGGCCGTCAGGCGGCGGATCTGCCGCTGCTGCATTGGGGCGTGCAGGATGCGCTGAATCAGGCGGAAGACGCCATTGACGATCTGCTGCGCAACTTCCCGAACGCGGCCATCGCGGCAACGCTGCGCCTGGTGATTTTCCCTGCGGGCCGCCACTGCCGCGCGCCGTCGGACCGTCTGGATCATCAGCTGGCGAAGCTACTGCAAACGCCCTCCGCCACCCGTTCCCGTCTGGGTCGCGGTCAATACCTGACGCCGAGCGAGCATAACCCGGCCGGACAGCTGGAGGCTGCGCTGCACGATGTAATGGCGGCGGAAGTGATTCACGATCGTCTCAACAAGCAGTTGAAAACGCATCTGTCCTTTACCCGTCTTGACGAGCTGGCGCAGCGCGCGCTACAGGAAGGCTGGATTAACGCGCAGGAAGCAGAGGTGCTGAAACGCGCCGAAGTGAGCCGCCTGCGTTCGATTAACGTGGATGAGTTTGAGCCGGATGCGCTGGCGACCCAGCCGGTAAAGCAGGAGCAGACCGAGATTCGTAAAATCGAAGCCGCCTGACGGCCAATAAAAAAGACGAAGCAGCAACACGCCGCGCTGCGAAGGAAGGTGGGAGACCGGATGTTCAACGGCGCGGCACGCAAGGCCTGAGTGTTTATGCTCAGGCCTTTTTTATTGGAGGGGATGTGGGGGTTTTAAGCTGCCTGTGCGGCAGTGAACCTTCCTGTTATGCCCGGATTCGACCGTGAGTGTTTCTAAGCTGCCTGTACGGCAGTGAACTTCGGTTTGAGCCAATGGCAGCTGCCGAATGATTTCTAAGCTGCCTGTACGGCAGTGAACGCAGTAGTATTTAATGGCTACATGGCGAATCGTTTCTAAGCTGCCTGTACGGCAGTGAACCGTTCAAATCTACCCCAAAACCTTTACAAAATAAACAGATACCGCTTTTTCAGCCGTAAAACCCTTTTTTCTGCCCTTTAATTTCTTTCCTGTAAAATCAATTAATTACAGTGGCACTAATAAAAAGGGTTCTCTTTGTTAACGCGTGATGCCTTACCGGTCCACCCCACCCGCAGGCAGACACGCCCTCCAACCAACAACAGGCGCAGCCAATCTAAAACCTGGATAACGCGCCCATAAAAAACGCGCCTCGCTGGCAGGCGAGACGCGCGCTTATCAAATAAATAACTTAGCCGTGCTGGCGAATTCGGGCGATCAGCGTATCGACGGTATCGATATTGGGTGCGGCGACAATCAGCGCCCAGCCCAGCCCAATCGCGTGGTGCACGCATTCAGTATGCATCGCCGGATCGGGGATGTTTTTCATATCCGCAACGTGCGACATACCGACGGTGCGGCGGATCAGTTCGGTGCCGCAGTAGCCGATGCTGTCGGCAAACACTTTTTTAAGAAATTCGTTGACGTAGCCGGGCCAGGACAGCGTGCGATCGCGGGTTTTCTCCGTTGCCAGCGCCTGAAAACGTTCGGCGAAAGTGATCCACACTTCGCGCACGTCCGTTAAGCGCTGCTCGCGCGCATCGGCGGCCTCACGCGGCGCCAGCAGTCCCGGCAGCGCGCAGTAGTTCAACAGCAGATTGCCCAGCGCGGTGCCGACGTCAAAACCCATCGGCCCGAAATAGCCGAACTCGGCGTCAATCGCTTTCAGACTGTCGTCGGCGACGAAGATCGAACCGCTGTGGATATCGCCGTGCAGCAGCGCCTCGGCGTGGGCGAAAAAGCGATGCTTCAGCCCCGCCACCTCATTACGCAGCCGATCGTCGCTGCGTAGTTCAGACACTGCCGCTTCCAGCGCCGTCGGATAGCTGTTGCGCGGATGGTCCTCATACGGATCGGTAAAGAAGAGATCTTCCGTGATTTCGCACATTTCAGGGTTGATAAAGTGCGCAACCTGCGCCTTTTTCTCATGCGGATGCAGGTAAAAATCGGAGGTATGAAACAGCGTTTGCGCCAGATACTCGCCCAGCTGACGCGCCGCCTGCGGATAGTACCGCCCCTGTACCAGCTCGCCGCGCCAGATGCGATGGCTGGAGAGATCTTCCATCACCATCACCGCCAGCTCTGCGTCGTAATGCAGCACTTTTACCGTATGCTGCGGACAGTGACGGTAGTGTTCAATCAGGGTTTCCGCTTCCAGCCGCGCGCGGTCCAGCGTCAACGGCCAGGATTCGCCGACGCAGCGCACCCAGGGCAGCGCCTGCTTCACCACGATGCGGCTGTTACCGTCACGATCGAAGATTTTAAACACCAGATTAAGGTTACCGTCACCAATCTCTTCGGCGTCCACCAGCGAAGACGCATCGCTCAGTCCGCTAAATCGTTGCGCATATGCCACCGCATCGGCGGCAGTGAACGTCCGGTATTGCGACATTATCCGTTTCCTCTGCAAATCTGTAGTAAAAGCCGTTCAGACGTCTATACTTCCGTTTCGCATGTTGGCACAATATACAGCATTAACGCAACATGGATTTCACCCTTATGCAAACTCTTCATACCACCAGTCTGCGCGTGCGTGATAACCAGCTGTGGATCCTCGATCAGCAGGCGCTGCCGCAGCAGCAAAACTGGCTGGACGCCAGCAGCGTAGACGCGCTGGTTAGTCATATTCACGCGCTGCGGGTGCGCGGCGCGCCGCTGATCGGCCTCTCCGCCAGCCTGCTGCTGGCGCTGCTGGCGGAAAACGGCATGCCGCGCGATGAGCTGGCGCAGGCGCTGACAGTGCTGCGCGCCGCACGCCCCACCGCGGTTAACCTGATGAACAATCTGGATCGCATGAAGCAGGCGCTGAAGCAGGAAAACTATGTCGCCGCCCTCGGTGCGGAGGCGCTGCGGCTGGTGGAAGAGGATAAAGCGCTGTGCGACGCCATCGCGCGCGCCGGCAGCGAACGGGTGCCGCGCGGCAGCCGGATTTTGACGCACTGTAATACCGGTGGCCTGGCGACTGCTGGCATCGGCACCGCCATCGGCGTGATTGCGCGCGCCTTTGAGCAGGGAAACGTGGAGATGGTGTGGGTGGATGAGACCCGTCCGCTATTACAGGGCGGGCGGCTAACCGCCTGGGAGCTGGGCGAACTGGGCATCCCTAACCGTTTGATCTGCGACTCCATGGCGGCGGCGCTGATGGCGCAGCAGCAGGTAGACGCCGTCTGGGTCGGCGCCGATCGCATCGCCGCCAACGGCGACGTGGCGAATAAAATCGGCACCTACAGCCTGGCGGTGCTGGCGCGCTATCACAACATTCCGTTTTACGTCGCCGCGCCGCACACCACGCTGGATCGCGCCTGTCCCGACGGCAGCGCCATTCCGATCGAACAGCGCGCCGCCGCCGAAGTGACCGGCGCGGCGGGCAGTTTTGGACAGGTGCAGTGGGCGCCGCAGAATGCGCAGGTGTGGAACCCGGCATTCGACGTCACCCCGGCGTCGCTCATCAGCGGCTGGGTGCTGGATACCGGCGTCGTCACGCCGGAAGCGGTAGCGGCCGGTTATTTCCAGCCGTGATGCCAACGTTAATCCTTATGCGCGAGGTGCATCACCATTTCGGCCGGGCAGCACAAATAAACGTGCGAATAGCGGTTGCCGTTTCGACTGGATAAACAAGCAGGCGATAATGCGGACGGCGGTCGCCGTCCGCATGAGATATGTCAGGGCAGACGCGGATAGGTCACGGCGATCGGATCGCCGGTAAAGTTGGCGATCCAGCCCTCCGGGTTATCGAAAATACGGATCGCGGTAAAGTGCGGCTGCGATCCCATATCAAACCAGTGCGGCGTGCCGGCCGGCACTGAGATCAGATCGTTCTTCTCACACAGAATCTGATAAACGCGCCCTTCCAGATGCAGGCAGAACAGCCCTGCCCCTTCAACAAAAAAACGCACCTCGTCTTCACCGTGGGTATGCTCGGAGAGAAATTTCGTGCGCAGCGCCTCTTTCTGCGGATTATCGGCGCGCATGCTGATCACATCCCAGCTCTGGTAACCCTTTTCCGCCACCAGCCGATCGATGGCATGCTGATAGGCGCCGATCACGGTTTCCGCATCGGGATTTTCTCCCAGTTCACGATCCGCCTCCCAGCGCTCAAAACGCACGCCGCGCGCGTTCAGCTGCTCGCGGATCGCCTCAGGATCGGTGCTGTGCCAGATCGGCACCGTGGTTTCTGTCTCGGTATAAATGGTTAATTCACTCATAAGGAAAACGGCTCCAGCTTAATCTGATCAAAACGGTTAACCTGGCGATGGGTACTGTCATTATCCGCTTCGCCGCGAATCAACTGCAGGGTATGCCACCCAGCCTGCTGCGCCGCATCCAGCTCCTGCCGAATATCGGAAAGAAACAGCAGCGCGCTGGCGGGCAGGCCAATCTGACCGGCAATGTTCTGGTAAGCGCTTACCTCGCGCTTGGCGCCGACATGCGTGTCGAAGTAGCCGTTGAACAACGCCGTAATATCGCCGCAGTCGCTATAGCCGAACAGCAGCTTTTGCGCCGCAACCGATCCAGAAGAATAAACGTACAGGGAAATACCCTGCTCACGCCACTTTTTTAGCGCGGGCAGGACATCAGGATAGAGATGGCCGGTAAAGTCGCCGTTCAGGTAGCCGCTGCGCCAGATCATGCCCTGCAACGCCTTCAGCGCGGTCGATTTCCGATCCTCATCCATAAACCGATAGAGCGTGGCTATCAGCGCATCGACGTCGGCCTGCGGCTGGCTAATCTCCCGGCGCAGCGCGTTCAGCGCGTCGACCACCTCCGGTTGATCCTGCTGCGTCCGCACATAGTCCGCCAGATGCTGACGCGCCCAGGGAAACAGAACGTTATGTACAAAGCGGATATCGCTGGTGGTGCCTTCAATATCGGTAACAATCGCGCGAATCATGCTCTCTCCAGCAAACGACGTTGCATTTCACAGTTAAACAGAAACTCCAGCCCTTCCAGGTGACGGCGCGCCTCCTGCACATCTTTGCCCCAGCAGGTCAGGCCATGGCCGCGCAGCAGAAAACCGTAGCGCAGCGGCTGGCGCTGCGCGTACTCCCCGATGCGTCGCGCCAGCGCGTCGATATCCTGATCGTTATCGAACAGCGCGATGGCGACCCGATCGAGATGGCTGTGCTGACCGGCCAGCGTTTTTTGCATCTCGTAGCCCTGTAACAGCAGCGTCGGGCCTTTCTCCACCCGCGACAGCACGGTGCTGTTGACGCTATGGGTATGCAGCACCGCGCCCGCATCGGGGAACAGGCGGTAGATCAGCGTATGCAGCCCGGTTTCGGCGGAAGGCCTGCGCCCGGCAGCGGCCTGACCGGTGGCGATCGAGACTTCGATAAAGTCGTCAGCGCTCAGGCTGCCCTTATCCTTGCCCGATTCGCTCAGCAGGCAGATGGTGTCATCGCCGCGCACCGACATATTGCCGCCGGTAGCGGGCGCCCAGCCCTGCTGTCCAATCCAGTGGCAGGCAGCCACCAGCTGCGCCAGTTGCGAAGTTACCGTCATAGTGTTCCTTATCTCTGAGTCGCTGAAGGAGAAAGCGCGTTTAGACGTCTACCCGTCTTGATTGCCAAATACTAACATCATGATTATAGTGGCTCAACACAGCCGTAACATCGGGCCGCTATCCATCCTGAAGGTGAGCCATTTATGTCATGTAACCCGTTGATTCCAGAAAGTAAGCTGCCCGCGCTGGGCACCACGATTTTCACCCAGATGAGCGCGCTGGCGCAGGCGCACAACGCCATTAATCTCTCGCAGGGGTTTCCCGATTTTGATGGGCCGCATTATCTGCAACAGCGGCTGGCGCATCACGTCAGCCAGGGCGCCAACCAGTATGCGCCGATGACCGGCGTGGCGCCGCTGCGCGAGGCGATCGCCGACAAAACCGCCGAACTGTACGGCTGGCGTCCCGACATTAACGAGGAAATTACCGTGACCGCTGGCGCTACCGAGGCGCTTTATGCGGCGATCACCGCGCTGGTGCGGCCAGGCGATGAGGTGATCTGCTTCGATCCCAGCTACGACAGCTATGCGCCCGCCGTGACGCTGGCAGGCGGCGTGATGAAACGCCTGACATTACAGCCGCCCGCTTTTCGCGTGGACTGGCAGGCGTTTGAGCCGCTACTGTCGCCACGCACCCGGCTGGTGATTCTGAATACGCCGCACAATCCCTCCGCTACCGTCTGGCGCCAGAGCGATTTTGCCGCGCTGTGGCAGGCAATCGCTGATAAGCCGATCTACGTACTGAGCGATGAAGTGTATGAGCATATCTGCTTCAGCAATGAAGGCCATCACAGCGTGCTGGCGCATCCGCAGCTGCGCGAACGCGCCATCGCCGTCTCGTCGTTTGGCAAGACCTATCATATGACCGGCTGGAAAGTGGGTTACTGCGTCGCGCCGCCTGCGCTGAGCGTGGAAATCCGCAAGGTGCATCAGTATCTGACATTTTCGGTGAACACGCCGGCGCAGCTGGCACTGGCCGATATGCTACGCGCCGAGCCGGCGCATTACCGTGAATTGCCGGCGTTCTATCGCGCGCGCCGCGATCGCTTCGTTCAGGCGTTAAGCAGCAGCCGCTTCGAGATTTTGCCCTGCGAAGGCACCTATTTCTTACTGGCGGACTACAGCGCCATCTCCGATCTGGATGATGTCAGCTTCTGCCGCTGGCTGACGGAAACGGTGGGCGTGGCGGCGATTCCGCTGTCGGTATTCTGCGCGGACGGCTTCCCGCACCGCCTGATCCGCCTCTGTTTCGCCAAGCAGGAAAGCACCCTGCTCGCCGCTGCGGAGCGCCTATGTCAGATTTAAATCTTACGCTATTGCAGCAGCCGCTGGTCTGGATGGATGGCGAAGCGAACCTGGCCTATTTCGACAGCCTGCTGGCGTCGCTGACCGGCCGCGATCTGATTGTGCTGCCGGAGATGTTCACTACCGGTTTCGCGATGGAGGCGGCGCAGCAGTCGCTGCCGCAGGAGCAAGTGGTGGCATGGCTGGCGGATCATGCGCGTCGGCTTGACGCGATGGTCGGCGGCAGCGCCGCGCTGCAAACGGAAAAAGGGGCGGTGAACCGCTTTCTGCTGGTGGAGCCGAGCGGCCGCCTGCACAGCTATGACAAGCGTCACCTGTTCCGCATGGGCGATGAGCATCATCACTATGTCGCTGGCGAGCGGCGGGAAATTTTCACCTGGCGCGGCTGGCGTATTTTGCCGCAGGTTTGCTACGACCTGCGCTTCCCGGTCTTTTCCCGCAACCGCAATGATTACGATCTGGCGCTCTACGTGGCGAACTGGCCGGAGGCGCGCAGCCATCACTGGCAGGCGCTGCTGATGGCGCGCGCGATTGAAAATCAGGCGTACGTGGCGGGCTGCAACCGCGTAGGCGAAGATGGCAAGGCGCTGCGCTACAGCGGCGACAGTCAGATTATCTCGCCGCAGGGGATGATTCTCGATCGCGCCGAGGCGCATCAGCCCGCGATTCTGAATGCCACGCTGTCACTGGAAACGCTGAACCGCTACCGCGACAGCTTCCCGGCGTGGCGCGATGCGGATGATTTTCACTGGTAGCGCGCAGCGTAGCGTTCCATCCGGGACGCTACGTTTAACCCCTTAGCGCCGCCTTCACCCGCCCGTTAATGCTGTCAATCGCCTGATGCCCGCATCCTGTCAGCCGGACGCGCGCGAGATTCATCGCCGCGCCGTAAATGTCCGGTATCACCAGAACCCGCCCTTATCGATAAAAGCGTATTTATCATGTGCCGCGATCGACCGCCGCTTCGCGTTTCGGCAACGGATTAAACAGCGCGTTCAGCGTTACCGAGACCAGACAGGCGGCGCTGATGCCGGAGTGAAACAGCGTCTGTACCCAGCCAGGAAAGCGGTCGTAAAAGCCCGGCATCACCACCGGAATGATGCCGAATGCGAGCGCGGTGGCGACAATCACCAGATTCATATTGTCTTTGTAATCCACCTTCGCCAGCGTACGGATGCCGCTGGCGGCGACGGTGCCGAACAATACCACGCCCGCGCCGCCCAGCACCGGCATCGGAATCGCCGCGATAACGCGCCCCAGCACCGGCAGCAGACCGAGCAGGATTAAGATCGCCCCGCCCGCCGCCACCACGAAACGGCTTTTGATGCCGGTCATCGCCACCAGCCCGATGTTTTGCGCAAAGGCGCTCTGAGGAAACGAGTTAAATAGCGGCGACAGCGCGCTGGTCAGCATATCGGCGCGCAGCCCGCGCGCGATGCGCTGCTCATCCACCGGCGTGCCGATAATCTCGCCGATCGCCACCAGCCCGGCGGTGGTCTCCGTCAGCAGCACCAGCACGATCAGCATCATCGACAGGATCGCCGCCGCATCGAACTGCGGCAGCCCGAAGTGGAGCACGCCCGGCAGCGCAAACAGATCGCCCGTCATCACGCCGCTGAAATTCGCTTTGCCGGTCATTGCCGCCAGCAGCGTGCCGAACGCCATTGCCAGCAGCACCGCCAGGCGCTTAATGCCGCCGCCGCCCACTTTGCTCAGCAGCAGCACCGTCGCCAGCGTCAGCGCCGCCAGCCCGATATTCTCCGGCGCGCCCCAGTCCGCCGCTTTTGGATTGCCGCCCATCGCCCAGCGCGCCGCCACCGGCATCAGCGACAGCCCGATCGCCGTAATCACCGTGCCGGTCACCAGCGGCGGGAAAAAGCGGATAACGTGGGCGAAAAAGGGCGCGATCAGCAGGCCGAACAGCGAGGCGCCGATAATCGCCCCCGCCACCACCGGCAGGCCGCCGGGACCGGCGGCGATGCCCACCAGCGTGGAGACGCTGGCGAACGAGACGCCCTGCACCAGCGGCAGCCGCGCGCCCAGCCCCGGCAGTCCCAGCGATTGCAGCAGCGTCGCCGCGCCGCTGACAAACAGCGCGGCGGTAATCAGCAGGCCGATATCCGCCGCGGAAAGCCCCGCCGCGCTACCGATAATCAGCGGCGGCGCGATAATGCCGCCGTACATAGTAAGCACATGCTGCATGCCCCAGGCGAAGGTTTTTCCCGCCGGGTAACGCTGATTTTCCGGTTTGACGCGATTCTCATTCATCATGATTGCCTTCTGCGGTTGCGGGCGTCCGCTAAGCTGCCGGACGGGAAAAGCGCCGTTGCGCTCAACTGCCCCGGTAGGTTGACCAGCTCCAGGGCGAGATCAGATACGGCAGGTGAAAATGGCTGCCCGGCTGCGCGATCACGAAATCGATCTGCGCGGTGACGTAAAGCGCGTCGCGCCCGTCGGCGGCGAAGTAGTCGCCGATCTCCGCCGTCAGCCGATAGTGGCCCGGCGTCAGCGGCTCCGGAGAGAAGCTGTTGATCCGACCGTCGGCATCGGTTTTCTCCTGCGCCAGTGGACGCCAGCCCTCAACGCCGTCCTGCTCCAGAGAGACGGTCACTCCCGCCGCAGGCCTGCCCAGCGCGGTATCGAGAATATGGGTCGACAATGAACTCATGCAAAGCTCTCCTCTAAACGCAACAGCGTGATTTCCCGCAGCTGAGCCAGCGCCTCACGCCGCTCCTGGTCGGGCGTATTAGCGAGACGCCGCCGCAGCTCGGCCAGCATTTCTTCCCCGCTGCGCCCTTTGGCGCGAATTAAAAACAGATGCCCGAAGCGTTGCTCATATGCCTGGTTGGCCTCGCGCAGCGCCTGGCGCAACGTCGCATCCTCTCCCACCGCAGCCTGCTCGCGTCGCGACAGCGCCGCCTCTTTCTCTTCGCCTGCGGCGCGCTCGCCGATGCGTGGATGCGCCGTCAGCGCCTGGGCGAAATCAGTCTCGTCCCACTCCTGCGCCAGCTCGCCAGCCAGCGCTATTAGCGCCGCCGTGGAGGCATAAGGACGCGCCGCGGCGACCGCCTGCCGCCAACGCGGAATCGCGACGCAGTGAGCAATCGCCGCCTGCGCCTGCTCAGTGGAAAGCTGGTTAAAGGCGTCAAGCTGCATTGGACCGCCTCCCGGCGCACTGCGCCGCATACTGTTCGACCGCCAGCAGCGCCGCCTGCACCGCCTTCGCCACGTCCGCCTGGCGCACCGATTCCGCCGGATGATGGCTGACGCCGCCGGCGCAGCGCACAAACAGCATGCCGACCGGCCAGCGTTCGGCGATGGCGATGGCGTCGTGACCGGCGCCGCTCGGCAGCGCGACGGCGCGCCCCTGCACCTGCGTCACCGCCTGCGTCAGCGCCTGTTGCAGTCCGGCATCGCAGGCGGTAGCGTTAATCGCATAATATTCATCGGCGTGAAAGTTCAATCCGCGCCGCGCCGCAATGCGCTCCGCCTGCGTCAGCAGCTCGCTCAGCAGCGCCGTCAGCGCTGCATCTTCCGGGCCGCGAATATCAAGCGACAGCTCTACCTCGCCGGGGATCACGTTTACCGCGCCGCCAGGACAGCGCAGGGTGCCGACGGTGGCGACCCGCTGCCCGCCCTGCTGACGGGTGGTTTGCTCGATAAACACCATCCATTCGGCAGCGGCGGCCAGCGCATCTTTACGCTGCGTCATCGGCACCGTGCCCGCGTGTCCCGCCTCGCCGCGGAATCGGCAGTTCAGACGGCGCGCGCCATTAATCGCCGTGACCACGCCCAGCGCCAGATCCGCCTGTTCCAGGCAGGGGCCCTGTTCGATATGCAGCTCCAGATAGGCGGCAACAGACTCCGGCGCGCGGGCGGCGGCGGGAATGCGCGCGGCGTCCAGCCCCACGGCCTGCATCGCCTGCGCCACCGTCACGCCGTCGGCGTCCGGCACCGCGGGCCACGCGACGGGCCAGCTGCCGGTCAGCCCACGGCTGCCCAGCAGAGTAATGCCGAAGCGGGTGCCCTCTTCGTCGCCGAAGCCGACGATTTCAATCGCCAGCGGCAGACGCAGCCGCTGCTGATGCAGCCAGCTGACCAGCTCGATGGCGCTCAGCACGCCGAGCATGCCGTCATAGCGTCCGGCGTTGCGCACCGTATCAAGGTGCGATCCGAGCAGCAGCGCCTGCGCCCCTGGCTCCGCGCCCTCATAGCGCCCGCAGATATTGCCGACCGCATCCTGCCAGACGCGCATGCCCGCCGCCTGCATCCATTCGCCGACGCAGGCGTTGGCGCGCAGATGTTCCGGTGACAGGTAGACGCGGGTCAGCCCGTCGCGGCTTTCGCTGATCGCCGCCAGCGCGTCGCAGCGCGCCAGCACCCGCGCCGCCGCGCGATCCGCTTCGTCTTCGTTCATTTGAGGCGTCACAGGCTGCCCTCGCTGGTATAACGATCCCATGCGGCCTGCATCGCCGCGCCCTGGACAGTTTTAAAGCCGAGATGGTTCAGCACCGCTTCCAGCGCGCAGAGCGTCTGCATAACGCAATCTTTGCGCGCGTTGTAGCCCATGGTGCCGATGCGCCAGACCTTGCCGATCAGCGGCCCGAACGAGGTGCCGATTTCGATGCCGAAATCCTCCAGCATCCGCGCACGCACCTGCTCGCCGTTGATGCCAGCCGGAATGACGACGCCCAGTACGTTGTTCATGCGATGGCGCAGGTCGCCGAAGGTTTCCAGCCCCATCGCCTGAATGCCGCGCAGCAGCGCCTCGCCGTGCAGCTGATGACGCGCGATGGCGTTATCCATGCCTTCCTGTAGCAGCAGACGAGCGCATTCGCGCGCGCCGAACAGCGCGGTGGTCGCTTCGGTATGGTGGTTCAGACGTTCCGGCCCCCAGTAATCCATGATCATGCCGAGGTCGAAATAGTTGGACCAGATCATCTCATCCTCACCGTCCTGATGCGCGGCGGTGCGAATCCCCTGTTCGACGCGTTTGCGCTGGCGGATGGTCTCCGCCATACGTGCGCTGAGGGTGATCGGCGAGGTGCCGGACGGCCCGCCGAGGCATTTCTGCATCCCGGCGGAGACCGCATCCAGCCCCCAGGCATCAGTCTCCAGCGCATTGCCGCCCAGCGAGGCGGTGGCATCGGTGTAGAACAGCACGTCATAGCGACGGCAGATGGCGCCCAGCTCCGCCAGCGGTTGCAGCATGGTGGTGGAAGTGTCGCCCTGCACCGTCAGCAGCAGACGCGGGCGCACGCGCTTAATCGCCTCCTCGATCTGGTCAGGAGTGAATACCTCGCCCCAGGGCGCCTCGATGGTATGCACCTCCGCCCGACAGCGGCGAGCAATTTCGCACAGCAGGTGGCCGAAACGACCAAAGACCGGCACCAGCACTTTATCGCCAGGCCGTATGGCGGAGAGCAAAATCGCCTCGATGCCGGCGCGCGAGGTGCCGTCGATCAGCAGCGTCCAGCGGTTTTCGGTGCGGAATACGCCGCGATAGAGCGCCATCACCTCGTTCATGTAGTGGGTCATCGCCGGATCGTACTGGCCGATCAGTTGGGTCGACATGGCGCGCAGCACGCGCGGATCGGCGTTGATCGGCCCCGGCCCCATCAGCAGGCGCTGCGGCGGGTTGATTTGTGCGAATTGGGAGATATCCATGCATCGTTCCTTATCAGTTAAGTCCGCGAACTGAAGAGATAAACTGTTTCAGCTCCGCCGTCTGTGGGCTGGCAAACAGGGTTTTACTTTCGCCCTGTTCCCAGACGCGCCCCTGGTGCATAAACACCACGCGGTCGCCCACTTCGCGGGCGAAATTCATTTCATGCGTCACAAGGATCAGCGTCATCCCCTCCGCCGCCAGCTGCTCCAGCACCTTCAGCACTTCACCCACCAGTTCGGGATCGAGCGCGGAGGTGATCTCATCGCAGAGCAGCACTTTCGGGTTCATCGCCAGCGCGCGGGCGATAGCCACCCGCTGTTGCTGGCCGCCGGAGAGGTTCGCCGGGTAGTAATCGACGCGATCGCCCAGTCCCACCTTTTCCAGCATCTGCCGCGCCAGCGCGCGGCATTCGTCCGGCTTCATCTTCAGCACCCGGCGCGGCGCCAGCATCACGTTTTCCAGCGCCGTCATATGGGGAAAGAGATTAAAGCTCTGAAACACCATGCCGACCGAGCGGCTGATCTCGCGCGCCTGCGATTCGCGGTCGGTCACGGTCATGCCGCCCAGCTTGATGCTGCCCTCCTGATAGCCCTCCAGCCCGTTCATGCAGCGCAGCAGCGTGCTTTTTCCCGAACCGCTGCGGCCGATGATCGAAATCACCTCGCCGCTGTCGATATCCAAATCGACGCCTTTCAGCACGTGGTTGGCGCCGTAATATTTCTGTACCTGATTAATGGTGATGAGCGGCATGACATTTCTTCTCCAGATACTGGCTGTAGCGCGACAGCGGGTAACACATCAGGAAGTAGCCCAGCGCCACCAGCGCGAAAACCCGGAACGGCTGATAGGTGACGTTGGTGAGAATGGTGGCGGCCTTGGTCAGCTCGACGAAGCCGATAATCGACGCGAGCGCGGTGCCTTTGATTACTTGCACCGTAAAGCCGACGGTGGGCGCGATGGCGATGCGCATCGCCTGCGGCGCGATCACGCGCAGCAGCGTCTGGCCGAAACGCAGCCCCAGACAGCGCGACGCCTCCCACTGTCCCGGCGGCAGGGCGCGAATGCTGCCGTACCAGATATCTACCAGAAAGGCGCTGCTGTAGAGCGTCAACGCCAGCGCGGCGGCGGCCCAGGGCGACAAATCGATGCCGAACAACGCCGGACCGAAAAAAGCGAGAAACAGCTGCATCAGCAGCGGCGTGCCCTGAAACAGCTCGGTGTAGCCGCGCACCAGACGCTGCGGCCAGCGACGGCGCGTCAGGCGCAGCAACAGCAGCGGCAGCGTCATCAGCGCCCCGCCGACAAATGCCGTCAGCGACAGCAGCACCGTCCAGCGCGCCGCCAGCAGCAGGTTGCGCACGATATCCCAGTCGGTAAAGGTGTTCATCGCGTGGCTCCAAACCATTTCCGGCCCGCCGCCAGCAGCAGCTGGCGCATCATCATAGACAGCAGCAGATAGATCAGCGTCGAAACCAGATAGACTTCAAAACTTAAAAAGGTGCGCGACTGAATCAGATTGGCGGCGAAGGTCAGCTCCTCGTAAGAGACCTGCGACACCACCGACGAGCCGAGCATCACGATAATGCACTGGCTGACCAGCGCCGGATAGATGCGCTGCATGGCGGGCGGCAGCACGATGTGCAGAAAGGTTTGCGCGTAGCTCAGTCCCAGCACGCGTCCCGCCTCCCACTGCCCTTTCGGCGTCGCCTGAATGCCGGCGCGGATAATTTCGGTGCTGTAGGCGCCGAGGTTGATCAGCATCGCCAGCAGCGCCGCTTCCCCCGCCGTCAGCTTCAGGCCGGTCGCCGGCAGGCCGAAGACGATAAAGAAAAGCTGCACTACGAACGGCGTATTGCGGATTAACTCGACGTAGCCGCCCCAGATGCGGCTCAGCCAGTTCGGTTTGCCGCTGCGCAACGCTGCGCCGAAGATGCCCAGCGCCACGCCGCCGAGCGTCGCCAGCACCGTCAGTTGAATGGTGACCCACGCCCCCGCCAGCAGCTGCGGCCAGTAAGGCCACAGCGCGCTAAAGTTGAGTTGCCCGCTCATCGCGTCGCCCTTATGCGCCGAGGTTGGCGGGCAGCGGCGCTTTCAGCCACTGCTGCGACAGCTTGTTCAGGGTGCCGTCCTGAATGCCCTGCTCAATCAGCGCGTCGATCTTCGCCTTCAGCGCCGGCTCGCCTTTTTTCAGGCCAATATAGCAGGGCGAATCCTTCAGCATAAACTGCGCTACCGGCGCTTTGTCGGCGTTCTGGCGCGCGATGGCGGCCACCACCAGGTTGCCGGTGGCGACATACTGCACCTGCCCGGAGAGATAAGCGGAGAGCGTGGTGTTGTTATCCTCATAACGTTTTACCGTGGCATCTTTCGGCGCCACGCCGCTCAACACCATATCCTCTACCGCGCCGCGCGTAACGCCGATGCTTTTGCCGCTCAGGGCCGCCGCATTGCTCAGCGGCGGTTCCCCTTTCGGTCCAAAGACGCCAAGAAAAAACGGCGCGTAGGCGCGGCTGAAATCGATGGCTTTAGCGCGCTCAGGATTTTTACCGAGGCTGGAGATCACCAGGTCGACCTTATCGGTTTGCAGATAAGGTACGCGGTTGGCGCTGGTGACCGGCACCAGCTGCAACTTTAGTTTCATCTGGCTGGCGAGATATTTCGCCATATCGATATCATAGCCCTGCGGTTGCAGATCGGTGCCGACCGAACCGAACGGCGGGAAATCCTGCGGCACCGCCACGCGCAGCACGCCGCGCTGTTCAATGCTCTGTAGCCCGTCGGCCAGCGCGCTGCCCAACTGCATAACCATCATCGCCGCGCCCATCATTACCATGGTTAACTTTTTCATATCTGCTTTGCCCCGGAGTAAAGTGTTGCAACAAAAGATTCGTCACGAGTCTTTTTGCAACTAATGTGCCAAGTAGCAGGCGAAGGAAAAAAGAGGGGTTAAAAGCGCGAAACGGCCCGCTTAACGGGCCGTTGGCGGCGGAGCGAAAGAGAGGGAAAATATGTACCGTAACGGCGCAAAGCACCAAAATGGTGCCCCATCAGCGTTGTTCAAGCTCGTCCAGCTGCTGATAAAGATCGGCGATGGCGTGAATGCGCTGGCGTCCCTGCGCCAGCCCTTCATGCAGCAGCGCGTTAGCCAGCAGGTTCACCAGGCTCATGGCGGCGGAGTAGCTGTCAAAGGCGGAAACGCTGTCCAGCGGCGTGCAAAGCGGCCAGCGCGCCAGAGGCAGAATCCCCTGCGCCTGCGGCTCGCACAACAGCAGCACCGGTACCGCCTGCAACTGCAGCTGTTGCAGCAGCGGCTTGATAATGCGCGGACGACGACGGAAGGCGACGACAATCACCAGATCGTCAGCGGCGATATCCACCAGTTCTTCCGCCAGCGTCTGGCCTGGCTGCGGCAGAATATGCACCTGCGGACGCGCCTGTAACAGCTGCTGGCGCAGATGCAGCGCCACCGGCCAGCCGTTGCGCATGCCAACGATAAAGATGCGCCGCGCCTGCCCCAGCGCGGCGACAACCTCGCTGAACCGCTGCGCATCAAGCTGGGTCATCCACTGCGTCAGGTTCGCCATCTCCTGCTTGTAGTGGCGCGCCAGCAGCGTGTTGCCCTGCGCCGCCTCGCGGCTGTGGGTCAGCGGCATGCCGCTTTGTCGCAGGGTGCGCAGCTCGTCGCGCATATCCTTATATTTATCGTAGCCGAGCCGCTTAAACAGGCGGCTGACGGTCGCCTTGGAGACCCCGCTCAGGCGCGCCAGCTCGGCGCTGTTGTAGCCGATCAGATCGTCGAAATGGTCGAAAATAAAATCGGCGATGCGCTGCTCCTGCGGCGAAAGCTGCCCGTAATGTTGCCTGAGCCGTTCATCAAGCTGTGTCATAACCCACCCCGTAACGTTTGTTTCAGCCAGAACATAGCATAAATCACACCAGAAACCGGAGGGGCAAACCTGGAACGTCTCTTGCTTAGCTTTACCGACCAGAGCAAACAAGGGAACGCGATGATCCAGAGTAATATGGCGCCGCAGGGCATGGTGGTGACGCCGCATCATCTCGCCAGCGAAAGCGCGCTGGCGGTGCTGCGCGAAGGCGGCAACGCGATTGAGGCAATGGTGGCCGCGGCGGCGACTATCGCGGTGGTCTATCCGCATATGAACGGTCTCGGCGGCGACGGCTTCTGGCTGATTGTGCCGCCGCAGGGCGAGCCGGTCGCCATTGACGCCAGCGGCGCCGCCGGTTCGCTCGCCGAAGCGAGTTTTTATCAGGGGATGACGACGATTCCCCATCGCGGGCCGAAAGCGGCGCTGACCGTGGCCGGCACCGTTAGCGGCTGGGCCGATGCGCTGGACCTTTCCCGCGAGCTGGGCGGCGCGCTGCCGCTGACGCGCTTGCTGCGCGACGCCGTGCGTTACGCCGCCGACGGCATTCCCGTTACCGCCTCGCAGGCGGCCGCCACCGTCGCCATGGCGCACGAACTCGCCGACCAGCCCGGCTTCGCCGCCACCTTTATGCCGGACGGCGCGCCGCCGCGTCCCGGTAGCCGCTTCACCCAACCGGCGCTGGCCGACATTCTTTCCGAACTCTGCGAGTACGGGCTGGAGAGCTTCTACCGCGGCCCGCTGGCGCAGCGGCTGGCGCGGGGCATGACGCAGCTGGAGATGCCGATCATGCTGGAGGATTTGCAGCGCCATCGCGCCAGACGACGCACGCCGCTGCGCCTTGCCCACCAGCACGGCGACATCTATAACCTCGCCCCGCCGACCCAGGGCCTGGTGTCGCTGGCGATTCTGGGCATCACCGACGGCCTGGAGATGGCGCAGGCGGATGAGGTGCAAACCGTTCACCGCATTGTCGAAGCGACGAAAAAGGCGTTCGCCCTGCGCGACCGCTATATCACCGACCCGCTGCATATGCGCGAGGAGATGCAGGCGCTGCTGGACAGCGGGCTGCTGGCGGAGACCGCGCGGCAGCTTGATTTGACGCGTGCCGCGCCCTGGGGCGGCGGACGCGGCCCCGGCGACACCGTCTGGCTGGGCGTGATGGACAGCAGCGGCATGGCGGTCTCGTTTATTCAGAGCATCTATCACGAATTCGGCAGCGGCGTAGTGCTGCCCGATACCGGCATCGTCTGGCAGAACCGCGGCGCGGCGTTCAGCCTCGATCCCGATCATCTGCTGACGCTGCTTCCCGGCAAACAGCCGTTTCACACCCTGAACCCCGCCGCCGCTCGCCTGAAAGATGGACGGGTGATGGTTTACGGCTCGATGGGCGGCGACGGCCAGCCGCAAACCCAGGCGGCGATTTTTACCCGCCACGTGATTCAGGGAATGCCGTTGCAGCAGGCGGTAAGCGCGCCGCGCTGGCTGCTGGGCCGCACCTGGGGCCGGGCGTCGGATTCGCTGAAGCTGGAGGGTCGCTTTCACGCCGAAACGCTGGCGCAGCTACGCGCGCTCGGCCACGAGGTAGAGACGCTGCCCGACTTCAGCGAGGCGGTGGGCCATGCGGGCGCCATTGTGCGTCATACCAACGGCATGCTGGAAGGCGCTTTCGATCCGCGCAGCAACGGCAGCGCGGCCGGTTTCTGATAAAGGAGAAAGATATGCAGACAGACAGTGACTGGAACAACTATCTGCGCCAGATGGAAGCATTGCTGGATCTGGAGCTGGATGAGGCGCGTCGCGCCGAGCTGCTGACGCAGTTTACCCGCATCGCGCAGATGGCCGGGCCGCTGATGGCGCTGCCGCTCGATATGCGGCTGGACGTAGCGGGGGTTTATCAGGCATGAGGCTTCATGAACTCTCTATCAGCCAGCTGCGCCAGGCGCTGGCACGCGGTGAGCTGAGCGCGGCGGAGATTGCCGCCGCCAACCTGTCCGCTATTGAGCAGCAGAATCCACGCCTTAACGCCTGGACCACGATCGTCGCCGATCGTATGCGCCAGCAGGCGGATCGCCTCGATCGGCTGCGGCGCGAAGGTCAGCCGCTGCCGCCGCTCGCCGGCGTGCCTTATGCGGTAAAAAATCTGTTCGACGTGGCAGGCCATCCGACGCTGGCGGGCGCCAGCCTGTTCAGCGACAGCGCGCCCGCCGCGCACGACGCTTGGGCGGTGGAGAAGCTGAGCGACGCTGGCGCGCTGCTCAGCGGCATGCTGAACATGGATGCTTACGCCTACGGCTTCACCACCGAGAACAGCCATTACGGCGCCACGCGCAATCCGCACGATCCGCAGCGCACCGCTGGCGGCTCCTCCGGCGGATCGGCCGCCGCCGTCGCCGCCGGACTGGCGCATTTTACCCTGGGAAGCGACACCAACGGATCGATTCGCGTGCCCGCCTCGCTGTGCGGGGTGTTCGGCCTCAAGCCGACCTTTGGCCGCCTGTCGCGGCACGGCACCCATCCGTTTGTCGCCAGCCTGGATCATATCGGCCCTTTCGCCCGCCGTAGCGAAGACCTGGCGTGCGTTTATGATGCGCTACAGGGCCACGACGCGCAGGACGCCTTTCAGGCTAACGTCGCCGTGCAGCCTACGCTGGGGCAGCTGGATCGCGGAATGGAAGGGCTGCGCTGCGCGGTGCTGGGCGACTTTTTCCGCCAGTGGAGCGACGACGACGCGCAGCAGGCGGTCGCAAAAGTGGCGCGCGCGCTGGAGGCGAGCACAGAACTGACGCTAGATAAAGTGGATATCGCGCGCTCAGCGGCCTTCATTATTACCGCCTCGGAAGGCGGCAACCGCTACCTGCCCCTGCTGCGCAGCCAGCCTGAGCGTTTTGAACCGCTGTCGCGCGAGCGGCTGCTGGCGGGCGCGATGCTGCCCGCCGCCTGGTACGTGCAGGCGCAGCGTTTCCGCCGTCATTTTCAGCAGCAGGCGATGGCGCTGTTTGCCCATGTCGATATTCTGATCGCGCCCGCCACGCCTTGCAGCGCCACGCTGATTGGTCAGGAGACCATGACGATTAACGGCCAGACGCTGCCGGT
>OKNF01000102.1_pt1 | contig 24135 bp, 22 predicted proteins | sample 1613121 | NCBI WGS metagenome assembly OKNF01 (sample SAMN04436838, study PRJEB24849) | human gut metagenome | biome: human gut; feature: NICU; material: stool | host: Homo sapiens | place: USA: Saint Louis, MO | collected 2011-09-08
AAACTTTAGTATCTTTTTGGCGATAACGGAATTTAGCTGTACATTCAAAACCTTTTTCCAAATCAATTTCACTTGGATTAACAAATGAATAATCAGAAGCTATGAGATAATCACTATAAAGTGCATCATGGTGAAATCCCTGTTCAACATATAATACGTTATCATTTAAATTTTTACCTACAACAAACCATGGATCTCCATCTCCACCGATGCCTAAGCCGTGACGTTGACCAATTGTATAATACATCAATCCACTATGCTGTCCCATTTTTTTTCCATTTAATGTCAACATTTCACCAGATTGAGCTGGTAGGTAATGTGATAAAAATTCTTTAAAGTTTCTTTCACCAATAAAACAAATACCTGTTGAGTCTTTTTTCTTGGCAGTAGCTAAATTTTGCTCTTCTGCAATACGTCTTACTTCACTTTTTTCAATATCTCCAATTGGGAACATGACTTTGGATAGTTGTTCTTGGGATAATTGATTTAAAAAGTAGGTTTGGTCTTTATTATTGTCAACACCTCTTAGCATTTCAACATGCCCATCATCATGACGACGTATACGAGCATAATGACCTGTAGCGACATAATCAGCGCCTAATTTTAAAGCATGTTCTAAAAATGCTTTAAATTTAATTTCTTTATTACACATCACATCAGGGTTAGGTGTACGACCTTTTTTATATTCATCAAGAAAATAAGTAAATACTTTATCCCAATACTGTTCTTCAAAATTAACAGCGTAGTATGGGATGCCAATTTGATTACATACTGCAATCACGTCATTATAATCCTCAGTGGCTGTACACACCCCATTTTCATCAGTATCGTCCCGACGATTCCGGTTTACGATCCGGCGACCGGCAAGGTGGTGCGCGAACTGACGCAGAGCACTGCGGACGAGGTGGCGCAGGCGATAGAAGTGGCGCATAACGCGTTTCCCGCATGGTCGCAAACCTCTCCGCTGCGCCGTGCGCGCGTCATGTTCAATTTTAAAGCGCTGCTGGAAAAGCATCGCGACGAGCTGGCGGCGCTGATCGTCAGCGAACACGGCAAAGTTTGGTCCGACGCGCAGGGCGAACTGACGCGCGGTCTGGAGGTGGTGGAGTTCGCCTGCGGCATTCCGCACCTGATCAAAGGCGAGTATTCGCCGAACGTCGGCACCGGCGTAGACAGCTATTCGCTGATGCAGCCGCTGGGAGTGGTGGCGGGCATTACCCCATTTAACTTTCCGGCGATGGTGCCGATGTGGATGTTCCCGATCGCGCTCGCCTGCGGCAATACCTTCGTGCTGAAGCCGCCGGCGCTTGATCCTTCCGCCTCAGTGCGCATGGCGGAGCTGCTTAGCGAGGCCGGACTTCCGGACGGCGTGTTCAACGTGATTCACTGCGCCAATGAAACGGCGGAACAGCTCTATACCGACAGGCGCGTGCAGGCGGTCAGCTTTGTCGGTTCTTCCGGCGTGGCGGAGCATATCTATAAAACCGCCAGCGCGCACGGCAAGCGGGTGCAGGCGTTCGGCGCGGCGAAAAACCATGCCATCGTAATGCCGGACGCCGATCTGGACGCCACCGTCAACGCCATTATGGGCGGAGCGTTCGGTTCGGCGGGCGAGCGCTGCATGGCGCTGCCGATCGTCGTGGCGGTAGGCGACGACACGGCTGACAAGCTGATCGCGCGACTTACGCCGCTGGTCAAGGCGCTGCGCGTCGGGCCGGGCATGCAGCAAGGCAGCGAAGAGAATGAAATGGGGCCGGTGGTTTCCGCCGTCCATCAGAAGAAAGTGCTGGGCTACATTGATAAAGGCGTGGCGGAAGGCGCGGAGCTGGTGGTGGACGGACGCGGTTTCCAGGTGCCGGGCCATAGCGAAGGCTACTATGTCGGCGGGACGCTGTTCGATAAGGTCACCAGCGATATGGTCATCTGGCGTGAAGAAATTTTCGGCCCGGTACTGGGCATTATGCGCGCGCCGGATTATCAAAGCGCGCTGGCGCTGGTCAACAGCCATGAGTTCGGCAACGGCAGCGCTATCTTCACCAGCAACGGCCATGTCGCACGCGATTTTGTACAGAACGTAGAGGCGGGCATGGTGGGCGTCAATGTGCCGGTACCGGTGCCGATGGCGTTTCACAGCTTCGGCGGCTGGAAACGTTCGGTATTTGGCGCGCTCAACGTTCACGGGCCGGATGGCGTACGCTTCTATACGCGTATGAAAACCGCCACGGCGCGCTGGCCGAGCGGCCAGCAGACGGTATCGGAATTCAGCATGCCGACGCTGGGCTAATCACCTTATAAGGAGGAGCGCATGTCTTTGCTTGCTAAACGTCAGCAGCCTGACGCTAACGGGCGTATCCAGCACATCACACCGGAAAGCGCAGGCTGGCGCTTTGTCGGCTTCGATGTCTACCTGCTGAAAACAGGACAGACTCTGACGCTGGATAGCGGGGAGAAGGAGCTGTGTCTGGTGCTGGTGAGTGGGCTGGCGTCGGTGAAAACGCGCCATGCCGATTTTCCCGGCATCGGCCGCCGACAGTCGCCTTTCGAGCGCACGCCGCCTTATTCGGTCTATGTGCCGCATCACGATCGCGTCGAGGTAGTCGCCGATTCCGATCTGGAGCTGGCGGTATGCAACGCGCCCGGCCACGGGCATCTGCCGGCGCGGTTGATTGCGCCGCAGGATGTGGGCGTTGAGCGTCGCGGAAAAGGGCGCAACCAGCGTCTGGTGCATAACATTCTGCCGGATAACCAGCCAGCCGATAGCCTGTTGGTGGTGGAGGTGTACACCAACGAAGGCGATACCAGCTCGTATCCCAGCCATAAGCACGATCGGGAAGATTCGCCGGATGAAACCTACCTGGAGGAGACCTATTATCACCGTTTCCAGCCGGAGCAGGGCTTCGCTATGCAGCGCGTCTATACCGACGATCGTTCGCTGGATGAGTGCATGGCGCCCTATAATCGCGATGTGGTGACCGTACCGCGCGGCTATCATCCCGTGGCGACCATCGCTGGTTACGACAACTACTACCTGAACGTGATGGCGGGGCCGGTGCGTAAGTGGAAATTCACCTGGGAAAAAGATCACGCCTGGGTAAACAGCGACAGCTATCCTGTTGAGAAGAATCAGGGTTGACGGTGGCGGAGTAACGCGCTGGGACAGCAGCATTGAGGTCAATTAAACAGGGCGGCTCAGGCCGCCCTTCTGTTTGCTGACCTAACCGCAGCTTTTTTACGACCGGCTATCGGCTGCTGCGATCGGGGCGTTTGTTATCGCAGCAGCGTTAGCGCCGCCTGTGGTAAGCGGCAGCGCCTTGTATGTCACTCTTTGGCGTTGTTCAGCGCAAGCGATACCGCCAGCGTCTGGGCGAGACAGAGGGAGGCGACCTGCGAACGGAAGCCGTCTACCTGCGCTTCGCGCACTACAAAACAGACATCGCTAAAAGCGGCCAGCGGGCTGACCTGGCTGTCGGTAATGGCGATCTGCTGCGCGCCGCGACTGGCGCCCATTTCTACCAGTTCCACGCCTTCACGCGCGTAGGGCGAGTAGCTGATCGCGATAACCACATCCTTTGGGTTCACCATGCTGAGCTGTTCGGTAAACATGCCGCCCAGGCCGTCGATAAGAAACGCGCGCCGCTCAAGATGGCGCAGCGCATAGGTCAGGTAGGTGGCGACGCTAAACGAGCGGCGCAGGCCAATAACATAGATGTTCTCCGCCTTGCTGAGCATGTCGACCGCTTTATTCAGCTGCTCCGGGTTAGTCTGCATCGCCAGCTGTTGCAGCGCCTGCGAGTTCACCATAGTAAACACGTTCAGGATTTCAGCCGGGTTCTCCGGCGAGGCGGCGGTTTCATCGGTAGCGGTCTGTCGGAACAGGCGCGCGCGTTCAGTATAGTTTACCGTCTCCTCCATCAGATGCTGGCGAAAAACCTGCTTCATTTCATTGAAGCCGCTGAAGCCAAAGGCATTAGAGAAACGGATTAACGTCGAGGGTGGAACGTCGGCCTGCTGGGCGATAGAGGCGACGGTATCGAAAGCGATGCTGTTGCTGTTATCAAGAATATAGCGTGCAACCTGTTTCAGACGTTTGCTGAGCGTATCGTAGCGACGACGAATGTCGTCCTGTAACAAGGAAAGCTGTGTAGGATTAGTTGTCATTACTTCGACCTGCTAAAAATGATTGGCGTTTTGCTGAGCGATATTCTACCAGACGAATGGAAAATTTCATTTGAATCCCCGGTTAGCTGGCTTTATTTCATCGCAACATGAATTACCTCACATTAAGTGGTGCTAAATTGCTTCTCCCCTGGACGGCAAAAGGGCGGTCGGGAAGGGAAAGGCAGGTTAATTCGTAGCGAAAAGAAGCGCACGCCGCTGCGTAATGCGGGTCAGCGGCGTGGCCGATAACGACAGATTAGCTGGCCTGGCGCACGGGACGCGCTTCACGCCAGTAGCCGATCAGCGTCAGGTAGTTGTTTTTCACCTGGTTAATCAGCGCGTCGTCGCTCAGTTCGCCCTGTAGCCACTGGCGTGACGGCTGGCCGAAGATGGTGCGTCCGACAGCGAACCCTTTTACCCACGGCGCCTGCGCCGCATCGCGGAAGCCCGCCTTTAACTTATCTTCCGGGGCATCCAGGCCCAGCAGCAGAATGCCGCGGCACCAGGGATCTTCCTGCTCGATCACCGCGCCGATCGCCTGCCAGCTTTGCAGCGACAGCGGCGGCAGCTTCCACCAGTCGGGCTGAACGCCGAGACGGTAGAAATGGGAGATGATCTCCAGATAGTAAGATTCCTGGTGGTCCGGGTTATCTTCCGGCAGGATCACTTCCAGCAGCAGCTCATGGCCCGATTTATTACAGCCGCGCCAGACGTCGAGAATCAGCCCGTCCTGCTCGGCGCGCAGCGCGGCGTCGTCATGGGGATGATAAAAAACCAGGCATTTCACGACGTGCTCCTGCGGCCAGTCGATCAGCTGAGAGCCGATGTTGCCATGTTCAAGGCGCAGCGGACGCGAACCGGGCATTTCAACAGGACGACCGATCCACCAGCCTTTGCCGGTAATCGCGTTCAGCGCCCGTTGTCCGTAGGTGGTGTCCGCCAGAATGCCGCTGCTGTTTTCCAGCCCGGCTTCGGTGGCCGCCGCTTCCGCCGCCTGCAGCAGCAATGTCTTCAACTGCGGAATACGTTCGGGATCGGCGCCCGCTTCCTGCGCCATATCCGCCAGCTGCTTGCGGTGATCGAAAGCGAACACGCACAGCTCCTGCCAGCTTTGCTTACGGGTGGTGACGCGATGCAGATGGTTCAGCCGCACGTCGCGGTCGGGGCGTTTCACTTCGCGATCGCGGCTGAGATAATCATCCAGCTCCGCTTTGGTCGGCATCGCCGGGGCGCAGCCGTGGCGCGATACGACCAGCGCGCCGCAGGCGTTGGCGTAGCGGCACGCCTGCGGCCAGCCTTCGTCATTGAGCCAGCCGCGCAGCAGGCCGGACATAAAGGCGTCGCCCGCGCCCAGCACATTCAACACTTCCACACGCACGCCGCTTTGCAGAGTGGTGTGTTCCCAGCTGTCTGGAATGTCGCCTTCAAACACCACGCAGCCCAGCGGCCCGCGCTTACAGACCAGCGTCGCTTTGCTCGACTGACGCACCGCTTTCAGCGCGCTAAGCGTATCGGTGCTGCCGCCAGCGATATGAAATTCCTCTTCCGTGCCGACAATCAGATCAAAGTAGTGCAGCACTTCCTGTAGCTGTTGGGTGACGCGTTCCGATTCAATAAAGCGCGTCTCGCCGTCGCCCAGCGAGGTCAGTCCCCACAGCACCGGCCGGTAGTCGATATCCAGCGCCGTGCGCAGGCCGTGACGGCGCGCGATCTCCAGCGCCTTCAGCACCGCTGCGCGCGTATCCGGGTGGGAAAGATGGGTGCCGGTCACCGCCACCGCGCGGGCGGAGGCGATATAATCCTCGTCGATATCCTGCGGCGTCAGACCCATATCGGCGCAGTTATCGCGGTAGAAAATCAACGGAAAGGTATCTTCATCCTTAATGCCCAACATCACCAGACCAGTGAGACGGGTTTTATCGGTAATCAGAAACGCCGTATCGACGCCCACGCGCTGCAACTCCTCACGCAGGAAGCGGCCGTTGTGTTCGTCGCCGACACGCGCCAGCATAGCGGATTTTAGCCCCTGAATGGCGGCGCCGTAGGCGACATTGCCTGATGAGCCGCCGAGATAGCGGGCAAAGGTGCTGGTATCTTCCAGGCGCGCACCGATTTGCTGACCATAGAGATCGACGGCAATACGGCCGATACAAATCACATCAAGCCGCTTCTGTTTTGTACTCATACCTGTTGTTTCCTTCTGTGATAAGCAGACACTGTCGGGCGTCTCCAGAGATCTTTCGGGAAGGCTCCCAATAATCCGATCGCACCGGATCAACTGTGCTGGCAGTATGGGGAATAAATATTCCAAAAACAATATTGAATGAAATTATTAACCCAAAACTGTGAAGCGGGTAAAACTCTCTTCCTCCTTTTAGCAGCTGGCCAGCCGCATCGTTTCCCCGCCTGGTCCAGCGCTATTTCAGCTTTTATCGTGTCTTTTGAGGGCATTACTCTTTTCCTGAAAATGAAATGGAATATTTGTTTTTATTATCGCCGCCCGTCGCCGTTTCACTGCTTCCCGCTGTAAGGCCGCTTTCCACGGCGGTAAAACCGATAATTTGATCTCACTCGCAAAATGAAATGTTTCTTCTGTAATCGTATTTTATGAAAAAATTATTTGTTTATAATCGCCTCACGTTTCACTAATTAGCCGTCGGATGGCCGCCGTTTCAGGCCGTCGACATCTGCGAATTGCGGCGCGCTGTTGTCACGCTACCGCCACGGGTAAAGGATGGGCAAATGGGCACGATCAGGTTAACCACAGCGCAGGCGCTGGTGAAATTCCTCGACAATCAGTACCTCTCCGTCGACGGAAGCGAAACCAAATTCGTCAAAGGTATCTTCGCGATTTTCGGCCACGGCAACGTGCTGGGACTGGGTCAGGCGCTGGAACAGGATAATGGCGATCTGGTGGTGCATCAGGGCCGCAACGAGCAGGGCATGGCGCATGCCGCTACCGGCTACGCCAAACAGAAGCTGCGCCGCGAAATCATCGCCTGCACCTCGTCGGTCGGGCCGGGCGCCGCCAATATGATCACCGCCGCCGCCACCGCCACGGCGAACCGCATTCCGCTGTTGCTGCTGCCCGGCGACGTGTTCGCCACTCGCCAGCCCGATCCGGTGCTGCAACAGATCGAACAGAGCCACGATTTAAGCATCAGCACTAACGACGCGTTTCGCGCCGTCAGTAAATACTGGGATCGCGTCAGCCGGCCGGAACAGCTGATGACCGCCTGCATCAATGCGATGCGCGTGCTGACCGATCCGGCGGAAACCGGCGCGGTGACGCTGGCGCTGCCGCAGGATGTGCAGGGCGAGGCCTGGGATTTCCCCGACTATTTCTTCCAGAAGCGCGTTCATCGTCTCGATCGCCGTCCGCCCACCGAGGCGCAGCTGCAGGACGCCCTGACGCTGCTGGCGAGTAAACGCAAGCCGCTGATCGTCTGCGGCGGCGGCGTGAAATATTCCGGCGCGGGCGAAGCGCTGCGCCAGTTCGCCGAACGCCATCAGATCCCGTTCGCGGAAACCCAGGCGGGCAAAGGCACGCTGGTTTCCGACCATCCGCTTAACGTCGGCGGCGTCGGCGAAACCGGCTGTCTGGCGGCTAACCTGTTGGCGAAAGAGGCCGACCTGGTGATTGGCGTCGGCACGCGTTATACCGATTTCACCACCGCCTCGAAATGGATATTCCAGCACCCGGATGTGAGCTTCCTGAATATCAATATCAGCAACTTCGACGCTTACAAGCTCGACGGCGTTCAGCTGGTGGCGGACGCGCGCGAGGCGCTGACCGCACTGGATGCGCGTCTGACGGCGCAGGGCTTCCGCAGCGAGTGGGGCGCGCAGATCGAACAGGCGCAGAGCCGCCTGCTGAAGGAGACGCAGCGCGTTTACCAGGCGGCTTACAGCGAAGAAAACTTCGTGCCGGAGATCGACGACAGCATCGATCGTGAGGCGCTGTTCGCCGAGTTCAACCGTCTGACCGGCTCCTTCCTGACTCAAAGCAGCGTGCTGGGCGCGCTTAACGAGCAGCTGCCGGAAGATGCGGTGATCGTCGCCGCCGCCGGCAGCTTGCCCGGCGATCTGCAACGCGTCTGGCGCACCAAAGCGCACAACGGCTATCACGTGGAATATGGCTACTCCTGCATGGGATATGAGATCAACGCCGCGCTCGGCGTTAAGCTGGCCGAACCGCAGCGCGAGGTCTACGCACTGGTGGGTGACGGCTCTTTTATGATGCTGCACTCCGAACTGGTCACCTCGATTCAGGAGAAGGCGAAAATCAACGTGGTGCTGTTCGACAATATGACTAACGGCTGCATCAACAACCTGCAGCTGGAGCATGGCATGGACAGCTTTACTACCGAGTTCCGTTTTCGCGATGCGGAAAGCGGCAAGCTGGACGGCGGCTTTATTCCCGTCGACTTCGCCGCTATCGCCGCGGGTTACGGCTGCAAGACCTGGCGCGTCACGACGCTGGAGGAGCTGGGCCTGGCGCTGGAAGCGGCGCGCAAAGAGACCGTCTCTACCCTGATTGACGTAAAAGTGCTGCCCAAAACCATGGTGCATAAATATTTCAGCTGGTGGCACGTCGGCGGCGCGCAGGTTTCTCAATCTGAACGCATCGACGCCGTCGCCAAAATGCTGAAAGAGCATGTCGATCAAGCTAGAAGATACTGATTATTAAAAACTTTCTCTGAACATCTACCCTGACAGCGGACGTCGCCAGCATGGCTGGCGGGTTCGCGCTTACCCTGAATTCTGGAGACATTATGACTCTGAAACTTGGCGTTATCGGCACCGGCGCAATTGGCCAGGAACATATTCGTCGCTGCACAAAAGTGTTGCAGGGCGCCACCGTGGTGGCGGTGTCCGATATTAACCTTGAAGGCGCCAAAGCGGCGCTGGCGCGGCTGGGTTTGCAGGCGGAGGTCTATGCCAACGGTTATGACGTGGTGAACTCGCCTGATGTCGACGCGGTGCTGGTCACCTCATGGGACCCGACGCATGAAGAGTTCACGCTGGCCGCTATCGCCGCGGGCAAGCCGGTATTCTGCGAGAAACCGCTGGCGATGACCGCCGAAGGCTGCCGTCGCGTGGTGGATGCCGAGATGAAGTTCGGCAAGCGTCTGGTGCAGGTCGGCTTTATGCGCCCTTACGACGTCGGCTATCGCGCGCTGAAAAAGGTGATTGCCGAAGGACAGATTGGCGAGCCGCTGATGCTGCACTGCGCGCACCGCAATCCCACCGTGCCGGAGAGCTACACCACCGATATGGCGATCACCAGCACGCTGATCCATGAACTCGACGTGCTGCGATGGCTGACCAACGACGACTACAAAACCGTGCAGGTAGTCTTCCCACGGGTCACCTCAAAAAGCCACGCCCGCCTGAAAGATCCGCAGATCGTGCTGTTTGAAACGCAGAAGGGCATCCGCATCGATGTGGAAATCTTCGTCAACTGCGCCTACGGCTACGATATCCAGTGCGAAGTGGTCGGCGAAGAGGGCATTGCCCGCCTGCCGGAGCCCTCAGCGGTGCAAATGCGTAAAGGCGCGCAGCTTTCCACCTCCATCCTCACCGACTGGAAAGACCGCTTTATCGACGCTTACGACGTGGAGCTACAGGCTTTTATCAACGACGTCAGCAGCGGTTCGCTGACCGGCCCGTCCGCCTGGGACGGCTATGCCGCCTCGGTCGCCGCCGACGCCTGCCTCAAGGCGCAGAACAGCGGCGCTATCGAGCCAGTCGAGCTGCCGCCGCGTCCCGCCTTCTACGATAAGGCTTAATTCCCCGTCCTCTTCCCGCAGCGTCGGGAAGCGCGCGCACTTACGCACTGAGCAATCAGGGAGAACGTTATGAAGATCGCTTTCGATGTGGATGTCATCCGAGACCTGGGCATCACGAAGATGGTTCATCAGGTAGCTGACTGGGGCTACAAATATATTGAACAGTCGCCGCATCCGCAGATTAACCCCTTCTATAAGCACCCGAAAGCCAGCCGGGAGATCATGACGGAGTATAAAAACGCGCTGAAAGCGACCGGCGTCGAGATCTCCTCGTTTATTGTGGTGTACCGCTGGTCCGGCCCGGACGAACTACGGCGCCAGGCGGCGGTAAAAAACTGGAAGCGCATGATCGAGATCGCCGTAGAGATGGGCGTGCAGGTGATCAACACCGAGCTGTCCGGCAATCCCAACGAGCCGGAGATCTGCGAAGAAATGTTTTACCGTTCTATGGAGGAGCTGCTGCCGATCGTTGAACGCGAAGGCATCCGCATCGAAATTCAGTCGCATCCGTGGGATTTCTGCGAGCAGAACAACGAAACCGCCGATATCGTGAAGTCGTTCCGCAGCGAAAACGTGAAGTACGTTTACAGCGTGCCGCACACCTTTTTCTATGACAAAGGCAAAGGCGACGTAAAAAGCATGCTGGAGTACGTGGGCGATGACCTGTCGCACGTACTGGTCGCCGATACCATGAACCACACCAAACACTGCCGCTACATCGTCAATCCGCCAGGCGTGGACGCCGCGGTACATCAGCATGTCGGCGTGGGCGAAGGTGAAGTCGATTTCACCACCCTGTTTAAAACCCTGCGTGAAATGGATTTTGCCAACCGTACCTACAAGGTGGGCGGCGAATCGATTATCGCCTCGGCGCTGTTCGGCTATCCCGAAAAGATGAAGTATCAGGCGGTGGAAACGCGCGAGCTGATCGAGCGTGAGCTGCTGGGAAAATAAGGTGGCGGGCTCTCCTGCGAGCCTGAGCGCGTGGCGGCGAACGCCGCCGTACTGAACAGAGAATTCATCATGAATAAAGATTACGTGAAGCTGGCGATCGCGCCGATTGGCTGGACCAACGACGATATGCCGGAACTGGGGAAAGAGAACACCTTTCAGCAGACCGTCAGCGAAATGGCGCTGGCGGGCTTCAGCGGCAGCGAAGTCGGCAGCAAATATCCGCGCGATCCGGCGGTGCTGAAACCGATGCTGGAGATCCGCGGCATTCAGATCTGCAACGCCTGGTTCAGCACCTTTTTCGCCAACGGTGAAAAGGCGAAAACTATCGACGAGTTCATTAACCATATGAATTTTTTACATACGATGGGCGCCAAAGTGATCGGCTGCTCTGAGCAGAGCAAAAGCATTCAGGGCACCTCGCTGGCGGTATTCGAGCAAAAACCGGTATTTACGGAAGAAGAGTGGCGCTTAACCGCCGAGGGCTATAACGAGCTGGCGAAAATTGCGGCGGACAAGGGAATGCAGGTCTGTCTGCATCACCATATGGGCACCGGCATCCAGACACCTGCCGAGATTGACCACTTTATGGCACTGACCAACGATGACGTTTATCTGCTCTATGATACCGGCCATATTTACTACTCCGAGAACAGCGAGCAGGCGATGCTGTCGGTGCTGGAGAAGCATCTGCCGCGCATCAACCATATTCATCTGAAGGATGTGCGCGATGAGGTGGTCAGCGCGGTGCGTAACCAGAAACTCTCCTTCCTGGACGGAGTAAAACGCGGCACTTTCACCGTGCCGGGCGACGGCGTGATTGATTTCAAACCGGTGTTTAAAATTCTCGACGACGCGGGATATCGCGGCTGGATGGTGGTAGAGGCGGAGCAGGATCCGGCGCTGGCTAACCCCTTTGAATATGCGGTGAAGGCGCGTAAGTATATTCGCGAAACCGCAGGCATCTGACGGCATTTTGCGCTGAAAACGGGAACTTATAAGCCTTAAACGACAAAACGCCGCCATCTCTGGCGGCGTTTTTTATGCGCGTAAGCGAGGCGTTTATTTCAGCGTGATGGTGTTAATCACATTTTCCGCTGCCGTCTGCGCCTGTTGCTGATTATCGGCAGGCAGGGTGATTTGCAGCGTCAGCAATTTACCGTCCGCTTTCGCCAGCACGACAGAAGACCAGGCTGTCTGCTGATTGGCGGAGATCACCGTATCCAGCTGCTGCGCCGGTTCGCCCTTGAGCGTAATCGCTTTATTGGCCACTACCTGCAGCTGCGGATCGCGGTTGCGCTGCTGCTGCTCCAGACGCTTCGCCAGCACGTCCAGACCTTCGTTGGTGGCATCGCCATCAATCACGATAATGGCGCGCTGGCCGCTTTCATCGGCGTAAACGTGCATGTTGTTCGCCTGCGTGCCCAGCTTGCCGCTCTTATCAGACATGCCCGCCGGCAAGTTGAAGCTGAGTTTGCCATCCATTAACGACACCGTCTGCGTTGATGTGCTGGCGCTGGCGCCGTTATCGTCCGCTGCGGCTTTATCCGACTGCTGATCGCAGGCGGCCAGACCTACTACCAGTAAACCTATTCCAAGATATTTTGTAAGTTGACGCATCAGGTTCCCTTTTATTGATTAGCCTGGCAATACAGTACTCATACAAACTGAATCAGCGCGTAAAAGCAACCAACCGAGTGTCACAGGATCTTAGACGCGCTGACAAAGTATCGCTATTGCCGCTTAGCCGAAATTGTAGCGGGTTTGTCCTGACATTGCCGCCAGGCGTTTTAACGCGGCATTGAGCAGCACGCCGTAGGCAGGCAGGAAAAACACCATGCAGATAAGCACCTTGAAGCTGTAATCGACCAGCGCGATTTCTACCCAATTCTGCGCCATAAAAGCGTCCGGGCTTTTATAAAAAGCGATGAAGAAGAAGGCGAGCGTGTCGCTGATATTGCCTAAAAACATCGCCGACGCGGGCGCCGCCCACCACTGCGGCAACTGACGCAGCCGGTTAAAGACATGCACGTCCAGAATCTGGCCCAGCGCGTAGGCCATAAAGCTGGCGCAGGCGATGCGGGCGACAAACAGGTTAACCTGCTCCAGCGCGTTCAGTCCCTGCCATGCGCCGTTATAGAACAGCGAAGAGACCACGTAGGAGATAAAGAGCGCAGGCACCATCACCGCAAGGATAATTCGACGGGCCAGCGGCGCGCCAAAAATCCGCACGGTCAGATCGGTAGCCAGGAAGATAAACGGAAAGCTGAAGGCGCCCCAGGTGGTATGGAAACCAAACAGGGAAACAGGCAGCTGGACCAGATAATTACTGGAGGTAATCACCAGCACATGAAACAGGGATAGCCAGATAAGCGCATGCTTCCGCTGGCGCGGCGTAAAGGAGATCATAATGTACCTTTTTTACGTTGGGGTGAGGGAACCCAGTGTTTACTCAGCGTTCTGCTGTCTGTTCGCGTTTAGCCTGACGCATCTTGCGCAAGCTGAGCGGCGACGGAACGCCGTCTGTCAGCGGCAGGCAACATCGCCAGCCGCGGCGCATCTTACCGCGTTGTTTCGGCTTTGCAACGGTTAGTTTTCACGCAAACGTTAACCTGCTTTCGGCGGCTTGCGCAACAGGCCGCCGGGCGTAGAATAGAGCGCAACAGAATTCAGTGACGAGACGATAATGAGTGATCCATTCGCAAACCCCGATCAAACCCTGGACGCGCTGGGCCTGCGCTGCCCGGAACCGGTAATGATGGTGCGCAAAGCGGTGCGCCATATGGAGGAGGGCGAGACCCTGCTGATCATCGCCGACGATCCCGCCACCACGCGCGATATTCCCGGCTTTTGCCGTTTTATGGAACATACGCTGGTGGCGCAATCCACCGATGAGAAGCCCTATCGCTATCTGGTGCGCAAGGGCCTCTCTTAAGCGTCAATAAAGCCAGAGCGAGCGGGCGATCATAAAGTGCCCGGCGAAGTAGCAGGCGGCGACGATGGCGTTATCCGCCGTAAAACGCTTGCGGTAATGGCTGATAAACCAGACCAGATTCGCCAGCGTCAGCAGCGTGGCGCCGGCCACCAGCGAGAAGCTGTAGTCGTTAGGACGGAAATAATAGAGTTCGGCGGCCAGCCAGTTCATCACCAGCGTCATGCCGATAAAAGTGCAGATTGGCCAGCGCAGATCTTCCAGCCGCGACCAGATAATCGCTATCCAGACAATGCCGATAATCAGCATGGTCAACGGGATCGGCCAGAAGAAGCTCATGGTCATATGGCTGGCGAAATTAATGGTGTAGAGCAGATGCGCAAGGAAAAAAGCGCCAATGGCATACATCATACGCTGACGCGGAAGCAGCGTCAGCGCGTCGCCCGCCATCGTCGCCAGCAGACCGAGCAAAATCAGGTAGTCGCCGGGATTGCGCGTGGGCGCTTGCCAGGCCCAGGCGAGCAGCAACAGCAGCGTAACCGGCTTAAACACCCAGCGCTGCCACTGTGGGCCGCGGTAGGAAGCATCTACATAGAGCCAGCCGGAAAAAAGTACGGCAAGAAATGACCAAATCATTACGTTGTCCTTTTCTGAAAGGGGCGACAGCGGCATCAGCCCTGAAACGCAGCGCCGACGCAGCCGCCGTTTTATTAACAACATCCTGCAATCAGTTTAGGTTAGCGGGATGCAATGTGACAATGAGAGGGCTCCGGTTGTCTGCCTGACGCGACAACCCGCCACAGGAAGCAGAATACGAAGATGAGCAAACCCCCGCTGATTTTTATTATCGTGCTGGCGATTATCGCCGTACTGGCCTCACGTCAGTTTATTAAGCAGCGGCGTGAAAACGCAGCGAACGATGCGGCGCCGGTGCGATCGCTACAGGTAGAGGTGAAAACCAAACGTGAGTTTCCCGCCCCGGATCGGCGTTCACGTCAGCGGGAAGTGATTGCGGGCGAAGAAATGCGCTACGAGGCCTGGTTTCACCCGCTTAACGGCGCGGGCGACATCAGGCTGACGGTGACGGCTAAGGATTATCATCAGATGGATAAAGGCGTAAAAGGCGAGCTTAAGGTGCAGGGTAGCCGCTTTATCTCTTTTACGCCTGAGAAGCCGTAGAACGTTACTGCTTCGGATAGTGCTTTTTCTGCCAGGCAAGTAGCTCGAACACGCCGAAAAAGAAGATCTTAACCTGCGTCAGACGGCTCAGCTTCGCGCTGTCTTTCGGCTGCGTGGCGCGCAGCAGTACCAGCTGCAGACCGTGCATAATCACCATAAAAATCAGCGCGACATTAACAAAATATGTCAGCGGCTTAGGAAAAGGCTGCACGATATTCAGCAGCAAAAAGGCCCAGACGCAGACCATCAACAACCGACCCAGATTAAGCCACATCATCCTGCTCCTGTTTTACGCCTTCGCGGCGGTATAAGCGGTAAGCGACCTGTCCCGCCACTTTTTCCCGATGTAAAAACCAGTTAACCGGCACCGGCGGCGCGCCATTTTCTATTTCGCTTTCAACGTAGATCAGCGCTTCATCGGCCAGCCAGCCGTTGATTTCCAGCAGTTGCAGCGTCTGTTCCAGCAGACCTTTGCGAAACGGCGGATCGATAAACACCACCTGATAGGGTTCGCCCTGCTGCGCCAGCCAGCTCAGCGTATTGGTCTGGATCACCTGCGCGTTGTCGGCCTTCAGCGTCTTCAGATTCTGCGTCAATTGCTGGGCGACCGGCTTTTCCAGCTCCAGCAGCGTCGCCGATCCCGCGTAGCGCGACAGCGCTTCCAGACCGAGCGCGCCGCTACCGGCGAAGCAGTCGAGGCAGCGGGCCTGCTGAATATCCGGCGCCAGCCAGTTAAACAGAGTTTCACGTACGCGATCGGTGGTGGGGCGCAGACCGGCGCTGTCGGGCACCGGCAGTTTTCGTCCGCGCCACTGTCCGCCGATAATGCGGATTTGTCCGGCGGCGCTGCGGGGTTTTTTATTCATGTTGCTCACAACTCGTCATAATTTGTTGCGTAGTTTAACGGGCGAAAGCGGTGGAGGAAACGTTAAAAAGGGTGCTGGTGTTGCGCTGGCTGGAAAGTGTTAGACTAATGAATTCTTTATCAGGTTATTTTTTCAGTCCGGCGCGACAGACGACCGGGTGAAAGCCATCGAGGAGTGGTGTTACACAATGGCAAAAGAAAAAAAGCGTGGCTTTTTTTCCTGGCTGGGTTTTGGTCGTGAAGAAACGCCTGCGCAGTCAGAAGAACAAAAAGAGACGTTAACGCAGCAGACCGCCGAGAGCGAAGCGCCCGCAGCAGAGCAGCCCACCGCCGAACAGATCGCCGAAGATATCGTGGCGACCACCGAAGAGGTAGCGCGTCAGGAAGAGGCGCACAGCGCACCGCAGACGGAAGATACGCCGGTTCATGACACGCAGCCGGAAGACGCGGCGCCTGTAGCGATCGCGCCGGTTCACGAAGAAATTCTGCCGGAAGAGACCACGCCGACAGACGTCGCGGCGGTTGAAGAAGAGATTCTGCCGGAAGAGACCGCGCCGACAGACGCCGCGCCGGTTGAAGAAGAGATTCTGCCGGAAGAGACCGCACCGACAGACGACGCGCCGGTTAAGGAAGAGGTTCAGCCGGAAGCGGCAACATCGAGCGCGTCGCTGCTTAATGAAACCGGTCCGGAGGATGAAACGCCTGCGGTGACCGAAGAAAAAGATGCGGCGATCGCCACCGAAGTCGCGGCGGCCGTCACGCTCACCAGCGCGCCGGAAGATGAAATCCTGCCGGAAGAAGCGCTGCCGCTGACCGAAGATGAACTGACGGCGCTGGCGCTGGCCGATAGTGCGCCGGAAGAAGAAGCGATAGTCACGCCGGTTGAGCAGGAGCGCCCGACGAAAGAGGGCTTTTTCGCGCGCCTGAAGCGCAGCCTGGTGAAAACACGTCAGAACCTCGGCTCCGGCTTTATCAGCCTGTTCCGCGGTAAAAAGATTGACGACGAACTGTTTGAGGAGCTGGAAGAACAGCTGCTGATCGCCGACGTCGGCGTCGATACCACGCAGCGCATCATCAGTAGCCTGACGCAGCAGGCCAACCGCAAACAGCTGCGCGACGCGGAAGCGCTCTATGGCCTGCTGAAAGCGGAAATGGCTGGCATTCTGCACAAGGTCGACGCGCCGCTGGACGTTTCCGGCAAAACCCCGTTTGTTATTCTGATGGTCGGCGTTAATGGCGTCGGCAAAACCACCACCATCGGTAAGCTGGCGCGCCAGTATCAGGCGCAGGGCAAATCGGTGATGCTGGCGGCGGGCGATACCTTCCGCGCCGCAGCGGTCGAGCAGCTGCAGGTATGGGGCGAACGCAACCATATTCCGGTGGTGGCGCAGCATACCGGCGCCGATTCCGCCTCGGTGATTTTCGACGCGATTCAGGCTGCCAAAGCGCGTGGCGTGGATGTGCTGATCGCCGATACTGCAGGTCGCCTGCAGAATAAAGCGCACCTGATGGAAGAGTTGAAGAAGATCGTTCGCGTGATGAAGAAGCTCGATGAGAACGCGCCGCACGAGGTGATGCTGACTATCGACGCCAGCACCGGCCAGAACGCGGTCAGCCAGACTAAGCTGTTCCATGAGGCGGTGGGCCTGACCGGCATTACCCTCACCAAGCTGGACGGCACGGCGAAAGGCGGCGTGATCTTCTCGGTGGCGGACCAGTTCAGCATTCCGATTCGTTTTATCGGTGTCGGAGAAGGCATCGATGATTTACGGCCGTTTAAGGCCGAAGATTTTATTGAGGCACTGTTTGCCCGAGAGGATTAACCAGGATGATTCGCTTTGAAGAGGTCAGTAAGGCTTATCTCGGCGGTCGGCAAGCGCTGCAGGGGGTAGATTTTCATCTGCAACCCGGCGAGATGGCGTTTCTGACCGGTCATTCCGGCGCAGGGAAAAGCACCCTGTTGAAGCTGATTTGCGGCATTGAACGTCCCAGCGCGGGCCATATCTGGTTCAGCGGGCATGACATCAGCCGTCTGAAAAATAGCGAAGTGCCGTTTCTGCGTCGTCAGATTGGCATGATCTTTCAGGATCACCATTTGCTGATGGATCGTTCGGTTTACGACAACGTGGCGATCCCGCTGATTATCGCCGGCGCCAGCGGCGAAGATATTCGCCGCCGCGTTTCCGCCGCGCTGGATAAGGTCGGCCTCCTCGACAAAGCGAAAAGTTTTCCGATTCAGCTTTCGGGCGGTGAGCAGCAGCGCGTCGGCATTGCCCGCGCGGTAGTGAACAAGCCTGCTGTGTTGCTGGCCGATGAACCGACCGGCAACCTGGATGAAGCGCTTTCGGAGGATATCCTGCGTCTGTTTGAAGAGTTCAACCGCGTGGGCGTCACCGTTCTGATGGCGACGCACGATATGGGACTGATCGCCCGCCGCGATTATCGGGTAATGACGCTCAGTCACGGCAGATTGCACGGAGGCTAATATGGCTAATAAACGCATCAAACGCGCGCCCGCGCCGAAGGCCAGGCCGCAGCAGCCAAAAAGCAAAGCGCTGAAGGGCGGCTGGCAGGAGCAATGGCGGTACGCCTGGCGCGGCACGCTGTCGGATATGTGGCGTCAGCCGCTGGCGACGCTGCTGACGGTGATGGTGATCGCCATTTCACTGACGCTGCCGAGCGTCTGCTATATGGTCTGGAAAAACGTCAGCCAGGCGGCGGAGCAGTGGTATCCGGCGCCGCAGCTGACGCTTTATCTGTCGAAAACGCTGGACGACACCGCGGCGGAAAACGTGGTGGCGACGCTGAAAAAAGAGCCTGGCGTGGCAAAGGTTAATTACCTGTCGCGGGATGAGGCGCTGGGCGAGTTTCGCAACTGGTCCGGTTTTGGCGGCGCGCTGGATATGCTGGAGCAGAATCCATTGCCGGCGGTAGCGATCATTACGCCTGATCTGAACTTCCAGAATGAGAAGACGCTGCAAACGCTGCGCGACCGCGTCCAGCACGTCGACGGCGTCGACGAGGTGCGCATGGACGATAGTTGGTTCGCGCGTCTGGCGGCGTTGACCGGGCTGGTCGGGCAGATTGCCACGATGATCGGCATTCTGATGGTGATCGCGGTGTTCCTGGTGATCGGCAACAGCGTGCGCCTCAGTATCTTTGCCCGCCGCGACACCATTAACGTACAGAAGCTGATTGGCGCCACCGACGGCTTTATTCTGCGGCCTTTCCTCTACGGCGGCGCGTTGCTGGGGCTGAGCGGCGCGGTGCTGTCGCTGATCCTGTCGGAAGTGCTGGTATTCCGTCTGGAAGCGGTGGTGGCGCAGGTCGCCAGCGTCTTCGGCACTACCTTCCGCATCAGCGGTCTCTCCTGGGATGAGAGCCTGCTGCTGCTGCTGCTGTCGTCGATAATTGGCTGGATTGCGGCCTGGCTGGCGACGGTACAACATTTACGTCGTTTTACGCCACAGTAACGTTTTTTTGGTATAATCTTCCTCTGCTGCATGACGCCTGTGCGGCAGAGGAAATATCTTATTTTCCTCCTGTCCGCCAGAATCTGACGTCCTTATCTTGTGTATAAAATATTCACGATGTAAATTGAACTTGTGGATAACTTCGCTCTCTAAGAAGTAGCACAGATTGCTTTGGGATTTCGTTGTCGATTCCTGTACCCTGGTGAATCGCGCAAAAGGAAATCGTGCGGCAATGTCGATTAAATATGTGAGGGTTTGAATGACCAAAGAAATGCACACTTTAGCTATTGCTCCTCTTGGTAACCTGGAATCTTATATTCGGGCTGCCAATACCTGGCCGATGCTAACGGCAGAAGAGGAAAAAGCGCTGGCTGAACGGCTGCATTACCAGGGCGATCTGGATGCGGCTAAAACGCTGATCCTGTCCCACCTCCGCTTTGTTGTTCATATCGCTCGTAACTACGCGGGCTACGGCCTGCCGCAGGCGGATCTGATTCAGGAAGGCAACATCGGCCTGATGAAAGCGGTGCGCCGCTTCAACCCTGAAGTCGGGGTTCGTCTGGTGTCGTTCGCTGTTCACTGGATTAAGGCGGAAATTCACGAGTATGTGCTGCGTAACTGGCGCATCGTGAAAGTGGCCACCACAAAAGCGCAGCGCAAACTGTTTTTTAACCTGCGTAAAACCAAGCAGCGTCTGGGCTGGTTTAACCAGGATGAAGTGGAGATGGTGGCGCGTGAGCTTGGCGTGAGCAGCAAAGACGTCCGCGAAATGGAATCGCGCATGGCGGCGCAGGATATGACTTTTGACCTGACCTCGGACGATGAATCCAGCGAAGGGAAAAGCATGGCGCCGGTGCTTTATCTGCAGGATAAAACCTCTGACTTTGCTGACGGCATCGAAGAGGACAACTGGGAAAACCATGCGGCCGATAAGCTGAGCGATGCGCTGCAGGGCCTGGATGAACGCAGCCAACATATTATTCGCGCCCGCTGGCTGGACGACGACAATAAAACTACGTTACAGGAGCTGGCCGATAAATATGGCGTCTCCGCCGAGCGTGTACGTCAGCTAGAGAAAAACGCGATGAAAAAATTGCGTATGGCGATCGAAGCATAACGCGCTAACGCGAAACGGGGCGGCTGAAAAGCCGCCCTTTTTGTTTGCGCGCCGCGTCTTCTTCGGCGCGCGGCGATATCATCCGGCGCGCCCTGTCAGAAACCGTTATTCCCGGTTCAATACCCAGCCGTCCGCCTGGGTACGAAAGCCGCAGGACTGCATAAAGGCGGCGATAACCGGCTGATCGCCTTTGCCGTCATCCGCAATCCACCAGTGCGACAGCGACGGATTCTGCGCCATTACGTCCTCTACTAAATAACGCCCCACGCCGCGACGTCGCGTTACTTCTCTCACCTCCAGCTGCGACAGCGTCCCCTGCGTGCCGCGGATCTCCAGAATTACCGCTCCCAGCAGACGATCGTTAAAGCGCGCTGCGTAGAGCCTGTGGTTCTCGTTCAGCCTGTTTTCCAGCGCGCGGCAGTCGGTGCCCGGCCAGATTTTTTCAATATCGATACAATCCTGATCGCTGAGTTGTTGCAGCCTGATGATAGTCAGTTTCATGGAATAATCTGCGCCCTGATAAAAGGCATATTGTAGCGAAAATGTACGAAAAGGAACGTGTAACCTTTTCTGTACGAAAACAAAGCAATCTGTTTTTTGCTGCCCGGCTGTTCCGAGTAAACACTTATTACTGCGCCTGTTGCCAGCATAACGCGCTGGATAAGTGGCTAAATAGCCACCGTAACTGCCAGATGATTCTCCTGTGATAACCGGTAGTTTTTGATTATCTCAGTTGATTTACAGAATAAAACTCCTGTTTAATGGACTGAAAAATAAAGCGTTATTTATAAAATCGGCGCGGAAATATTCCTAACTCGTTCACATTAAACAAGTTTTGTTCAATAACCCGCCGAACATAATCACAAAGCAAATCACAACAGACACAACAGATGGGGAAGTTCGGATGAATATCAGTAAAGGTCGCGTAATACTGGCTGGATGTGTGGCGCTGGCGATGAGTCATGCTGCGCTGGCGGAAGATATTAAGGTGGCGATTGTCGGCGCGATGTCCGGGCCGGTAGCGCAATATGGCGATATGCAGTTTACCGGCGCTACGCAAGCGATTGCCGATATCAACGCCAAAGGCGGGGTGAACGGCAATAAGCTGGTGGCGGTGAAATATGACGATGCCTGCGATCCTAAACAGGCGGTGGCGGTGGCGAACAAAGTGGTCAACGAAGGCATTCGCTACGTTATTGGTCACCTTTGCTCCTCTTCCACGCAGCCCGCTTCCGATATCTACGAAGATGAAGGCATCCTGATGATCACCCCGGCCGCTACCGCGCCCGACCTGACCTCGCGCGGCTACCAGCTGATTATGCGCACCACCGGCCTGGATTCCGATCAGGGTCCGACCGCGGCGAAATATATTCTCGACACTATCAAACCGCAGCGCATCGCGGTTGTGCATGACAAACAGCAGTATGGCGAAGGCCTGGCGCGCTCAGTGCAGGAGAGCCTGAAGAAAGCGAACGCGCCGATCGCCATGTTTGAAGGCATTACCGCAGGCGATAAAGATTTCTCCACCCTGGTGGCGCGTCTGAAGAAAGAGAACATCGACTTCGTTTACTTTGGCGGCTACTACCCCGAAATGGGCCAGATCGTGCGTCAGGCGCGCGCGGCCGGGCTGAAAACCCAGTTTATGGGACCGGAAGGGGTGGGCAACGCCTCGCTCTCCAATATCGCCGGCGCCGCTTCCGAAGGCATGCTGGTCACCCTGCCGAAACGCTATGACCAGGTGCCGGCGAACCAGCCGATCGTCGACGCGATCAAAGCGAAAAAACTGGACGCCACCGGGCCGTTCGTCTGGACAACCTATGCCGCGCTGCAGTCGCTGGCCGCCGGTATGGAGCGCAGCAAGAGTGAAGAACCTGCCGACATCGCTAAAAACCTGAAAGAAGGCCAGCCGGTTCCTACCGTCATGGGCGATCTGAGCTGGGATAAGAAAGGCGATCTGAAAGGTTTTGAGTTCGGCGTGTTCAAGTGGCATGCCGACGGCACCTCCACCGCAGTGAAATAAATCGCGGTTCAGGCCGTATCAGAGTGCTGACACGCTCATGAGAGCGTTATCAACCCTCTGTCACAGCCGCAGCCGTATGTGATTTGGCAGTCCGGGGTCAGGCGTGCCTGGCCCCTGTTCTATCCTGCACTTCGTGAAGACGGACGTTTTCTTGCTGTAGGCCGCGCCGCGCAGCTTTGTTGGGGTTTATGTTATGTCCGAACAGTTTCTCTATTTTCTACAGCAGTTGCTTAACGGGGTGACCTTAGGCAGCACCTATGCGCTGATCGCCATCGGCTACACCATGGTTTACGGCATTATCGGCATGATCAACTTCGCCCACGGCGAAGTCTATATGATCGGCAGCTATGTCTCTTTTATCGTTATCGCCGCGCTGATGATGGTGGGGATTGACGTCAGCTGGGTATTGATCGGCGCCGGTTTCCTTGCGGCGATCGTGATCGCCAGCGCCTGGGGCTGGAGCATCGAGCGCGTCGCCTATAAGCCGGTGCGCTCATCCAAGCGCCTGATCGCGCTGATTTCCGCCATCGGGATGTCTATTTTCCTGCAAAACTACGTCAGCCTGACGCAGGGCTCGCGCGATCTCGCGCTGCCAAGCCTGGTGAGCGGGCAGATGACGCTGGGTGAAAGCAACGGCTTCTCCGCGACCATCAGCACCATGCAGGTGGTGATCTGGCTGGTGACCTTCGTGGCGATGCTGGCGCTGACGCTGTTTATCCGCTATTCGCGCATGGGCCGCGCCTGTCGCGCCTGCGCCGAAGATCTGAAGATGGCCAGCCTGTTGGGCATCAATACCGATCGCGTGATCTCGCTGACCTTCGTGATCGGCGCGGCGATGGCGGCGGTAGCGGGCGTGCTGCTGGGGCAGTTCTATGGCGTCATTAACCCCTACATCGGCTTCATGGCCGGTATGAAGGCCTTTACCGCGGCGGTGCTGGGCGGCATCGGCAGCATTCCCGGCGCGATGCTGGGCGGCCTGGTGCTGGGCATCGCCGAAGCGCTGACCTCCGCCTATCTCAGCACGGAATATAAGGATGTGGTCTCTTTTGCGCTGCTGATTGTGGTGCTGCTGGTGATGCCGACGGGCATTCTGGGTCGGCCGGAGGTAGAGAAAGTATGAAGCCCGCTCAATTTATCAATGCCATTATCTCGGCGCTGATGCTGCTGATACTGGCGGCTTTCTTTATGGGGCTGCGCCTTGACCTTGAAGGCACGCGGCTGGTGGTGGAAAACGCGGGCAGCGTGCGCTGGAACTGGATCGCCGTCGGCTGCGCCGTGGTGTTTATCTTTCAGCTGCTGCGCCCGCTGTTCGGCCGCGGCCTGAAGCGCGGCGGTCACGGCGGTTTCGTCCTGCCGAGCTTTGACGGCAGCACGCCGAAACAGAAGCTGCTGGCGCTGCTGTTTATCGTGGCGGCGGTGATCTGGCCGTTTCTCGTCTCGCGCGGCACGGTGGACATTGCTACCCTGACGTTGATCTACGTGATGCTCGGTCTCGGCCTGAACGTGGTGGTGGGACTCTCCGGCCTGCTGGTGCTGGGCTACGGCGGCTTCTACGCCATCGGCGCCTACACCTTCGCGCTGCTGAACCACTACTACGGCCTGGGCTTCTGGCAGTGTCTGCCGCTGGCGGGGCTGGTGGCGGCGATGT
>OKNF01000103.1_pt1 | contig 24068 bp, 21 predicted proteins | sample 1613121 | NCBI WGS metagenome assembly OKNF01 (sample SAMN04436838, study PRJEB24849) | human gut metagenome | biome: human gut; feature: NICU; material: stool | host: Homo sapiens | place: USA: Saint Louis, MO | collected 2011-09-08
TCGACGGCGTTCCGGCCGCATGAAGGGGATGCGCTGCGCCGCAATCCGTTTCGCCTGTTCACGTCGTTGCTGCGGCTGGAGCTGATTGAAGATCGCGCGCTGCGCGAGCAGGCCGCGGCCATTCTGGCGAAAAGGCGTATCTTTACGCCGCGCTGTCTGGCATTGATTGAAGAGCATCAGCGCACGGGCGGCTTCGACGAGCAGAGCGCCGAAGAATTTGTGCGCGAAGCGCTGGAAACCTTCCGCTGGCATCGGCAAACCATCGTCGACCGCGCCACCTGGGAGGCGCTGCATCAGCAGCACCGGCTGATCGCCGACGTGGTCTGCTTCCCTGGCTGTCATATCAACCATCTTACGCCGCGCACGCTCGATATCGATCGGGCGCAGGCCTTAATGCCTGAATATGGCATTACGCCGAAGGCGATTATCGAAGGGCCGCCGCGCCGTCAGGTGCCGCTGCTGCTGCGGCAGACCAGCTTTAAAGCGTTGGAGGAGCCGGTTATCTTTCAGGATGGCGCAGAGGGGCGTCATACCGCCCGCTTCGGCGAGATCGAGCAGCGCGGCGTCGCCCTGACGCCTGCTGGCCGGGAGCGTTACGACCGGCTGCTGGCGCAGGCGGGCAGCGGCGGCGGCGACAACCAGCAGCATCAGCAGCAGTTGGCGCGCATCTTCAGCGAGTTCCCGGACAACGAACGCGAACTGCGTCAGCAGCAACTCGCCTGGTTTGAGTATCGCCTGACGGAAAAAGGGCGACGGAAGGGCGTGCCGCCGGATGCGGATTGCGAAACGCTAATTGAGAAGGGAATGCTAACGGCCGATCCGCAAATCTATGAGGATTTCTTACCGGTCAGCGCCGCTGGCATCTTCCAGTCCAACCTGGGCGAGGGGGCGCAGGAGCGCTTCTCCATGCAGGCGAGCCGCGCTGATTTTGAAGCGGCGCTGGGTTGCGAAATCACTGATGAAATGTCGCTCTACGCCGCGCGACAGGCGGAAAGCCTGCGACGCTGCGGCCTGAATGCCTGATACATTCGGCTATCCGTTTTTACTTTTACGACGCAGGCTGTCCGCCGGGTCTGCGTCTTCCTTTTTCCGCCGTTTTTCCTGCGCTTTCCCTGGCTGAATCTCCTTTCTGTTCGGTCTACAGCCCGCCTGACCTGCTTATCGCCGCTTTACTGGCGACGAAACCAGCATAACCGGCTGTGCTTATCGGTATAATCTGCAAAATGGCGTCTGCCATAGACAATAAAAATAAGCCTGCGAATAATATGCCCGTGCTTTACGATGGAAAAAATAATGAAGAATGAACCTTTAAGAATTCTCACGGCTGAGGGTGCATTGCGCGGCGCGATTGATGACGGTATTTTTGTGTTCAAGGGTATTCCCTATGCGGCGCCGCCAACGGGGCCGCTGCGCTGGCGCGCGCCACGCCCGGCGACGCCGTGGAAAGAGGTGCGCGATGCGACGCAGTGGGGCAACGCCAGCTGGCAGAATCGCGAATATTGTGTGCTGGCGGGCGGCGGTGATCCCGGCCAGCTCAGTGAAGACTGCCTCTATCTGAATGTCTGGTCGCCGGAAATTCAGCCGTCGCGCCCGCTGCCGGTGATGGTCTGGATACATGGCGGCGGCTTTACTATCGGCGCGGGTTCGCTCAGTCCCTATAACGGCAAACCGCTGGCCGCGCGCGGCGTGGTGGTGGTCACCATCAACTATCGGCTCGGCCATCTTGGTTTTTTTGCGCACCCGGCGCTGGATGCGGAATCGCCGCCCGGCGAGGCGATCAATAATTTCGCCCTGCTGGATCAGATCGCCGCGCTGCAATGGGTACAACGCAATATTGCCGCCTTCGGCGGCGATCGGCGCAATGTCACCCTTTTTGGCGAATCGTCCGGCGGCCGCAGCGTGCTGTCGCTGTTTGCTTCGCCTTTGGCGGCGGGGCTGTTTCATAAAGGCATCGTGCAGAGCGCCTACAGCCTGCCGGATAAAAAACGCAGCGAGGCGCTGGCAAGCGGCGTGGCGGCGGCGCATCACCTGGGGTTGAAAAACGCTACGGCGGAAGCGTTGCGCGCGCTGCCTGCGGACAGCTTCTGGACGCTGCCGCCGCATCTTGGCAACGGCCCGGTCGCTATTGCGGGCGATCGCGTGTTGCCGAAGCCGGTGGTGGAGGTGTTCGCCGCCGCGCGTCAGCACCGTTATCCGCTAATGATCGGCTACAACAGCGACGAGGCGAGCGTGCTGGAGTTTTTCGGCGTCGATCCTGTCGCCACCATCGCCAAACTGCGTGCGCGGCGGCCGCTGCTGCTGAAAATGATCAAATCGCTTTATGACGAGCATGACGATCGCCGTCTCGGCAGAAAAGTGGCGCGCGATATGGCGTTCGGCACCATGACCTGGCTGGCGGTGAATGCGCAGCATCGCCGCGGCGTGCCGGGCTAGCGTTACTACTTTGACTATGTCTCGGAGAACTCGCGCGATCTCTGCCCCAACGGCAGCTGGCACGGCAGTGAAATTCCCTACGTGATGGACACGCTGAATGCGGAAAACCCGCAGCAGGCGAACCGGCCCTTTACCGATAACGATCGGACGTTCGCCCGGCGCGTCAGTGAATACTGGCTGCGCTTCGCCCATGACGCCACCGAGTTCTCCCATCAGCTGCAGGGCGAAGTCCTCTGGCCCGCCTGGCGACCGGGCGAGGACACTACTCTGCGTTTCGGCATGAAAGGGGAAGCGGCTATCGTTCCGCAGACGCGTTTTATGCGCCTGCGTTTGAGGCTGCTGCGGTTGCTGGTGCGCGCAATGGTGCGGCTGTAAGCGCGCCGCGCGTACCACCCTGCGCAGCGGCATAGCGGCCGCTGCGGTCAGCGCTGAACCGGCATCTGTTAAAGATGTTATAAAACAGTATAAGTTTTGCAAAAGCTGCCGATAACAGTCGATAAGCCCGCCCGGTGGCGGAACATTTGATGGTTATTGACCGAATTGAGGCAGCTATGCAGCTTTTAAAGAACTTCACCATACGCGCCGTAATGCTTTCTATTCTTGGCCTGTTTTGTTTACTTTGGTCCGCGGTGGGCATGTACAGCGTACACTCATTGAACGCCCTGAGCGACGGCAACAGCGTTGACCGCCAGCTGGTGGCGCAGATGAATATCCTCAGCAAAGGGAACGATCAATATTTCCGCTTTGTCACGCGTCTTTCACGCGTAATGGAAACGCGCGCCGCCGGCGGAACGCCGGATGCGGCGGCCTTCGACAACGTGCAAAAAGCGCTGGACGGCATGGCGAAGCAGCTGGAGCTGTTTAAAGCGGCGGCGCCGGGGCCGATGGATGCGTCGACCTCCACCGCGGTGGAGGAAAGCTGGGCGAAGCTGCTGGAACAGGGCGTGCGGCCGCAGATGCAGCTGGCGCAGCAGGGCACGGTAGAAGAGTATCGCCGCCACGCCAACGGCGTCACGCCGGCGCTCAGTCGCGAATTCGGCGCGCTGTCGGAAAAATATACCGCGGCGGCGGGCATTATGCTTGACCAGACGCGCGTCACCGTCGATCGTATTACCGTGATTACCCGCATCACCATTATCGCGGCGGTCATTTGCGGTCTGCTGATCCTGCTGTTTACCGAGCGCTATCTGGTCACCATGCTGGTGCGTCCGCTGGATATGCTGCGCAACCACTTCCGTAAAATCGCCGACGGCGATCTGAGCCAGCCGATTGACGAATTTGGCCGCAACTGCGTTGGTAAACTGGTGCCGCTGCTGCGCGCCATGCAGGAGAGTCTGCGTGAAGCGGTCAGCGCCATTCGCGGCGGCACCGAGAATATCTACCGCGGCGCGGCGGAGATCTCGATGGGCAACAACGATCTCTCCTCCCGTACCGAGCAGCAGGCGGCGGCGCTAGAACAGACCGCGGCCAGCATGGAGCAGCTGACGGCGACGGTGAAGCTCAACGCCGATAACGCGCGTCAGGCGAGCGAGCTGGCGGACAACGCTTCGCTGACCGCCGGTCAGGGCGGCAAGCTGGTGAGCGACGTGGTCAACACCATGTCCGGCATCTCAGAAAGCTCGAAAAAAATCGCAGAGATCACCAGCGTGATCAACAGTATTGCCTTCCAGACCAACATTCTGGCGCTCAACGCCGCGGTTGAAGCGGCGCGTGCGGGCGAACAGGGCCGTGGCTTCGCCGTCGTAGCCAGCGAGGTGCGCAATCTGGCGCAGCGCAGCGCCGGAGCGGCGAAAGAGATCGAAACGCTGATCGGCGACTCGGTGCAGCGCGTCGACACCGGCTCGAAGCTGGTGAGCGAAGCGGGCAGCACCATGAACGCCATTTTGAAAGCGGTCGGCGACGTTACCGAGATCATGAAGCAGATCGCCGCCGCATCGGAAGAACAGAGCAAAGGGATTGCGCAGGTCGGCACCGCCGTCGCTGAAATGGATACCGTGACGCAGCAGAACGCCTCGCTGGTGGAAGAAGTTTCCGCCGCCGCCAGCGCGCTGGAGCGTCAGACCGAAGATCTGCAGCGTTCGGTGGCGAAGTTCCGCCTGTCGGCGGAGAGCGGCCAGTCCGTCGAGCCGGTGAAATCGCCGGTGCTGAAAGGCGCCCCGACGCGCCTGAAACCGGCCAGCGCCAGCAGCAGCGCAGCGGACGACTGGGTCTCTTTCTGATTCATACCGTCTGACACAACCACGCCACCAGCGTCGCAAGATGCGGTGGCGTTTCTTTTTCCATCCGGCTAATCAGACTGTAAACCGCGCCGGTGGCGACGCTGGCGGCAAACGGGGCGACCAGCCGCCGCGCGGCCAGATCGCTTTCCACCAGCGTGACGTCGGCGACGGTGACGCCAAACCCTTCAATCGCGGCGCCCGTCGCCAGATCCATCGTGGAAAAGTGCTGATTGCGCCGCATCGGCAGCGTCACTTCCTGCGCCTGTAGCCAGCGTCGCCAGTCGCGATCATCTTCCGAAGGATGCAGAAAGGTAAAGCCGGCAAGATCGCTTATCTGCAACGGACCCGCGCTGCGCAGCAGGCTTTCCGCCATGACCGGCGTTATTCGCTCCTCAAACAACAGATGCGCGCCCGCCGACGGCGCGCCATACAAAATTGCCGCATCGAAATTTTCCAGCTGCTGATTATGGGACAGGGTGGTGGTCAGCGAGACGTGCAGATCGGGATGCTGCTGCTCCAGCTGCACCAGTTTCGGCAGCAGCCAGCGCATAGCGCAGGTCGGAGCGCGCAGGCGCAGCGCGCCGCCGGCATCGAGCGCCTGCTCGGCGGCGTTCTGCATCAGCTCGTAGCCCTGCTTTAGCTGCGGCAGCAGCGCCGCGCCGCGCGGCGTCAGATGCAGCCCGCGCGCATGTCTGTCGAACAGCGCGAAACCCAGCCAGCTCTCCAGAGCGCCGATTTTGCGGCTGACCGCCCCCTGCGTCAGGCAGAGTTCGTCGGCGGCGCGCGTCAGATTAAGGTGGCGCGCGACCACCAGAAAAGCGTGGATAGCATTTAGCGGCAGCGACTGGCGGGACATGGCGTTTCCCCGAGCAATGAGTTTTATGCATGGCTATTATGATCACAATTCGCTTGCCGCCACAAGCGGGCCCGGTTTGAATGGATATAGATTTAATTTGTATATTTATTCATTAGGGAAAACTATGACTGTGGCTTCGACGGTAACCCATCGTTCAAAATTGCCGGACGTGGGCACCACGATATTCAGCGTGATCGGGCAGCTTTCGGCGCAGCACGGCGCGATTAATCTCTCTCAGGGCGCGCCGAACTTTCCCTGTGACCAGGGGCTGGTGGCGCGCGTCAGCCAGGCGATGCGCGACGGCCATAATCAATATGCGCCGATGACCGGCTATCTGCCGCTGAAAGCGGCGCTGGCGGAAAAGGTGCTGCGCCTGTATGGGCAAAGTTACGATGTCGCCAGCGAAATATTGATTACCGCCAGCGCCAGCGAAGGGATCTACGCCGCCATCACCGCGCTGGTGCATCCCGGCGACGAAGTGATTTTTTTCGAACCCGCCTTCGACAGCTATGCGCCGGTGGTGCGTTTGCAGGGCGCGACGCCGGTGGCGCTCAAGCTGGCGCCGCCGCAGTTCGCCATCGACTGGAATGAGGTGCGCGCCGCCATCACGCCGCGCACCCGCATGATCATCATCAACACCCCCCATAATCCCACTTCGCAGACGCTAAGCGCGGAGGATCTGACGCAGCTCGCCGCGCTGACTCGCCATAGCGACATCGTGATCCTGTCGGATGAAGTCTATGAACATATGCTGTTTGACGGACGTCGGCATCACGGTATGGCGACCCACCCGGAGCTGGCGCAGCGCAGCGTGATCGTCTCCTCGTTCGGTAAAACGTTTCACGTCACCGGCTGGCGCGTCGGCTACTGTCTCGCGCCGGCAGAGCTGATGAGCGAGGTAATCAAGGTGCATCAGTTTCTGATGTACGCCGCCGATACGCCGATGCAGGTGGCGCTGGCGGCCTGGCTACAGGAGCCGACGCACTACCAGTCGCTTCCCGCCTTCTGGCAGCGCAAGCGCGATCTGCTTGCCTCGCTGTTGCAGGAGTCGCCGTTTCAGCTGCTTCCGGCGGCGGGTTCTTTTTTTATGCTGGCCAGCTACGGTCATTTCAGCGACGAAAGCGATAGCGAAATGGTAAAACGGCTGATTATCGAGCATGGCGTTGCCACTATTCCGCTTTCCGCTTTTTATACCGACGGCACCGATAACCGGCTCATCCGGCTCTCTTTCGCTAAAGATGATGCGACGTTACAGGCGGGCGCGCAGGCGCTCTGCTTGTTAAAACCGCGCTGACACTCCTGAGGAAAAAATATGAACAAGATAAACATGCTTTGCCTGGCGCTGGGTCTCTTCTCCGCATTGCAGGCGGGCGCGCAGGAGACGCTGCGCTACGGGCTGGAATCGCAATATCCGCCGTTTGAAAGCCGCAACGCGCAGGGCGAGCTGGAAGGGTTTGATATCGAGCTGGGCAAAGCGATCTGCGCAGCGGGCAATTTTCAATGCAGCTGGGTAGAAAGCAGCTTTGACGCCCTGATCCCCGGCCTGATGGCGAAAAAATTCGATGCGATCAACTCGGCGATGAACATTACGCCGGCGCGAATGAAAAGCATCGCCTTCACCCAGCCAATCTACCGCATCCCCAGCATGCTGGTGGGGCGCCGCGACGCCGGACTTCAGCCGGACGCCGCCGGGCTGAAGGGCAAAACCATCGGCGTGCTGCAAGGATCGATTCAGGAAACCTATGCCAAACAGCACTGGGAGCCGTACGGCGTCACTGTCACCGCCTATCAGGATCAGAATCAGGTCTATAACGATATGGTCGCCGGGCGACTGGACGGCACGCTGGTGATGTCGGCCGCCGGACAGTCGGGATTCCTTAATAAGCCGCAGGGTAAAGATTTCGCCTTTATCGGCAAGGCGGTCGAGGATGACGCTATTCTCGGCTCCGGCATCGGCTTCGGCCTGCGCAAGGCGGACGCGGAACGGAAGGCGGCGCTGGATGCGGCCATCCGCAAAGTGCAGCAGGATGGCACGGTGAAAAAGCTGGCGGAGAAATTTTTCCCAGGCATCGACGTCAGCGTCGCCGCGCCGTAACGCCTCAGCGCGCCGCCAGCAGGCAGAGCTTTTCCGCCACCTGGTATGATTTAACGAACGACGGGATCGGCAGAAACTCAAAACGCGAATGGAAATTATGCGCGCCGGTAAAGAAGTTGGGCGTCAGTAGCCCTTTCGCCGAGAGCGCCGCGCCGTCGGTGCCGCCGCGCATCGGCACCACCTTCGGCGTAATGTGCAGTTCGTCGAGGGCGGCGAAAATCAGATCGATAGCGCGTCGATCCGTGCCGACGGCGTTGCTGATATTGCTGTAGATATCCTTTACCGTTACCTCGACGGCGCCGGTGGGGTAGCGCGCGGCGATCTGCCGCGCCGCATCGGCGATCTCCTGCTTGCGCTGTTCAAAGCGCGTCAGGTCGAAATCGCGAACAGAGGCTTTCAGCCGCGCTTCGTTGGCGTTGGCGCTTATTTCGTTAAACCAGATATAGCCTTCGCGCCCTTCGGTATGCTCCGGCGTCTGCTGACGATCGAAACAGGCGATAAAATCGTGCGCCATCAGCAGCGGATTGACCAGCACGCCTTTGGCGGACATCGGATGCGCCGGCACGCCGGTAAAACGGATTTCCGCCGCCGCCCCGTTGAAGTTTTCATACACCACTTCACCCAGTTCGCAGCAGTCGATGGTCCAGGCGAAATCGACGTTGAAGCGTCGCTCCAGATCGAGCGCCTTGGCGCCGCGCAGGCCGATCTCCTCATCCGGCACAAAGGCGACGACGATATCGCCATGGTCGCCGCGCAGGTTCTCCATTAGCGTCATCACTACGCTGACCGCCGCCTTGTTATCGGCGCCCAGCACGCTGGTGCCGTCGCTGAAGATAATCTCCTGGTCGCGATAGGGCAGGATCTCCGGGTGTTCGGCGACGCGCAGCCAGATATCCTGCTGCGCGTTCAGGCAGAGATCCTCGCCGTTAAAGCGCAGCGTCTGCGGATGAATATCGGCGGAGAGGCCGACGTCAACGGTATCAATATGGGTGATAAAGCCCACGCGCGGCGCGGCGGGGCGGTTGCCAGGCTTCACGGCGGTGACCGTGGCGTGCGCGTCGATCTCCACCTGTTGCAGACCCAACGCGCGCAGCTCTTCCGCCAGCAGCTGTGCCATCTGCTGCTGTCCCGGCGTGCTGGGAAGGGTGGTCGCATGCGCGTCGCTCTGACTGCTGACGGCGAGATAACGGTAAAAACGGTCGGTTAACTGACGGGCCAGCCTGTCGGTCATAGCGCTTCCTTATTGTGGCGTTTTCATCATTCTGTTGGTGAAGAAAACGTGTTATTTATTAACCAGATGTTAATTTGTTTTACACATCGCCAGCGGGAAAAGTCAACGAAAAGTGAGGGTGGAGATGAAAAAAACAGTAACGTGTGCGACGCTGATGCTGCTGTTCAGCGCCACGGCGGCAGCGAAAACCCTGGTCTACTGCGCGGAAGGATCGCCTGAGAACTTTAACCCCCAGCTCTATACGTCCGGCACCAGCGTCGACGCCAGCGCGGTGCCCATCTTCAACCGGCTGGTGGAATTTAAAACCGGCACCACCGAGCTGGAGCCGAGTCTGGCGCAGCGCTGGGAGATCTCGCCGGACGGCACGGTTTATACCTTCTACCTGCGCGAAGGCGTGCAGTTTCACCGCAGCAAAGATTTTACGCCGACGCGCCCTTTAAATGCCGACGATGTGATCTTTTCTTTTATGCGGCAGATGGACCCCAATAACCCCTACCATAAGGTTTCGGGCGGCACCTACGCCAATTTTGAAAGCCTGGAGTTCGGCAGGCTGATCAAGAAAATCGAGAAGGTGGACGAGCATACCGTGCGCTTCACGCTGGCCCATGCGGAAGCGCCGTTTCTCGCCGATCTCGCCTGGTATTTCGCCTCAATCCACTCGGCCGAGTATGCCGATCACATGCTGAAGGCGGGCACGCCGGAGCGCGTCGACCAGCAGCCGATCGGCACCGGGCCGTTCCAGCTGGTGCAGTATCAAAAAGATTCGCGCATTCTCTACAAGGCGTTTCCTGACTACTGGCAGGGCAAGGCGAAGCTGGATCGGCTGGTATTCACCATTACGCCGGACGCCTCGGTGCGCTACGCCAAACTGGAGAAAAACGAATGTCAGGTGATGCCGTTTCCCAACCCCGCCGACCTGTCGCGTATCCGTCAGAATCCCGACCTGACGCTGATGCAGAAGTCAGGGCTGAACACCGGCTTTCTCGCCTTTAACACGCAAAAACCGCCGCTGGATAAGGTTGAAGTGCGTCAGGCGCTCACCCTGGCGATCAATAAGCCAGCAATCATCGACGCCATTTTTCACGGCACCGGCAGCGTGGCGAAAAACCTGCTGCCGCCGGATGTCTGGAGCAGCGACAGCGGGCTGAAGGATTACCCCTGGGACCCGCAACAGGCGAAGCGACTGTTGCAGCAGGCGGGCGTTAAGCCCGGCACCACCATCGATCTCTGGGCGATGCCGGTGCAGCGTCCCTATAACCCCAACGCGCGCCGCATGGCGGAGATGATCCAGGCGGACTGGGCCGCCGTCGGCATCAAGGCGCGCATCGTCAGCTATGAGTGGGGCGAGTACCTGAAGCGCGTGAAAAACGGCGAACATCAGGCGGCGCTGATGGGCTGGACCACCGCCACCGGCGACCCGGATAACTTCTTTAGTCCGTTGTTCAGCTGTACCTCCGCCAACGGCGGCTCCAACTCCGCCAAATGGTGCTATCAGCCGTTTGAAAAGCTGATCAATGCCGCGCGCACCGAACAGGATCACGGCCGCCGCGTCGCGCTTTACCAGCAGGCGCAGCAGATAATGCATGACCAGGCGCCGGCGGTGATGATCGCCCATTCGACCATCTTCGAACCGGTGCGTAACAACGTTAGCGGCTATCAGATCGATCCTTTTGGCAAACATATTTTCTATCAGGTTGATATCAAATAGTTCCCAGGGCGGCACCGTCCGGTGTCGCCTGATTGATTAATTTTCGTGAACAAAATCACAGCCTGTTTCTTTTCCCGACAGTGAATTATGAACTTTCTCGCAAATTGTTATGCCGACCATGGAAACCGGTTTCCGTTTTGTTTCCTATAAGAAGGTCGAAACCGTGAGAGGGCGCATGCCATGTACAAGATTATGCTTTGCTGTTCCGCCGGAATGTCCACCAGCATGCTGGTGAGAAAAATGCAGGACGAAGCCGCGCAACGCGGGCTGGAAGCGGATATCGCCGCCTTCAGCGCCACCGAATTCGATGAGCGTTTCTCAGGCTATGACGTGGTGCTGCTGGGCCCGCAGGTGAAATATATGCAGGAGACGCTGGCGGCGAAAACCGCCAGCGCCGGGATTCCGGTCGCCACCATTAACATGATGGACTACGGCACTATGCGCGGCGATAAAGTGCTGGATTACGCCCTGCAACTGATCGCGCAAAAAGGAGTGGCATAATGTCGTCACTTTATCAGGGCTTAATTAATGTCATCGAACGTAAGATCACGCCGCTGGCGGGCGCGGTGGGTCAGCAGCGGCATGTGATCGCCATCCGCGACGGTTTTGTCGCGGCGCTGCCGTTTATGATCATCGGCTCTTTTATGTTGGTGTTTATCTTCCCGCCGTTCGCCGCCGACAGCCAGTGGGCCTTCGCCCGCGGTTGGCTCGACTTCTCGCTGCGCCATCGCGATCAGCTGATGCTGCCTTACTATCTCAGCATGGGCGTGATGACCTTTTTTATCTCCACCGGCATCGGCGCCAGTCTGGGGCGCCACTATAAGCTGGAGCCGGTTATGACCGGTTTGCTGGCGCTGATGGGCTTTCTGCTGGTGGCCGCGCCTTATCATGACGGTCATATCGCCACCGACTATTTCTCCGGGCAGGGCATCTTTACCGCCATTCTCACCGCCATTTACACCACCGAGGTTTATGCGCTGCTGAAGCGCAAAAACATCACTATCCGCCTGCCGAAAGAGGTGCCGACCGGCGTGGCGCGCTCGTTTGAAATTCTTATCCCGGTGATTGTGATCGTGGCGACGCTGCATCCGCTCAACCTGCTGGTCGCCTCCTGGACCGGTATGATCATTCCCGAAGCGATTATGCATCTGCTACAACCGCTGGTTTCCGCCTCGGACACCCTGCCGGCGGTGCTGCTGTCGGTGCTGATTTGCCAGATCCTCTGGTTCGCCGGCATTCACGGCGCGCTGATCGTCACCGGTATTATGAACCCGTTCTGGCTGACCAACCTGGCGGCGAACCAGGCGGCGCTGGAGGCGGGGCAGACGCTGCCGCACACCTATCTGATGGGCTTTTGGGACTTCTATTTGCTGATTGGCGGCGTCGGCTCTACCTTGCCGCTGGCGTTCCTGCTGCTGAAAAGCCGCGCCGCGCACCTGCGCACCATTGGCAAAATGGGCATCGTGCCGAGTTTCTTCAATATTAACGAGCCGATCCTGTTTGGCATGCCGATCATTATGAACCCGTTGTTTTTCCTGCCGTTTATTCTGGTGCCGATGATCAATGCCGTCTTCGCCTGGACCGCGACCAAACTGGGCTGGGTGGCGCAGGTGGTGTCGATGGCGCCCTGGACTACGCCTGCGCCGATCGGCGCTTCGTGGGCCGCTAACTGGGCCTTTAGCCCGGTAATCATGTGCCTGTTCTGCATGATGCTTTCCGCGCTGATCTATCTGCCGTTCGTTAAGGCATGGGAGCGCAGCCTGCTGCGCCAGGAGCAGGAGGCGCAGGCCCAACAGGCGGCTGCGGCGCCCGGCGCCGGTTTACAAACACCCTGAGAGGAACCGTTAAATGGATTATCAGTTTCCGCAAGATTTCTGGTGGGGCAGCGCCAGCAGCGCGCCGCAGACCGAGGGCGAAAGCCTGAACTTCGGCAAAAGTGCCACCGTCTGGGATCGCTGGTTCGAGGAGGCGCCGACGCGCTTTCACCGCCAGATCGGTCCGGCGCACACTTCCACCTTTTATCAGCACTGGCGCGAGGATATCGCGCTGCTGAAACAGCTGCGGCACAATACCTTCCGCACCTCGATCGCCTGGTCGCGCCTGATCCCGGACGGGCGCGGCGCGGTCAACCCGGAGGCGGTAACGTTCTATAACCAAATTATCGACGAAATGCTGCGCCAGGGGATTACTCCCTTTATCAACCTGTTTCATTTCGATATGCCGATGACGATGCAGCAGGCGGGCGGCTGGGAAAGCCGCGACGTGGTGGAGGCCTACGCTGAATATGCGCAAACCTGCTTCCGGCTGTTTGGCGATCGGGTAAAGCACTGGTTTACCTTTAACGAGCCTATTGTGCCGGTGGAAGGAGGCTATCTCTACGACTTTCACTATCCGAATGTGGTCGATTTCCAGCGCGCCGCTACCGTTGCCTGGCATACTATGCTGGCGCACGCGCTGGCGGTGCGACGCTTCCGGGAGGGCGGCTACGGCGGCGAGATCGGCATCATTCTCAACCTGACGCCCTCTTATCCGCGATCGACGCATCCGGCGGATGAGAAGGCGGCGCGCATCGCCGATCTCTTCTTCAACCGCAGCTTTCTCGATCCGGCGCTGCTGGGACGCTATCCCGCAGAGCTGGTGGCGCTGCTGAAAGAGCATCAGCAGTTGCCCGTCTGCCAGCCTGGCGACGAGGCGCTGCTGGCGGCGGGGCGCGTCGACCTGCTCGGCGTCAATTACTATCAGCCGCGACGGGTGAAATGCCGCGATTCGCTGATCAATCCGCACAGCCCCTTTATGCCGGAATGGTTTTTCGATCACTACGCGATGCCGGGCCGCAAAATGAATCCGTATCGCGGCTGGGAGATCTATGAGAAGGGCATCTACGACATCCTCAGCGATCTGCGGGAGAACTACGGCAACCCGCGCTGTTTTATTTCTGAAAACGGCATGGGCGTGGAGGACGAGCAGCGTTTTGCCCGCGATGGCCGCATTGAGGATGATTACCGCATCGAGTTCGTGCGCGATCATCTGATCTGGCTGCACCGCGCGCTACAGGAAGGTTCGCGCTGCCTGGGGTATCATATGTGGACCTTTATTGATAACTGGTCGTGGAGCAACGCCTATAAAAACCGCTACGGTTTTGTGCAGCTCGATCTTGACAGTCAGCAGCGCCGCGTGAAAAAAAGCGGTGAGTGGTTTGCGCGCGTCGCCAGCGAGAATGGATTTACGCTGGCTGAAAAATAGCGAAAGAGCGGAGAACAACGGAGATCTATGGCGAGTATTAATGATGTTTCGCGCCTGGCAAAAGTATCGAAAGCGACCGTTTCCCGGGTGCTGAGCGGCAGCCGGGGCGTTAAAGAGGAGAGCCGCGACGCCGTGCTGCGCGCCGTTGAGAAGCTGAACTATAAGCCCAACGTTATTGCGCAGTCGCTTACCCGCCAGAAAACGCACTGCGTCGGCGTCATCTGCGCGACCGAGCATGTGCAGCAGGCGACCGGCTATCTGCAGGCGCTGGAAAAGGCGCTGAGTCAGGACGGCAAACATCTGCTGCTGCGCTTCGCCAACAGCGCGCCGGCGGTGTCGCAGGCGATGGAGGAGCTGGGAGCGGGGCGCTGCGACGCGGTAATGGTAGTGGGCGCGCGCTTCGCGCTGCCCGACGACGCGAAGCAGGCGGTATTGATCGACTGTCTCGACGGCGGCGACGGGCCGCAGCTGGCGATCGACTATCAGTTCGCCAGCCTGACCGCCTGTCACTATCTGTTCAGCCAGCAGCGACGCAAAATCGTGCTGTTCAACTTCAGCCACGGCGAGGCGGCGGAGCAGGTGCTGGCGGGCTATTGCGAGGCGCTGGAAAGCGTGGCGCAGCCCTATAATCGTCAACTGGTGTGCGGCGAGGAGGAATCGGTCAGCGTGGCGCTGCAAACCCTGATCAATCGTCATATCGCCTTCGACGCGCTGCTGGTCTCCGACTATATCAAAAGCCGCGAGGCGATTGCGCTGCTGCGCAGCTTTCAGCGTCAGGTGCCGCAGGATGTGATGGTTTTCAGCCTCGACGGCGCGGTGCCGGTCGTCGGCGCGCCGGAGATGCCGCAGATGGCGTGGCCGCTGGATATGCTGGCGCAGCGTGCGTTGCAGCTGATCGGCGGTGAAAATGTCGCTTTTCCACCGCTGCGCGGCAGCCTGATTGCTCCCTGAACGGCCTGAAACGCGGCGCGGGCGAGCAGCATAAAGCGCCGAGGCATGCATCGGCGCTATGGTGACAACGTCACTTTAACGACAGGCTTCGGACTGCGCCGCGTGACTCCTCTCTCAGGACTGGCTGAACTGCAAATAGGCGACGTGCGTCTGTAAATACTCTTCCAGCCCATGCCGACCATCGGCGCCGCCAATGCCCGACTTGCGCCAGCCAGCGTGGAATCCCTGCATCGCCTCGAAATTTTCGCGGTTGATATAGGTCTCGCCAAATTTCAGCTGACGCAGGGCAACCATCGCCGTATTCAGGTTCTGCGTATAGAGTGAAGAGGTCAGGCCGTATTCGCTGTCGTTAGCCAGCGCGATCGCCTCGTCCAGCGTGCTGAAGGTCGTCACCGGCAGTACCGGGCCAAAAATTTCTTCGCGCATAATCGTCATCTCCTGCTTCACGCCGCTCAGAATCGTCGGCTGGAAAAAATAGCCGGTGGTCCCGGCGCGTTTGCCGCCGGTGACCAGCTGCGCGCCCTGTTCAATGGCACGCGCGACTTTCTCCTCCACGCGCTTCAGGGCGTCAGCGTTGATGAGCGGCCCCATATCGATGTCGCGCTGTTCCGCCGGATCGCCCCAGGTTATTTTGCTGAAGGCGGCGGACAGGCGCGTCATAAAGGCGTCATAGATCCCTTCTTGCACATAGACCCGCTCAGCGCAGTTGCACACCTGGCCGCTGTTGATGATGCGCGAGTTGACAATCGCCCTGACCGCCAGATCGAGATCGGCGTCGTTCATGACGATAGCGGGCGCTTTGCCGCCCAGCTCCAGCGACACTTTGGTCACGTTCTGCGCGGCGGCGGTCATCGTCTGAATCCCGGCGTTGACGCTGCCGGTCAGGCTCACCATGCCTACCTTCGGGTTGGCGGCCAGCTCCTGGCCCACGACTGGCCCATAGCCGAAAACGATATTAAATACTCCCTTCGGCAGCCCGACCTGCTGGACAATTTCCGCAAAGATCGCCGCGTTGACCGGCGTGACTTCGCTGGGCTTCAGCACGATGGTATGACCGGTAATCAGCGCTGGCGCTGCTTTACGCGCGATAAGAAAGAAGGGGAAGTTCCACGGCAGAATGCCGGTGGTGACGCCAATCGCCTTTTTGAACACAAAGATATTTTCATTAGGGCGATCGCTTTGCACGATATCGCCTTCGTAACGGCGCGCCCACTCCGCCATATAGTCCAGGTAGTCGGCGGTAAACAGCACCTCGGTTTGCGCCAGCCCCTGCGTTTTGCCCCCTTCGGCGACAATCGTGGCGGTCAGCTCCGCCTCGCGCTGGCGAATCCCGGCGGCGATCTTATGCAGCCAGACGCCGCGCTCCACTGCTGGCAGCGCTTCCCAGCCCGGCTGCGCCGCGGCGGCGGCGTCGATAGCGCGGCGCGCGTCCTCCGCGCTGCCTTCCGGCACCTGCGCGATGACCGCTTCCGTCGCCGGGTTGATCACCTCAATCCACGCGCCCTGATGAGACTGAAATTCGCCGTCGATAAACATCTGTTTTTGACTGGTGGTCATCTGCCGCTCTCCGTTATTAATCCTGCGATCTGTTGTTAACAAAAAGATATAAAACTGTTGATTTTTTCCACCTTGACCTGGGAAGGTGCGGAACACCTTCTTCTGATTGCCATGCGGTTTTGTGAAATGGCAAAAATGCACGGATCAAGCTACGCAGAACGGCATAAGAAGAAAATTAGCTTTCAGGTTAAGCGGTTAGGGTATCAGTTCACTTCTGCGTCCCGGCGGCGACAATGTAATGAATTTGTGATCGATATCGAGCCCACCTGCTTATTTTTGCCACAGTGCCCTACAGGCGGGCAGTCAGCGAAAGGCTGACCAGGAAATGAACTCTTTAGACTCGCGGTAACCGGGAGAACCTTCTCCTGCTGGCCTCAACCCTACTAAGGAATAACGATGAACAACGCAATCCTTGCCGGCATTTTCTGGCATTTGGTGGGCGCCGCCAGCGCCGCCTGCTTTTATGCCCCGTTTAAACGCGTCAGGCACTGGTCCTGGGAAACCATGTGGTCAGTGGGCGGCGTCATGTCATGGCTGATTCTGCCCTGGGCGGTCAGCGCCGTGCTGCTGCCTGATTTCTGGAGTTACTATCAGCAGTTTTCACTTGCGCAGCTGACGCCGGTATTTCTCTTCGGCGCCATGTGGGGCATCGGCAACGTCAACTACGGGTTGACGATGCGCTATCTCGGCATGTCGATGGGCATCGGCATCGCTATCGGCATTACGCTGGTGGTAGGTACGCTAATGACGCCGCTGTTGCAGGGACGCTTTATGGTGCTGTTCAGCTCCACCGGCGGCCGCATGACGCTGCTGGGCGTGCTGATCGCGCTGGTGGGCGTCGCAATCGTCTCGCGCGCTGGCTTCCTGAAAGAGCGTGCGCTCGGCATTAGCGCCGAGGAGTTCAATCTGAAAAAAGGGCTGGTGCTGGCGGTGCTGTGCGGCATATTTTCCGCCGGGATGTCGTTTGCCATGGACGCGGCGAAGCCGATGCACGAAGCGGCCGCCGCCGCAGGGATCAATCCGCTTTACGTGGCGCTGCCCAGCTATGTGGTGATCATGGGCGGCGGCGCGCTGGTCAACCTGGCGTACTGCTTTATCCGCCTGGCGGTGAAGCCTTCGCTGTCGATCCGCGCCGACTTTTCGCTGGCGAAGCCGCTGTTGGGCGCCAATATCGCCTTCGCCATGTTGGGCGGTCTGATGTGGTATTTGCAGTTTTTCTTCTACGCCTGGGGACACGCCAATATTCCGGCGCAGTATGACTTTGTCAGCTGGATGCTGCATATGAGTCTTTATGTGCTGTGCGGCGGCATTGTCGGGCTGCTGATGAAAGAGTGGCATGCGGTTGGACGTCGCCCGGTCAGCGTGCTGTCAGTCGGATGCCTGGTGATTATCCTCGCGGCGAATATCGTCGGCATGGGCATGGCGGGCTAAACGGCGCGACAAGCGCATCGCGCAGATCATCTGCGCGATGCGCCTGGCCATGTTATTTTTGACGTTCAATCACCGGCTGTGCATGTTTACCGGCGCGCTCGAAGCGTTGACGCCAGGCGCTGGGGGTGAAATGGGTTTCGCGGGTAAACACGGCGGAGAAGTAGTTGCTGTCGTCGAAGCCGCAGCGCGCCGCCACCTCGCCAATCAGCAGGTCGGTGCTGCGCAGCAAATATTTCGCCTGACAGAGCTGCAGCTGACGCAGATAGTGGCCAATCGTCATGCCGGTTTGCTGGCGAAACAGCTGCTTCAGCGCGCGTTCGCTGAGCTGATTGTGGTGGCAAAAGGCGGCGAGATCGAAGGGGCGGCCGGTGCTGGCCTGAATCGCCGACATCAGCAGATCGAGCTGTTCGCCTTCGGGCAGTTCCCCGGCGCGCTCGGCGACGTAGCGGTGGCGGCGTAAAATCAGCGCCAGCTGCAAAAACAGCGCCTCCGCCAGCTGCATGGAGAGCAGGTCGGTTTTACGGCTTTCCTGCTCCAGCTGTAAAATCACGCCGCGCGCCAGCGCCATGCCGCGCGTGGTTAAACGCCAGTGAGCGCGGTAGTCGGCGGCGTCCAGCGGCAGCAGCTGCGACCAGTCGAGCCCAAGGCGAAAGCGTTCAGGACAGTAGAGAATATTATCCAGCACCAGATCGTTTACCGACTCGTAGCTGTGGCAGTCGCTGTGCTGGATGTAGAAAAGGTCACCGCAGGTTACCAGCCAGGGGCGGTCGTTGAGTACATGCAGGCCGTTGCCGCGCCAGACAATGACGATTTCGCTGAATTCATGGCGATGCGGCGGGAAAGAGGGCTGCGGCGCACGATCGGCCACCGCGACCGGCATCGCCTCCGAGGGAAAGTAGTCCGCTTTCGCCAGTATCAGCGCCATATTTTTCTCCTTTTACCACATCTGCTACCACATCTGCTGTCGCTCGGCGCGCGGCGCACAGCCAAATTCCCGGCGGAACAGCGTCGAAAAATGGTTGCTGTCGCCGAATCCGCACTGAAAAGCGATATCCGTGATGCGCATATCGCTGTGGCGCAGCAGGTGCCGCGCCTGCAGTAGCCGCAGCCGGTTCAGATAACGCTGCGGCGTGCTGCCGGTTTGCTGCTTCAGCTGACGATGCAGCGTGCGCAGCGACAGCGAAAAGCGATCGGCCAGCGCATCCCAGTCGACATCTTCGCTGTAGTGTTCATTCAGCCAGTCAAGCAGCCGCAGCAGCCGCGCCTCCTGCGCGTCGCTCTCCTGTTCGCGACAGCCCTGGCGCAGCAGCACCAGCAGCTGCATAAAGGTCAGCTCCTGCCGCACGCGCTGTTCAGTGGCGTCGCCGCCGTCGGGCTCCTGCAACTGCGCCACCAGCGTCTTCGCCTGCGCCATCACCCGATTGCTGATGCGCCAGTGAGAAGGGTAGCGGCCATCGTGCTCCTGCGGCAGCAGATCCTGTAACCCGGCGAGAAAGCGAAACGCCTGCGGGCCGCGCCACAGCACGTTGGTTAAATAGAGGTTCTCGGTCTGCTCATAAAGGTGCCTGTCGTGATCGCGCACGAAACAGACGCAGCCGCCGCACAGCGACTGAGGCTGGCCGTTGAAGATATGGATGCCCGCCCCCTGTTCCACCAGCACGATCTCATGAAAATCATGGTGGTGTTCCGGGAATACGCCCTGCGGTGCTCGCGGCTCAACCGCCACCGGCAGGTCGCCGTCAGGAAAAAAGTCAGCGCTGTGTAACACGGTCATGATACGTCCTCGTTATTCTGCATGGGACCGATACTAGCCAGCGCGGGCTTAACTTACCTTGAATTTTGCACCGCAAAACAGGCTTAAGCGGTTAATTTTTCAAGAAACAGCTGAAAATCTTCAGAATTGCGGCAAGTGTCACATCGTTATGTCAGACGAGTGAAAAACAGAACTGTGAGTTGCTTCACGTCTTTCTTGACGCCCCTGCCAGCCGGACGCAAAGAGTGGCAGTGTCAGTAAGGTGGCGAATTCGCAGCATTTTACACTGGTGAGCATGTTTCATCAGGAAGCGAATCTTATGACGCACCGCAATTTTGTTGCCATCGACCTCGGCGCCTCGAGCGGCCGCATCATGCTGGCGCGCTACCAGCCGGAAGCGCAATCACTGACGCTGGAGCAGATTGGCCGTTTCGCCAACCGGCGTCATCAGTCGGAAGGGTATGACTGCTGGGATATCGACGCGCTGGAGCAGGCGATCCGTGACGGACTGGAGCAGCTGCTGGAGAGCGGGATCGTGCCGGAGAGCATCGGCATCGACACCTGGGGCGTGGACGTAGTGATGCTGAACCAGGCGGGCGAGCGCGTCGGCCTGCCGGTCTCTTACCGCGACAAGCGCACCCACGGCCTGATGGCGCAGGCGCAGCGCGAGCTGGGACGCGATCTTATCTGGCAACATACCGGCATCCAGTTTCTGCCTTTTAATACGCTTTATCAGCTGCGCGCCTTTAGCCAGACGCATCCCGATCTGGTGGACGAGGTCGCCCATGTGCTGATGATCCCGGATTATCTGCAATACCGGCTAACCGGACAGCTTAACTGGGAGTACACCAACGCCAGCACCACGCAGCTGCTTAACCTGAAAACCGGCGAATGGGACAGCGAACTGCTCCGCTGGGCGGGCGCGCGTGCGGCGTGGTTCGGCAAACCGCGTCAGCCGGGAACGCAGGTCGGCGAGTGGCAGAGCCGCAGCGGACTGCGCATTCCGCTGGTGGCGGTCGCCACGCACGATACCGCCAGCGCGGTGTTGGCGACGCCGCTGGGCGCGTCCGATGAGGCTTATCTCTGCTCCGGCACCTGGTCGCTGCTCGGCTTTGAAAGCGCGACGCCGTTCAACAGCGCCGCCGCGCTGAGCGCCAATATCACCAATGAAGGCGGGGCGGAAGGGCGTTACCGCGTGCTGAAAAACATTATGGGGCTGTGGCTGCTGCAGCGCGTCTGCGACGAGCTGCAAATTGAAGACCTCTGCGCGCTGATCGAGGAAGCCGCGCGTTATCCCGCCTGTCAGGCGATTATCGACGCCAACGACGCCCGCTACATCAATCCGGCCAGCATGGTGCGCGAAATTCAGGACGCCTGCGCGGAACAGGCGATGCCGGTGCCGCACAGCCCGGTCGCGCTGGCGCGGACCATTTTCGACAGCCTGGCGCTGCTCTATCGCGAGGTGATGGAGGAGCTGTCGGCGCTGCGCGGGTCACCCTTTAGCCGTCTGCATATTGTCGGCGGCGGCAGCCAAAACCCGCTGCTGAACCAGCTCTGCGCCAACGCCTGCCAGCTGCCGGTCAGCATCGGGCCGGTCGAGGCCTCCACGCTCGGCAATATCGGCAGTCAGCTGATCGCCCGCGGCGAGCTAGCGGACGTCGAGGCTTTCCGCCGCTGCGTTGCGCAAAATTTTCCATCCCGACTGATTAACCCTCTCACAGACAGCGCGCTAACCGACGGCTGGTCGCGTTTTCAGGCGCTGAAACAACCGCGTAAGGAATTATGCTTATGACCAGGCTTACAGAACAGGCTTTTGAACTGGCGAAACAGCGATTTGCCGATACCGGCGTCGATGTCGAAGCCGCCATAACCCAGCTGGATAAGATTCCGGTTTCCATGCACTGCTGGCAGGGCGACGACGTGCGCGGCTTTGAAAACCCGCAGGGCGCGCTGACCGGCGGCATTCAGGCCACCGGCAACTATCCGGGACGCGCGCGCAACGCCGACGAACTGCGCGCCGACGTGGATCTGGCGCTGGGGCTGATCCCCGGCCCGAAACGCTTCAACCTGCACGCCATCTATCTTGAAAGCGACAAACCGGTGGATCGCAATGAAATTGAACCGCAGCACTTCGCTAACTGGGTGAGCTGGGCGAAAGAGCGTCAGCTCGGCCTCGATTTCAACCCTACCTGCTTTTCGCATGCGCTGAGCGCGGACGGTTTTACGCTTTCTCACGCCGATGCGGGCATCCGTCAGTTCTGGATCGATCACTGTAAAGCCAGCCGTAAAATCTCTGCGTGGTTCGGTGAACAGCTGGGCACGCCGTCGGTAATGAATATCTGGGTGCCGGACGGGATGAAAGATCTCACTATCGATCGCTTTGCGCCGCGCCAGCGGCTGATGCAGTCGTTGGATGAAGTGCTGATCGAGAAACTTAATCCGGCGCATCATATCGACGCGGTGGAGAGCAAGCTGTTCGGCATCGGCGCGGAAAGCTATACCGTCGGCTCAAACGAATTCTGCCTGGGCTACGCCGCCAGCAGGCAAACCGCGCTGACGCTGGATGCCGGCCATTTCCATCCCACCGAGGTGATCTCCGACAAAATTTCCACCGTCATGCTCTACGTGCCGCGCCTGCTGCTGCACGTCAGTCGCCCGGTGCGCTGGGACAGCGATCATGTGGTGCTGCTGGATGATGAAACCCAGGCGATCGCCCAAGAGATCGTGCGGCAGAAGCTGTTCGATAAAGTGCATATCGGCCTCGATTTCTTCGACGCCTCGATTAACCGCATCGCCGCCTGGGTGATCGGCACACGCAACGCGAAAAAAGCGCTGCTGCGGGCGCTGCTGGAACCGACCGACAAGCTGCGGTCGCTGGAGACGGCGGGCGACTATACCGCGCGCCTGGCGCTGCTGGAAGAACAGAAGTCGCTGCCCTGGCAGGCGGTATGGGAGATGTGGTGCCTGCGCCATGATGTCCCGGCGGATGCAGGCTGGCTGCGCAACGTGCGCGACTATGAAGAACAGACCCTCAGTCAACGGTAAGGATGACGCTATGCAATCGATTCTTTCTTCCTGGTTCGTCCAGGGAATGGTGAAGGCCACCAGCGATATGTGGCTGAAGGGGTGGGACGAACGCAACGGCGGCAACGTCACCATGCGTCTGCTGCCGGAAGAGGTGGCGCCCTTTAAACAGGATTTCGTCGCCGATCCGCGCTGCATTGAACTCAGCCGCCCGGCGCCGGGCCTGGCGAACGACTGGTTTATCGTCACCGGCTCCGGTAAGTTTTTTCGCAACGTTCAGCTTGATCCGGCGGACAGTCTGGCGCTGCTGCAGGTGGATGAAAAGGGCCTCTCTTATAAAATTCACTGGGGGCTGACGAACGGCGGCGTGCCGACCTCGGAGCTGGCCTCGCACTTTCAGTCGCACAGCGTGCGCAAACAGCTGACCAACGGCGCGGATCGGGTAATCATGCACTGCCACGCCACCAACTTTATGGCGCTGAGCTATGTGGTGGAGCTGGACTCGGCGCGCTTTACCCGGCTGCTGTGGGAAGGCAGTACCGAGTGCCTGGTGGTGTTTCCCGACGGCGTCGGCATCGTGCCCTGGATGGTACCCGGCACCGACGAGATAGGCGACGCCACCGCGCAGCAGATGCAGTCTCACAGTCTGGTGATGTGGCCTTTCCACGGCATCTTCGGCGCCGGGCCGACGCTGGATGAGACCTTCGGCCTGATCGATACTGCCGAGAAGTCGTCCGAGGTACTGGTGAAGGTGATATCGATGGGCGGTCTGCGCCAGAGCATCACCACCGAACAGCTGATCGCGCTGGGGAAACGCTTTAACGTTAACCCGTGGCAGGCGGCACTGGACACGGGGCCGGCTCATGTTGCGTAAAGCCTTTGTGATGCAGGTCTACCCGCACTGTCATCAAGCCTATCAGCAGCGGCATTCGCCTATTTGGCCGGAACTGGAGCAAACGTTAAAGGAACATGGCGCGCATCACTACAGCATTTTTCTCGATGAGCGCCGCAGCCTGCTGTTTGCCTGTGTGGAAATAGAATCAGAGGCGCGCTGGGAAGCGGTGGCGCAGACAGAGGTGTGTCAGCGCTGGTGGGCGTCAATGCGCGAGCTGATGCCTGCGAACCCTGATAACAGCCCGGTAAGCCAGCCGTTAAAAGAAGTTTTTTATCTGGCGTAGCGCTGACGCGCCTGGCTTGAAACGTTGGCCGGCAACCCACCCGCATGCTGAAAAGCGATACGGAGAGGGGCGTAGCACAGGGATGCAGCGGAACCGGCGAGGCTGAAATAAAAGAGGGCGGATATTACTATCCGCCCTCTTTAGGTTTATCAGCCGTTGCTGCGCAGTTGCGGATAGCGACGGAAGATGAAAATGCACCAGAACAGCGCCAGCAGCCCGATGATCGCGCCAACGTTGCCGACATCCGCCATCTTAAAGTGCAGGCTCACCTGGTTTCCGAGCAGCGCACCCGCGCCGATGCCGATATTGTAGATGCCGGAAAACAGCGACATCGACTAGGCGTGACGCCAGAGCAGTTTTTTAGTCAGCAACCGCTTGAACAGAAAATT
>OKNF01000104.1_pt1 | contig 23999 bp, 22 predicted proteins | sample 1613121 | NCBI WGS metagenome assembly OKNF01 (sample SAMN04436838, study PRJEB24849) | human gut metagenome | biome: human gut; feature: NICU; material: stool | host: Homo sapiens | place: USA: Saint Louis, MO | collected 2011-09-08
TCAGCAGCACGCAGTCGTCGTTTTCATCATGAGCGGAAAGCGTCCACGGCTGATTGCGCGCGAAGCCGTGCGCCGGTTCGCCTGCGGGACCAAACCACGGCCAGCAGATCGGCACGCCGCCGCGAATCGCTTTACCATTGGCAAAGGCGCTTTTCTCACTCAGCCAGATTACCGGCTTCTCGCCGTTGGGCTGCCAGGCGATAAGCTGAGCGCCCTGTAAAGTAACGGCGGCGCGCACTTTAGGATGATTCACCACCAGCACCGGCAGTTCGCCCATCTGTCGCAGGCTGAGGTAAGGGGAGAGCTGGTTAACCACGGGAAGCGAAAACAGTTTTTCGGTCATGATATTACCTTGCTGAATTCAGACGATAAAAAAGGGCGACCGTAGTCGCCCTCAAAGTTTAGTCTGTCAACGCGGCTTATTTAGAAGCAACCAGCGCGACCAGATCCAGTACTTTATGTGAGTAGCCAGTTTCGTTGTCGTACCAGGAAACCAGTTTCACGAAGTTGTCGTTCAGTGCGATACCTGCGCTGGCGTCGAACACGGAAGTCAGAGTTTCGCCGTTGAAATCGGTAGAAACCACTGCGTCTTCGGTGTAGCCCAGAACGCCTTTCATGTCGCCTTCAGAAGCGGCTTTGATCGCTTCACAGATTTCTTTGTAAGAAGCCGGTTTAGCCAGACGCGCGGTCAGGTCAACAACGGATACGTTCGGGGTCGGAACGCGGAACGCCATACCGGTCAGTTTGCCGTTCAGTTCCGGCAGAACTTTACCTACGGCTTTAGCTGCGCCAGTAGAAGACGGGATGATGTTCTGAGATGCGCCGCGGCCGCCGCGCCAGTCTTTGTGAGACGGGCCGTCAACGGTTTTCTGGGTAGCGGTGGTGGCGTGAACGGTAGTCATCAGACCTTCAACGATGCCGAATTTGTCGTTGATGACTTTCGCCAGCGGCGCCAGGCAGTTGGTGGTGCAGGACGCGTTGGAAACGATGTCCTGGCCGGCATATTTGTCAAAGTTGGCGCCGCGAACGAACATCGGGGTGTCATCTTTGGACGGACCGGTCATTACCACTTTCTTCGCGCCAGCGGTGATGTGTTTACGTGCGGTTTCGTCAGTCAGGAAGATACCGGTCGCTTCAGCTACCACGTCAACGCCGACTTCGTCCCACTTCAGGTTAGCCGGATCTTTTTCTGAGGTAACACGGATTTTCTTGCCGTTAACGATCAGCGCGCCGTCCTGTACTTCAACGGTGCCATCGAAACGGCCGTGCGTTGAGTCATACTTCAGCATGTACGCCATATATTCGGCGTCCAGCAGGTCGTTGATGGCAACGATTTCAATGTCTGAACGCTGCTGCGCAGCACGGAAAACGATGCGACCGATACGACCAAAACCGTTAATACCTACTTTGATAGTCATATATTCCACCAGCTATTTGTTAGTGAATAAAAGGTTGGCTGTAAAATTACAAAATCCTTACCAGGCGTCAAGCGGAATCGTGTCAATTATTGCGACAAGTCAAACCCATTACGGAGAATTTTTGGGTTTGAAACCGCTTCCGCGACTATTCTGCTACATCAATTTTGCGGCCTGATTACCGAATATAAAGGGCTCGCTTTAACGAAAAGTGATCCGCATCACAATTTGCACGTTGAGCGCGTGTCAAAGCTTGTCAGGCACAAAATATTAACCTGTTCTTGTTAACTACTTGTTAGAATACTAGCCGATTTTTCCAGAATGACATTGCCAGAGACGATGAAAATGGCTAAAGAATTGAACGATCGTACGCCTGATAATCAGCTGACCGAAATGCAGCTCTATGTCACCCAGCAGCGTGGGACGGAGCCGCCCTTCAGCGGCGCGCTGCTGCACAACAAAGCGGAAGGGATTTATCATTGCCTGGTGTGCAATGCGCCGCTGTTCCTGTCGGAAACCAAATATGATTCCGGCTGCGGCTGGCCGAGTTTCTATCAGCCTTATACCGAAGATGCGATTCATTATCTGGAAGACAACTCGCACGGGATGCATCGCATTGAAATTCGCTGCGGCAACTGCGATTCCCATTTGGGACACGTCTTTCCCGATGGCCCGCAGCCGACCGGCGAACGCTACTGTGTGAACTCGGCATCGCTGAGTTTCAGCGATAATGATGGCAACCAGACCAAAGGTTAAGTGATGAAATCAGAACTTGATGCGATGATCGAGGCGATGACGCCGGAAATCTATCAGCGTCTGGCTACCGCCGTGGAAACCGGCAAATGGCCGGACGGGGTGGCATTGACCGATGAGCAAAAAGAGAACTGTATGCAGCTGGTAATGCTGTGGCAATCGCGTCATAACCATCAGCCGCAGCATATGAGCATCGGGCAGGGCGGCGAGCTGGTGACGCGTTCCAAGCGCGAGCTGAAGGAAGAGTTCGGCATCGGTGACGATGTCACGCGCATTACGCTGCAGTAAAGGGTAAAGCCTGACGCGGTATAACGCATCCCGCCCGCTGGCGGGATGCGTTATTAGCGGATAAGGGCGCCGCTTGCGGCCATTTGCGCCAGTGCCTCGACGCTGTCCTGCGGCTGCAAATTAACGCCGCGGCAGCCTTCGCTAATGACTTCCACCTCATAGCCCAACTGTAACGCATCCAGCACGCTGAATTTGACACAGTAGTCGGTCGCCAACCCCATCATCACCAAACGGGTAATGCCGCGCGCGCGCAGCCAGGCATCCAGACCGGTCTGGCGCCGGTGGCCGTTGTCGAAAAAGGCGCTGTAGCTGTCGATATCGCGCTGTTCGCCTTTATGAAACACCACCTCAATCAGCTCTCGTTGCAGCGCCGGATGAAAATCGGCGCCATGGCTCTCCTGCACGGCATGATCGGGCCACCAGATCTGCGGCAGTCCGTTTAATTCGCCGACGGTATTCACCGCCTCGCCCGATACAGAAGCGAAACTGCCATGATCGGCGGGATGCCAGTCCTGCGTGGCGACAACCGGCTCGCCGCGCTGATGAAACGCCGCCGCCAGACGGTTAGCCACGGCGATAACGGCGTCGCCGTCGTTGACCGCCAGCGCGCCGCCCGGACAAAAATCATTTTGCAGGTCGATTAAAATCAGCGCCTGTTTCATCCGCGCTTCTCCTTAACGTTCTTCAGGGGTCAATTCGCCGCGCAGGTTAACCTGCATCAGACGACGCACTTCATCACAGCTCAGCGGCTGGCTAAGCAGATAATGCAGCTTGGTCAGCGTCGCCTCAACGGTCATATCGAATCCGCCGATCACCCCGGCATGCGCCAGCGCGTTGCCGGTGGCGTAGCCGCCCATATTCACTTTGCCCGACATGCACTGCGTCAGGTTGACCACCACAATGCCGCGTTCCGAAGCGGCCTGAAGCTCCGCGAGAAACTCAGCGTTTTGCGGCGCATTGCCAACGCCGTAAGAGCGCAGGATCAGCGCCTTCACCGGCTGGCGCAGGAAGTTGCGCACCACTTCCGCAGAGATGCCGGGATAGATGGTGACGACGCCGATAGGCTGCGGCGTAATAGGGTGGACGATCAGATCGCCATCTCCCTGCGGTGCAGGCGGCGTGTTCAGACGACGAATATGAATGCCCGCCTCCAGCAACGGCGGCAGATTAGGCGAGGCGAAAGCGTTAAAGCCGTCCGCGTGTGCCTTGGTCGTGCGGTTGCCGCGATAAAGGGTATTGTTAAAGAACAGCGAAACTTCTTTTACCGGATAGTTGGCTGCTACAAACAGTGCGTTAAGCAGGTTTTGCTGACCGTCGGAGCGCAGCTCGGCGAGCGGGATCTGTGACCCTGTCACAATGACCGGCTTCGCCAGGTTTTCCAGCATAAAAGAGAGCGCCGAGGCGGTAAACGCCATCGTATCCGTGCCGTGCAGAATGACAAAACCGTCATAAAGGTCGTAGTTCTGGCGAATATCTTCCGCAATCGCCTGCCAGTCCTGCGGCGTCATATCGGAAGAATCGATCAGTGGCTGATACTCATGAATAGTAAAGGCAGGCATTTCCGGGCGGTGAAACTCCGGCATCGCCGCTAACTGCCGCTGCAGGTGACCTGAAACCGGAATATAGCCTTGTGCAGAGCGCTGCATACCGATCGTTCCGCCGGTATAGGCAACGTAAATAGATTTTTTTTGCATGAAAAGCGACTCAGCTTTGCGGAAAAAATGCAGTATACGGTAAAGCGCAGGGAAGAGCAGCCCGACCAGCATGGCGCCGATCGGGCTGTAAAGGTTAGCGCACCTCGCCGCAGGTCAGGCAGATGGCGTAACGGTTTTGTGGATCGTTAAGACGACCAAACAGGCCCGGCTGTTGCTTCATCGCGCTGACTACGTCGACCATCGGCGCGGGCAGCCAGGCTTTCAGGGCGTTCGGCAACGCGGCGCGCACCGAAGCGTCCATCTGGCCCAGTACCATATCGATAAGGGCAGGCTCATCCGCAAACCAGTTCAGCTGCACTTCTTTCAGCTTCGCCAGTTCCGCCGCTTTGGCGACAGCGTCGTCGAAATCGCCCAGCGCGTCGACCAGCCCGTTGCCTTTGGCGTCGCTGCCGGTCCAGACGTGACCCTGCGCAATCTGGTCGATCTGCTCCGGTGTTTTCTGACGCGCTTTCGCGACCAGGCCGATAAAGTTGCGATAGCCGTTTTCGATGCTCAGCTGCATCATTTGCTGAACTTCAGGCGGCAACGCCTTGGTGCTGGCAACGTCGGCCAGCGGCGATGTCGCTACGCCATCGGTGTGCACGCCGATCGCATCCAGCGAATTTTCCACCGTATTAATCACGCCGAAAATGCCGATTGAGCCGGTGAGCGTAGCCGGGCTGGCGATAATGTAGTTGGCGGGGGTGGAGATCCAGTAACCGCCGGAGGCCGCCATGCCGCCCATCGATACCACGACCGGTTTGCCGGCCGCACGCGCCGCCGCCAGTTCCTGACGCACCACCTCGGAAGCGGTGACGCTGCCGCCAGGGCTGTTGACGCGGAAGACGATCGCTTTAACGTTCGGATCGAGACGCGCCTGACGGATCTGCGCCGCCGTGGTGTCGCCGCCTACCGCGCCCGGCGTCTCTTCGCCATCCATAATCGCGCCGGTGGCCAGAATCACCGCCACGTTGCCGTTCTGCGAACTGTTATCCTGCACCGGATAGTCGTAGATGCTGATGGCGTTGTAGTCCTGAGCCTGCTTGTTCCAGCCAAACTGCTTTGCGAACAGCTGCTCCGTTTCGGCGCGGGTCGCCAACTGATCGACCAGCTTGTTCTCTTTGGCGTAGCGCGCGGTATCGCCGCCGGTTTGTTGCAGGCCGCTCAGCAGGCTCTGCGCGCCGGGAAAGAGCTGCTGTGCCGTAATCTGGCGGTTGGCTGCGACTACGTTCAGGTAGTTTTGCCACAGCTCGCCGACCCAGCGGCTGTCGGCATCGCGCGCCGCAGGCGACATATCATCGCGCAGGAACGGCTCAACCGCTGATTTATAGGTGCCGACGCGGAATACATGCGACGTCACCTTCAGCTTATCGAGCAGGCTCTTATAGTAAAGGGTATTGGTAGCGAAGCCATGCAGATCGACCGTGCCCTGCGGGGAGAGGTAAATCTTGCTGGCGTAGCTGGCCAGATAATATTGCGCCTGAGAATAGCTGTCGCCGCTGGCATAGATCGGTTTGCCGCTGTCGCGGAATTCGCGCAGCGCCTTGCCGATATACTGCAACGAAGGCTGATCGGCGCCGGCAAAGTTGCGCAAATCGAGCACGATGCCGGTAATTTTGCTGTCGCTTTTCGCCTGCCGGATAGCCGCCACGATATCGAACAGCGAGTTTTCCTTCAGCCGGTCGCTGCTGGCGCCCAGCAGCTGACGGCCAATTTTGCTCAGTTTGTTGCTGACCGACGGCTTATCCACCACCACGCCGGAAAGATCGACCTTCAGCGCGCCGCGCGGCACTTCCACAGGCGCGCTGGCGTTTTTCACCTGTAGCCAGATGCCGACACAGACCAAGACTAAAAAGATCAGAAACAGGTTAAGAATGCATTCGCGGATAAAGTTCAGCACCCGCCATATCCACTTAAAGATGCCTGCTATGATTCGCCACAAGGTGCGCATGTTTTCTCCATAATCGCCAGACAGGGCGCAGAAAAGCAGCTTTTCTGCCAGAATTTCATCCACATCCTAAAGAGCAGCCGGGCAAATGTCAGCAGGAAATCGCGCGCGGCTGTAACAAAACGTCAGCCTGTGTTAGTTTGCAACGAATGCTAATCATTATCAGGAGGAAGAGATGGAAGCACTGGATTTACTGGTTAATCGCCGCTCCGCATCGCGTTTAGCCGAGCCTGCGCCGACGGGCGAAGCGCTGGATAATATTCTGCGCGCTGGCATGCGCGCGCCGGATCACGGCACGCTCCAGCCCTGGCGCTTTCATATTATTGAGAAACAGGGCCTTGAGCGCTTTAGTCAGCTGCTGGAGCAGGCGGCGCGCGATGGCAACATGGATGACAAGGCTATCGAAAAAGCGAAGCAGGCGCCGTTTCGCGCGCCGATGATCATTACTGTCGTGGCGCATTGTGAAGATCACCCGAAAGTGCCGCGTTGGGAGCAGCTGCTGTCGGCGGGGTGTGCGGTGATGGCGATGCAGATGGCCGCTGCCGCGCAGGGCTTTAACGGCATCTGGCGCAGCGGCGCCTGGACGGATAATGAGGCGGTGCGCGCCGCATTCAACTGCCGCCAACAGGACGCCATTGTCGGCTTCCTCTACCTCGGCACGCCGCAGCTGAAATCTTCCACCACGGTATTGCCTCCCGATACCGCTCCGTTTGTCAGTTATTTCTGACAGATTCGCCGTGTTTATTTTGGCAGGGTAAGGTACCAGCCCTGCTTTTTAACTGCGTCGCGTCAGAGGTGGCTTATCACTCCAGGGGTAACGCGTTAACATATACGCCAGCGATCTGGATGAAGGAGCCCCCATAAATCAGATGATTCGTCTTACCCAGTACAGCCACGGCACAGGATGCGGTTGTAAAATTTCCCCTGAGGTGCTGGAAACCATTCCGCAAAGCGAGCTGATGGCGTTTCACGATCCGCAAACCTCTGGCAGTCTGCTGTTGGCGGTGCGCCCTGAGGCCGTCGCCGATTTCCACCCGCTGTCGGAAAGCCTGTCGCTGTTGGTCAGCGCGATTAGCGAGTTAGTGCCGGCGCAGGCCGGCGTTCCTTTGATTGATGTTTTGTCGTAAGAGAGCCTTGCCCCGTTAATGCGCCTGTTTATTGCTGAAAAGCCGAGCCTGGCCCGCGCCATCGCCGATATCCTGCCCAAGCCTCACCGTCGCGGAGAGGGCTATATCGCCTGCGGAAATGATCACATCGTCACCTGGTGCGTAGGGCACCTGCTGGAGCAGGCTCAGCCCGACAGCTACGACAGCCGCTATGCGCGCTGGTCGCTGGCCGACTTGCCTATCGTGCCGGAAAAGTGGCGATTACAGCCGCGCCCCTCGGTGGCGAAGCAGCTGAACGTGATCAAAAAGCTGCTGGAGCAGGCGGATGAGATTATTCACGCTGGTGACCCGGATCGGGAAGGGCAGCTGCTGGTAGATGAGGTGCTGGACTATCTGGCGCTGCCGCCTGCGAAGCGCGAAAAGGTACAGCGCTGTTTAATCAACGATCTTAACCCGCAGGCGGTGGAACGTGCCGTGGGTCGCCTGCGCCAGAATAAAGAATTTATTCCTCTGTGCGTCTCGGCGCTGGCGCGCGCGCGCGCCGACTGGCTGTACGGCATCAATATGACCCGCGCATGGACGCTGCTGGGCCGCAACGCCGGCTATGACGGCGTACTGTCGGTCGGCAGGGTGCAGACGCCGGTGCTGGGGCTGGTGGTGCGGCGCGATGAAGAGATCGAGAACTTCATTCCCAAAGATTACTTTGAAGTCAAAGCGCATATCGTGACGCCCAAAGAGGAGCGTTTCGTCGCGCTTTGGCAGCCCAGCGACGCCTGCGAACCCTGGCAGGATGAAGAGGGGAGACTGCTGCATCGTCCGCTGGCGGAGCATGTGCTGGCGCGCATCGGCGGAAAACCGGCGCGGGTGACCAACTAGCAGGATCGGCGGGAAAACGATACGGCACCGCTGCCGTTTTCGCTCTCCAGCCTGCAGATAGAGGCGGCGAAACGCTACGGCCTCAGCGCGCAGACGGTGCTGGATACCTGTCAGCGTCTTTATGAGACCCACAAGTTGATCACCTATCCGCGTTCGGACAGCCGCTATCTGCCGGAGGAGCATTTTGCCGGGCGCCATGCGGTGTTGAATGCCATTAGCGCGCATCAGACGGCAATGAAAACGCCGGCTGATTTTGATACCGAACGTAAAAATCGCTGCTGGGACGATAAAAAAGTTGACGCTCACCATGCCATTATCCCCACGGCGCGCAGCAGTGCCATGCGCCTGACGGACAATGAGGCCAATATTTACGGCCTGATCGCCCGCCAGTATCTGATGCAGTTCTGTCCTGACGCGGTTTACCGGAAGTGCGTTATCGAGCTGGATATCGCTGGCGGCAAGTTTGTCGCCAAAGCGCGCTTTCTGGCGGAGGCAGGCTGGCGCGCGCTGCTGGGAAGCAAAGAGCGCGATGAGGAGAATGACGGCACGCCGCTGCCCGTGGTGGCGCAGGGCGATGAGCTGTTGTGCGAGAAAGGCGAAATTGCAGAAAAGCAAACGCAGCCGCCGCGTCCCTTCACCGACGCCACGCTGTTATCCGCAATGACCGGTATTGCCCGCTTCGTGCAGGATAAAGATCTAAAGAAAATCCTGCGCGCGACCGATGGTTTAGGTACGGAGGCGACCCGGGCCGGCATTATCGAACTGCTGTTCCGGCGCGCTTTCCTGATCAAGAAAGGGCGTTATATTCATGCGACCGACGCGGGCAGGGCGCTGATTCACTCATTGCCGGAAATGGCCGCGCGGCCAGATATGACCGCTCAATGGGAATCGACGCTGACGAAAATCAGTGAAAAGGCCTGTCGCTATCAGGATTTTATGCAGCCGCTGGTTACTACGCTGCATGATCTGATCGCGCTGGCGCGTCAGCAAAGCTCGGCGCGAGCCTTTCGCGGCGTCACGGCGCCCGCCGGAAACAGCAAACGGCGGCCTAAAAAGACAAAGGCAAAGGCAAAGGAGACGGAATAATGAAACTGGCATGGGGCATGGCGCTGATGCTGCTGGTCGCTACGGCGGCACAGGCGCACCGGCATGATTACGGCTCGGGCGATTATGGTTCGGGCAATAATGGCGGCTCGACAAGTAACAGCGACGTGGTGGTGGATATGCCGCCCGAAGTCTGGACTCAGGGGCAAAATTCATCCAGCCCGCCCTGTTTGCACTGCTGCACCTATGAAAACCGCAGCTACTCCGAAGGCGCGGTAGTCAAAGCGGAAGATGTGCTGCTGCAGTGCGTGCGCGATGAGAAATCTCTCGGCACCAATAATTTAATCTGGCGTATCGTAAAATAAGCGCAGGCGTTGCGACCAGCGTCGCAGCGCCTCTTTTTTTACACGCTGAATTCAGCCCAAATCGGCGCGTGGTCGGACGGTTTTTCCATAGCGCGAATATCATAATCAATGCCGGTCGCCACGCAGCGCTCCGCCAGGACGCGGGTCGCCAGCAGCAGATCGATGCGCAGGCCGCGATTGTCATCAAACCCTCTGGAACGGTAATCAAACCAGGAGAAACGATCGGCGCAGTCGGGATTCGCTGCGCGCCAGGTATCCACCAGCCCCCAGCTCAGCAGGCGCGCCATCCACTCCCGTTCTTCCGGCAGGAAGGAACATTTGCCGGTGCGCAACCAGCGCTTACGGCTATCTTCGCCAATGCCGATATCAAGATCGGTGCTGCTGATATTCATATCGCCCATAACAACGATGCGATCGTCTGCCGTCAGGTGATTTTCCAGGTAGCTTTGCAGGTCGCGGTAAAACTTCTCTTTCGCCGGAAACTTGGTGGGATGCTCACGACTTTCGCCCTGTGGAAAATAGCCGTTAATCACGGTGATATTGCCTGACGGCGCAGGGATCTCTGCCATGATCAGACGGCGCTGCGCCTCTTCATCGTCATCAGGGAAACCGCGTTGCACCTTAACCGGCATCTCACGCGTCAGCAGCGCGACGCCATAGTGGCTTTTCTGTCCGTGATAAAAGACGTGATAGCCCAGCTTGCTGACCTCTTCCAGTGGAAACATATCATCGTGCACTTTGGTTTCCTGCAGGCCAATGACATCAGGATTGTGCTGGGCGATGATCGCTTCAAGCTGGTGAGGACGAGCGCGCAGCCCGTTGATATTAAAAGAGATGAATTTCATATTGCGGCAACTACTTGGTAAAAAGATGGCAGGATGTTAACAGAAGTAGGTTAAGAATGTCACGGGAAGCGGCGGCGCGGGGCACGGGCGGTAAACGACAGGGAACAGCGTTGCTCGACGCGAATCTTGTCGAAGCTTCTCACCTTCTCCCAACGGGAAGATGCAGCTTTATTAATAAAAGGGAGTGTGGTGCGTAATGCGAAGATGGTGGTGGGAGAAGGATGACTCGTCGCTGCGCTCCTCGCCCTGCGGGCCGTGCTGCGCACGTTGTCTCGCGTTGCTCGACGCGAACCTTGTCGAAGCTTCTCACCTTCTCCCAACGGGAAGATGCAACTTTATTAATAAAGGGAGTGTGGTGCGTAATGCGAAGATGGTGGTGGGAGAAGGATTCGAACCTTCGAAGTCTGTGACGGCAGATTTACAGTCTGCTCCCTTTGGCCGCTCGGGAATCCCACCACGGGTCAGGACATATTGCCTGAAAGCGGGGCGCATCATACCAAATGAATCGATGCTGTAAAGCGCCCAGGGGAAAAAAGCGTATCGTTCGACGCTTTTTTATTCATGGCGTCGGTTTGCTGAGCAACCGACGCCGTCGCTCTTAAAGAATGATCGTGCGGTTGCCGTAAACAAACACGCGCTGGCCCAGCACTTTATACAGGGCGCGGCTCAGCACATTTTTTTCTACATCGCGTCCGGCGCGCATCATCTCTTCCGCGGTATAGCTGTGATCGACGTTAATCACATCCTGCATAATGATCGGACCTTCGTCGAGGTTGTCATTAACATAATGCGCCGTGGCGCCGATGATTTTCACGCCGCGCTCGTACGCCTGGTGATAAGGCCGCGCGCCGATAAACGCGGGCAGGAAAGAGTGGTGAATATTGATGATCTGGTTGGGATAGCGCTGAACGAATGCTGGGGTCAGCACGCGCATATATTTCGCCAGCACCACATAATCGGGCTGATAACGATCGATCTGCTCCGCCATTTTATTGTCGTGCTCTTCGCGCGTCAGGCCTTCATGACTGACCAGAACGAAAGGAATATCGAAGCGTTCCACCAGCGAGCGCAGCGTGTCGTGGTTGCCGATAACCGCCGCAATCTCCATATCCAGCCCACCAAACGCGCTTTTCATCAGCAGATCGCCAAGGCAGTGCGCCTCTTTGGTGACCAGAATGACCACGCGACGCCGTCCGGCGCACTGGAGTTCGCGCACCGAGCCTTGCGGCAGCGCGCCGTCGAGATCGGCCAGCAGCGTGGCGTCATTGAAAATGCCTTCCAGCTCGGTGCGCATAAAGAAGCGACCGGTGCGGTGATCGACGAACTCATTGTTCTGGACGATGTTCAGCTCGTGCTTGTAGCAAATGTTGGTGATCTTGGCGATAAGGCCCTTGGCGTCAGGGCAGATGGTGCGTAGTACTTTGCGTTGTAAATTTTGCGCTTGCATTGAGTTATCGATCCTGTCGAAGCGAGATAGCGGTGAATCTGAATGGTGCCAGCGTTACTGGCCGCAACATTTTTTGTATTTTTTTTCGGAGCCACAGGGACAGCGGTCATTTCGACCCACCTGTGGCGCGGTTCCGTCAATATAGTACCAGCGTTGATCCTCACGGACAAAGCGCGAACGTTCATGAACCGCGCCGGAACGCTGGTTTTCGCGGTAACGCGCAAAAAATGTCACATAAGCCTCATCATCATCGCCTCCAGATTCGCAGGCGATAACCCTCAAACCTTGCCATTCGGTATGAGCAAAACTTTCAGACAATGCCTGGCGCAGCTGCGCCGTGCGGTGCGTACTGTGCCAGGTGGCCAGCAGGTAATCGACGTTTCGCTGGCTGTATGCTGTATAGCGCGAGCGCATTAACGCTTCCGAGGTAGAGGGAATATAATCGCCACTTAGATAGCGACCGCAACATAGGCTATACTGCAATCCGCTGCAGCATGGACAGTTTTCAGACACGTTGACTCCAGGTTTTGCAATAACAGGGCTAAAGACGTTATTTTACGTTATGTTATCTGACCCTGGCGTTTGACGCCATTCAGTGAAGAAGGGTTAATACAGGAATGCAATGAGACAGGTTAAAATTGGACTGGCGCTAGGTTCCGGCGCCGCCAAGGGATGGGCGCACATCGGTGTAATTAATGCGCTGGAGCGGGCGGGTATTCAGGTTGACGTTATTGCTGGTTGCTCCGTTGGCGCTCTGGTCGGGGCCGCGAGCGCGACCGGTCGGCTGCCGCTGCTGGAAAAGTGGGTAAGGTCGTTCAGTTACTGGGATGTGATTCGGTTGATGGATTTTTCATGGCGGCGAGGCGGTTTGCTACGCGGAAATCGCGTATTCAACCATATTCGGCGTTTGATGCCCGATGAGTCTATCGAACAGTGTCATATACGTTTTGGCGCCGTTGCCACTAATCTGAGCACCGGACGCGAGCTGTGGCTGACCGAAGGCGATTTACATCAGGCTCTGCGCGCCTCCTGCAGTATGCCAGGGCTGTTGCCGCCGGTCGGCCATAACGGTTACTGGCTGGTGGATGGCGCGGTGGTTAATCCGGTGCCGATATCGCTAACCCGCGCGCTGGGAGCAGATATTGTTATCGCCGTCGATTTACAGCACGATGCGCACTTAATGCAGCAGGATCTTCTCTCCGCGTCGCCCGCGCAAACGGCGCCGGAAACAGAGATGACCTCCTGGCGCGCCCGGTTACGTCATCACCTTGCGCAGCGTCTGACGCAGCGGCGCACGATGCTTTCGCCCGGCGCGATGGAAATCATGACCACCTCAATTCAGGTGCTGGAAAACCGTTTGAAACGCAACCGTATGGCGGGGGACCCGCCGGATGTTTTACTACAACCTTATTGTCCCCAAATCAGTACGCTTGATTTTCACCGTGCAGAGGAAGCGATTGCCGCCGGACAGGCGGCAGTTGAGAAGAAAATGGATGAATTATTACCGTTAGTACGAAGCCGGTAATGAAAATGGGTCAATCACACATGTTACTTCAGGCAATTCTGACAGGCACAAGTGCGCATCCTGGACCACTATTGAATTATCTGGCTGACGGGGGGAAACAATGGAAAAACCATTAACTGGAAAACAGATCCTGATCGTAGAGGATGAGGTCGTTTTTCGTTCCCTGCTGGAAAATTACTTATATTCGCTTGGCGCTCAACTCCTTGTCGCCAGCGATGGTCTTGATGCAATCGAAACGTTGCGCTTTCACCAGCCCGATCTGCTGATTTGCGATCTGGAAATGCCGCGTATGAACGGCATTAAGCTGGTGGAACACTTACGCACACGCGGCAATCAGGTTCCCATTCTGGTCATCTCCGCTACGGAGCAGATGTCCGATATCGCGCATGTCCTGCGTCTTGGCGTGCAGGATGTATTGCTTAAGCCGATTAAAGATATGGAGCGCCTGCGCGAAGCGGTCTACGAGTGCCTCTATCCCTCAATGTTTACTTCGCAGGTTGAAGAAGAAGAACAGCTGTTTCAGGACTGGGACGCGCTGGTCAGCGATCCGACCGCGGCCGCTAAGCTGCTTAAGCAGCTGCAGCCGCCGGTTCAGCAAACTATCGCCAACTGCCGTATCAACTATCGTCAGCTGACGATGGCGGAACAGCCGGGGCTGGTCCTGGATATCGCTGCGCTATCGGACAAAGATCTCGCCTTTTACTGCCTCGACGTGACGCGCGCCGGCGATAACGGCGTGCTGGCCGCGCTGCTGCTGCGCGCGCTATTCAATGGTCTGTTGCAGGAACAGCTCTCTGGTCAAAAACAGCGCTTGCCTGAATTAAACAGCGTATTGAAACAGGTTAATCTGTTATTGCGTCAGGCTAATCTTAAAGGGCAGTTTCCATTATTAGTCGGCTATTATCACCAGCCGTATAAAAACCTGATTCTGGTCTCGGCAGGCTTAAACGCAACGCTAAACATCGGCGGGCAAGAAATACAGCTCAATAACGGTGTGCCTTTAGGTACGCTCGGTAGTACACATCTCAATCAAATTAGCCAGCAGGGTAGCGCTTGGCAATGCCAGGTGTGGGGCAATGGAGGGCGGTTGCGGCTGATGTTGTCGCCTGAATAATAAGCGAATGCTTTTTATTTTTTGCGTCTCGCAGACAGTTGCGACTATACGTTTTACACTTGGGTAATAATCTTAATTTCGCCGGAATCATCTTATCCAGGATAAATCCGGCGGCCCTGAGCTGATATACTCGTTTCGTTTTTTAAATCGACATATCAAGTATTAACTTGAACGGCCTATAAGAGAGGTATCTTAATGTCTGCCTATAAGTCAAAAGTAAAAAAAGCGGTAATCCCTGTTGCCGGTTTGGGGACGCGTATGCTGCCCGCAACCAAAGCCATTCCAAAAGAAATGTTGCCGCTGGTTGATAAGCCGTTAATTCAGTATGTCGTTAACGAATGTATCGCTGCCGGGATTAATGAGATTGTGCTGGTTACGCACTCTTCTAAAAACTCCATTGAGAACCATTTTGATACCAGTTTTGAGCTGGAGGCGATGCTGGAAAAACGCGTTAAGCGTCAGCTGCTGGATGAAATCCAGTCCATCTGTCCGCCGCACGTGACCATCATGCAGGTTCGTCAGGGCATAGCTAAAGGTCTGGGCCATGCGGTAATGTGCGCGCATCCGTTAGTGGGCGACGAGCCGGTTGCGGTGATTCTGCCTGACGTCATTATCGACGAGTACGAATCCAACCCAACCAAAGATAACCTTGCGGAAATGCTGAACCGATTCGAGGAAAGCGGCCGTAGTCAGATTATGGTTGAGCCGGTAGCTGATGTGACCGCTTACGGCGTGGTTGATTGCCAGGGCGCAGAGCTGCAGCCTGGCGACAGCGCGCCGATGGTAGGCGTAGTGGAAAAACCGAAGGCGAGCGAAGCGCCGTCCAATCTGGCCGTCGTTGGCCGCTATGTACTGTCTGCCGACATTTGGCCTCTGCTGGCTAAAACGCCTCCGGGCGCAGGCGGCGAAGTTCAGCTGACCGACTCTATCGCCATGCTGATGGAAAAAGAAACGGTTGAGGCTTATCACCTGAAAGGGATCAGCCATGACTGCGGCAACAAGCTGGGTTATATGCAGGCTTTCGTAGAATATGGCCTGCGTCATCCGTCACTGGGCAATGATTTCAAACAGTGGCTGAATGATACCGTTGAAAATAAAAAGTAATTCACACAGCAACAGGATAACGCAATGAAAGTCACCGTATTTGGTATCGGCTATGTGGGTCTGGTTCAGGCTGCGGTATTGGCCGAAGTCGGACATGACGTTCTTTGTATTGATGTCGACGAAAAGAAAGTCGAAAATCTGAAGAAAGGGATCATTCCTATTTATGAACCAGGTTTGACGCCGCTGGTTAAGCAAAACTACGAAGCGGGCCGTCTGAACTTCACTACCAATGCCGAAGAGGGCGTAAATCACGGCGTGATGCAGTTCATCGCCGTAGGTACGCCGCCGGACGAGGATGGTTCTGCCGATCTGAAATATGTCACCGCCGTCGCCCGCACTATTGCTCAGCATATGAATGAGCATAAAGTCGTGCTGGATAAATCGACCGTGCCGGTGGGCACCGCTGACCGCGTACGCGGCGTGATGCAGGAAACCCTGCAGGCGCGCGGCGTCGATCTGACCTTCGACGTGGTCTCTAACCCGGAGTTCCTGAAAGAAGGCGCGGCGGTTAGTGACTGTATGCGTCCTGAGCGTATCGTCGTGGGGACTGATAATGAAGAAGTGGTGGAGCTGCTGCGCGAGCTGTATGAGCCGTTCAACCGCAACCACGATCGCCTGATCCTGATGGATATCCGCAGTGCAGAGCTGACCAAGTACGCCGCTAACTGCATGCTGGCGACGAAAATCAGCTTTATGAACGAGATTTCTAACCTCGCAGAGCGCCTGGGCGCGGATATAGAAAAAGTACGTCAGGGCATCGGTTCCGATTCCCGCATCGGCTACCACTTTATCTATCCGGGCTGCGGTTACGGCGGTTCCTGCTTCCCGAAAGATGTGCAGGCGCTGATCCGTACGGCGGAAAATATCGGTTATAAACCGCGTCTGCTGCAGGCAGTAGAAGATGTCAACGACGATCAGAAAATGAAGCTGCCAGGCTTTATTAAACGTCACTTCGGCGACGATCTGAAAGGAAAGACCTTCGCGCTGTGGGGGCTGGCGTTTAAACCAAACACCGACGATATGCGTGAAGCCTCCAGCCGCGTCCTGATGGAGACGCTGTGGGCCGCTGGCGCGACGGTGCAGGCATTTGACCCGGAAGCGATGGATGAAGCTCAGCGTATTTACGGCCACCGTGAAGACCTGAAGCTGATGGGGACCAAAGAAGCGGCGCTGCAGGGTGCTGATGCGCTGGTTATTTGTACCGAATGGCAGAACTTCCGCGCGCCAGACTTTGACGTTATTAAAAACTCATTAAAACAACCCGTGATTTTTGATGGTCGTAACCTGTATGATCCAGAAAGAATCAGCAAACGCGGTTTTGTTTATTATGCAATTGGCCGCGGAGCGTCTATTCAAATTGCATAATTAATGGGGAAAATATGAACTATCTGGTTACCGGCGCGGCAGGATTTATTGGTTTTCACGTTACCCAACGCCTCCTGTCGGCCGGTCACCAGGTTGTCGGCATCGACAACCTGAATGATTATTACGATGTAAATCTTAAACGTGCCCGTCTTAATCAAATCACTTCTTCAGATTTCACTTTTATTGAATGCGATTTAGCCGATCGTGATGCAATAGCGTCACTGTTCGCCGAACAGCGTTTCCAGCGCGTTATCCATCTGGGCGCCCAGGCCGGAGTGCGTTATTCCATTGATAACCCCCACGCCTATGCCGATGCCAATCTTATCGGCCATCTCAATATTCTTGAAGGTTGCCGTCACCATAAAATCGAACACTTGTTGTACGCCTCGTCCAGTTCGGTTTATGGCCTGAATCGGAAAATGCCGTTCTCAACCGACGACAGCGTCGACCATCCGGTATCGCTTTATGCCGCGACGAAAAAAGCCAATGAGCTGATGTCCCATACTTATTCGCATCTGTATGGCATTCCTACCACCGGGCTGCGTTTCTTTACCGTATATGGTCCGTGGGGCCGTCCTGATATGGCGCTGTTTAAATTCACTCGCGCTATTATTGCGGGTGAAAGTATTGACGTTTATAACAACGGCGAAATGCGCAGAGACTTTACCTATATAGATGATATTACCGAGTCGATCTTCCGTCTTCAGGACGTCATTCCCCAAAAGGATGAAAACTGGACGGTAGAGACAGGCTCTCCAGCCACCAGCTCGGCGCCGTATCGGGTTTATAATATCGGTAACAGTCAGCCGGTAACCTTGATGGCTTATATCGAAGCGCTGGAGAAGGCGTTAGGCATGCAGGCGCGTAAAAATATGCTGCCGATGCAGCCAGGCGACGTGCTGGAAACCAGCGCGGATACGCAGGCGCTGTTTGACGTTATCGGCTTTAAACCGCAGACGGGCGTGGAAGAGGGTATTAAACGCTTTGTAGAGTGGTACCGGGCGTTTTATAACGTTTGAGAGGTATAATCTCAGATATAAAAAAAGGAAGCCGCTGGCTTCCTTTTTTTATGGGTGTGGCCTGGTGAAACTAAGTACAACAAAATGACCAATAAAAAACCCCATCGCTAAATGGGGTTAAGAGAAGCACCCTGAACAGGAATTACAGCAGAAAATCGTCCAGCTGTTTGCCTTCCTCTTCAATGGCTTTCTTGATTACCGCAGGCGTGCGGCCCTGGCCGGTCCAGGTTTTCGTTTCGCCATTTTCATCAACGTACTTATATTTAGCCGGACGTGCAGCGCGTTTAGCTTTGCCGCTGGTTTTCGTCGCAGCCATCGTCTGCAGCAGTTCATTCGGGTCAATACCGTCAGCGATCAGCATTTCACGGTACTGTTGAAGTTTACGCGTACGCTCTTCAATTTCAGCCTGCGCCTGGCTTTCTTCTTCACGGCGTTCGTTAACGATCACTTCCAGCTTTTCCAGCATTTCTTCCAGAGTTTCCAGAGTACATTCTCTGGCCTGGGCGCGCAGTGTACGGATGTTGTTCAGAATTTTAAGTGCTTCGCTCATTGTCCTAATCTCAAAATATATTGGGTGGGAGAAATGTTCTGCCTGATAATAATAGAGGTGGAAAAAAGGAACTGCAATAGTTAATTTTGTAAGAAATTCACAAAGCCTTTTTAAAGTGAGATTTGCTTAACGTAATTGATGGAAAGTTATAGATGCCGGAAGCGAAAATAAGCGTGCTGCATTTAAACGATGACTTAAACATCCCCAGGGTTCTGAGGGGTTATCGGTTCAGGTTAACGCATTAAAACATCGCATAACTTAAAGTACGGGCGACAATAGGTGTAAATCCGCCTACGTTATCGCTGCTTAAAAGCCGTATAATAACAATCGGGCCTGAAGTTTTATCATTTTATGCCCCTGTCATACATTACGATTCGGCGGGCTGAGACGATAAACAAGCGTTGCGGTTAACCGGATATAGATATAGCGAGGTAAGGACTTCCTGCCTGGAAGCGCTGTGATACAATCCGCGCTGCTGTCTTCCTGTTTAACCCTTTTGGCGGAGTTCGCCCTTATGGCTCAGCTTTATTTCTATTACTCGGCGATGAATGCCGGCAAATCTACTGCATTGTTGCAGTCTTCTTATAATTATCAGGAAAGGGGGATGCGTACGCTGGTCTGGACTGCGGAGATAGACGATCGCTTTGGCAGCGGCAAAGTCAGTTCGCGCATCGGCCTTTCTTCGCCCGCTAAATTGTTTAATAATCAGACTTTGCTGATGCGTGAAATTACTGAAGAACATCAAAAAAAACCGATACATTGCATCCTGATTGATGAGTGCCAATTTTTAACGCGCGATCAGGTACGAGAACTTTCTGATGTTGTCGATTATCTGGATATTCCCGTGTTGTGTTATGGCTTGCGTACTGATTTCCTCGGGGAATTATTTAGCGGCAGCCAGTATTTATTAGCCTGGGCTGATAAGCTTATCGAATTAAAAACGGTTTGTTATTGCGGCCGCAAAGCGGGCATGGTGTTGCGTCTGGACAGCAACGGTCGGCCTTACGCGGAAGGGGAGCAGGTCGTCATCGGCGGTAATGAGCGTTATGTTTCCGTCTGCCGTAAGCACTATAAAGATGCGCTTTCCAGCGGCTTTCTGGCGCCTGTTTCGCCGGAAGTAAAGGGGTAGCTACCACACAAAGAGAATCGCCGCTCAGCGCGGCTTACAGCGCGTTTAAGCACGGCTGGCAGGTTTTATAGCGCTCAGTGTCACCGCGTCGGCACCTCCTCAACAGCTATAAGAGATAATGATAAACGCGTTTGCCGCAGCAATAAAAAAACCCGCCGAAGCGGGTTTTTTATCAGGCCTTACAATCAGGCTTTTTTAGTTTTCTTTTCGACCTTCGTCTGCTGAACCGGCTGTGCGCTAATCGCTTCAGATACAGAATCGAAGGGTTCTGCATATTCACGGCCGTAGAAGGTGTCCAGCATAATCTGTTTCAGCTCGGCGATTAGCGGGTAACGCGGGTTAGCGCCGGTGCACTGGTCGTCGAACGCATCTTCAGCCAGCTTATCCACTTTCGCGAGGAAGTCAGCTTCCTGTACGCCCGCTTCGCGGATGGATTTCGGGATGCCCAGCTGTGCTTTGATCTCTTCAAGCCATACCAGCAGTTTTTCAATTTTCTGCGCGGTGCGGTCGCCAGGTGCGCTCAGGCCCAGATGATCGGCCACTTCTGCGTAGCGACGGCGCGCCTGCGGACGGTCGTACTGGCTAAACGCGGTCTGCTTAGTCGGATTGTCATTGGCGTTGTAGCGAATAACATTCGAAATCAGCAGGGCATTGGCCAGACCGTGCGGAATATGGAACTCGGAGCCCAGTTTATGCGCCATGGAGTGACATACGCCGAGGAAGGCGTTGGCGAAAGCGATGCCGGCGATAGTCGCAGCGTTATGCACGCGTTCACGCGCCACCGGATTTTTCGCACCGTCACGGTAGCTGGCCGGCAGGTTTTCTTTCAGCAGCTTAAGCGCCTGCAGAGCCTGGCCGTCTGAATATTCGTTTGCCAGCACGGAGACATAAGCTTCCAGCGCATGGGTCACCGCATCGAGGCCGCCGAAAGCGGTCAGGGATTTCGGCATATTCAGCACCAGGTTGGCATCGACAATCGCCATATCCGGGGTCAGCGCATAGTCAGCTAAAGGATATTTCTGACCGGTAGCGTCGTCGGTCACTACGGCGAAAGGCGTAACTTCTGAACCGGTGCCGGAGGTGGTGGTGATCGCCACCATTTTCGCTTTAACACCCATTTTCGGGAATTTATAGATACGTTTGCGGATATCCATAAAGCGCAGCGCCAGCTCTTCAAAATGGGTTTCTGGATGTTCATACATCACCCACATAATTTTCGCGGCGTCCATCGGCGAACCGCCGCCAAGAGCGATAATCACGTCCGGTTTAAAGGAGTTCATCTGCTCGGCGCCTTTACGCACGATGCTCAGCGTCGGGTCAGCTTCCACCTCAAAGAAAATTTCCGTTTCGATGCCATGAGATTTCAGCACTGAGGTGATCTGATCGGCATAGCCGTTATTGAACAGGAAGCGGTCGGTGACGATGAATGCGCGTTTCGCACCGTCGGTCGCCACTTCTTCCAGCGCGATCGGCAGAGAGCCACGACGGAAGTAAATGGATTTAGGAAGTTTATGCCACAACATATTCTCAGCTCGCTTGGCCACGGTTTTCTTATTGATAAGATGTTTAGGACCGACGTTCTCCGAAATGGAGTTGCCGCCCCAGGAGCCGCAGCCCAGCGTCAGAGAAGGGGCCAGTTTAAAGTTATACAGATCGCCGATGCCGCCCTGAGAAGCAGGCGTGTTGATCAGGATGCGCGCGGTTTTCATTTTGTCGCCAAAATAGTTCACGCGTTCGCGCTGGTTGTCCTGGTCGGTATAGAGGCAGGAGGTATGGCCGATGCCGCCCATCGCGACCAGTTTCTCCGCTTTTTCTACCGCCTGTTCGAAGTTTTCCGCGCGGTACATCGCCAGCGTCGGAGAGAGTTTCTCATGAGCGAATGGCTCGGATTCATCCACCAGCTGCACTTCGCCAATCAGAATCTTGGTGCTGGACGGAACGTTGATGCCCGCCATTTCAGCGATTTTCACCGCTGGCTGTCCAACGATAGCGGCGTTGAGCGCGCCGTTTTTCAGAATGATATCCTGTACCGCCTTCAATTCAGCGCCCTGCAGCAGATAGCCGCCGTGGCTGGCGAAACGTTCGCGTACTGCGTCATACACTGAATCCACAACGATAACGGACTGTTCGGAAGCGCAGATAACGCCGTTATCGAAGGTTTTGGACATCAGAATAGATGCCACTGCGCGTTTAATATCGGCGGTTTCGTCAATCACCACCGGGGTGTTGCCAGCGCCGACGCCGATAGCCGGTTTGCCTGAGCTGTAAGCCGCTTTCACCATGCCCGGTCCGCCGGTAGCGAGGATCAGGTTGATGTCAGGATGGTGCATCAGCTGGTTAGAAAGCTCGACGGAAGGCTGATCGATCCAGCCGATAATATCTTTCGGCGCGCCAGCGGCGATAGCCGCCTGCAGTACGATATCCGCCGCTTTGTTGGTGGCGTCTTTGGCGCGCGGATGTGGCGAGAAGATAATACCGTTACGGGTTTTCAGGCTGATCAGCGCTTTAAAGATAGCGGTGGATGTCGGGTTGGTGGTAGGAACGATACCGCAGATCAGGCCGGTAGGCTCGGCGATGGTGATGGTGCCGAAAGTATCGTCAGTATCGAGGATGCCGCAGGTTTTTTCATCTTTATAGGCATTGTAAATATATTCGGAGGCAAAGTGGTTTTTAATCACTTTATCTTCCACAATACCCATACCTGATTCGGCAACGGCCATTTTAGCCAGCGGAATACGGGCGTCGGCAGCAGCCAGCGCGGCAGCGCGGAAAATGGTGTCGACCTGTTCTTGAGTGAAATTGGCGTATTCGCGCTGTGCTTTTTTTACACGTTCAACAAGTGCGTTAAGTTCAGCGACATTGGTAACGGCCATAATGCTCTCCTGATGGAAGTTAAACTTTTTTAGTAAACGAGCCTGAATGCAAGCTTGCTGCCTGAACAACTGAGCATTACCGTTATGCAGGGCGCGCGATTTGCGTGTTACTGGCTCCAACCGTTTACTGAAAAAGTTTCTATGGCGATGGCGCGCCGCTATCAGGCGAAGCGCTGTCGTTATCACGTCCTTTTGATGAGTTGAGCTTACCTGGAATGAGGTATGGCCTTGTTGATTTAGATCAATATTCCTTGAAGCTGACACCTTTCAGCATGATTATTTTTTGATCTTTGTCACACCTCATACGATGCTCGGCAAGTGTCATGTCATGGCGAGATAAATGCTATGAAAGTTACGATAAGCAGTTTTTATTACTCTTTGAGCGCCTTTATTCAAATCTTTAAACTGATATATATGGCTGGCGAATAACGGTTTTTTCCATTAAATTAAAGCCGTTCTCATTGGCGCAATCACGGAGTGGTTTGTGAATACCCTGGCACTGGATTTGTCTGGCTACATTAAGTTTTTTGTCGGCCTGTTCGCGCTGGTAAATCCGGTCGGCATTATTCCGGTATTTATTAGTATGACCAGCTACCAGGCGGTAGCGGAAAGGAATAAAACCAACCTGACGGCAAACCTTGCCGTTGCTATCATCCTCTGGACTTCGCTGTTTCTCGGCGACGCCATCCTGCATATCTTCGGTATTTCAATCGATTCCTTCCGTATCGCCGGCGGCATCCTGGTAGTGACCATCGCCATGTCGATGATCAGCGGCAAGCTGGGCGAGGATAAACAGAATAAGCAGGAGAAATCAGAAACCGCCGTGCGGGAAAGTATTGGCGTCGTGCCGTTGGCGCTGCCGCTGATGGCGGGGCCCGGCGCCATCAGCTCCACCATCGTCTGGAGCACGCGCTACCATAGCTGGGTCAATCTGTTTGCCTTCAGCGTAGCGATTGCGCTTTTTGCCTTCTGCTGTTGGCTGCTGTTTCGCGCCGCGCCGATGATGGTACGCGTGCTGGGTCAGACCGGCATTAACGTGATCACCCGTATTATGGGGCTGCTGCTGATGGCGCTGGGCATTGAGTTTATTGTCACCGGCATGAAAGCAATTTTTCCCGGCCTGCTGAACTGACGCTTCGTTACTAAAACAACCGACTTACTTTGCCTCGGCTAACACTTTAAACGCGACTTAATTTCCGCTGTAAAATACCTTTCTGCTTCTAAATAGTGCATAAGATTGATTTTATGCACTATTTTGGTGCGTTTATTCATTCCGCTTAATGACAGCTGACGGTTATTAGCTTTGCTGCTCAAGATACGGCTATTAATCTTTTCGTGCGAAAAAATGTGACTATTTTCACATCATCTCATGCGCTATTTTTTTCATTTATAAGGCGTTTATCAGGGGGTTCGCGCCGCCCGCCAGGTAAAAAAACTGGGTTAATCCTTCGTTATGAGTTTTTGAGCGTTTTGTAAGCATATGGTTTACAAAACCGCTGCCCCTGTACTGAATCATTGTTATTTTTCTTTTTAAATCAT
>OKNF01000105.1_pt1 | contig 23767 bp, 17 predicted proteins | sample 1613121 | NCBI WGS metagenome assembly OKNF01 (sample SAMN04436838, study PRJEB24849) | human gut metagenome | biome: human gut; feature: NICU; material: stool | host: Homo sapiens | place: USA: Saint Louis, MO | collected 2011-09-08
CTTCCCCCGCCGCGGCCATATACGGCACAAGCGTCAGGTGCATATAGAGGGTATGTTCGCGTCCCACATCGACCGCCATCTGGCGGATCGCTTCAAGGAACGGCAGGGATTCGATATCACCGACGGTGCCGCCGATTTCCACCAGCACCACATCATGGCCTTCGCCGCCTTCGATGATGCGCTCTTTGATGGCGTTGGTGATATGTGGAATAACCTGAATGGTGGCGCCGAGATAATCGCCGCGACGCTCTTTGCGCAGCACCTCAGAATAGATGCGGCCAGTGGTAAAGTTATTGCGGCGCGTCATCCGGGTGCGGATAAAGCGCTCGTAGTGACCTAAATCCAGGTCGGTTTCAGCGCCGTCGTCGGTAACGAACACTTCACCGTGCTGAGTCGGGCTCATCGTGCCGGGATCCACGTTGATATACGGGTCCAGTTTCATGATGGTCACGTTCAGGCCACGCGCCTCAAGAATGGCTGCGAGGGAGGCTGCGGCAATGCCTTTACCCAGAGAGGATACGACCCCGCCGGTCACAAAAATATAGTTCGTTGTCATGCTGAACCTGAGAGTTGAGGTTTAAAGACGGTGGAATAACCAGGACGGGAAAACAGTATACCGGATTCACCTCTTAGCCACAATTGATCATTCTCCGCCGCCGCGACTGCTCGTGACGGCCTACCTTAGCGAAGCCTTACGCAAGAAGGGTTGATTTGCGTCATAGGGAGCGGAACTTTTTCACTAAAAGCTGAAACGAGTAAGCGGCGATCCACTTTTTAGTATATGAGCGCTAAGAGCCCATTGTTCGGCGTTTACTCGTTCAGAGATGGATTGACGACGCCTTTACGCAGCGGCCTTCGCCCTGCTGACGGCAGCGGGGCGGCTTTTAGGCCTCTGCTGCTGTTAACAGCCTGACGGCGCCGGTCATTCGAGGGGCGGGCCAACGGCGGAACGGCATGAATCCGTCCTGGAGCCTCCGCCCGCGCCTTCCCTGGCGCGGGAGGTCCGCCTTATGTCCCGTCCCTCTCCTTCCCCTGGACTTGGGCGCAAGAGACTTAACCTGCGGGGGTGCCTGAAAACGATTCAGACTGAAGCAGGAGAATAGACTTGAGAACAGATTTGAAGATTTTTCTGACAAACACCCCCAAAGCCAGGGAAGCAGGGAGAAGGCTGCGGAGTAAAGCCTCCGCGTCAGGGATGACGCGGCGGAGTCTCCAGGGATGGATTGACGACGTCTTTACGCAGCGGCCTTCGCCCTGCTGACGGCAGCGGAGCGGCTTTTAAGCCCCTGCTGCTGTTAACAGCCTGACGGCGCCGGTCATCCGAGGGGCGGGCCAACGGCGGAACGGCATAAATCCGTCCTGGCGCCTCCGCCCTGCTGACGACAGCGGAGCGGTTGTAGGCAGGGCATTCACTCAGCTAGCCCGCCGCTTTTTCGCCCGCTTTCACCTGCTGCCAGGCGGCTTCCATCTGATCCAGCGTGGCGTCGCTCATGTTCATGCCCTGCGCGGCAATAATCTGTTCGACCTGCCGGAAACGGCGTTCGAATTTCACGTTCGCCTTTTGTAACGCCGTCTCCGCTTTGGTGCCGAGATGGCGCGCCAGATTGACGGTCGCGAACAGCAAATCGCCGACCTCTTCCTCCAGCTTCGCCTCATCCACCACCGCCTGCTGCGCCTCGTGCATCACCTCATCGATCTCTTCATGCACCTTGTCCACGACCGGCCCCAGCGTCGTCCAGTCAAAGCCGACGCTGCGGCAGCGCTTCTGGATTTTCTGCGCGCGCATCAACGCAGGCAGCGCCTGAGGAATATCATCCAGCGCCGAATGCTGCGCTTTCTCCGCCCGCTCCTGCTGCTTAATCTGCTCCCAGTTATGTAGCACCTCTTCGCTATCCTTCACCTGCGCATTGGCGAAAATATGGGGATGACGGCGCTCAAGCTTATCGGCGATGCCGTGACAAATGTCGTCGAAGGTAAAACGGCCTTCCTCGCGCGCTATCTGCGCATAAAACACCACCTGAAACAGCAGATCGCCCAGCTCACCGCGCAGATCGTCATAGTCCTCACGCTGAATGGCGTCAATGACCTCATAGGTCTCTTCCAGCGTATAGGGGGCGATCGTGGCGTAAGTTTGCTCGCGATCCCAGGGGCAGCCGTTCTGCGGATCGCGCAGGGTCTGCATAATTGTCAGCAGACGTTCAAGAGCAGTCATAGTAAAACCTTATTGAATAGAACAGGATACCGGCATAAACGCGTCGAAGGCGCTTATGCCGGTCAATCAGTGCAGACGACGAGCGTCGATAATGTCGGGAACCTGATTCAGGCGCGCCAGCACGCGGCCCAGCACCTGTTGGTTATAGATCTCGATATCCATATCGATGGTCGCCAGCTGCTTGCGCGTATCGCTGCGGCTGGAAACGCCCAGCACATTCACTTTTTCATTCGCGAGGATCGTGGTGATATCGCGCAGTAGTCCGCTGCGATCGTTGGCGGTGACGCGCACCACCAGCGAATAGCCGCTGGAGTAGCTCTCCCCCCAGACCGCATCGACAATCCGCTCCGGCGCATGAGACATCAGTTCAGCCAGCTGGTCGCAGTCGGCGCGGTGAATGGAAATGCCGCGACCCTGAGTGATAAAGCCGACAATATCGTCGCCCGGAATCGGCTGACAGCAGCGGGCGATATGGTGCATCAGGTTGCCCACCCCTTCCACCACCACGCGCCCGCTCTCCTTGCCGGAGCGCTGCGGCGTATGGCTTTTCTGCGTCAGCTGGCGCAGCGCTTCGCGATCTTCCTCCTCCGCGCTCGGCTTATTCAGCTTCGCCTGCAGGAAATTAACCATCTGATTAAGACGAATATCACCGCCGCCAATCGCCGCCAGCAGCTCGTCAAGCGTGGTGACGTTATAGCGCGGCAGCAGCAGCTTTTCCGCCTCTTTCAGGCTGATATCCAGCTGATTCAGCTCGTTATCCAGAATCTGACGGCCAGCGGCGATATTCTTGTCGCGATCCTGCTTGCGGAACCAGGCGTGGATCTTGGAGCGTCCCCGGCTGGTGGTGACGTAGCCCAGATTAGGGTTCAGCCAGTCACGGCTGGGGTTTGGCTGCTTCTGAGTGATGATCTCAATCTGATCGCCCATCTGCAGCTGATAGGTAAAGGGCACGATGCGGCCGCCGATTTTCGCGCCGATGCAGCGATGCCCGATATCGCTGTGGATATGATAGGCGAAATCGAGCGGCGTCGACCCGGCAGGCAGATCGACCACGTCGCCCTTCGGCGTAAACACATAAACGCGATCGTCGAACACCTGGCTGCGCACCTCTTCCAGCAGCTCGCCGGTATCCGCCATCTCCTCCTGCCAGGCGATCAGTTTGCGCAGCCAGGCGATGCGTTCCTCATGCCCCTGCGCGCCGCGCGCCTGGCCGCCGGTGCCGCCCTCTTTATATTTCCAGTGCGCGGCTACGCCCAGCTCCGCATCCTCATGCATCTGACGCGTGCGGATCTGAATTTCCACCGTCTTACCGCCGGGACCTAACACCACGGTATGAATCGACTGATAGCCATTCGGCTTGGGATTGGCGACGTAGTCGTCAAACTCGTCCGGCAGATGACGATAGAGCGTATGCACAATGCCCAGCGCGCCGTAGCAGTCCTGCAAGCGTTCGGCGACGATACGCACCGCGCGCACGTCAAACAGCTCGTCGAACGCCAGCGACTTCTTCTGCATTTTGCGCCAGATGCTGTAGATATGCTTCGGACGGCCATAGACCTCCGCCTTGACGCCTTCGCGCGTCATCTCGGTGCGCAGGCTCTCAACGAAGGATTCAATATACTGTTCGCGATCGATGCGGCGTTCGTGCAGTAGCCGGGCGATGCGTTTGTACTCATCAGGATGCAGATAGCGGAAGCAGAAATCCTCCAGCTCCCACTTGAGCTGCCCGATGCCGAGGCGGTTGGCTAACGGCGCGTAGATATTGGTGCACTCTTTCGCCGCCAGCACGCGCTCATCTTCCGGCGCATCTTTCATTTCGCGCAGATGGGCGATGCGTTCCGCCAGCTTAATCACCACGCAGCGGAAATCTTCTACCATCGCCAGCAGCATGCGACGTACATTATCCACCTGCTCCGAAGCCATCGAATCGTTATGGATGGCTTTCAGATGACGGATGGCGTCCATATCGCGCACGCCGTGTACCAGCGAAACGATCGCTTTGCCGAAGGTCTCCTCCAGCTTCTCTTCCGACACCACGTCGGCGTCCGCCAGCGGAAACACCAGCGCGGCGCGCAGCGTGTCGTTATCCATGCTGAGCATCGAAAGAATTTCGACCATTTCAATGCCGCGCCACAGCAGCAGCGACTGATCGGGATGTGACTGCGTAACGGTCTCACAATAGCGCCAGGTATCGGCCAGACGTTCACATGATTGCGGGTTAGCGATCCCCAAACTGGTGATCCACTGATCGAGCGCGAACTCGCCAGCCGTATTCAAATGTGCGCTTCTTACCGCAACCATAACCTCTCCTGGCAACCTGTAAAGATACTTACGTTTTACTGAATAGCACCATGGATTCAAGGTGGCCCGTATGCGGGAACATATCGAGCATCGCCACCCTCTCCAGCTGGTAACCGGCAGCCAGCAGCACCTGGCTGTCCCGGGCAAGTGTAGTCGGGTTACAGGAAACATAGACCACGCGTTGCGGCGCGAGTTTAGCAATATGCTGCATGACTCCGCCGGCACCCGCGCGCGCCGGGTCCAGTAACACCTTATCAAAACCTTGCGCCGCCCACGGCTGGCGCGTTACATCTTCTTCCAGGTTCTCATGAAAAAAAGTGATATTTTCAAGACCATTCAGCTTGGCATTATACGCACCTTGTGCTGCTAAAGCTGCTACCCCTTCCACACCCACGACATTTTGTACAAATTTTGCTGTTGGAAGCGTGAAGTTGCCCATCCCGCAAAAAAGGTCCAGCACGCGGTCGTTCGGTTGCAGGTCGAGCCATTCCAGCGCCTTCGCCACCATTTTCTGATTTACCGCATCGTTAACCTGAATAAAATCGCGCGGGCTAAACGTTAACTTCAGCTGATGGGACAGGTAGTAAGGCCGATCGCCAGTCACCTGTTCGGTGTGCTCGCTGTCAGGGGCGAGAAACAGCGCCAGCTGATGCTTATGCGAAAACTGTTCCAGTTTTTGGCGATCGCCGGCGCTCAGCGGATCGAGATGACGCAGCACCAGCACCGGGCCATTGTCCGCCAGCACCAGCTCGACATGTCCCAGCCGCCGCACCGCCTGCAACGAGGCGAGGCACACGCGCAGCGGCACCAGCAGCGTCTCCAGCTCAGGCTTCAAAATGGGGCAACAGTCGATCGAAACCAGGTCATTCGAGGCGGTTTTACGAAAGCCCATCTGCAACGTCTGCGTTTTAGGTTGATACTGCAACCCCAGACGAGCGCGTCGACGATAGCCGTAAGCGCTGTCGCCAATAACCTCATCCACCGCGATCTCGCGGCCGGTTTCGCGCGTCAGCAGATGCGCCAGCGCCTTCGCTTTGCTCTGCTGCTGCAATGATTGCGAGGCGTGCTGCTGCTGACAGCCGCCGCAGACGTTGAACCACGGGCAGCGCGGCGTGACTCGCTCCGGGCTGGGCTGCAAAATACGCTGCGCGCGGCCGCGCGCATATTGACGCTTATCCTCCAGCAGCATCACCTCGACCTGCTCGCCCGGCAGCGCGCCGCTGACAAACAGCGCCTTGCCCTGATGGCGCGCCACGCCCTGGCCGAAAGCATCAAGATCATGAATCGTGACGGTAATGGTTTGCCGGGTCGTCACACGCCGTTTTGCAGAGTAGAATTGCGCCATAGTGGAATAGAATCTCTGAATAATTGCTACGCGAAGTCACGCCTGCTTTGCAGCGTCACCGCCCGGCGCAATTGTCTCATACCGGACTACCATGACCAAATACAGCCTGCGGGCAAGGATGATGATTTTAATACTGGCGCCGACGCTGATGATCGGACTGCTGCTCAGCACCTTTTTCGTGGTGCATCGCTACAACGAGTTACAGCGGCAGCTGGTGGACGCGGGCGCCAATATTATCGAGCCATTGGCGGTCTCCAGTGAATATGGCATGACCTTTCACAGCCGCGAGTCGGTGCGTCAGCTGGTCAGCCTGCTGCATCGCCGTCACTCCGATATCGTGCGCGCCATTACGGTGTTTGATGATAAAAACCAGATTTTCGTCACCTCTAACTATCACCTTAATCAGGATCTGCTGCGCCTGCCGGACGGCGCTAAAGCGCCGAGCCTGACGGTGATTGAGCGTCGCGGCAATGTCATGGTGCTGCGTACGCCGGTGGTATCGGAAAGCTACTACCCTGACGAGTCGCCGGGACGCGACGCCAAGCCCACCGGCAATCCGCTCGGCTACGTGGCGATAGAGCTGGATCTGCAATCGGTCAGGCTACAGCAGTATAAAGAGGTGTTTGTCGCCACCCTGCTGCTGCTGTTCTGCCTCTGCATCGCCATGATGTTCGCCTATCGACTGATGCGCGACGTCACCGGCCCGATTCGCAATATGGTCAGCACGGTGGATCGCATTCGTCGCGGCCAGCTCGACAGTCGCGTCGAAGGCTATATGCTCGGCGAACTGGATATGTTGAAAAACGGCATCAATTCGATGGCGATGTCGCTTACCGCCTACCACGAAGAGATGCAGCAAAACATCGATCAGGCGACCTCCGACCTGCGCGAAACGCTGGAGCAGATGGAGATCCAGAACGTCGAGCTGGATCTGGCGAAGCGACGCGCGCAGGAAGCGGCGCGCATCAAGTCGGAATTTCTGGCGAATATGTCCCATGAATTGCGCACCCCGCTTAACGGCGTGATCGGCTTTACCCGTCAAACGCTGAAAACGCCGCTGACCTCTACGCAGCGCGATTACCTGCATACCATCGAGCGTTCGGCGAATAACCTGCTCAGCATCATCAACGACGTGCTCGACTTCTCGAAGCTGGAAGCGGGCAAGCTGGTGCTGGAATCGATCCCCTTCCCGCTGCGCGCCACGCTGGATGAAACCCTGGTGCTGCTGGCGCCTTCGGCCCACGATAAAGGGCTGGAGCTGACCATCAACGTGCAGGGCGAAGTACCGGACAACGTGATTGGCGATCCGCTGCGCCTGCAACAGATTCTCACCAACCTGATCGGCAACGCGGTGAAGTTCACCGAGCGCGGTAATATCGATATTCGCGTGGAAAAGCGCAGCCTGAGCAACAGCAGCGTCGAGCTGGAAGTGCAGGTGCACGATACCGGCATCGGCATCGCGGAAAAACAGCAGTCGCAGCTGTTTCAGGCGTTCCGCCAGGCGGACGCCAGCATCTCCCGTCGTCACGGCGGCACCGGGCTGGGTCTGGTGATTACGCAAAAACTGGTGAATGAGATGGGCGGCGAAATCGCCTTCCACAGCCGCCTTAATCAGGGATCGACCTTCTGGTTCCACGTCAGTCTGGCGCTGAACCCTAACGCCGCCAGCGATCCGCGCGCGCTGGACGGGCTGCGCGGCAAACGCCTCGCCTACATCGAAGCCAACCCGGCGGCGGCGCAGGCGACGCTGGATATGCTCGGCTCCACGCCGTTGCAGGTCAGCTACAGCCTGACGCTCGAAGGATTGACCTACGCGCGCTACGATATGCTGCTGGTCGGGATACCGATTAGTCAGCGCACCGATAACGTGCTGTCGCAGGCCTATATCAACAGCCTGAAGGCGCGCGCCGACTGCGTGATCGTCGCGCTGCCCAGCCAGATGCAGTTGCAGGCGGAGCTGCTGAAAACGCGCGGCATCGACGCCTGCCTGAGCAAGCCGGTAACGCGCACGCGCCTGCTGCCGATTATGCTCGATTTGCACGCGCGCAAACTCTACGATCTGCCGGTACGCGCTCGTCTGCCGCTGTCGGTGATGGCGGTAGACGACAACCCGGCCAACCTGAAACTGATCGGCGCGCTGCTGGAGGAACAGGTCGAGAATATCGTGCTGTGCGACAGCGGCGAAAAAGCGATTGATCTTGCGCAGCAGCAGTCGCTGGACATTATTCTGATGGATATTCAGATGCCGGAGATCGACGGCATTCGCGCCAGCGAGCTGATCCGCGAAATGCCGCAGCACGCCAACACGCCGATTATCGCCGTCACGGCGCACGCCATCGACGGCGAACGCGAGCACCTGATCAAAGCGGGCATGAACGACTATCTTGCCAAGCCGATCGATGAAGTGAAGCTAAGCCATCTGCTGGCGCGCTATTCGCCCTCGTTGCAACCGCAAGCGCAGGAGACGCCGCTGATTTCTCCGTCTCTCGACTGGCAGCTGGCGCTGCGTCAGGCCGCCAATAAGCCGGAGCTGGCGCGCGATCTGTTGCAGATGCTGCTCGATTTTCTGCCGGAGGTGCGGGAAAAAGTGGAGCAAAGTCTGGCGGACAACCGACAGTACGGGCTGCGCGAGATTATCCATAAGCTGCACGGCAGCGCCAGCTACAGCGGCGTGCCGCGCATGAAACAGCTGTGCCGCCAGATTGAACACAGCCTGCGCATCAGCAGCGATGTGGCGGCGCTGGAGCCGGAGCTGCTGGAACTGCTGGATGAGATGGATAATGTGGCGCAGGAGGCGCGCCACATTTTGAGTCAGTCCTGATTAAACGTCTGACCGACTTTTAAGGCGGCGGCGATATTGCGCGCCGTCATACGCACATTCTGTGCGGCATTATCCAGTGCCTCCTCCAGCGTGCAGATAGAGTAGATCACGCTAAACACCGCGTCGATACCGTGCTGATGCACCACGCCGACATCCGCCGTCAGGCTGCCGGCGATGCCGATCACCGGCTTGTTGTAGCGCTTCGCCACCTTCGCCACGCCAATCGGCACCTTGCCGTGAATGGTCTGGCTGTCGATACGGCCTTCGCCGGTAATCACCAGCGTCGCGTCCTTCACCAGGTCATCGAGGCCCAGCGCCTCGGTGACGATCTCAATGCCGCGCCGCAGCTCCGCCTGGCAGAAAGCGTGCAGCGCCGCGCCCATGCCGCCCGCCGCGCCGCCGCCGGGAATATGCAGCACGTCGATATCAAGATCGCGCTGAATCACCGCCGCATAGTGCGCGAGCGCGGCGTCCAGTTCGGCGACCAGTTCAGGCGTCGCGCCTTTCTGCGGGCCAAAAATCGCCGACGCGCCCTCTTCACCGGTCAGCGGATTGGTAACGTCACAGGCGACTTCAAAACGGCACTGTTGCAGGCGCGCGTCGAGCGCGCTGATATCGATACGCGCCAGCGTCGTCAGCGCGCTGCCGCCGTAACCGATCTGCTCGCCGTGTTGATTAAGCAGCCGTGCGCCCAGCGCCTGCACCATGCCAGCGCCGCCGTCATTGGTCGCGCTGCCGCCGATGCCGATAATAAAGTGCTGCACGCCGCGATCGAGCGCGTTGCGAATCAGCTCACCGGTGCCCCAGGAGGTGGTGACGCGCGGATCGCGCCGCGCGGCAGGCACCAGTTCCAGGCCGCTGGCCGCGGCCATCTCAATAAAGGCGCAGCTCTCATCGCCGGACAGACCATAAAAGGCTTCCACCGGTTCGCCAAGCGGCCCGGTGACGCGTAGCCTGACAATTTTGCCCTGCGTCGCCGCGACCATCGCCTCCACTGTTCCTTCGCCGCCATCCGCAACCGGCAGCTTGACGTATTGCGCGTCAGGAAAGATCGCACGAAAGCCGTTTTCAATCTCCGCTGCGACCTGCAGGGCGGATAAACTCTCTTTATACGAATCCGGTGCAATAACGATTTTCATAAATAGTCCGAGCGCTGTTGAGCTGGCCGCAGCCAGAAAACGAAGCCGGTCAGTCCGACCGGCGACATAACCGGTGCGGCTGGCTAGCGTGAAACTTCAACCTTCGCTAATTTTTCATAATAGCAGGCCAGCGCGCTGTGATCGGCTGTACCCATGCCATCCGCTTTCAGCGCCTGCATCATTTCCATGACGGCGGCGGTGAGCGGCAGCTGCGCGCCGATGCCGTGCGAGGTGTCCAGCGCGTTGCTGAGATCTTTGATATGCAGATCGATGCGGAAGCCCGGTTTAAAGTTACGATCCATCACCATCGGCGCTTTAGCGTCCAGCACCGTGCTGCCCGCGAGCCCGCCGCGAATCGCCTGATAAACCAGATCCGGGTTAACGCCCGCTTTGGTGGCGAGGGTTAACGCTTCGGACATCGCGGCGATATTCAGCGCCACGATTACCTGATTCGCCAGCTTAGTGACGTTGCCCGCGCCGATATCGCCGGTATGCACCACCGAACCCGCCATCGCCTTCATCAGATCGTAATGGGCGTCGAACACCGCTTTATCGCCGCCGACCATCACTGAAAGCGTGCCGTCGATCGCCTTCGGCTCGCCGCCGCTGACCGGCGCATCCAACATTTTGATGCCCTTCTCCGCCAGCGCCTGATGAATTTCCCGGCTCGCCAGCGGCGCGATAGAGCTCATATCAATCAGCACGGCGCCCGCTTTCGCGCCGTCGATAATGCCATTCTCGCCCAGCGCCACCTCTTTTACGTGCGGCGAGTTAGGCAGCATGGTGATGATCACGTCGCACTGCTCCGCCACCTCTTTCGGCGTTTTCGCCGCGGTAGCGCCCAGCTCCACCAGTTCCGCCTCGTTCTGCGGGTTGGAGTCGCGCACCACCAGCGTATAACCCGCTTTCAGCAGGTTTTTACTCATCGGTTTGCCCATGATGCCCAGGCCAATAAATCCTACTTTCATCGTTATTCTCCTGTTAATTTATTTTTTGAAACGATCGCACAGCGCCTGCGTCGCGCTGCGGAAAACGCCAAGATCGCTTCCCACCGCGACAAAGGTCGCGCCCCATTCCAGGTAGCGGCGCGCGTCCGCTTCTACCGGCGCCAGGATGCCGCTCGGTTTGCCGGCCGCTTTCGCGCGGGCGAAAATATGCTGAATCACCTTCAGCACTTCAGGATGGGCAGGCTGTCCCAGATAGCCGAGCGCGGCGGAAAGGTCGCCAGGGCCGACAAAGATGCCGTCTACGCCGTCAACCGCGATAATGCTGTCGAGGTTGTCCACGCCCTGCTGGCTTTCGATCTGCACCAGTACGCTGATGTTGCTGTTGATATCGAGGTTGTAGTCCGGCAGCGTGCCGTACATATTGCTGCGGTGCGACACCGACACGCCGCGAATGCCGGCGGGCGGATAGCGCGTCGAGGCGACCGCCAGGCGCGCTTCCTCTTCGCTTTCGACAAACGGGATCAGGAAGTTATAGAAGCCGATATCCAGCAGGCGCTTGATGATCACCGGCTCGTTGCAGGGCGGACGCACCACGGCGGCGCTTGGGCTGCCTTTCAGCGCCATCAGCTGCGGCACGAAAGTGGTGATATCGTTCGGCGCATGCTCGCCATCCAGCACCAGCCAGTCAAACCCGGCCAGCCCCAGAACTTCGGTAGTGATGGGGTTGGCCAGCGAACACCAGCTGCCAATCAGGGTTTCACCGCTCAGCAGGCGCTGACGAAAACGGTTGGGATAGCTCATTCTGTTTCCTCCTGGCCAGGCGCTGGCGACAACGGTTGGGACAGTTCATTCTGTTTCCTCCGGGTCAGGCGCTGACGAAAACGGTTGGGATAGCTCATTCTGTTTCCTCCTGGTCAGGCGCTTAGCGCACCAGGCAGGGCCGCTTATTATTGAAAGTCCAGTTGGGGATCAGATACTGCATCGCCTGCGCGTCGTCACGCGCGCCCAGTCCATGCTTCTGATAAAGTTCGTTCGCCTTCATCACCTGGTCCATATCCAGCTCCACGCCGAGGCCCGGCGTCTGCGGCACCTGCACCAGACCGCCCTTGATCTCCAGCGGCTGTTTAGTGAGGCGCTGATTGCCCTCCTGCCAGATCCAGTGGGTATCGATAGCGGTGATAGCGCCGGGCGCGGCGGCGGCGACGTGAGTAAACATCGCCAGCGAAATATCGAAGTGGTTATTGGAGTGGGAGCCCCAGGTCAGACCGAACTCATGGCACATCTGCGCGACGCGCACCGATCCCTGCATGGTCCAGAAGTGCGGATCGGCCAGCGGGATGTCCACCGACTGTAGCGAAAGGGTGTGGCCCATCTGGCGCCAGTCGGTGGCGATCATATTGGTGGCGGTCGGCAATCCGGTGGCGCGGCGGAATTCCGCCATCACCTCACGGCCGGAATAGCCCTGCTCCGCACCGCACGGATCTTCCGCATAGGCCAGCACGTTGCGCAGCTGTTTGCCCAGCCGGATCGACTCCTCCAGCGACCAGGCGCCGTTAGGATCGAGCGTGATGCGCGCCTCCGGGAAGCGTTTCGCCAGCGCGGTGACCGCTTCCGCCTCTTCGCTGCCCGCCAGCACGCCGCCCTTCAGTTTAAAATCGTTGAAGCCATACTTTTCATAAGCCGCTTCCGCCAGGCGCACCACGGTTTCCGGCGTCAGCGCCTCTTCATGGCGCAGGCGGTACCAGTCGCAGCGGGCGTCCGGCTCGCTCTGATAGGGCAACGAGGTTTTGCGGCGATCGCCGACGTAGAACAGGTAACCCAGCATTTCGACCTGATTGCGCTGCTGCCCTTCGCCCAACAGACTGGCGACATTCACGCCGAGGAACTGGCCGAGCAGGTCAAGCAGCGCCGCTTCGATGCCGGTAACCACATGGATAGTGGTGCGCAGGTCGAACGTCTGGGTGCCGCGACCGCCGGCGTCGCGGTCGGCAAACGTGGTGCGCACCTGGTTGAGCAGGTTTTTATACTCGCCCAGCGTATGACCGATAATCAGCGCCGCCGCCTCCTCCAGCGTCTGACGGATTTTTTCGCCGCCCGGAATTTCGCCGACGCCGGTATGTCCCGCGTTATCTTTGATAATCACAATATTGCGGGTGAAAAAAGGCGCGTGCGCGCCGCTCAGGTTGAGCAGCATGCTGTCGTAACCGGCGACCGGGATGACCTGCATCGCGGTAATTTTCGGCGTGGCGTTCTGTTGGCTCATGGTCAGATTCCTTATGCTTACCTGCGCCCGAACACCGGGCGCTTGCGATCGAATGTCCAGCCGGGGATCAGATACTGCATGGCGGTGGCGTCATTGCGTGCGCCGCCCGGCAAGGTTTTATAGAGTTCATGCGCCTGTTGCAGGCGCGCCCAGTCAAGCTCGATGCCGAGACCGGGCTTGTCCGGCACGGCGATCTTGCCCTGACGGATCTGCAACGGCTCCCTGGTGAGGCGCTGATCGCCCTCCTGCCAGATCCAGTGGGTGTCGATGGCGGTCGGTTTGCCCGGCGCGGCGGCGCCGACGTGGGTAAACATCGCCAGCGAAATATCGAAATGGTTATTAGAGTGGCAGCCCCAGGTGAGACCCCAGTCATCGCACAGCTGAGCGACGCGCACCGCGCCGCTCAGCGTCCAGAAGTGCGGATCGGCCAGCGGGATATCGACGGCGTTCAGCATTACTGCATGCTGCATCTCACGCCAGTTGGTGGCGATCATATTGGTCGCCACCGGCAGTCCGGTGGCGCGGCGAAACTCCGCCATCACCTCACGGCCGGAGTAGCCCTGCTCCGCGCCGCAGGGGTCTTCGGCGTAGGTCAACACATCCTGCATTCCTTTGCAGAGCGCGATCGCTTCGTCCAGCAGCCAGGCGCCGTTGGGATCGACGGTGATGCGCGCGTCGGGAAAACGCTTTTTCAACGCGCACGCGGTGTCGATCTCATCTTCGCCCGGCAGAACGCCGCCTTTCAGCTTGAAATCTTTAAAGCCGTAGCGATCCTGCGCCGCTTCCGCCAGCCGTACCACCGCGTCGCTGTCCAGCGCCTGCTGATGGCGCAGACGATACCAGTCATGGCTCGCCCCGTCGCCGCTGAGATAAGGCAGATCGGTTTTTTGACGATCGCCGATATAGAACAGGTAGCCTAAAACCGTCACCTCGTCGCGCTGCTGGCCGGGGCCGAGCAGCTCCGCCACCGGCACGCCGAGAAACTGGCCGAGCAGATCGAGCAACGCCGATTCCAGCGCCGCCACCGCGTTGATGCGCAGCTCAAAGGTCCAGGCGCCCTTGCCGAACGTATCGAAATCAGCGTGCTGATTGCCCTTATGCACCTGCTGCACCAGCCGGTTCATGCGCGCCACTTCATGCCCCACCACCTGCGGAATGGCGGCGGTCAGCGTCTGATAAATGGTTTCGCCGCCCGGCGCTTCGCCAAGGCCGGTATGGCCGGCGCTGTCGGTCAGCACCACGATATTGCGGGTGAAGAAGGCGCTGTGCGCGCCGCCGATATTCAGCAGCATGCTGTCGTAACCGGCGACCGGCACCACCTTCATATCGGTAATCACGGGCGTATAGGTGTTCATCACCGCTCCTTACGTTGTCTTTTTCAGTTCGATGCGTTTGATGTCGCCCACCAGCACCAGGTAGCTCAGCACCGCCACCAGCGCATGAATGCCGACATAGATCAGCGCGCCGTTGTAGGAGCCGGTCACCGCGATGATGTAGCCGATAGCGATTGGCGTAACGATGCCGGAGATATTGCCGAACATATTGAACAGACCGCCGCTAAGGCCACTGATCTCTTTCGGCGCCGTATCCGCCATCACCGCCCAGCCCAGCGCGCCGATGCCTTTGCCAAAGAACGCGGTCGCCATAAAGAACACCACCACCCATTCGGTTTCGACATAGTTACAGGTCACCATCGAGATGGAGAGCAACATCCCCAGTACGATAGGCGTCTTGCGGGCAATATTCAGCGAGCCGGTTTTACGCATCAGCCAGTCGGAGATGACGCCGCCCAGCACGCCGCCAAGGAAGCCGCAGATCGCCGGGATAGAGGCGATAAAGCCCGCTTTCAGAATCGACATGCCGCGCGCCTGCACCAGGTAAACCGGGAACCAGGTAATAAAGAAGTAGGTCAACGCATTGATACAGTACTGGCCGAGATAGATGCCGAGCATCATGCGCGAGGTGATCAGCTGACGAATCTGGCCCCACTTCTCGCGCCCGCTGACTTTCTCCTGCGCCTTTTTCGCATCCATATTGATCAGCGCGCCGCCCTGCTCCATATACTCCAGCTCGGCGCGGTTGACGCCCGGATGGTCGTTAGGATCGTGGATCACCTTCAGCCAGACGAAGCTGAGGATGATCCCCAGGCCGCCCATAAACCAGAAGACGTGCGCCCAGCCCACCTGCGCGGTCAGCCAGCCCATAATGGGCGCGAAGATCACGGTGGCGAAATATTGCGCCGAGTTGAATATCGCCACGGCGGTGCCGCGCTCCTGCGCCGGGAACCAGGCGGCGACGATACGGCTGTTGCCGGGGAAAGAAGGCGCCTCCGCCAGCCCCACCAGAAAACGCAGCATGAACAGCGCGACGATAACGGTAAAGCCTTCGAAGAGGTCGACGAAGCCCTGCAACAGGGTAAACAGCGACCAGATGAAGATGCTCCAGAAATAGACGCGCTTCGAGCCGAAACGGTCGAGCAGCCAGCCGCCGGGGATCTGGCCAATCACGTAAGCCCATGAGAAGGCGGAGAAGATATAGCCCATGCCGACCGGATCGAGCCCAATATCTTTCGCCATCGACGAGCCGGCGATCGAGAGGGTGGCGCGGTCGCCATAGTTAAACGAAGTGACGATAAACAGCATCACTACGATCCAGTATCGCGCGTTAGTTCTTTTTTCTACGGAACTTTCCGCCTGGCTGTATGAATTCATGATGCACTCCTGAAATATAGCGGTACGCTACTTTCCACTCTGACTGCATACACATCGCGTTGGGTATCAGAATGAGGTTGGGTTAAACATGGCGATTATTATTCATTAGCAAAAACATTTATTACGCAGCGCGGCTGCTTCACCTGTCGTCAAACTTGAGCAAAAAGTATATGGAGCGCATCGGCGCAATTCACTGGAAGAAAGCCCTATATTATGTGTCGCTAAGCGCTTAATTTATGGCGATTGCACAACCTGCTGCGGCATCGCTCACGGAATCGTTTTTTTCAGGCCGTCACGCAGCACACCGCGCCGCTCAGGGATCGGCTTTGTGAGCCTCTTCACTTGCACTTGTTCCAACGCCTGAAAATCGCCTGAATCAAAAGGATAAAATCGGACATCTGCATAATGCCGCCGCGATTGCCCCTCCTTATACTCTCTACAGCAAAAACAGAAGACGCGTTTCACCTGCGCCATCCCCTTTTCCACTCTTTTCCGTTTACTGGAAGCCGATGCAATGAAAACGATTCGTGAAGAGACACCGCGATATATTCGCGTACACGAAGCCGATAATGTCGCTATCGTGGTGAATGACAATGGCCTGACTGCGGGATCGGTTTTTCCCTGCGGGCTGCGGCTGATCGAGCATATTCCTCAGGGGCATAAAGTGGCGCTGGCGCCCATTGCGCGCGGCGAGGCGATCCGCCGCTACGGCGAGGTGATTGGCTATGCCCTGCGTGATATTCCTCAGGGCAGCTGGGTTGAGGAGTCGCTGGTGGCGCTGCCTGAGGCGCCGCCGCTGGAGAGCCTACCGCTGGCGACGCGCGTGCCGGAAACGCTGCCGCCGCTGGAAGGCTACACCTTTGAAGGCTACCGCAACGCCGACGGCAGCGTCGGCACGCGCAACCTGCTGGGTATCACCACCAGCGTTCATTGCGTGGCGGGCGTGGTGGATTACGTGGTCAACATTATCGAGCGCGAACTGCTGCCGCGTTACCCTAACGTCGACGGCGTGGTGGCGCTGAATCATCTCTACGGCTGCGGCGTGGCGATCAACGCGCCGGCGGCGGTGGTGCCGATCCGCACTATTCATAACCTGGCGCTGAACGCCAATTTCGGCGGCGAAGTGATGGTGGTTAGTCTCGGCTGTGAAAAACTCCAGCCGGAGCGGCTGCTGGCCGCCAACGGCGACGACGTGCAGGCGATCGCCATCGGCGATGAGGATATTGTGCGTTTGCAGGATGAGCGTCATGTCGGCTTTGAGGCGATGGTGCAGGAAATTCTGCGCGTGGCGGACCGCCATTTGCAGCGCCTTAACCAGCGTCAGCGGGAAACCTGCCCCGCCTCCGACCTGATTGTCGGCATGCAGTGCGGCGGCAGTGACGCCTTTTCCGGCGTTACGGCTAACCCGGCGGTCGGCTTCGCCTCCGATCTGCTGGTGCGCTGCGGCGCGACGGTGATGTTTTCCGAAGTGACCGAGGTGCGCGACGCGATTCACCTGCTGACGCCGCGCGTGGTGGACGAAGCGACGGGAAAACGTCTGCTGGAGGAGATGGCCTGGTATGACGACTACCTGAGCCAGGGCCAGACTGACCGCAGCGCTAACCCTTCGCCGGGCAATAAAAAAGGCGGGCTGGCGAACGTAGTGGAAAAAGCGCTCGGCTCCATCGCCAAGTCAGGGCGCAGCGCCATCGTCGAGGTGCTCTCGCCCGGACAGCGCCCTACCAGGCGCGGGTTAATCTATGCGGCGACGCCCGCCAGCGATTTCGTCTGCGGCACACAGCAGATGGCGTCCGGCATCACCTTACAGGTCTTTACCACCGGACGCGGCACGCCTTATGGCCTGGCGGCGATTCCGGTGATCAAAATGGCGACGCGCACCGCGCTGGCGACACGCTGGCACGATCTAATGGATATCAATGCGGGAACCATTGCGACGGGAGAAGAGACCATTGAGCAGGTGGGCTGGCGGCTGTTTGAACTGATTCTGGATATCGCCAGCGGCCGCCAGCAAACCTGGTCTGACCGCTGGGGCATTCGCAACGCGCTGGCGGTCTTTAATCCGGCGCCGGTCACCTGACGCCGGACTTTACTGCGTTACCGTGGCGCTACAGCAGTTTGCCCCAGTTTTCCACCCAGGGTGTGCTGACGCTTTCCGGCTCCGGTGATTCCATAGCGTCTACCAGCAACACCTCGCCGACGCGCGTTGCGCCCTGCTCCTGCAACTGCGCGTCGAACGTTTTTCCGGCGCCGCAGAAGTTTTCATAGCTACTGTCGCCCAGCGCAATAACGCCGTAGCGCAGCTGAGGCTGATGGCCCAGCTTATCTTTAACGTCGTGATACAGCCCGGCGATGCTGTCTGGAAAGTCGCCGTGACCGGTGGTCGAGGTGACGACCAGCGCCACTTTATCGCTGTACTGCTGCCAGTCGCTGAGGCGCGGATCTTCAAAAATCTTTACCTCATGCCCCTGCGCCTGCAGAACAGGCTCAGCCTCTTCCGCCACCAGCAATGCGTTGCCGTAAACCGTGCCGACGAAAATACCAATCTGCGCCATAAACTTCTCCCTTATTGTGGTGCCTTATCCTGACCTGGCTGCGGGTCAAACTCAACCCTGGGAAGATCGGGGAGAAGGTGCTGCCAGCCAAACTGCTGCATCATGCGCTGCCAGTACCGATCGAGCCCGGCGCGAATCAACAGCGGCTCGCCCGTGACCGGATGGTTCAGCGCCAGGCTGCTGGCGTGCAGCATTAAACGTTCGCAGCCGAAATGCTGCGCCGCGCCGCGGTTTTGCCGCAGATCGCCATGCGTGGTGTCGCCGATGATCGGATGGCGCAGATGGGCGAGATGACGACGCAGCTGATGCTTGCGTCCGGTTGCCGGTTGCAGTTCGATCAGGCTGTAGCGCGCAGTAGGGTAGCGGCCGATGGCGACCGGCTGCTCGGTGATCGCCAGCCCCTGCCAGTCGGTCACAGCAGGCTGCGGCCCTTTATCCGGCGAGGCGTATTTATCGGCGATCTTATCCAGCTCCTCGGTCAGCGGATAGTCAAGGCGGTCCGCGCCCTCCAGCCAGCCGCGCACAACGGCGTGGTAGGTTTTGCTCATCTGATGCAGTTCAAACTGCTGCGACAGCAGGCGTCCCACCTCGCTGGAAAGCCCCATCAGCAATACGCCGGAAGTGGGCCTGTCAAGGCGATGCGCGGTAAAAACGTGTTGTCCGATCTGGTCGCGCACCGTCTGCATCACCACCACTTTTTCTTTGCGATCCAGCCAGCTGCGATGCACCAGCCAGCCAGCCGGTTTGTTGACCGCCACCAGCCATTGATCCTGATAGATAATTTCCAGCATCAGCGGCCTGCAGCGACAAACAGCGCATCAAGCGCGTTAAGGTGGGTCAGCAGCGCGCTGCGTCCTGGCGTATCCGCCTCAAGCGCCACTTCATAGTAGGGGGCGATAGCGAAATTTTGCGGAAGCTGAGCGCCCACATCCAGCAACGCGTGCATACGCGGAATCAGCACCCACTGTAGCCACTCCAGCGGCTGCATCGTATCGAGGAAAAAAGGCTGCGTACTGTCGAATGCCGCCGTATCGGGCGCTTCGCTGCGCCACAGCGCATGCTTTTTAAGCAAGGCTTCAACCGCCAGCAACCCCTGGCGAACCTGGTGTTCTCGGTGCATGGGCATCCTCACAACGGGTGAAATTTTAAGGGCGGCAAGCATAGCATTCGCGGAGGCGGGGGAAAACGCGCGGCATAAAAAAAGGGGGCACTGTTATACAGTGCCCCCGGTTCGTTTGCAGCTATCCGGCTACTTCAACGCTCCCTGCTCGTCCTTGAAAACTTTTCCCTGCTGTCTTCCTGACATTCTCGCCTTCCTGACGATTTTCCTTTAGCGTCCTGGCCCGCCAGTCATCCTGTCTGGCTCTCATTCTCCTTCCTGGAGGTGTCCCTTTATTCCATCCTGGAACTTTTTGCTTCATCCTGAAGCAATCCTGTTTGCGCCTCTTCCTGTGCGCGAAACATCATCCTGATGAACGTCTTCCTGACGTTATCCATTCCCCGGCTTCCCTTTCCGATATTGAGCAGTTTGCCTGACTCAGCGAAGGAAACAAGCTACCTTTTCCTTTAACTGTTAAGCCTGGCGTAAATCTTAAAACCCTTTCATCACTAAGTTTATGATTTACATTATCTTCACAAAAAAGACTTCTTTTTTTCTGCGTATTATCCTGGCGATCTCTCACAGACAATGTGAGATATATCTTACATCGCAGCGGGACAATCTCTTAAGCGTTAACTAACCGGTTGTAAAATATTAAGAAATGTCTGTATATCGGGCGCGAGCACCTTGCGTTGCGGCGTACCCAGCTTTTCCAGCACCACTTCGCCACTCAGATTGCACAGCGAAACCACATCCAGATCAGAATCGGTCGTTGCGATAAACAGGGTCGGAGTTTGTTTTAAACGCCTTTTCATTACCAGGTGCCCGATCAGGTTTTCCTGTACGCGCACAAAGTCATCTTCGCTCCATACCTGCAGCAGCGTAATGGATTGTCTATCGAACATGGCCTGCATATCGCCTGCATATTGCGTAGTATAATAACCCACCGCCGCGGGCTGCAGCTGAAGATCCAGCGCCCTTTCCACCGCCGCCAGATGGGGCTCTGCGTCGAAGGGCCGCGGCTGCCATAATACGACATCGTTGCGGCTTTCCACTACGCAGGGCGACGGGATGCCGTAGAGATCGGCGCTGGCGGGCAGATGTCCATGCTGGTGCTGCCATTGCTCACAGTAACGCTGCGTGAAGCCCCTTAACGCGGTGGCGATATGATCATTCATTTTTATTTACTCCAGGCTGCCTGAGTTACACTACAGCCTTTATTTATTGTTTCTTTATCACAGAAAAGACGTTGCTCGCCTTTCCGGGCGGGTCTGAGGTTATGTTATGTCTTCTTATGAACATCATCAGGCGCTTGCCGGCCTGACGCTGGGCAAGCCCACCGCCTACCAGGATCGCTACGATCCCGCATTGCTGCAGGCGGTGCCCCGTTCGCTCAATCGCGAACCGCTTGGGCTTTATCCCGACAACCTGCCTTTTCACGGCGCAGATATCTGGACATTGTATGAACTCTCCTGGCTGAATGCTAAAGGCGTGCCGCAGGTCGCCGTCGGCGAGGTGGTATTACAGGCGGACAGCATTAATCTGATCGAATCGAAGAGTTTCAAGCTCTATCTTAACAGCTTTAACCAAACGCGTTTCGCCGACTGGGGCGAGGTGCGTCAGACGCTGGAGCGCGATTTAAGCGCCTGCGCGCAGGGCGACGTCAGCGTGGCCCTGTTCCGTCTGCAGGAGATCGAAGCGCAGCCGATCGGCCACTTCGAAGGCATCTGCATTGACGAGCAGGATATCAGCATCGACAACTATCAGTTCAATGTCGATTATCTGGCCGACGCCGCTGGCGACGACATCGTGGAAGAGACGCTGACCAGCCATCTGCTGAAATCCAATTGCCTGATCACCCATCAGCCGGATTGGGGCTCGGTGCAGATCCGCTATCGCGGGCCGCGCATCAATCGCGAGGCGCTGCTGCGCTATTTGGTCTCTTTTCGTCATCACAACGAGTTTCATGAGCAGTGCGTAGAGCGTATCTTCAACGATCTGCTGCGCTTCTGCCGCCCGGAAACGCTGTCGGTCTATGCCCGCTACACGCGACGCGGCGGCCTGGACATCAATCCGTGGCGCAGCAACACCGATTTCCAGCCGGGTCGTTCACGCCTGGTGCGTCAGTAAACTGCGGCGCGGCTCGCAGGACAACGTTCTGTTACAGGAATCGGTTGAGAAACCACGCAGGAGAAGGCTACTCTGAGAAGCAGCGGTGGCATGGCCCCACCGCTCAGGGATTTTCTCGTCACCGCGCGGCTGACGTCGCGGCGCGGTGTCATTTGTCACCCTGGCGGGTGTAAAGGAGTTCACTTGATTACACATATCAGCCCACTCGGCTCGATGGATCTGCTCTCGCAACTGGAAGTCGACATGCTGAAGCGCACGGCCAGCAGTGACCTCTACCAGCTGTTTCGCAACTGTTCTCTCGCCGTGCTCAATTCCGGCAGTCAGACCGACAGCAGCCATGAGCTGCTCTCCCGCTTCGAAAACTTTGACATCAACGTGCTGCGTCGCGAACGCGGCGTGAAGCTGGAGCTGATCAATCCGCCGGAAGAAGCCTTTGTTGACGGACGTATTATCCGCTCGCTGCAGGCCAACCTGTTTGCCGTGCTGCGCGATATCCTGTTTGTAAACGGCCAGCTGGCCGCCGGCGGCCGCTTTCATCAGCAGGTAGATGTTAAAAATTCCGCGCATATCACCAACCTGGTTTTCTCGATTCTGCGCAACGCGCGGGCGCTGCACGTCGGCGAATATCCCAATATGGTGGTTTGCTGGGGCGGCCATTCGATTAACGCGACTGAATATCAATACTGCCGCAACGTCGGCACCCAGCTCGGCCTGCGCGAACTGAATATCTGCACCGGCTGCGGGCCCGGCGTGATGGAAGCGCCGATAAAAGGCGCCGCGGTGGGACATGCGCAGCAGCGCTACCGCGAAAGCCGTTTTATCGGCCTGACCGAACCGTCGATTATTGCCGCAGAGCCGCCTAACCCGCTGGTGAATGAACTGATTATCATGCCGGACATTGAAAAACGTCTGGAAGCCTTTGTTCGCATCGCGCACGGCATCATCATTTTCCCTGGTGGCGTGGGCACGGCGGAAGAGTTGCTCTATCTGCTGGGCATCCTGATGAATCCGGAAAACAACGATCAGGTGCTGCCGCTGATCCTGACCGGCCCGAAAGAGAGCGCCGATTATTTCCGCGTGCTGGATGAGTTTATCGTCAATACCGTCGGCGAGCAGGCCCGCCGCCACTACACCATTATTATTGACGATGCGGCCGAAGTGGCGCGCCAGATGAAAAAAGCGATGCCGCAGGTGAAAGAGAACCGTCGTGAAAGCGGCGACGCCTACAGCTTTAACTGGTCGCTGCGCATTGAGCCGGATCTACAGGTGCCTTTCCTGCCGACTCACGACAATATGGCCAACCTCAATCTCTATCCTGACCAGCCGCCGGAGAAACTGGCCGCCGCGCTGCGTCGCGCCTTCTCCGGCATCGTGGCGGGCAACGTGAAAGAGATGGGGATCCGCGAAATTCGTCAGAAAGGCCCTTACAAACTGCACGGCGATCCGGCCATCATGCGCCGTATGGACGATCTGCTGCAGGGCTTTGTCGCGCAGCACCGCATGAAGCTGCCGGGCACCGCCTATATCCCGTGCTACGAAATCATTAAATAAACGACCAGACGGGCGGCATGTAGCCGCCCGAATTCTATGATGACAATTCATTTACTTATTGTTGACGCGCTTAACCTTATTCGCCGCATTCATGCCGTGCAGGGCAGTCCCTGCCAGGAGCGCTGCGCCGCCGCGCTGCAACAACTATTAGGCCATACCCATCCGACTCACGCCGTGGCGGTTTTTGATGATGAGCTGCGTCGTGAAGGCTGGCGGCACCAGCTGCTGCCGGACTATAAGGCGGGCCGTCCGCCGATGCCGGAAGATTTGCAGCTGGAGATGCCGCAGATCCAGGCGGCGTTTCGTCAGGCCGGGGTCGCCTGCTGGACTGCCGAAGGCGATGAGGCAGATGATTTGGCCGCCACGCTGGCGGTTAAGGTGGCGCAGAGCGGGCATCAGGCAACCATCGTCTCGACGGATAAAGGCTATTGTCAGCTGCTGGCACCGACAATTCGCATCCGCGATTACTTTCAGAAGCGCTGGCTGGATCAGCCTTTTATTGATGCCGAATTTGGCGTGGCGCCGGCGCAGCTGCCCGATTATTGGGGCCTGGCGGGCATCAGCAGCAGCAAAATTCCGGGCGTCGCCGGCATCGGGCCAAAAAGCGCCAGCCAGCTGCTGCAACAGTTCGGCTCGCTGGAAACGCTCTTTCAGCAGCTTGATGCGGTGCCGGATAAATGGCGTAAGAAACTGGCT
>OKNF01000107.1_pt1 | contig 23036 bp, 22 predicted proteins | sample 1613121 | NCBI WGS metagenome assembly OKNF01 (sample SAMN04436838, study PRJEB24849) | human gut metagenome | biome: human gut; feature: NICU; material: stool | host: Homo sapiens | place: USA: Saint Louis, MO | collected 2011-09-08
GAGCACCTCAAAAACACCATCATACACTAAATCAGTAAGTTGGCAGCATCACCAGCCCACTTAACCTGGCTTCCTTTGCGGAATCTATAGCCGACTGTTGTACCAGCGTCCCACGTAATTTCTAACGGCTTTTCTATTCTTCCCGTATTTGCCCAACGAATAATTTTAATGCGGTTAGCCCGCAATGCGGCACTGACAAACTTTTCGGCCTGCTCCACGCTGTGAAAAGACGTGGCTGAGCGTGCATCACGGCTGTGTGCAAGGCGCGCCAGGAGTTCTTCGTCAGTTTTTGCAATGTGCTTCCTGATGGTATGCCCGCCGATTTTCTTGACGCCTTCATGCTCCGCCAGCTTCAGCGTTCCTGCACGAACATATTTAATCCGCGACACGCCCCAGGCCAGCCCCGCCGCTGCCGGGACGGCAGCATCAACGGTCAACCCGATATACATGGCCGTGCTGTCGCCGGCGCCGGCCTCTTTCGCCAGCTTTTCGGTGAGTCGAAGTGTTGCCGTGCGGGTATCATGTCCGGTCAGGATGCGGTTGGTGGCGGCGTTAATGTTGTCCAGGCTGTGTGCGCCGGTCACCACGCACACCGCTTTTGTCAGCATCGTCGGTTCAGGCACAACGCAAAGTGCGGCGGCGCCCATGAGTTCAACGGTTCCCAGCGCCAGTTCCAGTCCGCCCAGCAATCTGTTGCCGAACGCTTCCGCCTCCGACACCGTGTGGTAGTCCAGCACGCCCGCCAGCTGCACCGGCGAAATGGCGAATTGTAATTCCGCATCCATAAAACGTTCCTTGTTAATCGTCTCTAATTCTCCGGCGCTTCCGTTCCAGCCGCTGTTTTCTTTCCCGCTTCACCCAGCCCTGCGTATTCCGCGAAAACTATCGGCTCTCCTTCCAGCCATCTCAATGCGGTGTTTCGGCAGAGCCTGCATATGGTTTACCATAGAGACCGCGCTTTTTGCGTTACTGATAGCTATAGTCATTTTATCTGCGTCGCCAAAACGCAACGCAGGCCTAACGTCAGCGGACAGTAGAAAACGCAAGCAGGCGCAGACCATCAAAAGCACGCAAAGACACCATCTAAGCAACAGATAAGGGCATTTAAAACCAGTGAGCGATAACGCGAACCAGCCAACCTTCCTCTTCCACGATTACGAGACCTTCGGCAAAAGCCCGGCGCTGGATCGCCCGGCGCAGTTCGCCGGCATTCGCACCGATATGGATTTCAATATCATCGGCGAGCCGGAGGTTTTTTACTGCCAGCCAGCGGACGATTATCTGCCACAGCCGGAGGCGGTGATGATCACCGGCATTACGCCGCAGCTGGCGCAGGCGCGCGGAGTGACTGAAGCGGAATTCGCCCGACGCATTCATGCCCTGTTTACCGTCGAAAACACCTGCGTGGTCGGCTATAACAACGTGCGCTTCGACGATGAAGTGACGCGCAATATTTTTTATCGCAACTTTTACGATCCCTACGCCTGGAGCTGGCAGAACGGCAATTCGCGCTGGGATCTGCTGGATGTCATGCGCGCCTGCTACGCGCTGCGTCCCGACGGCATCAACTGGCCAGAAAATGATGAGGGGCTGCCAAGCTTTAAGCTGGAGCTCCTGACTCAGGCCAACGGCGTGGAACACAATAACGCGCACGACGCGATGTCGGACGTTTACGCCACTATCGCCATGGCGAAGCTGGTGAAAGAGAAACAGCCGAAGCTGTTCGAGTTTCTGTTCCGGCACCGCACGAAGCAGAAGATCAATACTTTAATCGATATTCCGCAGATGAAGCCGCTGGTGCATATCTCCGGCATGTTCGGCGCGCTGAGGGGCAACACCAGCTGGATCGCCCCGCTCGCCTGGCACCCGGAAAACCGCAACGCGCTGATCGTCTGCGATCTGGCGGGAGATATCACTCCGCTGCTGGAACTGGACGCCGACGCGCTACGCGAACGGCTCTATACGCCGCGTCAGGCGCTGGGCGACAACGCGGCGGTGCCGATTAAGTTGGTGCACAGCAATAAATGTCCGGTGTTGGCGCCTGCCAATACGCTGCGCCCGGAAGACGCTGAGCGTCTGGGCATCGACCGACAGCGCTGTCTCGATAACCTGGCGCTGCTGCGCCAGCACGCCGAGGTGCGCGAAAAGGTGGTGGCGATCTATGCCGAAGCGGAGCCGTTTACCCCTTCAGAAGATGTCGACGCCCAGATTTATAACGGCTTCTTCAGCGACGCCGATAAATCGGCGATGACCATTATCCAGAAAACCGCTCCCGCCAACCTGCCGGCGCTCGATCTCACCTTTAACGATGCGCGCATCGAGAAGCTGCTGTTCCGCTATCGCGCGCGCAACTATCCCGGCACGCTGGATGACAGCGAGCAGCAGCGCTGGCTGCAACATCGTCGCGAAGTGTTGAACGGCGAACGCATCGAAGCGTTTCTGTTGGAGCTGGAGTCGCTGGCCAACCTGCACGACGGCGACAAAGAGAAGATGGCGCAGCTGAAGGCGCTGTATGACTACGCGCGCGAACTGGTCTCGTAACGGTACGCCTGCCGCCTGTAAAAAAGCCGCCCACAAAGGCGGCTTTTTTATGCTGAACGAACCTGTCCGTCAGAAGCGCAGCGAAGCGCCAATATAGGGGCCGTCGGCCAGCACGTTGTCTTTACGATCGCCTTTATTGTTCAGCTCGGCATATTTATAGCCGACGCGCACGTTTAACAGGGAGATCGGCGTAAAGCTGATGCCGCCGGAGGCTTCCTGATAGCTGTCGAGGTGATCGGTAAAGGATTCCGGCGAGTAGTAATATTCGCCGTACAGGCCCAGCATTTTGGTGATCGGGAAGCTCACGCCCGCGCCAACTGCCGCCGCGAAGCCATCTTTGCCATCTTCAGGATCGATCCACATCGCTTTGATGCCCGGCGTCAGGAAAACGGAACCGACTTCGATGTTATAGCCCAGACGCAGGCCGGAGACGTCGCCGTCGTGATCGCTGCGCATCCAGTTGCCGGACAGGCTCAGGCCAGGGGAGGTAGTGCCCAGTCCAACGTTCAGGTTGGTGTAATGTTCACCCACATCAACGCTGCCCTCGATAGCCTGCGCCGAACCTGCAACCAACGCCAGCGCCAGACCGCTGCTTACCACTACTTTTTTAAACATTGCCAACTCCATTCATTCAGGCAGTAATTGCTGGCGCAGGGTAGCGGAGCTGACTCTGAGATACAAGGCCGATAAGCGCGAAACAGCAGGATGCCGCCGTGCGACTGTCGACCGGAGAGGGTCGCCCGCCTGCGCGCCAGGCAGAAAAAAGGCCAGACAGCTGTCTGGCCTTGATGGCGTTTAACGCGTCGAATCAGAGCGATTCTTCGCTGTACTGCGGCACCGGATTACGGAAGCTGCGGGTGACGAAGGCCAGGTAAATGATACCGACTGCCGCCCAGATCAGGCCCAGCACCATCGAACTCTCTTCGAGGTTAATCCACAGCGCGCCAACCGTCAGCGCACCGCAGAGCGGCAGCACCAGATAGTTGATGTTGTCCTTCAGCGTATGGCGACGCTTCTCGCGGATCCAGAACTGTGAAATCACCGACAGGTTAACGAAGGTAAAGGCCACCAGCGCGCCGAAGTTGATCAGCGCCGTCGCCGTCACCAGGTCAAAGCGGATCGCCAGCAGCGCGATAGCGCCTACCAGCAACACGTTCAGCGCTGGAGTACGCCATTTCGGATGCACGTAGCCGAAGAAACGCTCCGGGAAGACGCCGTCGCGGCCCATCACGTACATCAGACGACTCACGCCCGCGTGGGCGGCCATACCGGAAGCCAGCACCGTCACGCAGGAGAAAATCAGAATGCCGAACTGGAAGGTTTTACCCGCCACGTAGAGCATGATTTCCGGCTGCGACGCGTCCGGGTCCTTAAAGCGCGAAATATCCGGGAAATAGAGCTGCAGGAAGTAAGACACCACGATAAAGATGATGCCGCCGACCAGCGCCGTCAGGAAGATCGCTTTCGGGATCACGCGCTCCGCATCTTTCGTCTCTTCAGAGAGCGAGCTGATGCCGTCGAAGCCGAGGAACGAGAAGCAGAGAATAGTAGCGCCGGTGATCATCGGCACCACATGCGCATTCTCCGACCAGAACGGGCGGCTGCTGACCAGCGTGCCGGCGCCTTCGCCATGCGCTACGCCGTAAATCACCATGCCCATCAGCACGATCATCACCGCCACCTGCAACACCACAATCAGGCTGTTGAAGTTGGCGACGGTTTTGATGCCGCGCAGGTTGGACAGCGTCATAAAGCCGACCAGCAGCACGACGAAAATCCATGAAGGGAGATCGGGAACCAGCGCTTCAAAATAGATTTTCGCCAGCAGAATGTTGATCATCGGCATAAACAGATAATCAAGCAGCGACGACCAGCCAACCATAAAGCCGACGTGCGGGCTAATGGTTTTCTGCGCGTAGGTATAAGCGGAGCCCGCAGATGGGAAGCGGTGTACCAGCTTACCGTAGCTCAGCGCAGTAAACAGGATGGCGATCAGCGCGAAAGCATAGGCGGTGGCGACATGTCCGTCGGTCAGGCCGGAAACGATACCAAAGGTATCAAACAGCGTCATCGGCTGCATATAGGCGAGACCAATCATCACCACCGGCATTAAAGTCAGTGTTTTTTTCAGGTGGGTACGACGCGGCTGCGCGACGTTGTTGATATTATGCGACATGGTTCAGTCCCCCCATAGCGGCGGCCTGGTGCGGGCGGACCACAGGGAAACTTCGCGTTAAGCGAGAGAGGTTCTTCAGAGGCGTGACAGAGGATGCAGGGCCGAGGCCGATTGCGCCATAATCATCACGGAGTCGAACACCAGCGAACGCTGGTGAGAAATTAACGAGTTGCCCCATCTTTTTTTCCTCAAAACCACACGGTAAACGTGTTCAGTGTGTATCTATCCGGCACGCAGGCCGGCCTCTTTTTAAATTAGCCTGGTTAAATGCAAAAAAATAACCGACGCGTAAAGCGCCGGTTATTTCTCTATTTTGCAGGGCGCATATTTTGCACCACGTGGAGGGAGGATGACAAGATATTGAGACCTTCAGTAACAATTTCTTTTTCGGCGGTAAGCGGAATTAAAAAACGAATCACGTTGGCGCGCACGCCGCAGGCGAGCAATATCAGCCCCTGACGCCCCGCCTCCTGCACCAGTGCCTGAGTCAGCGCCTTCGCCGGGCGTTGCGCGTCGCCCTCTTCCACCAGCTCCATGGCGATCATCGCGCCGACGTGACGCACGTCGCCGATACAGTCGAACTGCTCCGCCAGCTGATGCAGAAACGCCACCACCTGCTCGCCCTGTTCCTGAGCGCGCTGGTTAAGCTGCTCGCGTTCGATAATCTCCAGCACCGCCAGCGCCGCGGCGATGCTGACCGGCGAACCGGCGTAGGTGCCGCCGAGTCCCCCCGCCTGCGCTTTCTGCATCAGCGCGGCGCGGCCGACCACCGCCGACAGTGGAAAGCCGCCGGCCAGGCTTTTCGCCATGGTAATGATATCGGGCTCGACGCCGCTATGCTCGATAGCGAAGGTTTTGCCGGTGCGACAGAAGCCGCTCTGGATCTCATCGGCGATCAGCACGATGCCGTGTTCGTCGCAGATCTGGCGTAGCTGACGCAGAAAGGTCGGCGGCGCGGCGTAAAAGCCGCCCTCTCCCTGCACCGGCTCGATAATGATCGCCGCCACGTCATCCGGCGAGACGTCCGCCGCGAAGATGCCCTGTAGGGCGCCTGACGCCTGGCTTTCGCTGATGCCGGGATAGCTGACCGGATAAGGGGCATGGAAGATACCGCCGGGAAATGGCCCGTACCCTTTTTTATAGGGCTGCACCTTGCCGGTCAGCGCCATCCCCAGCAGCGTGCGGCCGTGAAAGCCGCCACGGAAGGCAATGACGCCGGAGCGTCCGGTGGCGATGCGCGCCACCTTGATCGCGTTTTCCACCGCCTCGGCGCCGGTGGTCATCAGCAGGGTCTGCGCCGGACCGGCGATCGGCGCCAGCGCGTTCAGCTTTTCCGCCAGTTCGACGTAGCTGCCGTATGGCGTCACCTGAAAACAGGGATGAGTAAAGCACTCCAGCTGTCCCTGCACCGCACGCATGACGTCCGGGTGGTTATGGCCGGTATTCAGCACCGCGATGCCGGAGGCGAAATCGATATAGCGTCGCCCTTCCACATCCCAGATTTCCGCGTTGCGCGCTTTCGCAATGTAAACCGGCAGCGCGTTGCCCACGCCGGGCGTTACCGCCGCTTCGCGCCGCGCCTGCCACTGTTGATTCGTTTGCATGATGCTCACCTCAGGCGTTTTTCAACATCCAGTCAATCTCAGTGGCGGTAATCAGCCGTTCAAACTGCATCAGCTCATGGTGTTTGCAGCTGTGCCAGACAAAGCTGAAGCGTTCCCCCAGCAGCTCGCGCAGGGCGCGGCTTTGCGCGAACTCGCCCAGCGCCTCGCTCTGACGCACCGGCAGCGGCGTGCCGTCCGACGTGTGGCCGTTGCCGGTAACCGGCGCGGGCAGCGTCAGCGGAGTATCCAGCCCGTGCAGAATGCCGGCGAAAATCGCCGCCATCACCAGCCAGGGGTTAGCGTCCGCACCGGCGACGCGATACTCAATGCGGCGGTTATCGATATCGCCGCAGGGAATGCGCAACGCCACGGTGCGGTTGTTGTGGCCCCAGGAGGCTTGCAGCGGCACGTAGGATTCGGGAATAAAGCGGCGATAGGCGTTAACGTTCGGCGCCAGCAGGGCCATCGAGGCGGGCATCAGATCGATCATCCCCGCCAGCGCGCGCTTCAGCAGCGGCGAATCGCTGCCGTCGTCGCAGGCGAAGGCATTGTGATCGGCGGCGTCCAGCATGCTGACATGCACATGCATCCCGCTGCCGGCGTACTCCTCATAGGGTTTCGCCATAAAGGTGGCGGTCATGCCGTGGTTTTCCGCCACCTGACGCACCAGCCTTTTCAGCTGTAGCGCATGGTCGCAGGCGCTCAGGACGTTGCGCGTATGATGCAGGTTGATTTCAAACTGGCCGGGCGAGGCTTCCGCCAGCGCGCCGTCGGTAGGAATACCCTGCAGCTTCGCCAGCCGGTCGATATCGCCCAGCACCTCGGCGAAATGGTCCAGGTTGTCGACGGAGTAGACCTGACTCTGCATGCTGCGCTCGTCGCTGCCGGGCGTACAGGGCGGCTGAATATAGCCTTCGGGATCGCGTTGTTTATCGACCAGATAGAACTCCAGCTCTACCGCTACCACCGGAAACAGTCCCCGGTTGCGCAAGCGCTGCCAGAGATTGTTCAGTACATTTCGGGGTTCAACGTCAAAGGGAGTGCCATCTTGATTGCGCATGGTCAACAGCAGTTGCGCAATATGGTCGGGATCGGAAGCGGCGGGAACCAGCGTGCCCTCGACGGGCGTACAGATGTTGTCCGGCTCGCCCAGCGCCTGGCCTAAACCGGCCTGTTCGACGGTGTTGCCAAGAATATCCATTGCAAAGACCGATGCCGGGAAGTAACAACCTTTTTCCAGCCTTGCAAGGCTGCTTACCGGAATACGTTTACCGCGAAAAACACCGTTCAGATCGTTAAGAAGAATATCGACATACTGTGTTTCAGGATGGCGTTCCAGATAGGCTTTTACCTCATTCTGGAACGCGCTGGTTCGCATCTCTTCACTGTGTCGCGTGAAGTCTTCTACTTCCACCAGGTTTGTCATGATCCCACCCGCCATTTACCGTTTATAAAGGTTGTGCGTACTGCTCAAAATAACGGCCACATTTAGAACATAGTCATAAGACAAAAAGTGTGCAAATGTTACAAAGCGGTTTGAATATTGAACAAAGCCTGACTAGATTGAAAATATATTGTACAAATCAGCGTCTCCGCTGCGGTTTTGTCAGAAATATTTGCCAGTTAACGTGAGGGGCAGGATGGAAAGAATAATGGACAAGCCGTTGATCGGCGTCTTGACGTGCCGCACCGTGAAAGATGGCCATTCCGCTTTTGTACTGCACCAGAAATATCTCGACGCCATTATGGATGCGGGCGGCGTTCCCGTGGCGCTGCCGCACCGCCCCGATCTGAGCGAGACTATCGCCAGGCGCACGCTGCCGCTGCTGGACGGGCTGTTGCTGCCCGGCAGTCCAAGCAATATCGAACCCTGGCGCTACGCCGAGACCGGCGAAGAGGAGCTCGCCGATCCGGGCCGCGACGCGCTGGCACTGGCGCTGATCCAGCAGGCGCTGCCGCTCAGGATGCCGCTGCTGGCGATCTGTCGCGGCATGCAGGAGCTGGTGGTCGCCACCGGCGGCACGCTGCGCCGCGCGCTGCCCGCAGAGGCTATCCGTCACCACGCCGACGACGACCGGCCGCTGGCGGAGCAGTATGCGCCGACGCATGCGATAGCGCTGACCGCCGAAGGACGGCTGTCGCAGCTGCTGCGCGGCGCCACCTCCATTGAAGTAAATTCGCTGCATAAACAGGGGGTGCTGCATCCGGGCCCGCTGTTGCAAATCGAGGCGACCGCGCCGGACGGCGTAATCGAAGCGGTCGCCGTACCGAATCATCCGTTCGCCATCGGCGTGCAGTGGCACCCCGAATGGCGCTATCAACATACTGAAGCTTCGACGCAACTGTTCGGGGCTTTTATTCACGCCTGTCATCAATTCACCCGGGAAAAACGGCTATGAACGAAGCCACACTGGCCCCAGGACGTCGGCTGTCACAGATCCGTCAGGAATTAGGTTTATCACAACGGCGCGTCGCGGAGCTTGCCGGACTGACGCACAGCGCCATCAGCACCATTGAACAGGATAAAGTCAGCCCCGCCGTCAGCACGCTACAAAAGCTGCTGAAGGTCTATGGGCTGTCGCTGTCGGAGTTTTTTTCGGAGCCCCTGAAAAATACGCCGCCGAAAATTGTGATCGAGCCGCAGGAGCTGATCGACATCGGCAGTCAGGGCGTCTCGCTGAAGCTGATTCATAACGGCAACGCAAGTCATAATCTGGCGATGCTGCTGGAAACCTATGAGCCGGGCGCCACTACCGGCGAAAAAATTCGTCATCCCGGCGAAGAGACCGGCACGCTGCTGGAGGGAGAAATCACCCTGACCATCGGCGGCCAGAGCTATCAGTTACAGGCCGGGCAGAGCTACGTTATCGATACCGGTCTGCCGCACAGCTTCAGCAATACCTCAACGCGGCCCTGTCGCATCGTCAGCGCCCATACGCCCGCCAGCTTCTGAACCGCTAAGGAGACCCGCCGTGAATTATGTCGACAGCTATTACGCCGCAACGGTTAATCCGCATCAACCCTGGCCGCAGCTGGATGGCTCGGTGCAGTGCGACGTTTGCATTATCGGCGCGGGATTCACCGGCCTCTCCTCCGCGCTGTTTCTGACCGAAGCGGGCTATGACGTGGTGGTGCTGGAGGCGGCGCGCGTCGGCTACGGCGCCAGCGGGCGCAACGGCGGCCAGGTGGTTAACTCCTACAGCCGCGACATTGACGTTATTGAACAGCGTTACGGCGTCGACGCAGCGCGTATGCTCGGCAGCATGATGTTTGAGGGCGCGGACATTATCCGCGACCGCATCGATCGTTATGCTATCGCCTGCGACTACCGTCCCGGCGGTATCTTCGCCGCGTTGAATGCGCGCCAGATGCAGCATCTGCGCAATCAGCAGCGGCTGTGGGAACGCTACGGCAATCATGAGCTGGAACTGCTGGACGAACGCGGCATTCGCCGTGAAATTGCAACGGAACGCTACGTCGGCGGACTGCTGGATCGTCGCGGCGGCCATCTCCATCCGTTGAATCTGGCGCTGGGCGAGGCGGAGGCGATACGACGGCACGGCGGCCGCATCTATGAACAATCGGCGGTGGAACAGGTCATCTACGGCGCGCCGCATCTGATTAAAACCGCGCGCGGCGACGTCAGCGCCAAATTTGTGATTTTCGCCGGCAACGCCTATCTGGCGCCGGAGCTGGAGCCGCGCCTGAGTCGAAAAAGCATGCCCTGCGGATCGCAGATCGTTACCACCGAGCCGCTCAGCAACGATCAGGCGCTGGCGCTGCTGCCGGACAACTACTGCGTGGAGGATTGCAATTATCTGCTGGACTACTTCCGGCTGACCGCCGACAACCGGCTGCTCTATGGCGGCGGCGTGATTTACGGCGCGCGCGAGCCGCAGGACATTGAGGCGCTGATTCGGCCCAAGCTGTTAAAAACCTTCCCGCAGTTAAAGAACGTCAAGTTGAGTCACTGCTGGAGCGGCAACTTTTTGCTGACGCTGTCGCGCATGCCGCAACTGGGGCGGCTGGAGAAGCAGGCTTACTATATTCAGGGGGACAGCGGACACGGCGTCACCTTTACCCATCTGGCGGGCAAGCTGGTGGCGGAAGCGCTGCGCGGCGACGCCGAGCGTTTCGACGCCTTCGCCAAACTGCCGCATCTCCCCTTCCCCGGCGGCCGACGCTTTAAGGTGCCGCTGACCGCCGTCGGCGCCGCCTGGTACGCGCTGCGCGATCGGCTGGGCGTTTAGCGACGCCTTACGCTGCGACAAACCGCGCTTCGCAGAACAACAGGCGGCCCGCCAGCCGCGCTGTTCCGCTGGCTTTAGCCCAGCGGCATTTTAATCGGATCGGGATAGCGATACTCAAATCCCAGCTCATCGCAAATTTTACTGCCGTCCACCAGCTTGCCCTTCTCACGCGCGGCAGGCGCGAAAGTCGGCGGCGTCAGCCCCAGCTGGCGCGCCACCGATGGATAAAAGTCCTGACGGGAAGGATGCGCCGGCGCGCAGAGATTATAGGTGCGTCCGCCCTTCGGCGTTTGCAGCAACAGAATAATCGCCTCGACCACATCATCCAGATGGACCAGATTAACGCCATGTTCGCCGTCGCGCACCTCAGTCTTGCCCGCCAGAAAGCGGCCCGGATGACGCTTCGGTCCTACCAGTCCCGCCAGCCGCAGAATATCGACCGAAGTGCCGGGCAGATCGTGCAGCCAGTTTTCCAGCTCTACCAGCGTTTTACCGGCGACGGTGACCGGCTGTAACGGGCTATGCTCTTTCACCACGCCATTGCCGTCGCCATAAACCGATGTGGAGCTGGTGAAGATGATGCGCGGCACGCTGAACGCCAGCGCGCTGTCGACCAGGTTTTGCACCGCGCGCAGATAATGTTCGCCGCCCTCCACGGTGCGGCTGGCCGGCAGCGTCACCACCAGCGCGTCCACCGCCAGCAGCGCCTCCAGCTCATCCGCATCGCACTCCAGCTCCGGCGTTAAGGTCAACTGACAGCTTTCAATGCCGCACATGCGCGCCGCCTCGACGCCGTCCGGCGTCGTTTTGCTGCCGGTAACCTGCCAGCCGCGCGACGTCAGCGCCATCGCCAGCGGCATTCCCAGCCATCCAAGACCTACAATCGCGACTTTTTTCATCTCTGCTCCTGAGGCGTCAGCCTGTTTTCTTCTAAGGCTACGCCACGCTCCTGAGCATGACAATCTTCGTTGAAAAAGAGATTTGCGCCGCGCGCGAAAAAACGGTTGCCAATCGCCCTCTTCTCCGCTAGGTTAATTGACAGGCAAATGAATATACATGCAGAGAATTTTATGACACGCGTTCAGTTCAACCATCACCACCACCATCACCCTGACTAGTCTTTCAGGCGATGTGTGCTGGAAGACAATTGATCTTCCAGTGGTGCAGAGCGCGATAAGAGCCCCCGGAAGATCTTCTTCCGGGGGCTTTTTTTTGGCTGACTGCGACCGACCGGATAAATGACAAGAGGACTGGAGAGATGTTAGATAACACCCGTTTACGCATAGCTATGCAAAAATCTGGCCGTTTAAGCGATGAATCGCGCGAGCTTCTGGCGCGCTGCGGCATCAAAATCAACCTGCAGCAGCAGCGCCTGATCGCCTTTGCTGAGAATATGCCGATCGATATTTTGCGCGTGCGTGACGACGATATTCCGGGCCTCGTGATGGACGGCGTGGTGGATCTCGGCATCGTCGGCGAAAACGTGCTGGAAGAAGAGCTGCTGACCCGCCGCGCGCAGGGCGAAGACCCGCGCTACTTTACCCTGCGCCGCCTCGATTTCGGCGGCTGTCGCCTGTCGCTGGCGATGCCGGTGGACGAGGAATATAACGGCGTCCAGTGTCTTCAGGGTTCGCGCATCGCCACCTCCTATCCTCACCTGCTGAAACAGTATCTTGATAAACAGGGCGTCGCTTTTAAATCCTGTCTGCTGAACGGCTCGGTGGAAGTCGCGCCGCGCGCTGGCCTGGCCGATGCCATCTGCGACCTGGTTTCAACCGGCGCGACGCTGGAAGCGAACGGCCTGCGCGAAGTGGAAGTGATTTACCGTTCCAAAGCGGTGCTGATCCAGCGCGACGGCGAACTGTCGGCGGCGAAACAGGAGCTGGTAGATAAATTGATGACGCGCATTCAGGGCGTGATCAAAGCGCGCGAATCGAAATATATCATGCTGCACGCGCCGAGCGAGCGGCTGGAAGAAGTGATCGCGCTGCTGCCGGGCGCCGAGCGTCCGACGGTGCTGCCGCTGGCGGGCGACCAGAGCCGCCTGGCGATGCACATGGTCAGCAGCGAAACCCTGTTCTGGGAAACGATGGAAAAACTGAAGGCGCTGGGCGCCAGTTCGATCCTGGTACTGCCGATTGAGAAGATGATGGAGTAAACCCATGAGCCGCTTTGACACGCTTACCGACTGGCAGCAGTGCGACGAGGCGCAGCAGCAGGCGCTGCTGACCCGCCCGGCGATCTCCGCCTCGGACAATATTACCCAAACGGTGAAAACCATTCTTACCCGCGTCCGCGAAGCGGGCGACACCGCCCTGCGCGAATACAGCGCGGCCTTCGATAAGGCGCAGGTGGACGAACTGCGCGTCGGTCCGGCGCAGATCGCCGCGGCGGCGGAGCGGCTGAGCGACGACGTCAGGCAGGCGATGGCGGCAGCCGTCGCCAATATCGAGACCTTCCACCGCGCCCAGCAGCTGCCTGCCGTGGATATTGAAACCCAGCCCGGCGTGCGCTGTCAGCAGGTGACCCGCCCGATTCGCTCGGTCGGCCTCTATATTCCCGGCGGCTCGGCGCCGCTCTTTTCAACCGTGCTGATGCTGGCGACCCCGGCGCGCATCGCCGGCTGCCAGCGCGTGGTGCTCTGCTCGCCGCCGCCGATCGCCGATGAGATCCTGTACGCCGCGCAATTGTGCGGCGTGGAGGAGGTATTCCAGGTCGGCGGCGCGCAGGCGATCGCCGCGCTGGCCTTCGGTACCGAATCAGTACCGAAAGTCGATAAAATCTTCGGCCCCGGCAACGCGTGGGTGACCGAGGCGAAGCGTCAGGTGAGCCAGCGTCTTGACGGCGCGGCGATCGATATGCCCGCCGGGCCTTCTGAAGTGCTGGTGATTGCCGACGAGGAAGCCACGCCCGCCTTTGTCGCTTCCGATCTGCTGTCGCAGGCGGAGCATGGCCCCGACTCGCAGGTGATTCTGCTGACCCCGTCGCGTCAGCTGGCGCAGGCGGTGGCGGAAGCGGTGGAAGCGCAGCTGGCCCAGCTGCCGCGCGCCGAGACCGCGCGTCAGGCGCTCGCCAGCAGCCGCCTGATCGTGGCGCGCGATTTGCAGCAGTGCGTAGAGATATCCAACCGCTACGGACCGGAGCATTTGATTATTCAGACGCGCCAGCCGCGCGAGCTGGTGGAACAGATCACCAGCGCCGGATCGGTGTTTCTCGGCGACTGGTCGCCGGAATCGGCGGGCGACTACGCCTCCGGCACCAACCATGTGCTGCCGACCTACGGCTATACCGCCACCTGCTCCAGCCTGGGGCTGGCGGATTTCCAGAAGCGCATGACGGTGCAGGAACTGACGCCGCAGGGCTTCCTGAACCTGGCGCCGACCATTGAGACGCTGGCTGCCGCAGAGCAGCTCATCGCCCATAAAAATGCCGTTACGCTGCGCGTCGCCGCGCTGAAGGAGAAAGTATGAGTGACAATATCGTCCGGCTGGCGCGCGCCAACGTGCAGGCGCTGACGCCCTATCAGTCCGCGCGTCGTCTCGGCGGCAACGGCGACGTCTGGCTGAACGCCAACGAATATCCGCTGCCGGTACCGTTCGAGCTGTCGCAGCAGACGCTGAACCGCTACCCGGAATGCCAGCCGAAGCAGGTAATTGAACGCTACGCCGCCTACGCCGGACTGTCGCCGGAGCAGGTGCTGGTCAGCCGCGGCGCGGACGAAGGCATCGAGCTGCTGATGCGCGCCTTCTGCGAGCCGGGTCAGGACGCAATCCTGTTCTGCCCGCCGACCTATGGCATGTACAGCGTCAGCGCCGAAACCATCGGCATCGAATATCGCACCGTGGCGGCGCTGGAGAACTGGCAGCTGAACCTGCCCGCCATCGCCGCCGCGCTGCCGGGCGTCAAGCTGGTCTATATGTGCAGTCCCAACAATCCGACCGGCAACCTGATCAATAGAGACGATATTCGTCAACTGCTGGAGATGACGCGCGGCAAAGCGCTGGTGGTGGCGGACGAAGCCTATATCGAGTTCTGCCCGCAGGCGACGCTTGCGAGCTGGATCGCGGAATATCCGCACCTCGTGGTGCTGCGCACGCTGTCGAAAGCCTTTGCGCTGGCGGGGCTGCGCTGCGGCTTTACCCTGGCGAATCCGGCGGTGATCGCGCTGCTGTTAAAAGTGATCGCGCCCTATCCGCTGTCGACGCCGGTGGCCGATATCGCCGCTCAGGCGCTGAGCGCGGAAGGCATCGCCCTGATGCGCAGCCATGTGGTGGAGCTGAACGCCAACCGCAGCTGGCTGGCGACGACGCTGGCGACGCTGCCCTGCGTCGAGCAGGTCTTTCCCAGCGAGACCAACTATCTTCTGGCGCGCTTTACCGATTCGCCACGGGTATTTAAAACCCTGTGGGACCAGGGCATTATCCTGCGTGACCAGAACAAGAACCCGGGACTTGCCGGATGCCTGCGCATTTCCATCGGCACCCGAACCGAGTGCGAGCGCCTGATCGCCGCACTGCAAACCCTGCCCGGCACCGTGGAGCAAGCATGAGTCAGAAAACCCTTTTTATCGATCGCGACGGCACCCTTATCAGCGAACCGCCGCAGGATTTCCAGGTCGACCGCATGGAGAAGCTGGCCTTTGAGCCGGACGTGATCCCGGCGCTGCTGGCGCTGCAGAAAGCGGGCTACCAGCTGGTGATGATCACCAACCAGGACGGCCTCGGCACCGACAGCTTCCCGCAGGCGGATTTTGACGGCCCGCATAATCTGATGATGCAGATCCTGACCTCGCAGGGCGTGCGCTTCGACGATATTCTGATCTGCCCGCATCTGCCGGCGGATAACTGCGACTGCCGCAAGCCGAAAACCAAACTGGTGGAGGCCTGGCTGGCGGAAGGCGCGCTGGACAAGGCCAACAGCTATGTAATCGGCGATCGCGCCACCGATATCGAGCTGGCGCAGAACATGGGCATCCAGGGGCTGCGCTACAGCCAGGATGGCCTGGACTGGAACGCCATCCGCCAGAAGCTGACGCAGCGCGATCGCTATGCGAAGGTGAACCGCAACACCAAAGAAACGCAGATTGAAATCGAGGTGTGGCTGGACCGCGAAGGCGGCAGCAAAATCAACACCGGCGTCGGCTTTTTTGACCATATGCTGGATCAGATCGCCACGCACGGCGGCCTGCGCATGAACGTCGAGGTGAAAGGCGACCTTTATATCGACGATCACCACACGGTTGAAGATACCGGCCTCGCGTTGGGAGAAGCGTTGCTGAAGGCGCTGGGCGACAAGCGCGGCATCGGCCGCTTCGGCTTCGTGCTGCCGATGGACGAATGCCTGGCGCGCTGCGCGCTGGATATCTCCGGCCGTCCGCACCTGGAGTTCAAGGCGGAGTTTAACTACCAGCGCGTGGGCGATCTCAGCACCGAGATGGTCGAGCACTTTTTCCGCTCGCTCTCCTATTCGATGGCCAGCACGCTGCACCTGAAAACCAAAGGCAAAAACGACCATCACCGCGTGGAAAGCCTGTTTAAGGCCTTTGGCCGCACGCTGCGCCAGGCGATTCGCGTGGAAGGCAATACCCTGCCGAGCTCGAAAGGAGTGCTGTAATGAACGTGGTGATCCTTGATACCGGCTGCGCCAACCTCTCCTCGGTAAAGTCCGCCATTCAGCGCCTCGGCTATACGCCGCAGGTCAGCCGCGACGCCGATATCGTGCTGAAGGCGGACAAGCTCTTTCTGCCCGGCGTCGGCACCGCGCAGGCGGCGATGGACCAGCTGGCGGAGCGCGAGCTGATTGAGCTGGTGAAAGCCTGCACCCAGCCGACGCTTGGCATCTGCCTTGGCATGCAGCTGCTCGGCACCATGAGCGATGAAAGCGGCGGCGTAAAAACCTTAGGCATAATCGATCAGCCGGTTTTGCAGATGCAGGACCGCGGTCTGCCGCTGCCCCATATGGGCTGGAACCGCGTCACCCCGCAGGCGGGACACCACCTGTTTCGCGGCATTGAGGAGGAGAGCTGGTTCTATTTCGTCCACAGCTATGCGATGCCGGTTAACGCCTGCACCATCGCCCAATGCCTCTACGGCGAACCATTTACCGCCGCGGTGCAGAAAGATAACTTCTACGGCGTTCAGTTCCACCCTGAGCGCTCCGGCAAAGCGGGCGCGCAGCTGCTGAAAAACTTCCTGGAGATGTAACGGATGATTATCCCGGCATTGGATTTAATTGATGGAAAAGTGGTGCGTCTGCATCAGGGGGACTACGGTCAGCAACGCGACTACGGCAGCGACCCGCTGCCGCGCCTGCAGGATTATCAGCGTCAGGGCGCACAGCTGCTGCACCTGGTCGATTTGACCGGTGCGAAGGACCCCGCGGCGCGTCAGCTTACGCTGTTGAAATCGCTGCTGGCGGGCGTTGAGGTGCCGGTTCAGGTCGGCGGCGGCATCCGCAGCCACGACGACGTCGCCGCGCTGCTGGAGGCAGGCGCCGCGCGCGTGGTGGTTGGCTCGACGGCGGTCAGGCAGCCAGTAGAAGTGCAGCAATGGTTTAGCGAGTTTGGCCCAGAGGCGATTGTGCTGGCGCTGGATGTGCGCATCGACGCGGATAACCGCAAAGAGGTGGCGATCAGCGGCTGGCAGGAAGCGGCGGGCGTCACGCTGGAGCAGGTGATCGAACAGTATCTGCCCTGCGGCCTGAAGCATGTGCTCTGCACCGATATTTCACGCGACGGCACCCTGAGCGGCTCGAATGTATCGCTCTATCAGGAAGTCTCCGCGCGTTTCCCGCAGATTGCGTTTCAGTCTTCCGGCGGCATCGGCGCGCTGGCGGATATCGCCGCCCTGCGTCACAGCGGCGCGCAGGGCGTTATCGTCGGACGCGCCCTGCTGGAAGATAAATTCACGGTTTCGGAGGCGATTTCATGCTGGCAAAACGGATAATTCCCTGTCTCGACGTGCGTGACGGGCAGGTGGTGAAAGGCGTGCAGTTTCGCAATCACGAGGTCATCGGCGATATCGTGCCGCTGGCGCAGCGCTATGCCGACGAGGGCGCCGACGAACTGGTGTTCTATGACATTACCGCCTCCAGCGACGGCCGCGTGGTTGATAAAAGCTGGGTCGCGCGCGTGGCGGAAGTGATCGATATCCCCTTCTGCGTGGCTGGCGGTATTAAAAGCGCCGAAGATGCGGCGCAGATCCTCTCCTTCGGCGCGGATAAAATATCCATTAACTCGCCCGCGCTGGCCGATCCGGAACTGATCACCCGACTGGCCGATCGCTTCGGCGTTCAATGCATCGTGGTAGGAATCGATACCTGGTATGACGAGCAGAGCGGCAAATATCACGTAAACCAATATACCGGCGATGAAGCGCGCACGCGCGTTACGCAGTGGGAAACCCTGGATTGGGTGCAGGAAGTGCAAAAACGCGGCGCTGGCGAAATCGTACTGAACATGATGAATCAGGACGGCGTGCGCAACGGCTATGACCTCATTCAACTGCAAAAAGTGCGTGAAGTCTGTAAGGTGCCGCTTATTGCCTCCGGCGGCGCTGGCGCCATGGAACATTTTCTGGACGCGTTCCGCATCGCTAACGTCGACGGGGCGCTGGCCGCCTCGGTATTTCATAAGCAGATTATTAATATCGGTGAACTGAAACGGTTCCTGATCGAACATGATGTGGAGATTCGCCCGTGCTAACAGAACAGCAGCTTTCCCAGCTGGACTGGGAAAAAACCGACGGCATGATGCCGACTATCGTGCAACACAGCGTATCGGGCGAGATCCTGATGCACGGCTATATGAACCAGGAGGCGCTGGCGAAGACGCTGAACGAAGGCAAAGTCACCTTCTGGTCGCGCACCAAAGCGCGTCTCTGGACCAAAGGCGAAACCTCCGGCCACTTTCTTAACGTGGTCAGCATTACGCCCGATTGCGATAACGATACGCTGCTGGTGCTGGCGCAGCCGATTGGCCCGACCTGCCATCTCGGCACTTCCAGCTGCTTCTCCCCCGCAGCGCCAGACTGGACCTTTCTCTGGCAGCTGGAGCAGCTGCTGGCGGCGCGCAAGCAGGCCGATCCCGACAGCTCCTATACCGCGAAACTCTACGCCAGCGGCACCAAGCGCATTGCGCAGAAGGTCGGCGAGGAAGGCGTGGAGACCGCGCTGGCCGCGACGGTAAACGATCGCCATGAGCTGACCAATGAGGCTTCCGATCTGCTGTATCACCTGATGGTGCTGCTACAGGATCAGAATCTTGACTTGAGCGCGATCATTAATAATCTGCGCGCGCGGCATAAAGCCTGACGACCGGGACGCCGCCGTTACGGCGGCATCCTTTTTCTTTCGTCGCCTGTTCTACAGCATCCCATTTTTAACGTCATTAGCTTCGCCTCAACTGCCGATTGCATTTCCACATCGCGTTTCCCTATGCCAGCGGCTTTCTGCGCTCCCTTTCCACGATCTGCCTTTTTGAGCATGCCCTTCACCTCCCCCGCCCTGTAATTTTTGCTACAGTAGCGAGGGCATAAACGGGGAGAAATACGCATCACTATGAACAGTACGTTTCATCAGCTCATAACGCTGCTGGATAAGCATCAGGCGCGCTACCGTTTAATCGAACATGCGCCGGAAGGAAAATGCGCGGCGGTAGCGCAGCTGCGGGGCACGCATCCTAAACAGGGGGCCAAGGCGCTGGTATGCCATGTAAAAGGCAACGGCATCAAACAGTACGTGTTAGCCGTGCTGCCAGCCGATTGTCAGGCGGACCTGAGCAAGGTCGCTTCCGCCGTCGGCGGCACGCGCGCATCTCTGGCCAGCCCGATTGAAGTGGAAAAGCTTACCGGCTGCGTGTTCGGCGCGATTCCGCCCTTTAGCTTCCACCCTGAACTAAAGCTTATCGTCGATCCGCTGCTGTTTGCGCGCTTTGATGAGATTGCCTTCAACGCTGGCAGGCTGGATTGTTCGATTATCCTGAACAGGGACGATTACCGCTCACTGGCCGGAGCGATGCTGGCAACGTTCAGACGCGAAGATGATAACAGCTTACGACAGGCATAAAAAAACCCGGCGCTGGCCGGGTTTTTCTTTGTTCAGGTCAATCAGCTAAGCTGTTTACGTTGCCGCCATGTCGCAGCCATATTGCGTCCCAGCACAATCGCCGAACCTACAACGCCGCCCAGCAATACCGCCAGCACCAGCGTCAGTCCTTTTTTCGGGCTGTCACGACGAATAGGCAAATCCGGCTGCATGATATAGCGGAAGGATTGCAGGTTATCGACCTGGATCTTCAGATCCTTGATCAGGCGCAGCGCGCGCTGGGTGGCATAGTAGCTGTCATCCAGCGGCAACGGACGCGTCGCTTCGTTAGCGATAGCCGCATTCAACGCCTTGGTGCCCAGCATATAGAGCGTATCGTCTGATAAAAACTCCGCCTGAGTCAGCTGGGAGGTCACAATGCCTGAGCCCTCCGCCACTTTTAACGCCTGCTTCAGCTGCTCAATGCGCTGCTCTTTCTTATCCTGCGCCACCTTCAGCTGCGAGGTCAGCGAGTCGCTCAGCTCGCGTAGTTTCACATCCATATTGCGCTTGATATCGGCGCCGTAGTCATCAACCACGTCGTCGTTCACCACTTTAATAAAGTGCGTGACCTGCGCCTGCGCCTCTTTCGCCGTCTCAGCGGTAAATTTTACGCTTAAGGGCTCAGCCTGCCCCGCCGTAACCGGCGCCACGTTTAAATTCAGGGGATTTTCCAGATTCTGCAGCGAACCTGACAAGGCATAGAGCGAAGCGCTAAAGCGACCGAACAGCTGACGCTGGAGATCGACTAAGCCCGGTTTATCCTGGGGATATTGAGAATAAAGCACGTTTAACGCAGCATTATAGTTGGCCACCTGGCCCGCGCTGGGCTGGGTCACAATCGCTTCCGACGTCCACTTTTCTTTGGCGAAAAAAAGATAAATTGCCGCCAGCAGCAAAAATACAAGGACGGTTAAAATAATCGTTTTTTTACCGCTCCACAGCTGCGCTACCACATCCAGCAGGTCAAGCTCATCATCGTTGTTATAGAAGGTTTGACGAAGTAAAGACTGATCCGTAGTTGTTTTACTTTCTTGGTTCATGTTTCTGGTACGCCCAACTGATTAATTGAAAAGCGGAATAATAAACGCTAGGGAGAAAACAATAGCAAAAGGATGGGTAAAGCGTTATCTGAATTCTGTAAAAAACCTCCCAAAGGGAGGTTTTTTAGGCAACGGAGAATCAGTCCAGCCACTCGGTGTGGAACACGCCATCTTTATCGATGCGCTTATAGGTATGCGCGCCGAAGTAGTCACGCTGCGCCTGGATCAGGTTCGCCGGCAGCACCGCAGAACGGTAGCTGTCATAGTAGGCAATAGCTGCGGAGAAGGTCGGCGTCGGGATGCCATTCTGCACCGCATAGGCCACCACGTCACGCAGCGCCTGCTGATACTCGTCAGCGATATTTTTAAAGTAAGGCGCCAGCAGCAGGTTAGCGATATCCGGCGTCTCTTTGTAAGCATCGGTGATTTTCTGCAGGAACTGCGCGCGAATGATGCAGCCTGCACGGAAAATCTTCGCGATCTCGCCATAGTTCAGGTTCCAGCTGTTCTCTTCGGAAGCCGCTTTCAGCTGTGAGAAGCCCTGCGCGTAGGAAACGATTTTACCCAGATAGAGCGCGCGACGCACTTTCTCGATAAACTCAGCTTTATCGCCGTTAAAAGCCTGTGCAGTCGGTCCGCTCAGCACTTTCGAAGCGGCAACGCGCTGCGATTTCAGGGAAGAGAGGTAGCGCGCGAAGACCGATTCCGTAATCAGCGACAGCGGCTCGCCCAGATCCAGCGAACTCTGGCTGGTCCATTTACCGGTGCCTTTGTTAGCCGCTTCATCCAGGATGACGTCAACCAGATAGTTGCCCTCTTCATCTTTCTTGGTGAAGATATCTTTGGTGATGTCAATCAGGTAGCTACTCAGCTCGCCTTCGTTCCACTCACTGAAGGTTTTCGCCAGATCTTCATTGCTCAGGTTCAGCGCGTTTTTTAGCAGGGAGTAAGCTTCTGCGATCAGCTGCATATCGCCATATTCAATACCGTTATGGACCATCTTCACATAGTGACCGGCGCCGTCCGGGCCGATGTAAGTGACGCAAGGCTCGCCTTCGGCGCGCGCGGCGATTTTGTCCAGGATCGGCGCAACCAGCTCATAAGCTTCTTTCTGACCGCCAGGCATAATAGAAGGCCCTTTCAGCGCGCCCTCTTCGCCGCCGGAAACGCCGGTACCGATAAAGTTAAAGCCTTGCTCAGAAAGTTCTTTGTTGCGGCGAATGGTATCTTTATAGAAGGTGTTGCCGCCATCGATCAGGATGTCGCCCTTGTCCAGGTGTGGCGTCAGAGAAGCGATAGTTTTATCAGTGGCCTCGCCCGCCTGCACCATCAGCAGGATACGGCGCGGTTTTTCCAGCGAGTCAACAAACTCTTCGATACTGTAGTAAGGCGCGAGTTTTTTGCCCGGGTTTTCGGCGATAACTTCGTCGGTTTTTTCACGTGAACGGTTGAAAACGGATACGGTATAGCCGCGGCTCTCGATGTTAAGGGCTAGATTACGGCCCATTACCGCCATACCTACAACGCCGATCTGTTGCTTGGACATTATTTACTCCTGTCTAATATATTATATACCTAAAGCATACCCCATCGATTATACATAATAGACTCTCCACTTCCACTAACAAACTCTACTAAAAATCAAGATGGCACAAAAAGAAAAATTACCCCATAATTTTTTTACGGATAATCTTAAAAACCTTAGTCTTTTTCAGTTTCCAATATACTTTTCTGAATCTGAACTCAGCGTTAAAATTAAATTTAGAGTTAAGCATATTAACAAGATTTTGATTAACAAATTTTAGAAAATCATCTGATTGATTACAGATTTTTTCCGTCGTTTCTCCTGTAAAATTCAAGCTATTATATTCACGAGTATTTTCAAGCTCTGATTGTTGAAAAAACATTCTTTTTTTATCTCTCAATAGCATTGAGTCTATAACATGTTGTAAATTTACTCCATCATAAATAATCCAGCCACTCTGTATAAAAATTGGCGAATCCCGATATAAAAGGGTAGCAACAGGTTTACGCGAGTGCATGGCTTGTAACATAATAGAACTTGGCGTAGTTATTACAAATGAAACTTTGTTAAGGATTTCTTCAAAACTACCGCTTGTAAAATTTTTACTTTCATCAATACAAAGTGTTTTTATTATTTTTTCGTCAAATATCCTAAAACAGTAATTTTCTTTTTTTTGTTCTAAGGCATCTATAGTTTTTTTAAGTACAACACATAATCGCTCAAACTCGTCGTCGTCGTAATAAGCTGTATTAGCAGTAGTAATCAAAAAATAATTCATGCCACATTCTTCATCACTAAAATTTTCAATATAGGTAT
>OKNF01000109.1_pt1 | contig 22872 bp, 16 predicted proteins | sample 1613121 | NCBI WGS metagenome assembly OKNF01 (sample SAMN04436838, study PRJEB24849) | human gut metagenome | biome: human gut; feature: NICU; material: stool | host: Homo sapiens | place: USA: Saint Louis, MO | collected 2011-09-08
AACCGCGATAAAGAACTGGATTTTGCGCTCCGGCCGCTTCGGATCTTCCGAGAGACGCAGCACATCGCGCAGATGTTCGTTGTCGGCTACCGCCAGACGCAGCGCGCCCAGCGCCTTATCCGACATCGAGCGCAGCTCGTCGCCGCCAAGGTAGGCCAGCTCGCGCCGATGCAGACGCCGCTCAACGCCGTTATCTTTTACCATGCGCATGACCGCGCACCAGCCCGCTTTAGCGCTGACCACCTGTTCACGGCTGATATGATAATCGCGCTCCAGACGGCGCAATTTCTTCTGCAGTCCATCCATCTCCGCTTCGCAGAAGGTCAGCTGTTTTTCCAGCTGGTTGCGACGGGAACGGTTATGGCTGAGCGCGTTATGCAGTTCGTCGCGACGAATGCGCGCGCGTTCTTCGGCGCTGGCGTCCGCCTGAACGCCGATATCCAGCATCTCCTGCTGCAGCTCTTTCAGCATGTCACGCTTGGCGTCATAGGCGCTCTTTAACGAGGCCAGCACCTGCGAATACTGGGTCAGCTTCGCCTGATGTTCGCGCAGCTGTTCACGGGCGCGGGCGCGCTCCGCTTCGGCATGTTCCAGACGCTGACGCAGTTTTTCGTTTAGATCGCTGGTGCCGGTCAGCATGCCGGCGGAATCCGCATAGCTGAAATGGGCGCGGCGCTGCACCACCTCGGTGATGGCGAACGCCTGCTGACGCGCCTCGCGCTGCGCCTGCTGCGCCTGCTGGTAATCTGCTTTCAGCTGTTCATGCTGCTGCGGATCGCTTTGCAGTACGCTCAGCAGCGGCTCCAACCGGGAAAGATGGCCGCCGTGCTGCTGAATAAAGCGCGCTGCCTCCTGCGCTTCGCTGAGCAGCTCACGCAGTTCTTCGCAGCGATCGGCCAGCGTGTCGTCAAGCAGCAGGTTCACGCGCGGCAGCAGGCGGTTTAACTGCGCCACGCCCTCTTTCGCCAGATCATATTGCTGACGCTGCTGCTGGTTTTCGCTTTCATGCGCGCTCAGCGCGCGTTCGATTTCGCCGCGGCGCGCATTGAGTTGGCGAATCTGCGCTTCCGGGTCTTCTTCAAACGCCACCGCCAGATGAGTGCCGATAAAGCGGCTGAAGGATTGATGCAGGCGCTGAGTTTTCTGCACGTCAAAGGAGAGCGTGGCGTACGTTTCCGCCAGCTGCTCGCGCTGGTTATGCAGCAGTTCCAGCTGCTTCTCGCGCGCGGCGCGCCCGAACAGCGGCACTTTCGGGAAGCGGGAATAGCGCCACTGACGCTCCGCCACTTTCACCACGACCGCTCTGTCCAACTCTTCAGTGCTGAACACGCTGTCGTCGAAGGATTGCGGATCGCCTTCGATCAGATAAAGATCTTCCGGGCAATCCTCCAGACCGTTCAGCTGTTCGCGCACCAGAGACAGATCGGGCACCACGATAGCGTGGCGCGACGGACCATAGAGCGCCGAGAAGTAAGGCGCGTCTTCAAAGGTGACGTCATCATAAATTTCAGAGAGCAGCACGCCGCCGAAGCGTTCGGCCAGCGCGTTAAGGCGCGGATCTTCCGAGCCGCCGGGCTGGCTTAAGCGTTCAATTTGCTGTTCGGTTTCACGTTTACGCGCCGCTACCTCGTCGCGCTCAACCGTGGTCTCACGCTCGCGCTCCAGCAGCTGCTGCATAAACTCGGTCACCTGCTGGCTGTTTTCCAGCGGTTGCCCGGTCTGCTCACTGAGCTGGGTCAGGATCTCCTGCGCCGCCAGCCAGTGCGGCGCGCGCGCGGTGAGCTGGCTGATGCGCTCACGCACCTGCTCCAGCTCCTGACGCATCATCATGCGCTGTTCGCCCGCGTCGGCGACGCTCTGCCCCAGCTGCTCGATGCGCGCTTCCAGCTCATGCTGCAGCGCTTCAAGCTCATGAGCCTCATACTGCTGGCCCTGACGTTTGCAGAACTCATTCAGCAAACGCTCCGCCTCATACTGCTCGCGCAGACGCTGTTCCATTTCGGAGAGGCGCATGCGCAACGAAGCGAGCTGTTCGGCCTGATGACGCTGGTTGGCGGCGTCGCGCAGCAGCTCCCGCCCGGTTTGCCAGGCTTCGCTGCGGCTGACCGGTCCGGCAATTTTGCATACCAGCTCGAATGCCTGCTCAAACTGGCTGTGCGCCGCCTCGGCCACGCTCATTTTCTGTTCCAGCTGCAACAGCGTTTCCGTCGCTTCCTGTTCGCGCGCCTGGAACGTCTCCTGCCACGCTTCGGCGTTGTCGATAGTCAACTCCGGCAGACGGCAGATCTCCTGCGCGCGCTTCAAAGCCGCCAGCGCCTGCTGATACTGAATCGCGCGCGTTTGCTGCACATCCAGCGCCTGCTGGTAATCCGCCAGCTGGCTTTTCAGCTCATCGACTTCCAGCTCGGCCGCTTCTCTGCGCGCTTCCCTCTCGTCCTGCACTTCGCGCGCTTCGGCCACCACTTCATTCTGCTCTTCCAGACGATAGGTCAGCTCATCGAGATCGGCCTCGTAGCGCTCGATCTTCTCCTGCTGACGCACCGCTGTCTGCACCAGATTAAGATGATCGCTGGCGGCCTGGTAGTCGGTCTCCAGATCGCTTTCGGCAGCGCTGTGTTCAGCCAGCTCGCGCGCCATTTCGACATGGCGATACTGTTCGGCGGCCAGCTGTTTACGGCTGGCGAAAAGCTCGTTGCGCAGCGCCAGCGCGCCGTCCAGATGGATGCGACGTTCGTTGGCGTGGCGCATATAGTCCGACGCCACATAATTGGTGGCTTCGGAAATAAGATGCTTAAAAAGATCGCGATCGGACTGGGTGACGCGAATCGCCTCCAGCGTCATGCGGTTTTCACGCAGCGCGGCTTCCATATCCTGAAACGCTTTACGCACGCCGCTGTTTTCCGGCAGCAGGTAATCGCGCAGCGAGCGGGTGATGGCGCTGGAAATACCGCCGTACAGCGAGGCTTCAATCAGGCGATAGAATTTGCTGCGATCGCTGGCGGAACGCAGACGACGCGCCACAATGCCCAGTTCAAACATCAGGCTGTGGTAGTCGATGATGGAGTTGTACTGTTTAAACTGCACGCCTTCCATCGCCTCGACGCGATCTTTCAGCTCATTCAGCGGCAGTACGCGCGCCTGACGCGTGCCGACCGTCTCCGTCAGCACTTCGGTAGGATGCTGCGCGCTCGGCAGGCCATGAATGCTGAAGGGACGAATATCCACTTTTTTATCGCGTCCGGCCACCTGTTGCAGTCGCACGCCGACGATTACCCGCTGATGGCGTGAGTTGACCACGTCGAGAACGGAGTAGCAGACGCCGGGGCGCAGCTTGCCGTGCAGGCCTTTATCGCGCGAGCCGCTGGTGGAGCCAGCCTCGGTGGTGTTACGAAAATGCAGCAGCGTCAGATCGGGGATGAGCGCCGTAATAAACGCCGCCATAGTGGTGGATTTGCCGGCGCCGTTGCCGCCGGAAAGCGTGGTCACCAGATTATCAAGCTCAAAGGTGCGCGCGAAAAAACCGTTCCAGTTAATCAGCGTGAGCGAGCGAAACTTGCCGCGTTCAATCATTCCTCTTCATCCTCCGCCGTTTCTGTCTGGCGCTCAGCACTCTGTTCTTCGACGCTGTTTTCCAGCGTCATCGCTTCACCGACGCGGATCATGCGTAGCTGCGCCTCGCGCGGGTCGTCGCCGCTGCGCACATCCGCGCCGAAGCGAAATACCGATTCCATAATGCGAAACTTGCTGCTGTCGTTGCCCATAAACCACACCATGCCGAGACGGCGCAGGCGGCTTAATGAGGCGCGCACCTTTTCATGCAGCTTCTGCCGATCGAGATCGGATCCAGTGGAACGCTGGTTCACCAGCTTCAGCAACTTGCCTTCGTCCGCCAGGCTCAGCAGCTCGTCATAAAGCTCCTGCTGAGAGAAAATGCCCTCGTTGGCCAGGCGCTCCGGGCTGAGATAGAGATAGCAGAGGATTTTCCCCACCAGCATATCCAGCTCCGACAGCACCGAGCGCGGGATTAGCGTCGTGGAGCGCGGGCGCAGATAGAAAAAACCTTCCGGCGCGCGTACCAGCTCCACGTTATAACGCGCATAAAACTCTTCGAGATATTCCTGGTAATCCATCAGGAAGGCGTGGTTGTCCAGCTCTTCGATACCAATATGTCGCCCCGCACGCAGCTGACTGTCCAGCGCGGGAAAAATCGGATTCGCCAGCGCCTGTGCCAGCTTAAGCGGCATCACTTGTTCAATATTTGTCGATGACATGCGCCTGCACCTTGGCTCCGTAATCATTAATGGGCTGCCATTGCGCAGGCAACCCGGAAAAATCAGCTTCCGCCACGCCTAAGCGCACCGCCTGATCGACGACGATACGCGCCACATCAAAATGACGGGCTCGTGGATACTGCGCCAGATAATCCCGCATCACCTCGCCGAGGTTAAGCGGTTTATTTTCCGTTTTGTAAATCTGCAGCGCTTCTTCAATCATTGCTGCAAGCTGCTCGCGGATTTCATTGAATTCTTCATATTCCAGTTCGGAAGGCAGCTCGCCGGTCACCTCTTCGTCACGCAGCGCCATCTCTTCGTCACGCATATCGAAGAGACGATCCGCGTTGGCGTAGGTCAGCGCCCAGGGCTGATCGAAGTAGTTCTGCACCGACTGGCGCAGCCGCTGCGCAAAGACGCGGTTTTTATCCATGTCGATGGCGGTACGAATAAATTTATGGACGTGGCGGTCATAGCCGATCCAGAGATCGATCGCCTGCTGACCCCAGCTGATAATGCGATCCAGCTTGTTTTGCAGATCGAACACCAGCTTATCGACAAAGCCGAGATCGGGGCTGCCGAGCGTGGCGTCCTGAATGCGCAGCAGGTTGGCCTGCAGCTTATCGCCCGCGGCTTCCAGCGTATCCTGCAGCTCGCGCAGCGTGCCGGAAGTTTCGGAGAGTAGCAGCTCGCAGCTGGAAATCGCGGCGCGCCAGTCCTGATTCAACAGCTCGGCGATATCGCTTTTCACCGCCTGCTGTTGTTCATCCATCAGGCGCTGAGTTAAGTCGATGCTGTCGAAGATTTCCGCGACGGAATATTTTAGCGGCGCGAAGACGTTGCGGTGCCAGTGAAACTCATCGCCATCCTCTTCCGCCGCGTCCGCCGCGCGCTTCAGCTCCTGCGCCACCACGGAAAGCTGCATCGACAGACGCAGCGTGGAGAATTCGCGCTGACGGATATAGTAATCGGTAATGCCGATAGCCAGCGGCGTGAGACGATAAATCGCGTTGCCGTCGGCCATTTCGCTGGTAAAGCGGTTAAGCAAACGCTGGCGCACCATATCGTTTATCGCATTGTTGGCGCGCACCATGACGGTTTCATGCGTCTGCTCAAAAGCTTTGCTGACGTGGCGAAACGCGTCAATCAGCTCGCCTTCGCTCATTTCGCCATCCATCCGCTCGCTGTTGAGCGTGGCGATAGCCAGCAGGAAGGCCAGACGTTCGGTAGGTAACGAAACGGAAAAATCATTCTTCCGCGCCCAGGAGACAAGCTCCGGGACAGTCTGGGAAAAATCACTCATAGTTGGTCCTTCTGGGCGGGTTTCCGCGCGGTAACATGGATATAGCGCCCGAGGCTGATAAAGGGTTCCTGTCGGCAATAGCGTGTTTCCATCGCCAGCACCCGATCAAATTCATCAATTCTTAACTGCTTATCGTGCATGTAATCATGAAATACCCGAATGCCGGCGCGGCGTTCAATGCTAAAGCCGCACGTCTGCAGCCACTGATAAACCTGCTGGGGATCGCGCGGGTAATCGGGCGACAGCGTTTTCTTTTTCCGCTTTATCATGCCCGCTTCCAGCCAGCCGAAATTCCCGTGCGCCAGATTCTGCAGAATCAGGCCGTGCAGGTTATAAAACATCAGCGACAGCACGCCGCCCGGCGCCAGCGCATCGTACAACGCGGCGAGGATCGCTTCGGGTTCGGCGACCCATTCCAGCACAGCGTGAAACAATACCAGATCGGCTGGGTTATCCAAATGTTGCGCCACCTGCTGCGCGCTAATTTGTTTAAATTGCATGTTGGCAATCACGTTCTGCTGCTCCGCATTGATGCGGGCGCGCTGCAGCATTTCACCAGAAATGTCGCACAGCAATACCTGATGACCGCGCGCCGCCAGGCCGCAGGCGATCTGCCCCTGCCCGCCGCCGACATCAAGAACATGCAGCGGCCGATCCGGCAAGGTAGTCAACAGCGCGTCCAGCTCCTGCCACAGGATGGCCTGACGAATACGCCCTTTAGTGGTACCGTAAATGTTTTGCGCGAATTTATCTGCAATATCGTCAAAGTTACGATCCTGCATTGCGGCAGCTCCGGTGAATGGCCGTTAAGTAGCGCCTATTTTGTCATACCCCAGCGCAGAATGAACCTTTGATGCAAATTCTGGCTGTCGGATGATGTTTTTTCGGACAAAAGGAATCCGTAATGTTGTTTTTTACTTTAAAAAAAATCGCTGGCGGGATACTGCTGCCTTTACCGCTCCTGCTTCTGACCATGGCCGTCGGGATTTTGCTGCTTTGGTTCACCCGCTGGCAAAAAAGCGGGAAAATCATCATTTCTGCGGGATGGGTTATCTTATTCGCGCTAAGTCTGCAGCCGGTCGCCGACGGCCTGCTGCGTCCGCTGGAAAATCGCTATCCTACCCGCAATCAGGCGGCCGACGTCGACTATATCGTGGTGCTGGGCGGCGGCTATACCTGGAATCCCGCCTGGGCGCCCAGCTCCAATCTGATCGGCAACAGCCTGCCGCGCATCACCGAGGGCGTACGTCAGTGGCGCATGCATCCGGGCGCAAAAATGATCTTTACCGGCGGCCCGGCGTTAAGCAATCCGGTAAGCAATGCGCAGGTGGCGGCAACGGTCGCCGCGTCGCTCGGCGTGCCGCAGGCGGATATCATTCTGCTTGATCGACCGCGCGATACTGACGATGAGGCGCAGGAGGTCAAAAAAATCGTCGGGCAGCGCCCGTTCCTGCTGGTGACCTCTGCGAATCATATGCCGCGCGCGATGGCCTTTTTCCACCATCGGGGCTTATCGCCTTTGGCCACGCCGGCAAATCAAATGGCGATCGACTCGCCGCTTAACTGGTGGGAAAAAGCGCTGCCTTCGCCGCTGTGGCTGAGCCATAGCGAACGCGCCGTCTATGAAGGGTTAGGCGGTCTCTGGCAGAAGATAAACGGTAAACAGGCAGCGGATAACGCCGCAGGCGGGGAATAACCGCCGTGGCCGCATGAAAAAGCGAGGCGGGAGATATTACAGAGGGAGAGGCCAATGGCTTCTCCCTCTGTCTACACGCAGCAAGAAGAAACGCACCCTTCGTCAGATACGTTCTGCCTGAGCCGGTTGTTTACCCAGCCAGCACCGCGCGCACGCGCGCCAGGTCTTCCGCGGTATCGACGCCCGCCGCAGGCGTGGTGCGCGCCACATCAACGTGGATTTTTTCGCCATACCAGAGGACGCGCAGCTGCTCAAGCAGCTCGATCTGCTCCAGTTGGCTGGGCTCCCAGCTGACATAGCGGCGGATAAAGCCTGCTCGGTAAGCGTAGATGCCGATATGACGCAGCAAGCTGTCGCCGACCGTATCGTGTGATTGCGCGAAACGTTCACGATCCCAGGGAATGGTGGCGCGAGAAAAATAGAGCGCATAGCCCTGCGCGTCGCGCACGACTTTTACCGCATTGGGATTAAATGCCTCTTCTGCGCTGTCAATCGGCACCGCCAACGTAGCCATGCCTGCAACGGAAGCGGCCAGATTGTTAGCGACCTGACAGATAATTTCTGGCGGGATTAACGGCTCATCGCCCTGCACGTTAACGATAATGGTATCGTCGGCGAACTGGCACTGCTCTATCACTTCCGCCAGCCTCTCGGTGCCGGACTGGTGATCGGGACGCGTCAGGCAGACTTCGCCGCCTGCCGCCGTCACCGCCGCCGCCACGTCAGGATGATCGGTCGCGACGATAACGCGATCGGCGCCGGACTGCATCGCTCGCTCCATCACATGCACGACCATCGGCTTGCCATGAATATCCACCAGCGGCTTGCCCGGCAGGCGCGTCGACGCGAAACGGGCAGGAATAATGGCGACAAAACTCATGGGTGTATCTCGTCCGCTGAAAGGGTGCGGGCTTCGTTTTCCAGCAGCACAGGGATGCCGTCGCGTACTGGATAAGCCAATCCGTCCGGCTTACAGATCAGCTCCTGCTGCTCTTTGTTGTAGTAGAGCTTGCCGTTACAGACCGGACAAGCGACGATTTCAAGTAAACGGTGATCCATGGTTCCTCCGTAATGGACCGAAGCCTCAGAATGGCAAGCATAACACAGCTGTAGAAGGGGCGATAACCTCCCGCTTACGCTGGCGCCCAGCCCGCCCCCAGCGCCTGCCGGAGCCTGTCCGGCGCCTGTTCAAGTATAATCTGCTCTGCGCCCTGCCAGCGGGCAAAACGATCTATCGCACGCTGGAAATCCGCCACCAATCCCGCGCCGATTTTAACGTTATCTTCCAGCCACAAGTTTTTAATTTGCAGGCAGCGCTCCCGCCGCCGCATTTTCGCGTCCAGCCTCGCCTTTAATGCGCCGCGGTGCAGCAGCGGCAGCGTGAAATAGCCATACTGACGTTTTGGCGCGGGCGTATAACACTCCAGACGGTAGTTAAAATCGAAAAGCGCCTGCGCTCGCCGACGATCCCAAACCACGGGATCGAACGGCGACAAAATCGCCGTATGGCTGGCACGCAGCGGCTTTTCCAGATGCGCTACGCCGTCACGATGCAGCCACATCGCGCCTGTCTTCTCGACGATTGCTGGCAAGATAAAGCCCTCCTCCTGCCAGCGCGCTATCGTCTCTTTTAACGCGACGCGCTTCAGGCGGTAGTAATCGGGCAGCCATTCGGCGCGAAACAGTCCGAGACTGGCGGCGCTGTTACGCAGCATCTGCTCACGCGCTTCGGCCTCGCTGAGCATATCCCGGGCATCATCCCATTCGGGCATAACGCGCTGGCGTAAATCATAGATACGCTGGAAATTTTGCCGGGCGCTGACCATCAATTCGCCGGCGGTAAACAGATTTTCAAGGTGGCGTTTATGCGGTTTCCATGACCACCAGCCGGGCCGATGGCCGGGCGCGGTGGCGAAATCAGCAGAGCGCACCGGGCCGTTATCGGCAATATGCCGCAGCAGATCGGCGATCTCATCCGCGTGCTGCGCCATCCACGCCGTGCTGTATTTCCAGCCCATCTTTTCCGGTTGCAGCATACGGTGGCGCAGCAAGGGGTAATCTTCCGCTGGAATAAAACAGGCTTCATGCGCCCAGTACTCAAACAGGCTGCCGGAGGCCAGCGCCTGTTCCAGCCAGCTTGCGGGATACTCCCCCAGACGACTGAACAACATCAGATAAGGGCTACGCGCCACAACATGAATGGTATCGATCTGCAGCAGCGACATGCGTCGAATGACGCTCAGCAGATCGCTGTAGCGCGCTTTACGTTTGAGAGGGGTCAGCAAGCCCTGCGCCGCAAGATGCAGATTGCGGGCGTCCTGTAGGGAAAGAGAAACGGGTGCCATCAGCGGTTCCTTTCAGTCGGATAGCACCAGTTTAATCATTAATCGCAGAAGTTTTAAATCATCGGCGACCGAGCGCGGCGATTTTTTGCAGGAGGGGCTCGGCGGCGGACAGCTGCGCGTCTACCGGTAGATACCACCAGTTATCATGCGCAAAGGCGCGGCATTTTACCGCATCCTTTTCCGTCATCAGCAGCGCCTCTTTATTCGGCGTCAGCGCCAGCAGATCGGCTTCGTGATAAGCCTGATGATCGGCGAAGGGCACAGCGCGAACCACCGGCACGTCATGTTGACGCAGCGTGGCGAAAAAGCGCGGCGGATGCCCAATGCCTGCCATCGCCACCACCGAAGAAAGCGATGAAAGCGGAGCGCTGACGCCAGTTTTCAGGTTTATCGCTGCACCTGGCTGCAGGCGCATGGCGATTTCCCCTTCTCCGGCCTCCCCGCCATTCACAATCACCGCGTCAACCTGGCGCAGTCGTCCGGCGCGCTCCCGCATCGGTCCCGCCGGCAGCCACCAGCCGTTACCGAAGCGTCGCTCGCCATCCACCACTACGATTTCAATATCACGCGCCAGCGCATAATGTTGCAGACCGTCATCGGTAATAATCAGATCCAGCGGGTGCGCGGAGAGCAACGCCTGGACAGCCTCGCGGCGCACCGGCGATACCGCCACCGGCGCGCCGGTGCGCTGAGCAATCAGTACCGGCTCATCGCCAGCTTCGCGGGTCGTGGTATCCGGCGTAAGCAGCAAAGGATAACGCTCTGCTTTGCCGCCGTAGCCGCGCGAAACAACGCCGACGCGCAGCCCTTGCTGCTGTAACCGTTCCACCAGCCAGATAACCACCGGCGTTTTACCGTTGCCGCCCGCTGTAAGATTTCCCACCACCACCACCGGCACCGGCGCGCGCCAGGCTTTACGCAGGCCGAGGCGGTAGCTAAGCCGGATCAGGGTGGTGATCACCCCATACAGCAGGCTAAGCGGCAGCAGCAGTAAATACAGCGGCGAACGTCCGCTCCAGATGCGCTCAATCATTGCCCAAACTGCATTTTATGCAGCTGAGCGTAAGCGCCCCGCTGGCCGATCAGCTCATCATGCGTGCCTCGCTCGATAATGCGGCCATCTTCCACCACCACGATTTCATCTGCTTTTTCGATAGTCGACAGACGATGCGCAATGACCAATGAGGTGCGGTTTTTTTGCAGTTCATCCAGCGCAGACTGAATCGCGCGTTCGGATTCGGTATCCAGTGCCGAGGTCGCCTCGTCCAGAATCAGAATCGGGCTGTCGCGCAGCAGCGCACGGGCGATCGCGATACGCTGACGCTGACCGCCGGAAAGCAGCACGCCGTTCTCGCCGATCACGGTATCCAGGCCGTTTTCCATCTTGCGGATGAAGTCCATCGCATGGGCCATTTCAGCGGCTTTTTCAATCTGCGCGCGGTCATAAACATCGTTGCGCGCGTAGGCGATATTGTTGGCGATGGTGTCGTTAAACAGATGCACGTTCTGAGAAACCAGCGCGACCTGATTGCGCAACGAGCGCAGGGTATACTCGCGCAAATCGTGGCCATCAATCAGAATTTCGCCTTGCTGAATATCATAAAAGCGCGTCAACAAACTGGCCATCGTCGATTTGCCGGAGCCGGAGCGCCCAACCAGCGCCACGGTTTTACCTGCCGGGATGGAAAGGTTGATATCGCGCAGCGCCGGAATATCGCGTCCAGGATAGGTGAAGGTCACATTACGGAACTCAATATCGCCCTTAGCGCGTTCAATGACACGCGTGCCGTTATCCACTTCCTGTTCGCTATCGAGGATGGAAAACAGCGTTTGACAGGCGGCCATACCGCGCTGGAACTGGGCGTTAACGTTGGTTAAAGATTTCAGCGGACGCATCAGCGCGATCATCGAGGAAAAGACGACGGTGATGGTGCCGGCGGTCAGGGTATCCATTACGCTGGGGAAGCTGGCGGCATAAAGTACGAAAGCCAGCGCCAGAGAAGCGATCAACTGAATAACAGGATCGGAGATGGAAGAAGCGGAGACCAGCTTCATTCCCTGATGACGCATACGGTTGCTGACCTTGTCGAAGCGTTTCGCTTCTACATCCTGACCGCCGAAAATCAGTACCTCTTTGTGCCCTTTCAGCATCTGTTCCGCGCTGGTCGTCACCTGGCCCATCGTATTCTGCATGTTTTTACTGATGCTGCGGAAACGTTTAGAGACGGTACGAATCGCCATAGAGACAATCGGCGCCAGGACAATCAGGATTAGCGAAAGCTGCCAGCTATAGTAAAACATCATGATGAACAGGCCGATAATCGATGCCCCTTCACGCACCACGGTAACCAGCGCGCTGGAAGAAGAAGAGGCGACCTGTTCAGAATCGTAGGTAATGCGCGACAACAGCGTCCCGGTGGACTGCTGATCGAAAAAGGAGACCGGCATGCCCATCATATGGTTGAATAACCGGCGACGCATATTCATCACAACATTGCCAGATACCCAAGAAATACAGTAACTTGATGCATAGCTGGTCACTCCGCGAACCAGCATCAGGCCAATTACGGCCAGCGGCATCCATATTAATACCGACTTATCGGCTTTCCCAAACCCCTCATCCAGTAAAGGTTTCAGCAATGACAGCATAAGGGTGTCGCCTGCCGCGTTGATGATCAGCGCTACGGCCGCCACAATTAATCCCGCCTTATGTGGTGCGATCATCGGCCAAAGGCGACGAAAAGTCTGCCATGTTGAGAGATCTTTATCTTGATGCATTATTTAACCAGCATTGTTTGAAATAGCCGCTTATTTTACCTGGATTCATCCTGTACGCCAAACCACTGATGATACCAGCGGGGCAATATTTGTTCTCTTAAGCCCTTGACTTGCCATCCGTCAGGATAAAACGCCACGCTGAGCTGACCGGAATGCGCGGTATCGCGCCATTGATAGCCATTCGCCCGGTAGCGCTTAATGACCTGCGCGGAAGGCAGACGCCAGGCGTTATAACGCGCTACGGACGCCAGCGCCACGCTGCCGCCGACATTACGCAGAAACGGGGCGCTGGAAGACGTTTTGCTGCCGTGATGCGGCACCTGAATCATCTCCGCCTTTAACGCGGCGCGGTCGAGACGCATAAGTTTCCTTTCAGCCTCCGCCTCAAGATCGCCTGTAAGCAGTACCCTTCGCTGCCCGTCATCAATGCGCAGCACGCAGGAGTCATTGTTGCCGCCGTTAGTGCCGACTGCTGGCGGCCACAGCGCCTCGAATGTTAACCCTTGCCATCGCCATCCTGTTCCGGCAATACAGGGCTGATGTCCCGGTTGCATCAGCGCGCTGCGCACCACCGCCTCCGGCCAGGCCTGCTCTATATCTTTCAATCCGCCAATATGATCCAGATGCGCATGGCTGATAACAACCTTATCGACAATCAGTCCATGCCAGTCCAGCCAGGGCAGTACCGTTTGTCGGGCGGCGCTGCCGCCGGGCCAGCGGTTGCCGGTATCGTAGAGTAGAGCGTGTCCGTTGCGCGAAACCACCAGCGCCAGGCCATGACCGATATCCAGCATATCAAGCCGCCATTCCGGCTCTTTACGGGTTATCTGCCACAGCAAGGGTAAACAACAGGCGACCAGTAGCGCCAGCGGCGTGCGCCGCCACCAGCCGAGGCGAAAAGCGATTAACAGTAGCCATACAACCACACTGGCCGTCATCGCCGTTTTCCCAAGCGGCAGCCATCCTTCAGGCAACTGCGCGAGCAGATAAAACACCAGCGCCAGAGAGCGATCCGCCAGCCACCAGAGCGGATAAGCCAGCCAGGCGGTCGGCATGATCAACGCAAACAGCAGCGCCGGCACGGTAACGAAAGTCACTATCGGAATCGCCAGCATGTTCGCTGGCAGGGACGTCAGGCTAACGCCATGAAAGATAAAGACCTGAATGGGCATAAGCAGCAGCAACATGCCTGCCTGAAGATGCGCCAGCTGCAGAAATATCCAGCGCCTGCGATAACGCCAACGCACAGGCAGAGGAAACCATTGGTACCAGAACAGCAGGATGGCGACGGCGATGATCGACAGCCAAAAGCTGTCAGACAGGATCGTTAGCGGATCGAAGAACAAAATACTGCCCACGCAAACCAGCCAGATTTGCCAGCTGCTGCAGTTAATGTGTTGCAAACGAACTATTGCCCATGCGCTTAGCGCTATCATCGCCCTTATTGCTGGTGGATGACTTCCTGAAAGCCAGCAGTAAAACGCAGCCACGCTCAGGCTAAACAGCAGCGGCAACGGATAGTTTATGCGCCACGCAGGGAGCAAAAACTGCAGCAGCCGTGCCGCTGCCCAGCCTAACGAGGCGGCGAGACTGATATGCATGCCGGAGATCGCCATTAAATGCGCGATGCCGGTGTCGCGCAGAATGTTGCGCGTTTCTGCGCTAAGATCCTGTCTGTCGCCAAAAAGTAAGGCGGTCATAACGCCATGCCAGGGGAGATGCTGATACTGCTTTTGGGCTTTATTAATCAGGCGATGTAGCCATGAGCAGTCGGCATTTACCGATTTTATCGCCAGCAGCGTGCCCTGCAACGGCATACTGTTGGCCAACGCGAAGCGCTGCGCATCGAATCCGCCTTCATTAAGACGCCCGTGCACGGGGCTTAATCGCAGCGTCATTTCCCAGCGCTGGCCGGCACACCATCTATTCTGCACCTTGCCCATCGAGATGCTGGCATAAAGCGGCGGGAAAATCTGCTGCGCATTGTGCTGGCGAATTCTGACGATCAGTCTTTCCTTTTCCAGCAATACCTGACGAATCTCCGCCTCCACCTTTACCGTTCCCTGAGTAAGCCGGATAAGAGGGCTCAGCGCCTGCTGTGCCGCCAGTACACCCCAGACGAAAAACAATCCGTAGATACCGATAAAGCGCAAGCTCCGCATCGGCAATATCATCAGTCCCAGTGCCATGCCCAGCAGGAAAATTAACGTCGTCAGACTCGGTAAATGGGGCAAAAAGAGTAAGGGAAGCGTGCCGATTGCCGCCATGAAAGCCAGTACGGACAGGGAGTATGGCATAGTCTCATCCTTATAAACCTGGGATGAGTATGCCGGGAGACGTCGCTAAGCGCAGGCAGGTTTATGGACTATCGCAAGCCGTAGCACAAAGTTATTTTATTTTTTACCTGCTTAAAAGTTTGCCTGCGAGACAGCGCGCATTCTCTGAATGACAGGCAAAAAAAACGACACCAGCGTGTCGTTTTCTATTTGTCGTCTTCTGCTTAACCGTAAATGTTCGCCCGATCGCGCAACTCTTTACCCGGTTTAAAATGCGGAACGTATTTACCTTCCAGTTCCACTTTATCGCCGGTTTTCGGATTGCGACCAACGCGCGGCGCACGGTAATGCAAAGAGAAGCTGCCGAACCCCCGGATTTCGATGCGTTCGCCCTGAGCCAACGTTGTGGCCATATGCTCAAGCATCTCTTTTACCGCATCCTCTACGGCTTTCGCCGGGATATGAGTTTGCTGGGCCGCAAGTCTTTCAATAAGTTCTGACTTGGTCATAAGTCCTCCGGTTAATCCCTGTTGAAATGGTCTGACAGCCTGCTCATGGAGCCGGGCGCCCACAGGCAACCCGGTTCCATAAGACGATTACTCGCCTTTAGCCGCTTTAAATGCTTCAGCCATAGCGTTAGAGAAGTTGCTTTCTTCCTGTTTATTGTTAACAGAAGCAATTGCATCTTTCTCGTCAGCTTCGTCTTTAGCACGTACAGACAGGCTTACAACGCGGTTTTTGCGATCAACGCCGGTGAATTTGGCTTCAACTTCGTCACCAACATTCAGTACCTGAGTAGCGTCTTCAACGCGGTCGCGTGAAGCTTCAGAAGCGCGCAGGTAGCCTTCAACGCCGTCTGCTAATTCAACTGTAGCACCTTTAGCGTCAACTGCAGTTACTTTACCAGTAACAATCGCACCTTTCTTGTTCAGAGAGATGTAGTTGTTGAACGGGTCTTCTGCCAGCTGCTTAACGCCCAGGGAGATACGCTCGCGCTCTGCATCAACCTGCAGAACGACTGCGGCGATTTCGTCACCCTTCTTGTACTCGCGAACCGCTTCTTCGCCAGTCGCGTTCCAGGAGATGTCAGACAGGTGAACCAGACCGTCGATGCCGCCTTCCAGGCCGATGAAGATACCGAAGTCAGTGATTGACTTGATTTTACCTTCAACACGGTCGCCCTTGTTATGGGTTTCCGCGAACTGCTGCCACGGGTTAGCTTTGCACTGTTTCAGGCCCAGGGAGATACGACGACGCTCTTCGTCGATGTCCAGAACCATCACTTCTACCACGTCGCCAACGTTAACAACTTTGGACGGGTGGATGTTTTTGTTGGTCCAGTCCATTTCAGACACGTGCACCAGACCTTCAACGCCTTCTTCGATTTCCACGAAGCAGCCGTAATCAGTCAGGTTGGTTACGCGACCGGTCAGCTTGGTGCCTTCCGGGTAACGTTTAGCGATAGCTACCCACGGATCTTCGCCCAGCTGTTTCAGGCCCAGAGACACACGGGTACGTTCGCGGTCGAACTTCAGCACTTTAACAGTGATTTCGTCGCCCACGTTGACGATTTCGCTCGGATGCTTAACGCGTTTCCATGCCATGTCAGTGATGTGCAGCAGGCCGTCAACGCCGCCGAGATCGACGAATGCGCCGTAGTCAGTGAGGTTCTTAACGATACCTTTGACTTCCATGCCTTCCTGCAGGTTTTCCAGCAGCTGATCGCGTTCTGCGCTGTTTTCAGATTCGATAACGGCACGACGAGATACAACAACGTTGTTGCGCTTCTGGTCCAGCTTGATTACTTTGAATTCAAGCTCTTTGCCTTCCAGGTGCAGCGTATCGCGCACCGGACGCACGTCAACCAGAGAGCCTGGCAGGAACGCACGAATACCGTTCAGCTCAACAGTGAAGCCGCCCTTGACTTTGCCGTTGATCACGCCAGTTACAGTTGCAGCTTCTTCGTAAGCTTTTTCCAGCATCAGCCATGCTTCGTGACGCTTCGCTTTCTCACGAGACAGCAGGGTTTCACCGAAGCCGTCTTCTACTGCATCCAGAGCAACGTCAACTTCGTCACCAACCTGGATTTCAATCTCGCCCTGGGCGTTCTTGAACTGCTCAGCCGGAATGGCAGACTCAGATTTCAGACCGGCGTCAACCAGTACGACATCTTTGTCGATAGCAACAACAACACCACGAACGATGGAACCCGGGCGGGTTTCGATTTCTTTCAGGGATTCTTCAAAGAGTTGAGCAAAAGATTCAGTCATATTTAATCTTTAGATAGGTAAATTTAACGTCCACCTGACTTCCTGCCGGATGGGGTTGTTTAACATGCCTGATGACTGTCCATAGCATCAGGTTATAGCATCTGTTCTGCCGCCGGCTTACGCTAATGCCAGCTTATCGCGGGCATAACTCAGCGCGGTGTCGATGACCTGTTCGATGCTCATGCTGGTTGAATCCAGCACTAAAGCATCTTCCGCTGGTACCAGCGGCGCAATAGCTCGGTTACGGTCGCGCTCGTCGCGCTCCTTTATCTCGGCTAAAAGGCGTTCAAAGTTAACACTAAAGCCCTTTTCCTGCAACTGCAGCATACGGCGGTGCGCCCGCTCTTCGGAGCTGGCGTCGAGAAAAATCTTTACCGGCGCATCGGGGAAAACCACGGTTCCCATATCTCTGCCGTCAGCAATCAGGCCTGGCGCGTCGCGAAACGCGCGCTGACGGCGCAGCAATGCTTCACGCACACGAGGAAATGCGGCAACCTTCGACGCCGTATTGCTGACATCCTGAGTGCGAATCTCACCGGTAACGTCTTCGCCTTCAAGAATGACCGCCATCTCGCCATCGGTAGAGATAAAGCGCACATCCAAATGCGCGGCGATAGGCACCAGCGCCTCTTCTGATTCGATATCTACCTGATGGTGTAAAGCCGCCAGCGCAAGTACGCGATAAATAGCGCCGGAGTCAAGCAGGTGCCACTGCAGCGCTTCGGCCATAGCCTTACACAGCGTGCCTTTACCGGCGCCGCTTGGTCCATCAATGGTAATTACCGGGGCTGTTGCCGTCATTTTATTCTCCTGTTGCTGCTGGTCGTTCTTATGACTACCTGCATTTACTGCCAGGTCGCGGCGTATTATACGCTGCAATCCTCCCGAACGTTATCTTTAAGCATAGACAGGCATTAAATATTCTTCTTTTTAAGAAGATCCTTTGCCGGCAAAAAATGGCGAAACGTGTTTGCCGTCACTCCTCAGGCGGAAGAGAACGGCAAAACTGCGGCTTCTCAGGCAGGCGTGCTGATGGCTGCCAGACGATCGAAGTAGTCAGGGAAGGTTTTGGCTGTGCATTTCGGATCGAGGATCGTGACGGCCGTATCCGACAACGCCACCAGTGAAAAACACATCGCCATACGGTGATCGTTATAGGTGCCTATCTCCGCGGAGCGAATGCATTCTGGCGGCGTAATGCGGATGAAATCATGCCCCTCTTCCACTTCTGCGCCTACCTTACGCAATTCTGTTGCCATCGCGGACAGACGATCGGTCTCTTTTACCCGCCAGTTATAGATATTGCGCAGCACCGTCGTGCCTTCCGCAAACAGCGCGGCGGTAGCGATAGTCATTGCCGCATCGGGGATATGATTCATATCCATATTCACCGCCTGCAGTCGATCGCGCGTACAAGCGATATAGTCGTCGCCCCACTCTATTTGCGCGCCCATTTTTTCCAATACGTCAGCGAAACGGATATCGCCTTGCACACTGTCGCGGCCGACGCCCGTTACGCGCACCGTCCCGCCTTTTATCGCCGCTGCGGCAAGAAAATAGGAGGCGGAAGAGGCGTCGCCTTCCACCAGATAGTCGCCTGGCGAAACATAGCTTTGCTGGCCGCGGATCGAAAAGCGTTGGTAGTTATGATTTTCTACCGATACGCCGAACCGCTGCATTAAATGCAATGTGATATCGATATAAGGTTTGGAGACGAGATCGCCTTTAATAACAATCTCGGTGTTCTGCGGCGCCAGCGGCGCAGCCATTAACAGCGCGGTTAAGAACTGGCTTGAGACGCTGCCGTCGACGCTGACCTCGCCGCCGGTGAAACCGCCGTGAATGCGTAGCGGCGGATAGTCGACCTGCTCAAGGTAATCGATACGCGCGCCGCCCTGACGCAGCGCATCGACTAAATGCCCAATCGGGCGCTCTTTCATGCGCGGCTCACCGGTGAGCACGATGTCGTTGTCCGCCAGACAGAGCGCGGCGGCCAGGGGACGCATTGCGGTGCCGGCATTGCCAAGAAAAAGCTCCAGCGCGCCCGCGGCCTTTAATGGGCCGCCGTTGCCGCTCACTTCACAAACGGTACGATCCGGCGAAAGCGTGTAGCCGATCCCCAACGCGCTAAGCGCATTAAGCATATGTTTAACGTCATCGCTGTCTAACAGGTTGGTCAGCCGCGTCGTTCCCTGAGCCAGCGCCGCCAGAAGCAAAGCACGGTTAGAAACGCTTTTCGAGCCGGGCAAATTAACCGTGCCGTCAACGCGAGCGATGGGTTGTAGGGTCAGGGATTCCTGCATGTGAAAACTTCTCTCCATAAAGCCAGAACAAGGGAACCTCGTATTGGAACGAGGTTCTCAGCAACACGTAAAACAGTCCGATCAGCCGTGACGACGTTCAAAGTCAGTCATAAAATCAGTCAACGCTTTAACACCCTCAAGCGGCATCGCATTATAGATAGAGGCACGCATCCCCCCGACAACGCGATGGCCTTTCAGCGCGTGCAGTCCGGCAGCAAACGACTCTTCCAGGAACAACGCGTCAAGGGAAGCGTCAGCCAGCTGGAAAGGCACATTCATGCGCGAACGGTTAGCGACAGCAACATCGTTGCGGTAAAAATCGCTGCGATCGATAGTGCCGTAAAGCAGATCCGCTTTAGCCTGATTAATTTTGTCGATTTCGCTAACGCCGCCGCGCTCTTTCAGCCATTTAAACACCAGACCAGACAGGTACCACGCAAAAGTAGGCGGGGTATTAAACATCGAATCGTTATCGGCCAGCGTTTTATAGTCCAGCACTGAAGGCAGCGCCTGTTGCGCCTTGCCCAACAAGTCTTCCCGCACAATAACCAGCGTCAGCCCTGCCGGGCCGACATTTTTTTGCGCACCGGCATAAATCACCCCGTAGCGGCTGACCTCGATAGGCCGAGAAAGGATGGTGGAGGAGAAGTCGGCGACCACGATTTTATCGCCGAAATCAGGCTGCTCGTCGATAGCCAGGCCGTCGATGGTCTCATTAGGGCAAAAATGGACGTAGGCGGCATCATCGCTGAGCGTCCATTCGCGCATCGGCAACAGGGCGCGTTTGCCGTCCTTCTGCACTTTCACGTCAATCACGTTCGGCGCGCAATATTTTTTCGCTTCCTGAATAGCGCTGTGCGCCCAGTATCCGCCATCGATATAGTCTGCCGTTTTCGCCGCGCCCAACAGATTCATCGGCACCGCTGCAAACTGCGCGCGCGCGCCGCCATGACAGAATAAAACTTTATAGTTATCGGGAATTTTCAGCAGATCGCGTAAATCTTTTTCTGCTTCCTCCGCAACCTGAATAAACTCCTTGCTACGATGGCTGATCTCCATCACTGAGGTGCCGAGTCCATTCCAATTGCAAAGCTCTTGCTCTGCACGACGAAGCACTTCTACCGGCAACATTGCCGGACCGGAGCTGAAATTATAAACCTGCGTCATTTCCCGTCACCACTGTCAGATCTGTTGATTATGAATAGGCTATCGGTTTTATCACTGCCATCAGCCTGCTGCAAACATTTCTCTGGGCGAGATCACATTTTGCTCTACCCTGTCGCAACAGCTTGTACGGTGAAAGCAAAGCGGTACGATATTTTGTGAGGTTTCACGCATCGGGGAATCATTGAAACAGAAAGAAAGCGAGAGTTTTGGCAGCATAGGGGCCAGGAAATCTTAGTCCTTCAATAGCGTCCTGAAGGGAAAATCCGTATCATTGCGCGCTTTACGCTCAACCAACCTATAGTAGGCAACATGACTCAAACCTTTATTCCAGGCAAAGATGCCGCTCTGGAAGATTCCATCGCTCGCTTTCAGCAAAAATTACAGGATCTGGGCTTTAATATTGAAGAAGCGTCCTGGCTGAACCCGGTGCCTAACGTCTGGTCGGTGCATATTCGCGACCGCGATTGCCCGCTTTGTTTTACTAACGGTAAAGGCGCCAGCAAGAAAGCTGCGTTAGCCTCTGCGTTGGGCGAATATTTTGAACGTCTCTCGACCAACTATTTTTTTGCGGACTTCTGGTTGGGCGAGTCGATTGCCAACGGCGATTTTGTCCACTATCCCAATGAAAAATGGTTTCCGTTGCCGGAGAATGACACTCTGCCAGAAGGCATTCTCGACCCTGGTCTGCGCGCGTTTTACGACCCGGAAAACGAGCTGAGCGCCAGCGGACTTATCGATCTGCAGTCCGGCAATGCGGCGCGCGGCATTTGCGCGCTGCCCTTTACGCGTCAGTCTGACCAACAGACCGTTTATATTCCGATGAATATTATCGGCAACCTGTACGTCTCTAACGGCATGTCCGCAGGCAATACCCCGAATGAAGCGCGCGTGCAGGGGCTTTCAGAAGTTTTCGAGCGCTACGTAAAAAATCGCATCATCGCTGAAGCTATCAGCCTGCCTGCGATTCCGCAGGACGTTCTGGCGCGTTATCCAGGCGTGGTGGAAGCCATTGTGCGCCTTGAAGCGGAAGGTTTCCCGATTTTCGCTTTTGACGCTTCGCTGGGCGGGAAATACCCTGTGATTTGCGTGGTTCTGTTTAACCCGGCAAACGGCACCTGTTTCGCTTCGTTTGGCGCGCATCCTGATTTCGGCGTGGCGCTGGAGCGCACCGTTACTGAGCTGCTGCAGGGCCGCGGCCTAAAAGATTTAGACGTCTTCACGCCGCCGACCTTTGACGATGAAGAAGTTGCCGAACATGCCAACCTGGAAACGCACTTCATTGACTCCAGCGGCGCCATTTCATGGGATCTGTTTAAAGAACAGGCGGATTATCCGTTTGTCGACTGGCGCTTCGATGGCAGCACAGAAGAAGAGTTCGCGACGCTGATGGACATCTTCAAGGCGGAAGGCAAAGAGGTTTATATCGCGGATTACGAGCATCTGGATGTCTACGCCTGCCGTATTATCGTGCCCGGCATGTCCGATATCTATCCGGCGGAAGATCTGCTGCTGGCGAATAACAATATGGGAGCCGATCTGCGCGAAACGCTGTTGGCGCTGCCAGACAGCCAGTGGGATAAAGAGGATTATCTGGCCCTGATTGAGCAGCTGGATGAAGAAGGCCACGATGACTTTACGCGCGTGCGCGAACTGCTGGGCCTGGCGACCGGTAAAGATAATGGTTGGTACACTTTGCGCATCGGCGAGCTGAAAGCGATGCTGGCTCTGGCGGGCGGCGATCTGGATCAGGCGCTGATCTGGACCGAATGGACGATGGAATTCAACAGCTCGGTCTTTACCACCGAGCGTGCGAATTACTATCGCTGCCTGCAGACGCTATTGCTGCTGACGCAGGAGGAGGAACGTGATCCGCAGCAATACTACTCTGCGTTTGTACGCATGTACGGCGCTGACGCGGTTGAAGCGGCCTCGGCAGCGTTAAGCGGCGAAGCGCCTTTCTACGGCTTGCAGCCGGTTGATAATGAATTACAGGCCTTCCCTGCGCATCAGGCTCTGCTGGCCGCTTATGAAAAGCTTCAGCGCGCTAAACGTAATTACTGGAAATAAGTAAAAACGTTATTAAATTCTTTAAGCCAGCTATTTTATGTTAGCTGGCTTACTTATTTGAACAGCAATCCTATTAACAATAATTACATTATCTGCTTTTCTTCTTTTCTAAAGTTGTGCATTAAATGCTTTATTCAATTTTTACTATATAAATTAAAATATATTTTATCTAATTTAATCAATAAATTACATCAAAAACCCCTGTTTTTTATAGCCCTTAAAGCTTTAAGCCGCTCGCCCAATATGATCTATATCAATTTTCGCTAAATACTCCTTTGTTAGTATCTCTACGACAATTTTTTATGGGAGTACGTTAGTGTGAATACTGACAATCCTTTCAATCTATTATTGCCACCAGCCATGGCAAAAGTTGCCGAAGAGGCGGGGGTTTTTAAA
>OKNF01000110.1_pt1 | contig 22769 bp, 24 predicted proteins | sample 1613121 | NCBI WGS metagenome assembly OKNF01 (sample SAMN04436838, study PRJEB24849) | human gut metagenome | biome: human gut; feature: NICU; material: stool | host: Homo sapiens | place: USA: Saint Louis, MO | collected 2011-09-08
AGCGCGTTAAAGGTGAATACCAGCGCAATGCCGAACAGCACCACGCCGGAGGTGGGAGCAGCTCGCGCCGCGCTTCCCGGCGCGACTGCTGTGAAACCGCCGTGCGATCGGCGGCGGGCGCCAGATGAATATTGCGCAGCCCGGTGCGCACCAGCAGCAGCACCGGCAGCGTCAGCAGCGCCATGACGAAAAAGGTGCTCTGCCAGCCGAAAGTGTTCAGCAGCCACAGCGACAGCGGAAAACCGATGGCGGCCCCGACCGGCGTGCCCAGCAGCCAGAGCATGGTGGCGCGCGCCTGTAGTCGCTGCGGGAAGGTATGGCGCACGATGGCGAACGCCAGTGGGAACAAGGGCCCTTCCGCTACGCCCAGCAAAATGCGCAGCGTCACCATCACCGCATAGTTATGAGTCAACCCCATCAGCACCATCAGCAGACACCACGCCACCATCATGCCGCTCAGTAGACGCAGCGGCGCGATGCGGTCGCCCAGCCCGCTGAGCAGCACCGAAGAAAAGCCGTAGCTCAGCAAAAACGCGCTCATCAGAATGCCGAGGCGCGTGGTGTCGAAATCAATCCCCATCGCCTGCTGAAAATGCGCGTCGGAAAAGAGCGCGGCGATGCTGATCTTATCGAAGAAGGCCAGCAGCACGCAGGCGAGCAGCGCCAGCGGAATGGTCCAGCGAATCGGTTTTTCAGGCGTAAGGCTGCCCTCACCGCTCGTCACGTCGGACGCGGTGTTTGTCTCTAATGTGGTCATCTTTCCCCCTGGGGGCTAAGCCTTGTTCAGCGCAACGACATCAGCGAAAAATCAGGGTCGTCCAGCGGCGTCTGCGAGAGATCGCGGCCGGAGGCGATCCAGCGCTTCGCCAGCTTGACGGCGCGCGCGTCGTTAAAGGCCACCAGCTGATTCAGCACGCCGTCGGGACCGAGCGAGAAATAAAGGTTTCCCTGCGCGCTGCGGCGCACCAGGCTGCGGTCGCCGGGCTGCGGCAGGCCGAGGATCTGGATGTTGTGCTGATATTGATCGGACCAAATCCACGGGATCTCGTCGTAGCCGGGCGCCTCATCGTTCAGCATCGCGCGCGCCGTGGCGATCGCCTGGTTCTGCGCGAACGCCCAGGACTGTAGCGAAATGCCATAGCGCGGATGCTGCGCCACATCGCCGGCGGCGAAGATCGCCGGATCGGTCGTTCTGCCCTGCGCATCCACTACGATGCCGCGCCCGATCGCCAGCCCGGCATCGCGCGCCAGCTCCAGATTCAGATCCACGCCGATACCGGCCACCACCGCATCGAACGGCTCGCATCTGCCGCCGCACTGGATGACCGGACTGCCGCCTTCGTCTTCCAGCGTCAGCGCGCCGCAATCGCAGTGGATCGCCACGCCCTGCTCCTGATGCAGCTGATGCAGCGCCTGCGAGACTTCCGCGCCGACGGATCGCATGCAGAGCGCGGGCTGCTGCTCGAACAGGCTCACCGCCACGCCGCAGCGTCGCGCCGACGCGGCGATCTCAAGACCGATCCAGCCACCGCCGACAATCACCAGCCGCTGGCTCTGCCTCAGCCGCGCCTTCAGCCGCTGCGCATCCTGCCAGTGGCGAAGCGTATAAACCTGCGGATGGCGCCGCCAGGCGTCGCCCGGCAGCCTGGCCCGACCGCCGGTGGCGATCAGTAGCCGGTCATACTCCACCCGCTCGCCATTGCTCAGCCGCACGCTTTTCGCGGCGCGATCGATCGCCTCGGCGCGTAGCGGACGATGCCAGCGCAGATCGAGCGACTGCTGGAGATCGGCGCTGAACAGGCGCGGCAGCGCGGCGTCTTCCAGCAGCGCGCTTTTCGACAGCGGCGGGCGCTCGTAGAAATCCCACGGCTCATCGGCGATAACGGCGATTTCGCCGCGGAAGCCCTCATCGCGCAGGGTTTTCGCCGCCCAGCCGCCCGCCTGACCGCCGCCGATAATCACTATCCGCGTTGTCATACCGCCTCCGGCTTTTTCTGCTGGCGGCGCGTGTCGTGATCGATGCCGCCCTCCACCGCCCATTCGGTGAAGGAGACCAGGGAGTGCTCCAGCTCGCGCGGACGCCAGTTTTCCGTCAGGTAGTCATCGTTGGTGTAGTATTCAAACGCGCCGCCGGCAGGACTGTTGACGTACCAGAAATAGGCGGAGGAGACCGGATGACGGCCCGGCCCGATAAAGGTGCTCCAGTGATTTTTATTCATCGCAATGCCGCCGCCGATCACCTCATGAATATCGCGCACGGTAAAGGCGACATGGTTCAGTCCTCTTTTACGGTTCGGCAGCTGAAGCAGGAAAAGATTATGATGGCCGCCGCGCGCCTGGGTGCGCAGGAAGACGGCACGGTTAACGTAGCGATCGGAAACCTCGAAGCCCAGCACGTCGCGGTAGAAGCTCTCCACCGCCGCCAGCTCCTCAACGAAAAACACCACGTGGCCGATGTTGATCGGCTCGGCGCGATCGTAAACCGGACTGGGCGTATCGACCCGGCGCATATCGCCCCACTGGTTAATCGGCTCGACGTTAAGGTTGACTTCTGTCTGCTGCGTCACCTGAATGCGCAGCGTCATGCCGTTGGGATCGCGGCACTCCAGCACGTCGTGCGTTTCGCGAAAGCCAGGCTGCTGCGCCAGCTTCGGCCGCAGCGCCTCCAGCGCGGCGCGGTCAGCCACGCCCCAGGTCATGCGGCGCAGCGTATTGCCCGCCTCGAACGCGGGCGGCAGGTCGGGGCTGTCGATCGGGTTAAGCTCCAGCCGCGCGCCGCTGAGCGTGGTGAATTTCTGCCCGCTGGCGTCGCGCGTCAGGCCAAAGTCGCACATAAATTTGGCGCAGTGGCTGAGGTTATCGACGCCAAATTCCAGCTTTTCAATTCCGGTTACACGCATTGGTTGCCTCTTTACGGTTCAGTCGCCCGGATTAGGGCGTAGAGATTGCCCGACGCAATAAAGCGCCTGATGTTAACTTATTGATTTAACTGACTTTAGACAGATAACCTAAAAAGCCAGAGATCTTATCCGCCGCGCTGCGAACTTCGTTTTGCAGCCGCTCGCGGTCGCTTTGCGGCACTTCGCCCGACGGCACCAGAATGCTGACCACCGCCGCGACTCGCCCGCTGCGGTTAAACACCGGATAGACGATGGAAGAGATACCGTGGCGGAAAAAGGATTCGCCAATCACATAGCCGCGCGCCCTGTCCTGCTGCACCATCTGCCAAAGCGTCTCACGGTCGTACTGCTGATCCGGCGTGTTGCTCAGCCTTTCATGAGGAAAGAGCTGTTCAAACTCGGCGCGCGTCACGTCGGTGAGCAGCATGCGGCCCAGCGAGGTGCAGTGCGCCGGCAGGCGGGTGCCGATGCTCACCTGGTTAATGCGCGATCCGGCGGCGCTGACGCGGGCGATATAGATGATGTCGCGGCCATCGCGGATCGCCAGATGGCTGCTGCATTCGCTGCTGTCGCGCAGCTGCTCGATCACCGGCTGGCCGACCTGCGCCACATCCAGCGAGGCGATATATTCAAACCCCAGGCGCAGCACGTTCATGCCGAGCGAAAAGGTGCTGGTGCGCGGATTGCGCTCCAGAAAGCCCATATGTTCCAGCGTCTGCACTACGCGGTACGCCGTCGCTTTCGGCATATCCACCAGCCGGTGCAGCTCGGCGAAGGTGAGCTCGCGGTGCTGCTCGCCAAAGGCCAGCAGCAGCTGCAAGCCGCGCTCCAGCCCCGGCACCAGATATTTGATTTCCTGCTGATTCGCCATACCGCCTCCGCAACCTTCAGTTAAAGACGAACCCACCGTTTACCGGAATGAGTTGGCCGGTGACAAAGCGCGACAGGTCGCTCAGCAGCCACAGCGTGCTGCCGGTGACATCTTCCGGCAGCTGCGCGCCGCTCAACGCCCGTCCGTTTTCATACAGTTGATGCCGCTCTGCCGGCACATACTCCGTCGCTTCGACGCGCGTCAGGCCAGGCGCGATGGCGTTAATGCGGATGCGTTTTTCGCCCAGCTCACGCGCCATCGATCGCGTCATGGCGATGACGGCGCCTTTGCTGGCGACGTAGGCCATCAGGCGCGGCGCCCCCCACAGCGCGGTGTCCGACGCCACGTTGACGATGCCGGAACCGGGACGCATCAGCGGCACGGCGGCGCGCGTCACCAGCCAGGTGCCTTTGACATTGACCGTCATTACCCGATCCCAAAGCGTCGGGTCATAATCGAACATATCCTTGCCGCCGACGCCGGTCGCCAGCGCCGCGTTGTTCACCAGGCCGTCAATCGCGCCCTGTTTGCCAATGACGCGAAACGTCTGTTCGATATGCTCGCCGTCAGCCAGATCGATAGCATGATCCTCTACGCGATATCCCTGCTGACGCAGACGCTGGGCGCTTTCCGCCAGCTCGCCCTGGAGGATGTCGCACATCACCACCTGCGCGCCCTGCTCGGCGCACGCCGCGGCGAAGGCATAACCCAGTCCGCGCGCCGCGCCGGTGATCACGATGCGTTTATCCTGCAGCAGGCCGTTCATCAGGCGGCTCCCTGCTGCGCTTCACGCTGGGCGAGCTGTTCTTTCGCCGCCTTCTGCATCATGCGGCGCAGGCGCGACAGGCCGACGTCGTGCTGATAGAGGTACTCATGCTCGCGCGCGTTCGGCGCAAGATTCTCCAGCACCACGCGATCCTGCTCCAGCACCTCCCAGTGCAGTTTTTCCAGCCGGTTACGGTAGATAAAGCGCCACATATCGCGCTGCCAGCCCTGCACGCGGCGGATGCGCCAGAAAAAGACGCGGCAGTGGTCATTGTCCTCCGGCACCACCATGCCGACGATCCAGAAGTGGCCGCCCGGCCCGAAACGTTTTTTATAGGGGATAGAAAGGCGCATCCAGTAAGCGCCGCTGGCGCCGAACTCCACCCAGTCGAAGTTGACGCCGCTCTGCCCTTTTTTCTCAAAGGTAAAGCCGGTCTGAGTCGGTTGCAGCACCATTTCCGCCTGGCGATCGCCTTCCGCCATCGAGTGCGATGAGGAGTGCAGGTAGGTGCCGTGCATCGGGTCCATTACGTTTTCCAGTGCATACTGGTAGTTGCAGTTCCAGGCGGCGGTGCAAAGAAAGTGGCTATAGCTTTCACTGTCCGCCAGCTCCTGCGGAAAGCTCAGCGGCTCCGGCGTCTGGTCGGCGGTAACGCCGAACCAGAGGAAAATCGCGCCGTGCGCCTCCTGCACGTTATAGCTGCGCACGCACTGCTGCCCCACCAGCGGACAGCGATCGACTGCCGGCACGCTTTTCACTTCGCCGCTGCCGCCGACCTCCACGCCGTGATACCAGCAGGCGATGCGATCGCCGAGGTTCCAGCCCATCGACAGGCGCGCGCCGCGATGCGGACAACGATCCTCCAGCGCCTGCACCTGACCATTCTGATTGCGCCACACCACAATCTGTTCGCCAAGGCGCGTGATCCCGACCGGCGCGGACTGGACTTCCCAGCTCGCCAGCACCGGATACCATAAACCGCGCAATCCTTTATCGAGATACTCTTGAACTGCCGTCGTCATCGCCTTCCCCTCAGTATCCGTTTACCTGCAAAAAGGCCCGAAAGCTCGCTTCGCTCCAGGCTTCGCCCTGATGGTCATGCATTTTCACCGCGTTCAGGCGCTCCACCAGCGCCGGCAGCGTTTCCACGCCCTGCTCGAACAGCGTTTCCAGCTGCGCGATCAGGCTCAGCTCCCAGCTTTCCGGCGCGCGGCTGCGGGTTTGCCAAATCAGGTTTTGATAGTCGCCAGGCTTGTGGATGGTGCCGTTGCCGCCCTCTTTTGGCGGTGTGAACTGACGGCTTTCCGGCAGCGCCGGATTGAATTCCAGGGATGCGCTCATGCCACGCTCTCCTCGATAAAAGTGATTTGAATCTGATTGCCTTCGACACGTACCGGATAGCGCTGGAGATTGCGTCCGCCGGGGCCGTGCAGGCACTGGCCGGTTTTTAAATCAAATACCGCCTCGTGCAGCGGACATTCCACTTTGCCGTCTTCGACAAATCCCTGGCTCAGCAACGCGTAAGCGTGCGGACAAATATCTTCGAGGGCGTAATATTCGCCGTCGACGAGATAAATGCCGATCTCTTTACCGTCCACCCTGCCGCTGTAGGGAAAATCTTCCTGCACTTGTTCTGCGTCACACACGCCTATCCAGCTCATTGCGATCCTCCAGGCTTTTGTTTCATATATGAAACACTGTTTCTTATTTAATACGGCCAATATAAAAGCGGTGGGATTTTCGTCAAGCGGCAAGGTAGCGAAATTGTTAATTCAGTTACTTTTAGTTAACCAACTGTGGGAGCGATCACGAAAAGAAGCAACGAGAAATAAAAAAGCAGCGATCGTTGCTCTGCGGTAAAAATAAAAGACGAGAAAAGTTAGCGTTTCATCCGTGAAACTTATTTTTAAATTTCATATTAAAAACAACGAGTTTCACCGGAGAACCATTTTAGCTGCGTGATTATTAATAATGGGATAAGAACAGGAACCAGGAAATGAGATTGGGGATGGATACATTTAGCGGGAAAAAGAAAAATAGAGGCACGCTTAGCTAATGCCCTCCACATTTTTAGTGTGGACATGGATTCTGGCTATTTTGGTAATTTGACAGTCATCACACAATAAATAACGATGGCCCTGTTCAAAAACGATTAAATAGCGTCGTTCCCTGGTACGTAAATAAAAAGAATAAAGCGATGCGTAATTAAGATATTTCTGAGAAGGGTGACGACAGAAAAATACCGCCGCGTTCAGATAACGCGGCGGCACGGGCGTTAGCCTTTATTCGCTTTATTGACCGCCTGAACGTGCAGCATATCCAGCGCGATAGTCGCCGCCGCCAGCGAGGTGAGATCGGACTGGTCGTAGCCTGGCGCCACTTCTACCAGATCCATACCGACGATATCCAGCCCCTGCAATCCACGAATCAGCTTCAGCGCTTTGTCGGTGGTCAGGCCGCCGATAACCGGCGTGCCGGTGCCCGGCGCGTGGGCCGGATCGAGGCAGTCGATATCGAAGGTCAGGTAAACCGGCATATCGCCGACGATCTGTTTCACCTGCGCCAGAATATCGTCCACGCCGCGATCGTTAACCTGCGCCGCATCCAGCACATGATAGCCGAGATCTTTATCGAACTCGGTGCGAATGCCGATCTGCACGGAACGTTGTGGATCGATCAGGCCTTCCTGCGGCGCATGGTGGAACATGGTGCCGTGGTCGAAGGTCGGGCCGTTGGAGTAGGTATCGGTGTGCGCATCGAAATGCACCAGCGCCATTTTGCCGAAATGCTTCGCGTGCGCGCGCAGCAGCGGCAGCGTGATGTAGTGGTCGCCGCCGAAAGTCAGCATGCGTTTGCCGCTGGCCAGCAGTTTTTCCGCGTGCGCCTGCAGCTTGTCGGTCAGATCCTGAGAGTCGCCAAAGGCGTAAACCAGATCGCCGCAGTCGATGATGTTCAGACGCTCGCGCAGATCGAAGTTCCACGGCCAGCGGCAGCCTTCCCACGCCAGATTGGTAGAGATCTGACGGATAGCGCCCGGTCCCAGGCGGCTGCCTGGGCGGCCTGACGTGGCGGCGTCGAACGGAATGCCGGTGATTACCCATTCGGCGTCACTGTCGTACGGCTGGAAGTTAACCGGAAAACGCATAAAACCGAAGGCGTTTGAAACCAGTGAGTTATCGTACTGATGACCTAAGGTGTTGGTGTTATTCATAACAACTCCTTTTATGCATGGCGGCGCGGCCGACATGGCTGTTCAGATGAAAAAAATCCCCTCCGCGTCGTTAAACCCGACGAGGAAGGGATTGATGAGTCGCTCTGCTGGCGGCGATTATCGCCGCGCGGCGCGCTGGCGGCAATGTCATTTTGCGACCCTTGCCGCCGCATCGTCGTTTATTCGTCTTCTAAATAGGTGTAGCCGTAAAGGCCCGCCTCGAACTCTTCCAGGAACTGCGCGCGCAGCTCCTCGTCCAGATCGCTCTGCTTCACCTGAGAACGGAACAGATCCAGCAGCTCCTGCGGATTCAGCTGCACATACTCCAGCATGTCCGCCACCGTATCCCCTTCGTCGGAGAGCTGCACTTCCACGCTACCGTCCTGGAAGGCGTACACGTCCACCGCTTCGGTATCGCCGAACAGGTTATGCATGTTGCCCAGGATCTCCTGATAGGCGCCGACCATAAAGAAGCCGAGCATCGGCGGATTGTCCGCGTCGTACTGCGGCATCGGCATGGTGGTGGCGATGCCGTCGCCGTCGACGTAGTGGTCGATAGTGCCATCGGAATCACAGGTGATGTCCAGCAGCACCGCGCGACGCTCCGGCGGCTTGTCCAGGCCTTCCAGCGGCAGCACCGGGAAGAGCTGATCGATGCCCCACGCATCCGGCATTGACTGGAACAGCGAGAAGTTGACGTAAATCTTGTCCGCCATGCGCTCCTGTAGCTCATCGATAATCGGACGATGGGCGCGGTTGCTCGGATCGAGATGCTGCTGAATATAGTGGCAGATGCTCAGATAGAGCTGTTCCGCCCAGGCGCGCTGCGACAGATCGTAGGTGCCCTGCGAATAGCCGGTATGGATATCGTGCAGATCCATCTGGCTGTCGTGCAGCCACTCGCGCAGCGAACGGCGCGTGTTCGGTTCGTGCATCTCCTGCCAGGTTTCCCACATGCTGAGCAGCGGGCGCGGCGCATCCGCGTCGGGCTCGGTGGGCTTGCTGAACTCGTTGCGCTCCACGCCGATGATGTTGGAGACCAGCACGGTGTGGTGCGCGGTCACGGCGCGGCCCGATTCGGTGATGACCGTCGGGTGCGGCAGACCATGCTCCTCGCAGGCGTCGCCGATGGCCCAAATTACGTTGTTGGCGTATTCGTTCAGGCCGTAGTTTACCGAGCAGTCGGACTGCGAGCGGGTGCCTTCATAATCGACGCCCAGACCGCCGCCGACGTCGAAGCAGTGGATATTGACGCCCAGCTTCGCCAGCTCAACGTAGAAGCGCGCCGATTCACGCACGCCGGTGGCGATATCGCGAATATTCGCCATCTGCGAGCCGAGATGGAAATGCAGCAGTTGCAGGCTGTCGAGACGACCCGCGTTGCGCATGATCTCCACCAGCTGCAACACCTGCGACGCGGAAAGACCGAACTTCGATTTTTCGCCGCCGCTGGACTGCCATTTGCCGGAGCCCTGAGAAGCCAGACGAGCGCGGATGCCGAGACGCGGCACCACGTTCAGACGCTCCGCCTCTTCCAGCACCAGTTTCACCTCGGTCATTTTTTCAATCACCAGGTAAACCTTGTGGCCCATTTTCTCGCCGATCAGCGCCAGGCGGATATATTCACGATCTTTATAGCCGTTGCAGACGATCACCGTGCGCGTCTTGCCAGCGTGCGCCAGCACCGCCATCAGCTCCGCTTTGGATCCCGCTTCCAGGCCCAGCGGCTCGCCGGAGTTAATCAGCGATTCGATCACGCGCTTATGCTGGTTGACCTTGATCGGGTAAACCAGAAAATAGTCGCCGTTATAGCCGTAAGATTCCCGCGCGCGTTTAAAGGCGGCGTTAATGGAGCGTAAACGGTGTTGCAGGATCTGCGGGAAGCAGAACAGCGCCGGCAGACGTTGACCGTCAGCCTCGCGCTCTTTTACCAGCCGGGCGAGATCGACGCGCACATCCGGCATATCCGGGTCAGGACAGACGCTGATGTGCCCCAGTTCGTTCACGTCGTAATAGTTGTTGCCCCACCAGGCAATGTTATAGGTGCGCAGCATTCTGCTGGCATCTTGATCGCTCATAGCCACCTCCTGCATCGAGCGCAGTCCACCCTGTTCGCCTGCTGACGAACCCTTGATATTCTTTATGTCGTCAGACATCGCGAACCTCAACGTTAACCAGTGTTGCAGAATAATTAAAAACTATCGCAGTTTGGCGCTGCCAGAACAAGCCACGCTTTGGCCTGGCTGCCAGCATAAAATGCTGAACTGTCGCCTCAGCCGCCTGCTGCATAGATTCAGTGTAAAACACGTCGCCGAACTCCGTGTTGCGGGAGAAAAAAAGCACAGCACGCCCTCAGCCACGCTGAAGGCTCCCTGTCAAAACTGTAGCAAGTTAGCCTGCGCTCGTGTCGTGTTGATTACCGAAACAGAGAAAACTTCGGCAGAAGAGGCTGGCGGAGGAGCGAACGGAAAGAGTCGACCGCACGTTAGCGCAGCGGAGCGAACCGGAAGAAAGGATGAAAACCTGGTTCATTACTCGTATCACCTCCACACATGCCGGGCATGTGGAAAAAAGGCCTGAGGGTGAAAATCAGATCTGAAATCTGACGGGCCGGACGCGAGGCGCCCTTTTTTCGCTGAAAACAGCAGCCGCGTTTTATACCGCTGCGTGGGGCAAAATGCAAAAACAAATTATGTAACCTGCAATTGCCGTCAGGAAATTTTGCCGGTTGCCGATACTCAGAAAATGCTCAAGAAGAAAAAGGGCTGGCAATTCGCTTAGGGAGTAACCTAAAATAGACGTCCAGATGTTAATCCATCTAAACTGGTTAACTCCTGTACTGCTCACGGCTTTGCCTGAAGGGGCGTCGGGTCAGGCGGAGCATTTCTCCTGCACCAGGCAGTTTTCATTAAACCGTTTTAGTAAGGTAAAGAATAAAATGGCTAAACACCTTTTTACCTCCGAGTCCGTATCAGAGGGACATCCCGATAAAATCGCTGATCAGATTTCGGACGCCGTTCTTGACGCGATCCTCGCTCAGGACCCTAAAGCACGCGTCGCCTGTGAAACCTATGTAAAAACAGGCATGGTGCTGGTCGGCGGTGAAATCACCACCAGCGCCTGGGTGGATATCGAAGAGATCACTCGCCAGACCGTGCGCGACATCGGCTATGTTCACTCTGATATGGGCTTTGACGCCAACTCCTGCGCCGTACTGAGCGCCATCGGCAAGCAGTCTCCCGATATCAACCAGGGCGTTGACCGTACCGATCCGCTGGAACAGGGCGCGGGCGATCAGGGCCTGATGTTCGGCTACGCCACCAACGAAACCGACGTGCTGATGCCGGCGCCGGTCACCTACGCGCACCGTCTGGTGCAGCGTCAGTCTGAAGTGCGTAAAAACGGCGCGCTGCCGTGGCTGCGCCCGGACGCGAAAAGCCAGGTAACCTTCCAGTATGACGGCGGCAAAATCGTCGGCATCGACGCGGTGGTGCTCTCCACTCAGCATTCAGAAGAGATTTCCCAGTCCGCGCTGCAGGAAGCGGTAATGGAGGAGATCATTAAGCCGGTTCTGCCGACCGAGTGGCTGAACGCCAGCACCAAATATTTCATCAACCCGACCGGCCGTTTCGTTATCGGCGGCCCGATGGGCGACTGCGGCCTGACCGGTCGTAAGATCATTGTTGACACCTACGGCGGCATGGCGCGTCACGGCGGCGGCGCTTTCTCCGGCAAAGACCCGTCTAAAGTGGACCGTTCAGCGGCCTACGCGGCGCGCTACGTAGCGAAAAACATCGTGGCGGCGGGCCTGGCGGATCGTTGTGAGATCCAGGTTTCCTACGCCATCGGCGTGGCGGAGCCGACCTCCATCATGGTGGAAACTTTCGGCACCGAAAAAATCCCGACCGAGCAGCTGACGCTGCTGGTGCGCGAGTTCTTCGATCTGCGTCCTTACGGTCTGATTCAGATGCTGGATCTTCTGCAGCCGATCTATCGTGAAACGGCAGCCTATGGCCACTTCGGTCGTGAGCATTTCCCGTGGGAAAAAACCGACAAAGCGCAGCTGCTGCGCGACGCGGCCGGTCTGTAATACCTTTCGCTGCTCTGCTCAGAGCGGCGTAATACTCTCAAGGGGCACATTGTGCCCCTTTTTTGTCCCTCGTTTTTCGCTTTCACCAGCTACACTTTTCGTTGCCTGTGCTTACCGCTGGCATGATAACGCTTACAAATTGAAAGACCTTATATTTCTGCCATTTAGGAATTAATCGCGGATGTATTTTGCCGGAAAATGCGTTATTTTCAGCGTCGTCTGATAGCCGGTTAACACTGGCATGTCAGAAACTTAACAGGTGCTATACCTTACTGGTTATGTAATCTGAGCCTGGTGATAAATGCTGGTTTTCAGGGTTCCGGCGTGTGTAACCGATTACACCTCTGTGATCCGTCTCACTTTTTGCTCTGCTCAGGTTTCTTAACATCGATAACTACAATGAGAGATACTATTCGGAGGCACTATGCCTGGTAATACCCACAAAAGCAGAACCTCAAATAAGGTCATGACCTTATTTGTCTGCTTTCTTGCAGCCCTTGCCGGTCTGCTGTTTGGTCTGGATATCGGCGTTATCGCCGGCGCCCTGCCCTTTATCGCTAAGGATTTTAACGTCACCAGCCATCAACAGGAGTGGATTGTCAGCTCCATGATGTTTGGCGCCGCGATTGGCGCGATCGGCAGCGGTTGGATGTCCTCCCGTCTTGGCCGTAAAAAGAGCCTGATGGCTGGCGCGGTCCTGTTTGTTATCGGGTCGCTCTGGTCGGCGATGGCGCCGAACCCGGAAATGCTGATCGCCGCGCGCGTGGTGCTTGGCCTGGCCGTAGGCGTCGCCTCCTATACCGCGCCGCTTTACCTGTCTGAAATCGCGCCGGAAAAAATTCGCGGCAGCATGATTTCGCTTTATCAGCTGATGATCACCATCGGTATTCTGGGCGCCTATCTCTCCGATACCGCGTTCAGCTACACCGGCAACTGGCGCTGGATGCTGGGCGTCATCACCCTCCCGGCGGTGCTGCTGCTGGTCGGCGTCTTTTTCCTGCCCAACAGCCCGCGCTGGCTGGCGGCGAAGGGCCATTTCCGCGACGCGCAGCGCGTGCTGGATCGCCTGCGTGACACCAGCGAGCAGGCGAAACGCGAGCTGGATGAAATTCGCGAGAGCCTGAAGATCAAACAGTCCGGTTGGAGCCTGTTCCGCAGCAACAGCAACTTCCGTCGCGCGGTGTTCCTCGGCATTCTGCTACAGGTGATGCAGCAGTTCACCGGTATGAACGTCATTATGTACTACGCGCCGAAAATCTTTGAAATCGCTGGCTTCAGCGACACCAAAGAGCAGATGTGGGGCACGGTGATTGTCGGCCTGATCAACGTACTGGCGACCTTTATCGCGATCGGTCTGGTGGATCGCTGGGGCCGTAAGCCGACCCTGACGCTGGGCTTCCTGGTGATGGCGGCCGGTATGGGCGTACTGGGCACCATGCTGCACATCGGCATCGAATCGCAGGGCGCGCAGTATTTCGCTATCGCCATGCTGCTGATGTTTATCATCGGCTTCGCCATGAGCGCCGGTCCGCTGATTTGGGTGCTGTGCTCTGAAATTCAGCCGCTGAAAGGCCGCGATTTCGGTATTACCGTCTCTACCACCACCAACTGGATCGCCAACATGATTGTCGGCGCGACCTTCCTGACGATGCTGAACACGCTGGGCAACGCCAACACCTTCTGGGTATACGCGGGCCTGAATATTCTGTTCATCATCCTTACCGTGATGCTGATCCCGGAGACGAAAAACGTCTCGCTGGAGCACATCGAGCGTAACCTGATGTCAGGCAAGAAACTGCGCGATATCGGTTCGCACGACTGATAACCACGCGTTGCATCAGAGGGGCCGCATGCTGCGGCCCCTTTTTTTCGCCCCGTTAACGCCCATTGTTTTCCCGCGTGCCGCGCCGTATGCTTGCGCCTTATGAAACCTGTCCGACTTCCTATCGCCTTGCAGCAGGCCATCATGCGCTCGCTGCGTGACAAGCTGCAACAGGCCAATCAGCGCCTCGGCAGCGACTATCCTGAGCCTGGGCTGAACTGGCAGCAGCGCGGCACTGCTGCGGGCACCGCCTGGCTGCAAAGCTGGGAGATTCGCCTGAATCCGGTGCTGCTGCTGGAAAACCAGCAGGCATTTATTGATGAAGTGGTGCCGCATGAGCTGGCGCACCTGCTGGTCTGGCGTCGCTTCGGCCGTGTGGCGCCGCACGGCAAAGAGTGGAAATGGATGATGGAGACCATTCTGGAGGTGCCGGCGCGCCGCACCCATCAGTTTGAGGTCGCGTCGGTACAGGGGAAAACGTTTCCCTGGCGCTGCCGCTGTCAGCAGCATCATCTGACCGTGCGCCGCCATAACCGCGTATTGCGCGGCGAAACGGAATATCGCTGCGTTCGCTGCGGCGAGCGGTTGCAGCCTGGCGACTATCAGCCCGCCGCCGATTAATTCTCCGCCGCGTTTTCCCCGCGCGGCCCGTTTAAAGACGCATGGCGCTTGCTTTCCGTGACGCTTTCCCATTCCGACAAACGGCGCAATCTGGTACGCTGCGCGCTCTTTTTCATCAGCTGCAAAAATGGAATATGTCTCGCAAATTTCTCTTTACCGTTGCGTTTACCGCGCTGATCGCCCCGCTGGCCGCCCACAGCCTGAGCGGTCAAACTTATCATCAGAATAACTTTCAGCAGGCGAAGAAGGTATCCGCTGAAATCAACGCCGATGCGCCGGGCACGTTTTACTGCGGCTGTAAAATCAACTGGCAGGGAAAAAAAGGGGTGCCCGATCTCGCCTCCTGCGGCTATCAGGTACGTAAAAACGCCAACCGCGCCAGCCGTATTGAATGGGAGCATGTGGTGCCCGCCTGGCAGTTCGGCCATCAGCGCCAGTGCTGGCAGGATGGCGGTCGTAAAAACTGCGCCAAAGATGAGGGCTATCGCCAGATCGAATCTGATCTGCATAACCTGCAGCCCGCTATCGGCGAAGTGAACGGCGATCGCGGCAACTTTCTCTACAGCCAGTGGAACGGCAGCGAGCGCCAGTATGGCCAGTGCGAAATGAAAATCGACTTCAAAAACAAGCTGGCGGAGCCGCCTGCCCGCGCGCGGGGCATTATCGCCCGCACCTACTTCTATATGCGCGATCGCTACCAGCTGCGCCTGTCGCGCCAGCAAACGCAGCTGTTTGAAGTGTGGGATAAGCAGTATCCAGTCAGCGACTGGGAGTGCAAACGGGACAGCCGCATCGCCAGCATTCAGGGTAATCACAACCCGTATGTCGCGCGCGCTTGCCAGCGCTAAAAGCGCTGCCCTACACTAAAAACCACCGCGCAGCGGGCGCATTATCCGACGCGTCCGTTACGCCGAATCGCTTACGCCGCGCGGCTGCGCGGCCTGTTATTATCAGGAACGACATGCGTATACCCCGCATTTACCACCCGGAAACCTTAACGGTCGGCGCTGATATCGCCCTTAGCGAAGATGCCGCTGGCCACGTCGGCCGCGTGCTGCGCATGAGCAGCGGCCAGGCGCTGGAGCTGTTCGATGGCAGTAATCTGGTTTTTGACGCCGAAATTCTGCGCGTCGATAAGCGCAGCGTAACGGTAAAAATCATGCAGAGCCGCGCGGAGAGCCGCGAATCCCCGCTTCATCTGCACCTGGGTCAGGTGATGTCGCGCGGCGAAAAAATGGAATTCACCATCCAGAAATCGATCGAACTGGGTGTAAATGTGATTACCCCCTTGTTTTCTGAACGCTGTGGCGTAAAGCTGGACGCCGAAAGACAGGCGAAAAAGATTCAGCAATGGCGCAAAATCGCCATTGCTGCCTGCGAACAGTGCGGCCGCAACAGCGTGCCGGAGATACGCGAGGCGATGACGCTGGAAGCCTGGTGCGCGGAACAGGAGAACGGCCTGAAGCTAAATCTCCATCCGCGCGCGCAGCACAGCATCAATACGCTGCCGCAGCCGGTTGAGCGGGTGCGCCTGCTGATCGGCCCGGAGGGCGGCCTGTCCGCCGACGAGATCGCGATGACCGGACGCCATGGTTTTACCGATATCCTGCTGGGACCGCGCGTATTGCGTACGGAAACCACCGCGCTGACCGCCATTACAGCGCTTCAGGTGAGATTTGGCGATCTGGGTTAAGCTAAACAGGCGGCCCATTGCGTTAAGCCTGTAAACTGAATTTATGCCAACCTGCGGCAAGCGGCATACCGACCGCCCGATCGAGGAGAACAGAATGATTAAGCTTGGCATCGTCATGGACCCTATTACGACGATCAACATTAAAAAAGACTCCAGCTTTGCAATGCTGCTGGAAGCACAGCGCCGCGGTTATGAAATTCACTATATGGAGATGAACGATCTCTATTTGCGCGGCGGCGTAGCCTATGGCCGCACCCGCACGCTGAGCGTCGAGCAGAACTACGACAAATGGTTTACGTTCGGCAGCGAGCAGGATATTCCGCTCTCCGATCTGAACGTTATTCTGATGCGCAAAGATCCGCCTTTCGACACAGAATTTATTTACGCAACCTATATGCTGGAGCGTGCGGAAGAACAGGGCGTGCTGATCGTCAACAAACCGCAGAGCCTGCGCGACTGTAACGAAAAGCTGTTCACCGCCTGGTTCGCTGAACTGACGCCCGATACGCTGGTGACGCGCAACGCGAAACGCATTCGTGATTTCTGGAGCCAGCACGGCGATATTATTCTGAAACCGCTGGACGGCATGGGCGGCTCCTCTATCTTCCGCGTGAAGCAGGACGATCCGAACGTGGGAGTAATTATCGAAACCCTGACCAATCACGGCAGCTTCTTCTGCATGGCGCAGAACTATCTGCCGGCGATTAAAGAGGGCGATAAGCGCGTGCTGGTAGTGGACGGCGAGCCGGTGCCTTATTGCCTGGCGCGTATTCCGCAATCAGGCGAGACGCGCGGCAACCTGGCCGCCGGCGGCCGCGGCGAAGCGCGCCCGCTGAGCGAAAGCGACTGGGAAATCGCGCGCCGCGTTGGACCGACGCTGAAAGAGAAAGGACTGATTTTCGTTGGGCTGGATATCATTGGCGACAAGCTGACTGAAATCAACGTCACCAGCCCGACCTGCATTCGTGAAATTGAAGCCGCCTTCCCGGTCTCCATCACCGGTATGTTGATGGATGCGATCGAGAAGCGCCTGGCGTGACGCTGAACGGGGCTGCGGCCCCGTCTTAACCCGTTAATTGTCTCTTCGGTGATACGCCGTTAGCTTTTAACCCGTATTCAGAACGAGTGAGAATGAATTTACAGCACCATTTTTTGATTGCGATGCCCGCTCTCCTGGACCCGTTCTTTAAACGTTCGGTGGTTTACGTCTGTGAGCATAATCAGGACGGCGCCATGGGGATTATCATCAACAAGCCGATGGAAAACCTGACGGTTGAAAGCATTCTGACCAAGCTGAAAATCGCGCCCTCGCCGCGCGACCCGCAGATCAAGCTGGATAAGCCCGTCTTTTCCGGCGGCCCGCTGGCGGAAGATCGCGGCTTTATTCTGCATTCCGCCCAGCGCACTTTCGCATCGAGCATCCGCATCTCCGATAACACGGTGATTACCACCTCGCGCGACGTACTGGAATCGCTTGGCACCGCAGAGCAGCCGGAGCATGTGCTGGTTGCCCTGGGCTACTGCGCGTGGGAGAAGGATCAGCTGGAAGGCGAGCTGCTGGAAAACGCCTGGCTCACTACCCCGGCTGACAGCAATATTCTGTTCCATACGCCGATAGCCGAGCGCTGGCGCGAAGCGGCGAAAAGCATCGGCGTCGATATCCATAACATCACCAGCGAGGCTGGCCACGCCTGATGAGCAGCATGACCCTTCTGGCGTTTGATTTTGGCACCAAGAGCATCGGCGTCGCCGTCGGCCAGCAGCTTACCGGCACCGCACGTCCGCTGAACGCGCTGAAAGCGCAGGACGGCGTCCCCAATTGGGAGCAGATTGAGCGCCTGCTGAAAGAGTGGCAGCCCGACCGCGTGATTGTCGGGCTGCCGTTAAATATGGACGGCACCGAACAGCCGCTGACCGCCAGAGCGCGCAAGTTCGCCAATCGCCTGCATGGCCGTTTCGGCGTGCAGGTTGATTTGCACGACGAGCGTCTCAGCACCGTGGAGGCGCGCGCCGATCTTTTCTCGCGCGGCGGCTATAAGGCGTTGACCAAGGGCAGCGTCGATTCGCTGTCGGCGGTGATTATTCTGGAAAGCTGGTTTGAGAATCTGACGGCGTAGCGATCAGCCCCTGCCGCTCTCGCTGCCGCAGGCTCTGTTCAAACGTCTGCATGCCTGACTGCATGCCGGTTTGCAGCAGTCCGCCGATCTGATGCGTTTTTCCTTCGCGTATCAGGCTGGCAACGGCGGGCGTATTGATCAGCACTTCATACAGGCCGATGCGCCCTGCCTCTTTAGCCGCCGTCAGCCGCTGGGCGATAATCGCCTTCAGACTGCCCGCCAGTTGGCTACGCACCAAATTCTTCTGCTCGGCTGGAAAGACGTCGATCAGGCGATCCACCGCTTGCGCCGCGCCGCGCGTATGCAGCGTCGCCAGTACCAGATGACCGGTTTCCGCCGCCGTTAACGCCAGCGAGATAGTGTCGAGATCGCGCAGCTCCCCAACAGAATCACATCGGGATCTTCCCGCAGCGCCGCGCGCAGCCCCTGCTGAAAGCTGCTGCAATGCAGGCCGATCTGCCGCTGCTGGATTAACGCGCGACGGCTGACATGAATAAACTCCACCGGATCTTCCAGCGTGATGATATGGCGCGCCTGGTGCTGATTCAGCTCATCGACCATCGAAGCCAGCGTGGTCGATTTGCCGCTGCCGGTCGCGCCGGTAATCAGGATCAGACCATCCTGCTGCGCCAGCAGCGGCGGCACGCTGGCGGGCAGCCGCAGATCCTCCAGCGACGGGCACTTATCAGCGATAAGACGCAGCGCCAGCGACATGCCCATCCGCTGCCGGAACAGATTGGCGCGCAGCCGCTGGCCGCCAGAGGTCATCGCGAAATCGATATGGCCATCGGCGGCGAGGCAGCGCTGCTGCGGCGCGTCCAGCCAGCGCTGCGCCAGCGCTTCAAGCTGCGCCGACGCTATGGGCGGGAAATCGGACATCGGCTCCAGCACCCCGTGACGGCGCCAGTGCGGCAAATGTCCGCTACAAAGGTGCAGATCGGCCGCATTATGCTTTACACTAAGGGCCACGATTTCCTCCACATCCATGACATTCTCCTGACTATGACTTCTATTCAGCACAACTTACAGCAAGTTCGTCAGCGCATCGCGGCGGCGGCGGCGAGTTGCGGCCGCGATCCGCAAGAAATTACGCTGCTTGCCGTCAGTAAAACCAAACCTGCGAGCGATGTCGCAGAAGCGCTGGCGGCGGGACAGCGCGCCTTCGGCGAGAACTACGTCCAGGAAGGGGTGGATAAGATCGCGGCGTTGGGCGACGCCCTGTCGCCGGAATGGCACTTTATCGGGCCGCTCCAGTCGAACAAAAGCCGTCTGGTGGCCGAACATTTCGCCTGGTGCCATACCATCGACAGGCTGCGCATCGCGACGCGCCTGAACGATCAGCGCCCTGCCCATCTGCCGCCGCTGAATGTGTTAATTCAGGTAAACATCAGTGACGAAAACAGCAAATCTGGCATTATGCTGGAGGCGCTGCCGGAGCTGGCGCAGGCGGTGGCGGCGTTGCCGCGTCTGCGGCTGCGTGGACTGATGGCGATTCCGGCGCCGGAAAAAAGCTATGAGCGTCAGCTTGCGGTTTGTCAGCGCATGGCGGACGCGCTGGCGTCGTTGAAAAAGCATTACCCATCCGTCGATACACTTTCTCTGGGAATGAGCGACGATATGGAAGCCGCTATCGCGGCAGGCAGTACCATGGTCCGTATCGGCACCGCCATTTTCGGCGCGCGCGATTACGGCGCCACCACCCACAACAATAATTGAGGAACCTCATGCTGACGTTGACTTTTTTGGTATCGACGCTGCTTAACCTGTATGTAAAAGTGCTGCTGCTGCGCATCTGGATGCAGTGGGCGAGATGCGATTTCTACAACCCGTTTTCCCAGTTCGTGGTCAAAATCACCCAGCCGGTGGTGAAGCCGCTGCGCCGCGTGATCCCCTCTATCGGGCCGCTGGATACCGCCTCGCTGCTGCTGGCCTGGGTGCTGAGCGTGCTGATGTTCACGCTGGTCTTTGCGCTGCAAAGCCGCATTTTCCTGTTCGATCCGATCTTCCTCTATTTCGGTCTGGTGTCGCTGGTGAAAGCAGCGGGCGTGCTGGTGTTCTGGGTAATTATCGTGCGCTCGCTGATGAGCTGGATAAGCCAGGGCCGCAACCCGGTGGACTACGTGCTGATTCAGCTGACCGAGCCGCTGATGGCGCCGGTGCGTCGTTTCCTGCCGGCGATGGGCGGCATCGACTTCTCCGCAATGGTGGTGATTCTGATCCTCTATATGCTGAACTTCCTGGGCATGGATTTCATTCCCGGCTGGGCGCAGCTGTAATTGTTTTTCGTAGTAAACGTTTCTGGAACTGATATGCAAAAAGTTGTCCTCGCCACCGGTAACCCCGGCAAAGTGCGTGAAATGGCCGATCTGCTGGCTGATTTCGGGCTGGATATTGTGGCGCAAACCGAGCTGGGCGTGGTCTCCGCCGAAGAGACCGGCCTGACCTTTATTGAAAACGCCATTCTGAAGGCGCGCCATGCCGCCGGGATCACCGGCCTTCCCGCTATCGCCGATGATTCCGGGCTGGCGGTGGATGCGCTCGGCGGCGCGCCGGGCATTTATTCCGCCCGCTACGCCGGCGAGGAGGCCAGCGACGACGAGAACCTGCAAAAGCTGTTGGAAGCGATGCAGGATGTCGCGGATGGCCAGCGCCAGGCACAGTTCCACTGCGTGCTGGTTTATCTGCGCCATGCCGCCGACCCGACGCCGCTGGTATGCCACGGCAGCTGGGGCGGCGAGATCGCACGCGCGCCTGCGGGCAAAGGCGGCTTCGGCTACGATCCGGTGTTCTTCGTGCCCTCGCTGGGCAAAACCGCCGCCGAGCTGAGCAAAGCGGAGAAACAGGCCGTTTCCCATCGCGGCAAAGCGCTGGCGCTGCTGCTGGAAGCGATGCGCAATGGCTAATCTTCCGCCGCTCAGCCTCTATATCCATATTCCGTGGTGCGTACAGAAATGCCCCTACTGCGATTTCAATTCGCACGCGTTAAAAGGTGAGGTGCCGCACGAAGAGTATGTTGCGCACCTGCTGGCCGATCTGGATCGCGATCTGCCGCTGACCAGCGGACGGGAAGTCGCCACGATTTTTATCGGCGGCGGCACGCCCAGCCTGCTGAGCAGCCGCGCGATGCATCAGCTGCTGGACGGCGTGCGCGCGCGTCTGCCGCTGGCGGCCGGGGCAGAAATCACCATGGAGGCCAACCCCGGCACGGTGGAGGCCGATCGCTTCAGCGCCTATCAGGCAGCGGGCATAAATCGCATCTCTATCGGCGTGCAGAGCTTCAGTCCGCTGAAGCTCCAGCGTCTTGGGCGCATTCACGGCCCGGAAGAGGCGAAGCGCGCCGCGCACCTGGCCGCCGGGCTAGACCTGCGCAGCTTTAACCTCGATCTGATGCACGGCCTGCCTGACCAGTCGCTGACCGAGGCGCTGGACGACCTGCGCCAGGCGATTGCGCTCAATCCGCCGCATCTCTCCTGGTATCAGCTAACCATCGAACCGAATACGCTGTTCGCGTCGCGCCCGCCGGTGCTGCCGGATGACGACGCGCTGTGGGATATTTTCGAGCAGGGCCACCAGCTGCTGACCGCCGCCGGCTATCAGCAGTATGAGACCTCCGCCTACGCGAAGCCCGGCTATCGCTGCGAGCATAATCTGAACTACTGGCGCTTCGGCGACTATCTCGGCATTGGCTGCGGCGCGCACGGCAAGCTGACCCAGCCGGACGGACGCATCGTCCGCACGGTGAAAACGCGCCATCCGCGCGGCTTTATGGCGGGCGACTATCTGGACAGGCAGTATGAAGTGGCGGACGAGGAGAAACCTTTCGAGTTCTTTATGAACCGCTTCCGCCTGCTGGAACCTGCGCCGAGAAGCGACTTCAGCCGCTATACCGGCCTGGATGAGGCGCTGATTCGCCCGCAGATCGATACGGCGCTGGCGAAAGGCTATCTGACAGAAACGGCGGAAACCTGGCAGGTGACCGAAAAAGGAAAGCTGTTTTTAAACTCGCTGCTGGAGCTGTTCCTGGCGGAGTAATCCCTTCGATTAAAAAAGCGCACTGCCGTCGACGGTTTTATTTAAGCCGATGTCGTGCGCTTTCTTTTCTCCATAAACCAGAATGGTTATTAATTAAAGCACGGGCGAGTATTATTGATTCCGGTAAGACATTACGTTAATCACTCAACGCTTTATTACGGCTTAATGCATTGATTGCTTTTACGTTATCTCCCTCCTTACGTCATTCTATCCCTGTTAATAAATGATTGTGTAAAATGCTATGGCGTTCAACCGCCTCCGACGACATGCTAAATATCTCTCCCTGTTAAAAAGCTGCTGGCGGCTCAAAGGGATATTGGACTAAATAACAGGAGGTTATTTCTTGGCATACACGATTTTTATCCAGAGAAAATGGCAGACGGCTTTATCCACAATTAGCGAATTCAACATCCCCGGAACGGAAATTAAAGGCTACTTCCTGGAATGCCCGGGACCCGATACCGAAACGCCAAATTTAAACAAAAGAATTCCAGAAGGCCATTACAGTCTTGTTTGGCATGCCAGTAATAAATTTGCTGTTCATAACCCTGTACCAAAACTATTTAATGCTAAGGTGCCATCATATTCATCTAGGCAATACGCCTGGAGACACTCAGGGATGCCTTCTGCCGGGAACAGAACGGCT
>OKNF01000111.1_pt1 | contig 22389 bp, 18 predicted proteins | sample 1613121 | NCBI WGS metagenome assembly OKNF01 (sample SAMN04436838, study PRJEB24849) | human gut metagenome | biome: human gut; feature: NICU; material: stool | host: Homo sapiens | place: USA: Saint Louis, MO | collected 2011-09-08
CCGATGGTAGTGTGGGGCCTCCCCATGCGAGAGTAGGGAACTGCCAGGCATCAAACAAACGACAGAGCCTCAGCGAAAGCTGAGGCTTTTTCGTATTTGAATTCTGTAGCGATAGCCGCAACAAGAGCCGATAAAAACGCGCGGCGTCGTGGATTCAGGCGCTAAAAAAGCTTTTACGCCCGATCTGCTATTTAATCTTTCCTCTGTTTTCATTTTTTAGCCGCACTTTTATTCTGCCTCTTCCATATATCTCTCATCAATCAACACGTCTGCTAAGATTTGCCTCTTAACTTCAACTTATTGATCGGCAAAGCGGATTCAATATTTCTTCTTAAAAACTTCTCTAATGCTTTCTTATTGCTAAGCATTGTTCTGGCGCCATAACCCCAGCAGCTTCACAAAAGTAGTAGCCTGAACATAAAATTTTTTCTTAACACTGCGCTTTAATGCTTTACTGACTTTTTGTCTTTTTTAGCGGCAAGGAACAACAGTGAGGCATATCTATGGCTGATGTAGTCACCAACAATAAGCGATCCGGGATCGCTAAGGCGTCAGATAAAAAGCGTATTGGCGCAATAATCGGCGCCTCCTCAGGCAATCTGGTGGAATGGTTCGATTTTTACGTTTACTCCTTCTGCTCTCTTTATTTCGCGCATATTTTCTTTCCTTCAGGAAACGCCACGACTCAGCTGGTGCAAACCGCAGGCGTGTTTGCCGCCGGTTTTTTAATGCGTCCTATCGGCGGATGGCTCTTTGGCCGCATTGGCGATCGCCACGGACGTAAAACGTCTATGCTGATTTCAGTATGTATGATGTGTTTCGGCTCGCTGATGATCGCCTGCCTGCCTGGATACGACACCTTAGGCATTTGGGCGCCAATACTGCTGCTGATGGCCAGACTTTTTCAGGGCCTGTCTGTTGGCGGAGAGTACGGCACCAGCGCGACCTATATGAGCGAAGTGGCGATAGAAGGGCGCAAGGGATATTACGCATCGTTCCAGTATGTGACGCTTATTGGCGGGCAACTGCTGGCGCTGCTTACCGTCGTGGTGCTGCAACAGCTATTGCCTCATGAGGCGTTACGTAGCTGGGGATGGCGCATTCCTTTTGGGCTGGGTGCGGTTCTGGCGATCGTGGCGCTGTTCCTGCGTCGCTCGCTGGATGAAACGACTGACGATAAAACCCGTCAGCATCAGGATGCCGGACGTCTGCGCGGGTTGTGGAAGCACCGACGCGCTTTTTTAATGGTGCTGGGTTTCACCGCTGGCGGCTCGCTTAGCTTTTATACCTTTACTACTTACATGCAGAAGTATCTGGTTAACAGTGCCGGGATGGATGCTAAAACTGCCAGCGGATTAATGACGCTGGCGTTGTTTGTTTTCATGCTGATCCAGCCGTTGATCGGCGCGCTGTCAGACAAAATCGGCCGACGTAGCTCAATGCTGATATTCAGCACTGGCGCGATGATCTGCACCGTGCCGATTCTGACGCTGCTGCAACAGGCTGAAAGCGGTTGGCTGGTCTTTATGCTGGTGATGTTGGCACTGCTGATTACCAGTTTCTATACCGCTATCAGCGGCATCGTCAAAGCTGAGATGTTTCCCCCGGAAGTGCGGGCGATGGGCGTAGGGCTTTCTTATGCGGTGGCGAATGCCATCTTTGGCGGATCGGCGGAATATGTGGCGCTGTCGTTGAAGGCGGCAGGACATGAAACCCACTTTTTCTGGTATGTGTCACTAATGGGAGCGGTGGCGCTGCTGGTTTCGCTAATGCTGCATCGCAAAGGGCAGGGGATGCGGCTGTAAACTCACTGGCCGATATTCCACAGGACAAAGCCGGTCGCTGCGCCGGCGATATCCCATCCTAAATCTTTCCAACTCCAGCCGCTGCCATCCGGGCGGCTGTCATACACCTCTTTCACTGCGCCCAGGCTGAACGCGAACATTAAACCGAAGCTGTTGCTGCGGCGTGTGTTCCAGCCCTGCTGCTGACCATATTCATTGCCAGCGACGGAAAGCAGCGCAGAGGCGATAAAATGCTGCGCCTTATCCTTTCCAGTCCAGCGATCCTGCGCGGTATGGCTACAGCCAGTACAGCATAAGCAGAGTAAAAGCAGCATAATTCGCATCGTAGCTCCTGAACGGCCAGGCGCAAACAATCCGCCTGATGCTTACAGAATCCGGCTAATTAAACGATCGATACGGATACGGCGCAGGCGCCTGATCAATTTACGCACTTTTACCGGATAGTCGGCAATGCTGTCGAGATCGCGGAAGTGCTTCACCACGCTCGTATGCTGACGGATCAGCGCCAGTTCCCGATCGCGCTGATCGGCCAGCTGTTGCAACGGATCGTGAATCAGCACGGCGTTTTCCAGATCCAGCCGCCAGGCGCGCGGATTGAGGTTATTGCCGGTAATCAGCATCCATTCATCATCGACCCACATACCTTTCAGGTGATAGCTGTTATCGCCATCCTTCCACAGACGTACGGTCAGCTGGCCGTTGCCGACATAATATTGCAGTCGGCTGAGAAAGCGTCGCAAATTGATTTCATACAGATAGGGCAGGGCGCCGATAATCTTAAATGGCTGATCTTCGGGGATATAGAAATCGTTGGCCGTCTTATCGCCAACGATAATCTCTACCTCTTTGCCGTGGCGCAGCAGCCAGATAATATTGCGTACCAGAATCGCTGGCAGATTGAAATAAGGCGTACAGAGCGTCAACTTGCGTTCCGTACAGGGCATCAAATGGTAGATGGTCTTATTTAACAGGCTGCGCTTGCCAAGCCCGACCAGCGGCGTCACCGCCAATTCTTCGTTATTGGCGTCAGGCGTAAAGTGGTAATCGAAGCCGCGCAGATCCTGACGGAACTGGCGGGTTTCATTTTTGATTTCCGGGCTTTTCGGCCGCTCATGCTGATCGAGGCGATGCACCGCTTCCGCTTGCTTCAGATTCCGATCGATCCATTCAAACATGGCGTCGGCCAGCTTCGGATTACGGATCAGCTGATAGCGATCGTAGCGGTATTTATCATGTTGATGCAGGTAAACATCGTTCAGGCTGGCGCCGCTGTAGAGCAGCGTATCGTCAATAATAAAGCCTTTGAGATGCAGTACGCCCAGTGCTTCGCGGGTATTGACCGGGATGCCGTAAACCGGAATCGCGATATCGGGATTCTGGCTCGCCATCTCGCAATACCAGTCCGCATTGGTCACGCCTTTAGCGTCACCGATGCGGCCGCGCTGTGCCCGGTGCCAGTCCACCAACACGCTGACATCCAGCGCTGGCCGCGCGCGTTTGGCGGCGTAGAGCGCGGACAGGACGGCGCGCCCGGCGTCATCATTTTCCAGATAGAGTGCCACGATGCAGATGCGCTGCGTCGCGCTGGCGATCTTCTCCAGCAGCGTAGCGCGAAACTCGGATGGTGAGTAAAGCGTGGTCACATCAGCAACTGACTGAGACAGTTTGGGCAGCTGTGCAAGGTGTTGTTGGTGTTTATTGCGCTTAAATTTAGACAACATCACAGTGCGCTTCTTCTCTATTCATTGAGTGGTCTTCTGCCATGAAATCATGGTCCTAACCGACAATATTAACATTAACTACGCCTAAAGAGCGATCTCGCCGTTAATGTTGCTCGCCAGCGTACTTAAGAGGCAGGCGCAGACTGACAATACCATCTTCCAGCTGCACATCCACGCTGAATCCCAGCTTCTTCGCCAGGGTAATCATGCCTTGATTACGAGGCATAGTAATGCCATTTAGCTGTTGCAGACCATGATGTCGCGTATAGACAATCATCTTTTCCAGCAGCCGTCTGCCCAGACCTACTCCTTTTAGATCCGATCGCACCAGCACCGAGAATTCGGCGTCGGTATTATCCGCATCGGAGATGGCGCGGGTCACGCCGATAATCTCCGCTTCGCCGCCTTGCTCGCGCACCGCCACGAAAGCCATTTCTCGATCGTAGTCGATTTGCGTCATATTGGCTAAATCCTCATGGGTAAACTCATTGATCTCGCTAAAGTAGCGATAATAGAGATCTTCTTTAGTGACCTGGGCGATAAAACGCCGCAGCAACGGTTCATCCTCCGGCAAAATCGGCCGGAACAGGCAGGTTTCGCCGTTTTTAAGGGTGACGCTTTCTTCCAGAGTATGCGGGTAAGGGCGGATAGCCAGGCGCGATTCATTCACGCCGTTGAACGCCGCCAGCGTTAGCGTCACATCCAGCAGGGTAAACTCGTCACCGGCGGCCAGCAGAGGATGGATATCGAGCCGCTCGATTTCCGGGCAATCCACCACCAGGTTGGAGACTTGCACCAGCACCTGGCTTAGCGCCGCAATATCCAGCGGTCGCAGGGCGCTGCGTCCACGGATCTTGCCGCTTTTAATCGCCTGAATCACCAGATAGCGCGCCAGTGTCATATTGAGCGGAGGCAGCGCCACCGCCGCGTGACGATCCGCCTGCCATTCGACGCCTCCTTCGCCCAGCATGATCACCGGGCCGAAAAGCGGGTCCTGCTCAACGACAATCCGCAGCTCCTGTGCCCCGGCGCGGTTCGCCATGCTCTGTACCAGCAGCCCGTGAATGCGCGCCTGCGGCCAGGTCAGCTTCACGCGATCGATAATCGCATTCGCCGCCTGCTGCACTTCGCTGGCGGTACGCAGATAGAGCATGACTCCCTGTACGTTCGATTTATGCGGAATATCCGGCGATCGCAGTTTCAACGCCACTGGATAGCCGATCTGTCCGGCGATATGCACCGCTTCCGCGCTATCTCCGGCGATCCAGGTGGGCAGCGTCGTCAGGCCATAGGCCTGTAAGATGGCTTGCACCTCATGGGTGTCCAGGCGAGTGGCGCCCTCGTTCAGCGCCTGCTGAATAAGCTGATGGGCGTACGCGGTATCCTGCTTCAGCGTGGCGGGCAGGGCAGGCGTTTCGCGCAGTTGTTTCTGGTTGCGCCGGTACTCCACCATATGCATAAAGGCGGTCACCGCGCCTTCCGGCGTACGATAGGTCGGGATCGCCGCATCGCTGAACGCGCGCCGCGCCTCCTGTGAAGAATATTCCCCGCACCAGTTAGTGAGCAGCGTCAGCGTTTTGCCGCGTGGATGTTGCTTAATCCGTTCAATCAGTCGCAGGGCGGTTTTCGTCGCCGGTGCAACGGCGCTGGGGGCGTAGATAATCATCAGCGCATCCAGCTCATGACTGTCGAGCAGCAGGGAAATCGCCTGCAGGTAGCGCTCCGGGGTGGCGTCGTCCTTTAGATCGAGTGGATTGCCGGGAACGATCTCTGTCGGCAGCTGCGCCCTGAGCGCGTTCAGTGTCTCTTCACTGAGACGCGCCAGTTTGCCGCTGCGTGCCTGCAATGCATCCAGCGCCAGCGCGGCGGGCGCGGCGCCGTTGCTGACGATCATCAGTCGCTCGCCGCGCAGGGGCCGCATATGGCTCAACGTTTCCACGGCGGAAAACAGCTCATGGGTATCCTGTACACGCAGCAGACCTGCGCGCTGAATGGCGGCGTCCCAGGCGGCGTCGAGCCCGGCGTGAGTTTTCAACAGCTGCTGCGCCTGCGGGCTGCGGCCGCTTTTGATCACCAGAATAGGCTTATTGCGTGAGGCGCTGCGCGAGGCGGAGACAAAGCGGCGCGCATCGCTCAGGTGTTCCAGGTAGAGCAGGATGGCGCTGGTCTTGCCATCACGCGCCAGGAAATCAAGCAGGTCGTCGATATCGGTATCCAGGCTGTCGCCCAGCGCGATAAACCAGGAGAAGCCCAGTTGCCGCTGCTGCGCCCAGTCGAGAATGGTATTGGAGACGGCGGCGGACTGTGACACAAAGGCCAATTTGCCTTTCAGGATAGGTACCGGCGAAAAGCTGGCGTTAAGGCCCTGCCACGGCGCCAGCAGGCCGAGGCTGTTAGGACCAAGCAGACGAATTTGCCAACGGCTGGCGCACGCTTTCAACGCTTCCAGCTGGCTTTCCGGCGCGGAAAGAATGATGCAGGCTTTACAGCCTTTCTCGCCCAGCTCCTGCAACAGCGCCAGATTGCGGCTGGCGTTGGTGCAGATCACCGCCAGTTCCGGCGCAAAAGGCAGGCTGGCGATATCTGGCCAGGCCAGCACGCCGGAAACCGCCTTATATTTCGGCGTGACGGGCAGCACCGGGCCGCTAAAGCCGCCCGCCAGCAGATTACGCATCAGCAGATAGCCGGCGCGCCCCGGCTTTACCGAGGCGCCGATAACGGCGATGGATTTCGGTCTTAACAGCGCTTCCAGTCCACGTTGGCTCATTTCCCGCTCCTGAAACCCCTAAGTCGTTCAGAGTCTAAACGCTTTCCGCCTCTTCTGCCGTGAGGTGGGCTGGATGATGTGGTTTTCCCGCCAGATAGCGCTGGCGGAACAGCATAAAGTGATCGCTGAGCGCCTGGCCCGCCGCCGTATCGCCCGCCTGGCGCAGCAGCGCTGCCGCCACTTCGGCGGTGCAGTGTTGACCAGGCCCGTGCGCTTCGCGCAGCGTATAGGCGGAAGGGGCGGTAAGCTGTAATGACATAACGGGCAGCCCGTCGAGCCAGGGGCTTTTGCGAAACATTTTCCGCGCTTCGGTCCAGGTGCCGTCCAGCATAATGAACAGCGGCGGCTTGCCGGTCACTGGCGGCTGGTTCAACACCGGACGGCCCTGGTCGGCATAGGACTCAGGAAATACCACCATCGGTTGATAGTGAGTATTTGCTACTGCTTCAAGCAACGCTGGGTCTGGCTCAGTGCGCGACCAGCCAAAGGCCAGCGTCTCCGGCAGGATATCGGCGATCAGACGGCCAGTATTGCTCGGCTTCATTGGCTCGGTATCGAACATCACCAGACAGAAGCGGCTGCGCGCCTGATGAGGGGTGATGTTGGCGCACAGGCAAAGTTTCTGCGGCAGCAGGCAGCCCTGGCAGCGGCGAACGCGGTTGCCTCGCGCTAAAAAGGGACGGGTGGCGCGCGCCAGGCGCTCGGCGCGCAGGCGTAAAACGGCGTTATGAGTCATAAGATGCACTGGCAAAAACGCCATTGTAGCGGGAAGCGGGCGGGAAATGGAGTGCGGCTGGCGTCACCAGCCGCAAAGATCAGAGCGCTTCGTCCAGCCACTCGTTAAACGGGGCTTTCGGCATTGCGCCGTTCAGCATATCGACCAGTTGGCCCTGCTTAAACAGCATAATGGTCGGGATGCTGCGAATGCGAAAGCGTGCGCTGAGTTCCGGCTCCGCTTCCGTGTTCACTTTCAGGAAACGCACCTTACCGCTGCGCTCGTCGGCGACATCTTCATAAACAGGCGCAAAGTTCACGCAGGGACCGCACCAGGGCGCCCAGAAATCGACCACGACGGGCAGATCATCCTGCAAATATTTGTCCAGCGTGGCGGTGGTGACATTAATCACTTCGCCATCGAACAGCTCGCTGCCACAGCGGCCGCATTTTGCGCCATCGGCAATGCGCTCTTCCGGAACGCGATTCGTTGCCTGACAGGATGCACATACCGTATTCATTTATCACCTCAGGGTTTATCGTTAACGGCTTACTGAGCCGCTAATTTTTTGCGTAAGCTTAATTATCAATCGGCCCGGATTGAGCGACAACATGGAATGCTCAATGAATATAATAGTTAGCGACTTTTAGCGGAAGTTGATGGCATACAACCCATGCTTCAGGTAATCTTCGCGCTTCGCGCTCAGCAGGTGGAGGAACAGATGAACGACGAATTCAAAGGTAAAAGCGGCAAAGTCAAAGTGATGTATGTTCGCGGTGAAGATAATGGTGACAAACGCGGACAAAATCCCCGGACGGGCAAAGGCAGCAGGCCCGGCGCTGACCGCCAGGAAGGGAGCCGTCGTCCATCCCGCCAGTCTGACAGCGCCGCACGTGGCGGACGTGATGGTCGCGACAGCCGCGATAACCGTGGCGGACGCGACGAACGTAACGGCCGCAGCGCCCGCGACAACAATTTCCGTGGCGACCGCGACGCGCAGCCGCGCAGCGATTCGCCGTGGCGCACCGTATCCCGCGCGCCGGGCGAAGAGGCCAAGCCCGATCACGGCGGCATCAGCGGCAAGAGCTATATCGATCCTGAGCAGCTGCGTCGTCAGCGTATGGAAGAGACGCGCGTATATGGCGAGAACGCTTGCCAGGCGCTGTTCCAGAGCCGTCCTGAATGCATCGTGCGCGCTTGGTTCGTCCAGAGCGTGACGCCGCGTTTCCGCGATGCGCTGCGCTGGCTGGCAGCCAACCGCAAGGCTTACCACGTTGTGGAAGAGGCGGAGCTGGAAAAAGCGTCCGGCACTGAGCATCACGGCGGCGTCTGCTTCCTGATTAAAAAACGCGTGGGCACCCCGGTCAGCGAATGGCTGGCGACGGATCGCGAGCAGGATTGCGTGCTGGCGCTGGAGAATATCGGCAACCCGCACAACATCGGCGGCATTATGCGCAGCAGCGCGCACTTCGGCGTGAAAGGCCTGCTGGTGGACGACGCGGCGGTGCTGGAATCGGGCGCGGCGGTGCGTACCGCAGAAGGCGGCGCGGAGCATGTGCAGGCGCTGAGCGCCGAGAGCTTCGTTAAAGGGCTGGAAGCGTTCCGCAAAGCGGGCTACACCATCGTGACGACCTCGAGCCACAAAGGCAGTACGCCGCTGACGCAGGCGAAACTGCCGGCGAAGATGGTGCTGGTGCTGGGTCAGGAGAGCGACGGCCTGACCGAATCCGCCATGAAGCAGGGCGATATGAGCGTTTCGATTGACGGCACCGGCAAGGTCGAAAGCCTGAACGTGTCGGTAGCGACTGGCGTTCTGCTGGCGGAGTGGTGGCGACAGAACCACTAAGCTGATTCAGCAAGATTCAAAAAAAGAAAAACGGGCGTTAGCCCGTTTTTTTATGCCTGAACCACAGGCGCTTGCGCCTTCCCTGACGCGGGACGCTTCTGCCCGAACCTTCCGCGCCTTAACATTGGCGCAGGTGCCTGCGCCGAAGGTTCGGTCCGATCGTAAAGACGCAATCCGTCATCCCTGACTGCTCGGCCCGCGCCTTCCCTGGCGCGGGACGCTTTACGCTTCTGCCCGAACCTTCTGCGCCTTAGCATTGGCGTAAAAGGTTCGATCAGTGCGCGCCGCCGCCTCCGCCGCCGGAGCTAAAGGGCGGGCGCGCAAACCAGATGGTGATTACCAGCATCAGGAAAATCCCCGCCGATAGCCAGAACACCTCGTTAGCGGAAATAATCAGCCCCTGATTGGTGATCTGCTGCGCGATATAGCCTGACGCCTGCTGTTGGCTCATGCCTAACTGCTCCAGCTGCCGATAGGTCTCCTGCGCATTGCTGCTGTAGGGCGTAATCGATTCGCTGAAATAGCTGTGGTGCATCGATTCGCGGTTGGTCCACATCGTCGTGGTGATCGACGTGCCGATCGAGCCTGCCAGGGTACGCAAGAAGTTCGACAGGCTGGACGCTGCGGCGAGCCGCTCCGGCGGCAGCCCCGATAGCGTAATGGTGGTCAACGGCATAAAGAAGCAGGCCACCGCCAGTCCCTGGATGAACTGCGGCCATGCCGACGCGCCGAAGTCCATTCCCGGCTCGAAGGTCCAGGCGCGCCAGTAGAAGCAGACGGCATACATAATAAAGCTGAAGGTCACCAGCTTGCGCATATCGATGCGGTGGGCGAAGCGGCCGATAATCGGCGACAAAATCACCGGGAAAATTCCCACCGGCGCGGAAGCCAGCCCCGCCCAGGTCGCCGTATAGCCGTACACTTCCTGCAACAGCTGCGGCAGCAGCACGATAGAGCCGAAGTAGAGCATATAGGCGAGGCTGATCGACAGGCAGCCGATGGTAAAGTTGCGCGACTTAAACAGCGTCAAATCCACCACCGGGTGATCGTCGGTCATCTCCCAGACAAACAGCACCGAGAGCGCCACCACCGCCACCACCGTTAATACGATAATTTCGGTCGAGCTGAACCAGTCGAGTTCGCGCCCGCGATCCAGCATGATCTGCAACGCGCCGATGCCTACCACCAGCAGCACCAGCCCCACGGTATCGATCGGTCGAATTTCGGTTTTGGTCTCCCGGTTGCGCAGCGTCTGTAACGTCAGGATCGTCACCACAATGCCGATAGGCACGTTGATAAAGAAAATCCAGCCCCAGTGGTAGTTATCGCTGATCCAGCCGCCGAGGATTGGGCCGCAGATCGGCGCGACCACCACCGTCATCGCCCAGAGCGACAGGGCGATACTGCGTTTAGCGGGCGGATAGTTGCTCAACAGCAAACTCTGCGAGAGCGGAATCAGCGGCCCGGCTACCAGACCCTGAATCACGCGGAACAGAATCAGCGTAGTGAGACTGTTCGCCACGCCGCACAGGAAAGAGGCGAGCGCAAAGGCGATGGTGGACCACACAAACAGCCTCACCTCGCCAATGCGCTTCGCCAGCCAGCCGGTGATCGGGATCGAAATCGCGTTCGCCACGCCGAAAGAGGTAATCACCCAGGTGCCCTGTGAGTTGGAGGCGCCCAGGTTGCCGGCAATGGTCGGTATGGCCACGTTGGCGATGGTGGAATCCAGCACCTGCATAAAGGTCGCCAGCGACAGCGCGATGGTCATCAGAACCAGCTGAGCGCCTTCAAGCGGTTTTTGTGCCATAACCCTCTCCTGCGTTATTCGTTCGCATTGGCGCGAATAATATCGCTGATTAACTTATTGACCGGCGCCAGATCGATCGCCAGCGCATCGCTCTGGTAGGCGGGCGACTGACGCGCCTGAGACGCCAGCACCGTGCCCTCTTTATTGCTGGTATCCACTTTCACCAGCGTAGAGAGACCGATGCGCAGCGGATGCGCGGCCACTTCCTTCGGATCCAGCTCGATACGCACCGGCAGGCGCTGCACCACTTTGATCCAGTTGCCGGTGGCGTTCTGCGCCGGCAGCAGCGAGAAGGCGCTGCCGGTGCCCATATCCAGGCCGACGACCTTGCCGTGATAAACCACGTCGTCACCGTAGATATCGCTCACCACCGTCGCCGGTTGGCCGATGCGCACGCCCGCCAGCTGCGTCTCTTTAAAGTTAGCGTCTACCCAGACACCGGTAGCGGGCACTACGGCCATCAGCGGCGTGGTGGTAGAGATTTGCGCCCCGACCTGCACGCTGCGGCGGGAGACGTAGCCATCGGTAGGGCTGCGAATGTCGGTACGCTGCAAGGCGAGCCAGGCGTCACGCAGCGCGGCGGCATTCTGTTTCACCGCCGGCTGGTTTTCCAGCGAGGTGTCCAGAATCATCGCCTGGTTGGCGTTGTATTGCTGAACGGCGACATCAAGCTGCGCCCGCGCCGTGGCGACGGCGTCGCGCGCGTGCTGCAACTCTTCGCGGCCGATGAGGTTAGAGGCGCCCAGCGGTTCGCGGCGTTTGAGGTCCGCTTCCGCCTGCGCAAGGGCAGTTTTTTGCAGGGCGATGGAGGCCTGATACTGCTTGCTGTTGATCATCATCTGATGCGTCTGTCGCACGCTGGTGGCCAGCGCAGTCTGCGCTTTTTCAAACGCCTGCTCCGCATCGGTTTTATCCAGCGTCACCAGCACGTCGCCTTTTTTCACAAAGTCGGTATTGTCAAACCAGACCTTGTTTACGCTGCCGCTCACCTGCGCCATGATCTGTACCTGATTGCCCGCCACGTAGGCGTCATCAGTCTCTTCAAAATGGCGCAGCACCAGCGCCCAGTAAATCAAATAAGCGACGCCAATCAGAACAAACAGAACGGCCAGAAAAATTAACGCGCCTTTACGTTTTTTCTTCTTATTGGCGGGCTGTTGCGGGTGTTGCGTTTCCGCGTTCGCACTCATGATTCTCTCCACGTTTTCCACGTATACACGTATTTCGGGGTGCGTCGCTCCCTGTACGCAGTGGCCCGAGCCTAAAATGCCAGCGAAACAGGCGCTGGCATGGATAAAAGGGAATTAAGATATCGATTTCTGAGCGTGATTGTGTCGCAGGAATTGCTATTGGTGTGAGAGGGAGGAAATGACTTCCTCTTCGTCCATTTGATCAAGACGATTCAGCAGCTTGCGCGTCAGGCTTTCCAGCTGCGCTTTTTCGCTGTTGTTGAGGGAAGACCAGAGATACTGCAGGCTCTGGTGCTGCGGCGGGAGCACCTGACGCAAGAAGGCGTTGCCTTTTTCCGTCAAATGCAGATGCAGGCAGCGGCGATCGTTGTCGCTCTCGCGGCGTTCGATCCAGCCGCGCTTTTCCAGTTCGTCGGCAATGCGCGTCGCGTTGGTGCGGGAAGATCCCAGCGCCGCGCTCAGCTCTGAAGGCTGGATGCTCTGATTTTCCTGCGCGTCCAGCGTAATCAACGCCATAAACAGTGTCTCGTTAATCCCCTGAGCTTTCAGCATTTTATTGCGATTATCCAATAGCTTGCTCTGCATATGCATGCACAGACGCGTCAGCATGATTTCCTGGAGCGGGAAATCTTTGTGACGAGTAGCGCGAATATTCAGCATCTGTTCAATGGGAGTAAACGAACTTTCCATCTTAAAGGAACCTCATTAGTTGCAACTGGTATAGTAATGGTGATGACGAAACAGGCATAAACATCGTTACCAGCAGGGATCGCTCATGCAATCGCAACGCCACCATCTAAAATTTCCGGCTCACTCCATAAACCGAAAGGTCGGACAGCCCGACTAAGGCCGCCTGGGTTTCATTCAACGATCGTCTCGCGGCAAAGCGGGTCAGTGGCGCGCTGGTCCTGCTGCGCGCGGTCGCTTGCCGACAACCGTTAAATGCAAAATCGACGCGCCGTTGTTCAGGCTGCTGGCTCGCTTGCCTTCCCTGAGGGAAACCAGGCGAGCGCGAAAACCTGAGAAACCGCGCGCAGATAGCGGTTAAAACATGCCTGGCGCTAATGAACCAGGACGGTTAATAAAGCTTGCAATCAGGCTGCTTCATCCCGCTTTCCTGCCGTACTCTTTCTATAACCTAACTAATTGCTTATGAAAAAATAACTAAAATGAACAAATTCACCGCTAACCATACCAGAGTGAAGAACTGCTTTATAGCCCGCCACTACTGAAAAAAAACGCTATTTACACATCGCTCGTCAATTATTGTGATCTTCATGACGGTAGCCCGCCCACCAACTTAACAGATTAAGCAAAGTTAATAGCGTTCCTGCGGCGCAGACGCCATACCAGCCGGCGAAATGATAAGCTGTGGCGGAGAGCAGAGAGCCTGCCGCGCCGCCGATAAAATAACTGGTCATATAGCCCGACGTCAGCCGGTTGCGCGCTTCAGGCAGACGGCGGTAGATCACGCTCTGGTTGGTGATATGTACGCCCTGTACCGCCAGATCGAGCAGGATAATCCCGGCGATCAGGGCCAGCAGGGAGTGCGCGCCCAGCGCGGTCAATCCCCATGAGGCCAGCATCAGCAGCAGGCCGATCGTCGTGGTCAGGCGCGCCTTGCCTCTGTCCGCCAGCGAGCCCGCCTGACGCGCCGCCAGCGCGCCGGCTGCGCCCGCCAGGCCCAGCAGGCCGATTTCGCCTTCTGTATAGTTCCAGGGCGGCGCGGCCAGCAGAAAGGCCATGGATGTCCAGAGCACGCTGAAGTTAGCGAAAGAGAGGCAGCCGATAATCGCGCGGGTGCGGATCACGCGCGTGCTGGCATACAGACGGAAAATAGAGCCGAGCAGCTGCGGGTAGCTGAGATCGACCGTCTGGCGATAGCGCGGCAGGCCGCGCCACAGCGCCAGCGCCATCAATACCATCAGCACGCTCGCCACCCAGAACACCGCGCGCCAGCCGCCCAGCTGCGCCAGCGCGCCGGCCACGGTGCGCGCCAGCAAAATACCGAGCAGCAGGCCGCTCATGACCGTGCCCACCACTTTGCCGCGTTTTTCCGGGGCGGCGAGAGTGGCGGCCAGCGGCACCAGCAGCTGCGCCACCACGGAAAACAGGCCGGTCAACGCGGTGCCCAGCAGCATCATGCTCAGTTGCGTGGAGAGCGCGGTAATTACCATGCCGCCCGCCGCCAGTAGGCTCATGCCGACAATCAGGCCGCGGCGCTCCAGGCGATCGCCCAGCGGCACCAGCAGCAGCAAACCGGCGGCGTAACCGAGCTGCGCCGTGGTGACAATAAAACCGGCCTGATTTACCGACAGATCGAAGCTGCGGGCAATGGTTTCCAGCAGGGGCTGGGCGTAATAGTTGCAGGCAACCGCCAGACCGGTGGCGACGGACATCAGGGCGACCAGCATCGGACTTAGCCCGCGTGTCGTTGAATTCATAAGCAATAAGCGTGGTTGATAAATCGTCGCGGCTAATAATAACCCAAAAAACTATTTCATTGTTGGACGCATTTAACAGGACATACCAGTTCCCTTTACGTTCTCACCGTATGCAACGCCCGATCCGGCTGGCGCTGCACGGCAAATAATAAAAAACGGGCAACATTTGTCGCCCGTTTCATTAACCTGAAAATGCTTACTGCGCAGCAGATTTTGCGTCTTCAATCCATTTATTAAACAGCGCCTGATGGGCCTTTATCCAGCCATCGACGTGGGCATTAATCGCCTGTTCTGAAGATTGCCCCTGGTGCATGCGCGCATTCTGCGCATTGATATCGGTAATGGGCAGCTTCATCTCAGCGAACAGACGCGCCGCCGCCGGATTCTTCTCCGCCCAGGCTTTGTTAGCGACGATATGCATGGTGTTGACCGGGAAGCCATAGTTGGCGCCGTTGGGAAGCTGGGTGTCGACGTCCTTCTGCGCGCCTGGCATCGAGGAGAACGGCACCTGTAACCAGACCACATCTCTGCCCGGCACCAGCACATCGCTGATCCAATAAGGCGTCCAGGTGTAGTAAAGGATCGGTTTCCCCTGTTTATAGCGAGCTATGGTGTCAGCCATCATCGCCGCGTAGTTGCCCATATTCGGCTCGACGGTTTGGCTCAGGCCGAACGCCTGGTTCTGGTGCAGGATCACCGTCTCGCAGCCCCAGCCCGGCGCGCAGCCGGTCATATCCGCTTTGCCGTCGCCGTTGGCGTCGAACAGCGCCGCCAGTTTTTTATCTTTTAGCTGATCGATGCGGGTGATGTGATATTTCTCGGCGGTTTTTTTATCGATCAGATAGCCCTGCGCCGCGCCGGTCACGTAGGTTCCCTGGCGGTAAAAGGCTTTGTCGCCGCCAGCGGCGTTATACATATCGTCATGCAGCGGCTGCCAGTTCACGGCGGTGAAGGTGGCGTCGCCGGAGGCCAGCGAGGTATAGCCGACGTTGTAATCGACCTCGCTGGGCTTCTCGACGCGGTAGCCCAGCTGCTCCAACGCGCGGCTGACCAGCAGCGTCTGGAACGCCTCTTCGGAAATGGTGCTCTGCACCGGCTTGACGGTAATGCCGGCGCCCGGCAGATCGGCGGCGGAAATCTGTGCGGCGGCCAGCGTCGTCAGGGCGGCGGCCAGAATAGCGCTTATACGCATAGCGAGTCCTCGTGGTGTTGGTTTGTCAGGAAGGCGGCGCAGCGGGGCGCCGCCGGGGACTTATTTAATAAAAGGGCGGGTCAACAGGCCCAGCGGACCGGTGGCGTACCAGCGTCGGTTGCCGCGGCTGCGGCGGTCGCGTCCCAGCGACTGGGTAAGGCGATCGAGAATGATCGCCAGAATAACGATGCCGACGCCGCCAACCGTGGCGAGGCCCATATCAAGGCGGCCAATGCCGCGCAGCACCATCTGACCCAGGCCGCCGACGGCGATCATCGAGGCGATCACCACCATCGACAGCGCCAGCATCAGCGTCTGGTTTATGCCAGCCATAATCGTCGGCATCGCCAGCGGCAGTTGCACCTTAAACAGCATCTGACGCGGATTGGCGCCGAACGATTCCGCCGCTTCGATCAGATCCGCCGGCACCTGCTTAATGCCGAGCACTGTCAGACGCACCACCGGCGGCAAGGCGAAAATAATGGTCACCACCACGCCGGGCACGTTGCCGATGCCGAACAGCATCACGATCGGCACCAGATAGACAAAGGCGGGCGTGGTCTGCATGGCGTCGAGCAGCGGCCGGATCACGCGGGCGGCGCGTTCGCTGCGCGCCAGCCAGATGCCGAGCGGCAGGCCGATGACGATGCAGAACAGCAGGGCGGTCAGCACCAGCGCCAGCGTTACCATCGCCTGCGACCAGGCGCCGATGGCGCCGATCAACACCAGCGACACCAGCGTGGCGATGCCCATGCCTGCGCTGGAAAACTGCCAGGCAATCAGGGCGAACAGCACGATCGCCACCGGCGCCGGCATGCCCAGCAGCATCTGCTGAAAGGCACTGAGGATATAATCTACCGGCACGCGAATGCCCTGAAACAGCGGACGAAAATGACTGACGACCCAGTCGATGCCGTGCGTCACCCAACTGTCGAGCGGGATCAGCGTATGGTGGAAAGGGTCCATCACATTGAACTGTTCCGGCTGCGGCGTCGGCGCGCTGTTCAGCCAGTCGCTGCTGGCTGCGTCGTGACCGCCTGTACTGGCGGGCGACCCCCAGGCGTCGCCTGAAGCGGCCGGTGCGGCGTCGCCTGAAGGGGCGCTGCCCCAGGGATCGCTCGCCGCGCTATCAACGGCCGTCGGCTGTGCGGCGTCGTTAGCGTCAGCCTGCGCTGCGCCGTTTTCCCACGGATTTGTTGTTGCCTGACTCATGGTTGATTCCCCTCGCGATCTAATGCCTGCAGCAGCGTGCCTTTTGAAATAACGCCGATGTAGTGATTCTCCTCGCCGACAATCGGCACCGCGCAGGGCGCCTGCGCCACATGCGACAGCAGTTCGTTCAGAGAGGTATCGCCGGATACGGCGGCGGGCGAGGGAAGCAGCGCGGCGTCAAGGCTCGCGCCCGCGGCCAGCGCCGCCTTCAGCGAATCGGTGGAAACCACGCCGATAAACCTTTGTTTTTCCAGCACGTAGCCATATTCGCGGTCTTCATCCTGCAACAGCTTAATGGCCGATCGCGGACCGAAGCCGGGCGCTTTGCGCATCAGGGAGCTGGCGTTGCGGCGGGCGATATCTTTGGCGCTGAAAACGTGGCTGATGTCGACGCCGCGGAAGAAGGTGCGCACATAGTCGTTGGCGGGATTATTCAGGATCTCGTCCGGGGTGCCGACCTGTACCACTTCGCCGCCCTGCATAATGGCGATGCGATCGCCGATGCGCATCGCTTCATCAAGATCGTGGGAAATAAAAATAATGGTGCGCTGATGTTTCGCCTGTAATTTTACCAGCTCATCCTGCATCTCGGTGCGGATTAAAGGATCGAGCGCGGAAAACGCCTCGTCCATTAATAAAATATCGGGATTGATCGCCAGCGCGCGCGCTAATCCCACACGCTGACGCATGCCGCCCGATAATTCATCGGGCCAGGCGGCGGCGTAATTTTCCAGTCCCACCTGACGCAGCGCCTCCAGCGCTTTTTCCTGCCGCTCTTTCAGCGGCACGCCGGCTAACTCCATGCCGAAGGCGGTATTATCCAGCACGCTCATATGCGGCATCAGCGCGAAAGACTGAAACACCATGCTGATCTTATTTCGCCGCACGTCGCGCAGCTCGCTTTCCGATATTTTGGCGATATCGACGCCGTCGATAATCACCTGACCGCGGGTCGGCTCTATCAGACGATTGAGAAGGCGAACCATGGTGGATTTGCCTGAACCAGACAGCCCCATGATGACAAATATCTCGCCTTCTTCAATGGCCAGACTGGCGTCTTTTACGCCCAACGAAAGTCCGGTTTTTTCCAGCAGCACATCTTTGCTGATACCTTTATCGATATATTTAAAAGCGCGTTCAGGATTTTCGCCAAATATTTTATACAGGTTTTTTGCTTCTAATTTAATTGCCATGCAATATAACTGTCCTGGTTAGTTAATTTTCTGATGGGTTTTATTTCCTGGTGAAATTAAAGCGGCCTATACCCTAGCATACTGAGAATCTCAGGCAACCCTTTGCACGGCGCGTTCGGTCTCATATTGGGACGCGGATCTCGCCTTACGCCAATCAGGGTAAGGGCTGAGCGCAAATAATTTTTGGGTGAAAAAAACGAGATTTTCTGCAAAAAACGAGGGCGGTCGGCGCTTATTTTCAGCGGAAAAAAGGATAAAATGGCAAGGGGCCAACGGAATGAATTAAATTACTTTCGGTGGGATTGTTCAGTGTGAAATAAATAATATTAATGCTAATGACGGAAATACAATAAAGCGGGGCATTATCGCGCCCCGTTAATATTCAGAAGTCCCAATCTTCATCTTCGGTTTCAACCGCTTTTCCTATCACATAGGAAGAACCGGAACCGGAGAAGAAATCGTGATTCTCGTCGGCGTTAGGCGACAGTGCGCTCAGGATCGCCGGATTCACCTGGGTCATCTCCGCCGGGAACACTGCCTCATAGCCTAAGTTCATCAACGCTTTATTGGCGTTATAGTGCAGGAAGGTCTTTACCTCCTCCTGCCACGGCGTATCGCCATACAGCGCCTCGGTATAGGCCAGCTCATTCTCGTAGAGCGCCATCAGCAGATCGACCGCGAACTGCCGCAGCGCCTCACGCCGCGCCGCGTCCGCCAGTTGCAGCCCTTTCTGATACTTGTAGCCGATGTAGTAACCGTGCACCGCCTCGTCACGAATAATCAGCCGGATCAGATCGGCGGTGTTGGTCAGCTTGCCGCGGCTCGACCAGTACATTGGCAGCCAGAAGCCGGAATAGAACAGAAACGACTCAAGGAACACGCTGGCGATCTTCTTCTTTAGCGGGTCGTCGGCGCAGTAGTGCTGGTGGATCAGGTTCGCCTTATTCTGTAACGGCGTGTTCTGTTCGCTCCAGGCATAAGCCGCATCCACCTCGCTAACCGGGCAGAGCGTGGAGAAAATCGAGCTGTAGGAGCGCGCATGTACCGCCTCCATAAAGCTGATATTGGACATCACCGCCTCCTCGTGCGGCGTCAGCGCGTCGCGCATCAGCGCCGGCGCGCCGACGCCGTTTTGCACAGTGTCCAGCAGCGTCAGACCGGTAAAAACGCGGATGGTCAGCTGCTGCTCTACCTTGCTCAGCGTATGCCAGGCGGGCAGATCGTTAGAGAGCGGCACTTTTTCCGGCAACCAGAAATTACTGGTCAGACGGTTCCAGACCTCTAAATCTTTGTCATCTTCGATGCGGTTCCAGTTTATCGCCTGGATGCGTTTTAAGGTTTGCATAATCTTGTCACTTCCATTTACAGCGAGCAGGAGACGCAGCCCTGCACCTCGGTGCCTTCCAGCGCCATCTGCCGCAGGCGAATGTAATACAGGGTCTTGATCCCTTTCTTCCAGGCGTAGATCTGTGCGCGGTTGATATCGCGCGTGGTGGCGTCGTCGCGGAAAAAGAGCGTCAGCGATAGCCCCTGATCGACATGCTGCGTCGCTTCGGCATAGGTATCGATAATCGCCTCCGGGCCGATCTCCCAGGCGTCGCGCCAGCTGTGCGCATTCTCGTTGGTCATAAAGGGGGCCGGGTAATAGACGCGCCCGATTTTGCCCTCTTTACGGATCTCAATGCGCGACACAATAGGATGAATGCTTGAGGTGGCGTGGTTGATATAGGAGATGGAGCCGGTTGGCGGCACCGCCTGTAAATTCTGGTTATAGAGGCCGTCACGCATCACCGCCGCGCGCAGCGCCTGCCAGTCCGCCTGGTCGGGCAGACGAATATTGGCGTCGGCGAACAGTCGGGCAACGCGTTCAGTGCGTGGCAGCCACACCCGCTCAATATATTTAGTGAAATAGTCGCCGCTGGCGTAGCGCGATTGCGCAAAGCCGCCGAAGCGCTGTTGCCGCTCGCGCGCCAGCTGGTTTGAGGTGCGCAGCGCGTGGTAAGTGACGCAATAAAAGTAGAGGTTGGTGAAATCGAGCGCCTCCGGCGAGCCGTAGGCGATGCCTTCGCGCATCAGATAGCCGTGCAGATTCATCTGCCCCAGCCCGATGGCGTGCGATTGCGCGTTGCCGTGCGCCACCGACGGCACCGAACGGATATCGCTCATATCGGAAACCGCGCTCAGCCCGCGCACCGCGATCTCCACGGTGCGCGCCAGGTCGCCGGAATCCATGGCGTGCGCAATATTCAGCGATCCGAGATTGCAGGAGATATCTTTGCCGATGCGCTGATAGCTGAGATCCTCGTGATAGCGCGACGGGGAGTTGACCTGCAAAATCTCCGAGCAGAGGTTGCTCATATTGATGCGGCCCGCCACCGGATTGGCGCGGTTTACCGTATCTTCGAACATCACGTAGGGATAGCCCGACTCAAACTGGATCTCCGCCAGCGTCTGGAAAAAGGCGCGCGCGTTGATAAAGGTTTTACGGATGCGTCTGTCCGCCAGCATCTCCTCATAGCGGTCGCTGATGCTGATATCGGCGAAGGGCTGGCCGTAAATACGCTCGATGTCGTAGGGTGAAAAGAGCGCCATCGGCTGATTGTCTTTCGCCAGCCGGAAGGTAACGTCCGGGATCACCACGCCCAGCGACAGTGTTTTAATACGGATCTTCTCGTCGGCGTTTTCCCGTTTGGTGTCGAGGAAACGCAAAATATCGGGATGGTGCGCATGCAGATACACCGCGCCGGCGCCCTGGCGCGCGCCCAGCTGATTGGCGTAGGAGAAGGCGTCCTCCAGCATTTTCATCACTGGGATCACGCCGGAAGACTGGTTTTCGATGCGCTTGATCGGCGCGCCCGCCTCGCGCAGGTTGGAGAGCAGCAGCGCCACGCCGCCGCCGCGCTTTGACAGTTGCAGCGCGGCGTTAATCGCGCGGCCGATCGACTCCATATTGTCTTCGATGCGCAGCAGGAAGCAGGAGACCAGCTCGCCGCGCTGCTGTTTGCCGCAGTTCAGGAAAGTGGGCGTCGCAGGCTGGAAGCGGCCGGACAGCATTTCTTCCAGCAGCGCGGCGGCCAGCGTACGGTCGCCCTGCGCCAGCGTCAGCGCCACCATGCAGGCGCGATCGGGGAAATCCTCCAGGTAGCGTTTGCCGTCGAAGGTTTTCAGCGCATAGCTGGTAAAGAACTTCCAGGCGCCGAGAAAGGTCTGGAAACGGTAGCCCCAGCCTGCCGCCTGCTCAAACAGCTGGCAAACGAATTCAAACGGGTAAGCGCTCAACACCGCGGCTTCGTAATAGCCTTCTTCGACCAGATAGCGCAGGCGCGCCGCCGTCGAGCTGAACGTCATGCTGTTGGGCAGCACATGTTGCAGATAAAACTGGCGCGCCGCCTCACGATCCTTATCGAACTGGATATGGCCCTGCGCGTCATACAGGTTAAGCATGGCGTTAAGCGCGTGGTAATCGGGCGCGACGGCCGTCGGCGCTAGTTCAGTGCTGTCTGTCGTTGCCAAAATTGGATTACTCCCGTTTTCACGTTGGCGATATCGTCTGCGGTTCCCATTAGCTCGAAGCGGTACAGCCGGGGAACCTGACATTTTTGCGCAATGATGTCGCCAGCCAGGCAGAAGCCCGCGCCAAAGCTGCGGTTGCCTGCGGCAATCACGCCGCGCAGCCAGCGCCGGTTGGCTTCATCATTCAGAAACTGGATCACCTGGCCTGGCACCGCGCCGCGCGCGCCGCCGCCGCCGTAGCTCGGCACCACCAGGATAAACGGCTCATCCACCCGCAGGCGCTGCTGTTTATCCAGCGGAATGCGCCGCGCCGGCAGGCCGAGCCGGGTGATAAAACGGTGCGTATTCTCCGACTGGCTGGAAAAGTAGACCAGTGGATGCATGGCGCTTACTCCTGCGCCAGCGTCGGCTGCGCCAGACGCATGATTTTGTCGGGACGGAATCCGCTCCAGTGCTCGTTATCTGCCATCACCACCGGCGCCTGACGGTAGCCGAGCGCCATCAACTTCTCGGCCGCTTCCTGCGTCTCGTCCAGATTGACCAGTCGATAGCGCAGCCCCTGCTTATCCATCATGTTTTTCGTGGCGTCGCACTGCATGCAGTTATGCTTAGTGAAAATGGTAATGATCATGATTCGTATTTCCTTCTTGCATTCTGATACGCTACCCTGAACGGTGCAACGCAGCGATGGAACAGGCTTCTGGCACTCTATGTTGTGTTTGTCCTATGAATTAAATACTAGATGTAGCGTTTTTGTTTTTCAACCATGCAAAATCCAGGCTTAAAGTCGAGCCTTGATGTAGGGCGCGTCAGCGCCGGGTTGGAGGCAAAAAAATTTTTTCAGGAGGATTTGTTGCGGTGAAAGCGGGACGGGGAAAAGAGCGTTTCGAGGCTGAACGACACTTATTCAGTCATAAGCGATGCACTGCTGCCGCCGGAATAACGGCGGCGACGGCAAAAAAAAGCCCGCGCGCGGCGGGG